>Ga0335069_10004413_pt1 | contig 20898 bp, 18 predicted proteins | sample Lox_Sample_11_FD_206714 | JGI IMG/M metagenome (GOLD analysis project Ga0335069, IMG submission 206714) | Soil microbial communities from Loxahatchee National Wildlife Refuge, Florida, United States - Lox_Sample_1.1 | ecosystem: Environmental > Terrestrial > Soil > Wetlands | place: USA...
TCGCGGGCGCGCCCGAGCTGCGCGCCGCGCTGGCGGCGCACCTCGCGCGGGCGCGCGGCGTGGCGACGACGCCCGAGCGCGTCCTGGTCACGAGCGGTGCGCGCCAGGGCCTGGCGCTGCTCGGGCGCGCGCTTGCGCGCCGCGGCGTCGAGCAGGTCGCGATCGAGTGGCCGACACTGCCGCTGCACGCCGAGATCCTCGAGGCGAGCGGGCTGCAGGTCGTGCACGTGCCGGTCGACGCCGGCGGCATCGCCGTCGACCGGCTGGCGGCGACCGGCGCGGGCGCGGCGCTCGTCACGCCGGCCCACCAGGCCCCGCGCGGCGTCGCGCTGACCGCCGAGCGGCGGGCGGCGCTGGTCGCGTGGGCGCAGGCCGGTGGACGGCTGATCCTCGAAGACGACTACGACGCCGAGTTCCGCTACGACCGCGCCCCGCTCGGCGCCGTCCAGGCGCTCGCGCCCGAGCACGTCGCCTACCTGGGCTCGGCCAGCAAGACCCTGGCGCCCGGCCTGCGGCTCGGGTGGCTCGCGCTGCCCGCCGGGCTCGTCGAGGCCCTGCGGCGCGAGAAGCAGCTCGACGACGGCGGCTGCCCTGCGCTCGACCAGCTGGCGCTTGCGCGGCTGCTCGACACCGCAGCCTACGACCGGGTGGTGCGCGCCGCGCGGCGGCGCAACCGCGCGCGGCGCGACGCACTCGTCAGCGCCCTTGCCGCCGCGCTGCCCGGCGTGCGCGTCGAGGGCCTCGCCGCGGGGCTGCACGCGATCGCGCGGCTGCCCGAGCCGGTCGACGCCGCCGGGCTCCTCGAGACGGCCCGTGCCGCGGGCGTGGGGGTCTACCCGATCCCGGACCGCCACGGGCGCACCGTCGCGCTCGTCCTCGGCTACGCGTGCCTGTCCGAGCCCGCGATCGCCGAAGGCGTCCGGCGCCTTGCAGCGGTGCTCGCCGATCTGCGTGCCAAGCGGCGATCCGACGGGTGATCCGAGAGGTCGCGGATCGGATCCTGTGCGTCTGCGTCGGCCGCACCGACGCAGGTGCAACGGGATTCAGTTGACCGCGCTCCCGGCGTACCGGCATCGTTGATGCCGTAGCGCGCCGGGGCTATGGATCGCGCTCTCCCTGCGGCCGACGCGGCATGGGAGCGCGGCGAACACCGCGTCGGACTCGGCGTCGACGCGGCCAGCGACACCGGTGCGTTTCGCCTCTACCAGCGCGCCGGCATGTCGCCCGCGCTCGGCTGGGTGATCTACGAGAAGGCGCTCAGCGACACGACGTGAGCTGCGCAACCTCGCCGCGGCGCCGGGCGACCCCGGAGTTTCTATACTCCTGCGTCCGCCATGCCGAAGATGAAGACCCACTCGGGCGCCAAGAAGCGCTTCAAGGTGACCGCCAAGGGGAAGGCTCGCGGGCGCCACGCCTTCTCGAGTCACATCCTCGAGAAGAAGTCGCCCAAGCGCAAGCGCGGTTTCCGCAAGCCCGCCGTGATCTCCGATCACGACGCCCCGCGCGTCAAGAAGCTCCTGGGGGTCGGCAAGTGACGCGCGTCAAGCGGTCCGTCGCCGCCAAGAAGAAGCGCCGCGCGACGCTCGAGCGCACCAAGGGCTTCCGCGGCGACGCCAACTCGCACTACAAGAAGGCCAAGGAGGCCCTGCTCAAGGCGGACACCTATGCCTACCGCGACCGGCGCAACCGCAAGCGCGACTTCCGGCGCCTGTGGATCACCCGCATCAACGCTGCCGCGCGGCTGAACGGCATGACCTACGGCAACTTCATGCACGGGCTCAAGCTCGCCGGGATCGAGCTTGACCGCAAGGTCCTGGCCGACATCGCCGTGCGCGACCCCGAGAGCTTCTCCCGATTCGCGGACGCCGCCCGCGAGGCGTCGGCCGCTGCCGCCTGAGCCGCACAGCACCGACTCGACCCACCGGGCGCCGCATCCGCAAGGACGGCGCCCTTTCTGGTTCTTTGACCGTGACCATCGAGAGCCCCCACAACGCGAAGCTCAAGGAGATCCGCCGGCTGGCCCGCCGCCGCGGGCGCGAGCAGGCGGGGCGGTTCGTGGCCGAGGGCGAGGATCTGCTGGCCGCCGCCGACGCGGCCGGCTGGCCGGCGATCGAGCGCTACGTCGCGGCGGGCAGCGGACTGCGGGGTCTCGAGGTCGAGCCGGCGCTGCTGGCGCGCGTCTCCGGCCTGGGCTCGGGTACGCGCGCGCTGGCCGTCTACGAGCAGCGCTGGGGGGCGCCGTGCGGACCGCTGGCGGTCTACCTCCACGGTGTCGCCGACCCCGGGAACATCGGCACCATCGTGCGCTCCGCGCAGGCCTTCGGGGCGGCCTGCGTCATCTTCGGACCGGGCTGTGCCGATCCGTTCGGGCCCAAGGCGGTACGCGCGAGCATGGGGGCGCTCTTCGGCGTGACGCTCGCCCGCGCCGGCCACGACGAGCTTCCCGGTCGGCAGATCGCGCTCGCCGCCCACCGCGGCGAGCCGCTGCGCGGCCCGCTGAGCGGCGGGGAGGCGACGATCCTCGTCGGCGGCGAGCGCAGCGGCCTGCCCGACGAGGTCCTCGCGCAGGCCGACGAGGTCGCCCACATCCCGATCGCAGCGGAGTCGCTGAACGCCGCGATGGCCGCCACCGTCGCGCTCTACGAGCTCACGCGCGCGAGCCCGCCGCCGCGGAATCAACCATCTAGGGTCACGGAGGCATGAGCGACCTCGTCGCCACGATCGAGCGCATCCGCGAGGAGGCCCTGGCGGCGATCGGTGCTGCGCGCCACACGCACGAGCTCGAGGAGGCGCGCGTGCGCTTCCTGGGACGCAAGGCCGAGCTGCCGAGGCTCCTGCGCGGCGTCGCCGAGCTCCCCGCCGAGCAGCGCGCGGAGGTCGGCCGGCGCGCCAACGAGGTGCGCGGCGCCGCCGAGGCCGCGATCGCCGCACGCGGCGCCGCGCTCGAGCTCGAGGAGCTGCGCGAGCGTCTGGAGCGCGACCGGCTCGACGTCACGCTGCCGGGCGCGCCGCCGGCGCCCGTCGGTCGCTTGCATCTTTTGACGGCGACGCGCCGCGAGATCGAGGACGTCTTCTGCGGGCTGGGCTTCACCGTCGTCGAGGGTCCCGAGGTCGAGCTCGTCTCCTACAACTTCGACGCGCTGAACCACGATCCGGCGCACCCGGCGCGCGCGCGGACCGACACCTTCTACATCGAGCCCGGTCCCGGCGAGCCCCCGCCCGCCGACGAGGTCCTGCTGCGCACGCACACTTCGCCGATGCAGACGCGCGCGATGCAGCGCCACCCGCCGCCGATCGCGATCGTCGTTCCGGGTCGCGTCTACCGCCGCGACAGCGATGCGACGCACACCCCGCAGTTCCATCAGATCGAGGGGCTGGCGGTCGACGTGGACATCACGCTCGCCGACCTCAAGGGGACGTTGCTGGCGTTCGCGCGCGCGATCTTCGGCGACGAGCGCGAGGTGCGCCTGCGCCCGCACTTTTTCCCGTTCACCGAGCCGAGCGTCGAGGTCGACGTCTCATGCTTCCAGTGCGGCGGCAGCGGCGTGCGCGGGGGCGAACGCTGCAACCTGTGCAAGGGCACCGGCTGGCTGGAGATCCTCGGCTCCGGCATGGTCGACCCGAACGTGTTCGCGTGGGTCCGCGACCACGGCTACGACCCCGAGCGCCACCAGGGGTTCGCGTTCGGCATGGGCGTCGAGCGGATCGCGATGCTCAAGCACGGCGTCCCCGACCTGCGCCTCTTCTACGACAACGACGTCCGCTTCCTGCGGCAGTTCGGCTGAGGCACCGCGCGATGCGTCTTCCGATCTCCTGGCTCCACGACTACGTCGCACCCGATCTGGACGCGCGTGAGCTCGCGACGCGCCTGGCGATGACCGGCACCGAGGTCGACCGCGTGTTCACCCACGGCGCGGGCGGGGGGCTCGAGCGGTTCGTGGTGGGCCGTGTGCTGACCTGCGTGCAGCACCCGGACGCCGACCGGCTGCGCGTGTGCACGGTCGACGTCGGCGACGGCGAGCCCGCCGAGATCGTCTGCGGCGCGCCGAACGTCGCCGCGGGCCAGACCGTGGGCGTCGCGCGGCCCGGTGCCGTGATGCCCGACGGCACCAAGCTGGGGCGCGCGAAGCTGCGCGGCGTCGTCTCCAACGGGATGATCCTCGCCGAGGACGAGATCGGGATCGGCACCGACCACAGCGGCACGATGGTGCTCGACGACGCGCTCGCGCCCGGCAGACCGCTGGCCGAGGTGCTGCCGCTGGCCACGGACGTCCTGGAGCTGGAGATCACGCCCAACCGGCCCGACTGCCTGGGGGTCTACGGCGTCGCGCGCGAGGTCCACGCGATCACCGGCGCGCCGCTCGCGCCGCCGCCGTGGGCGCACGACCCGGGATCGACCGAGGGACCGGCGCCCACCGGCATCGCCGTCACCGTCGAAGACCCCACGCTGTGCCCGCGGTTCACCGGAAGGGTCTTCGAGGGCGTGCGGATCGGACCGTCGCCGGCGTGGCTCAAGGCGCGCCTGATGGCCGCCGGCCAGCGGCCGATCAGCAACGTCGTCGACATCACGAACTACGTGATGCTCCTCACCGGCCACCCCCTGCACGCCTTCGACCTGGACCGCGTCGCCGGCGGCCGGCTGACGGTGCGCCGCGCGCGCGAGGGCGAGCGGATCACGACGCTCGACGGCCAGGGCCGCCTGCTCGACGCGCGCATGGGCCTGATCGCCGACGCCGACGGCCCGACCTCGATCGCCGGCGTGATGGGCGGGCAGCGCTCCGAGGTCGAGGACGACACGACGCGCGTGCTGATGGAGGTCGCGACCTGGGACGGGCCGACGATCAACCACACCGCGGGCACGCTGAACCTGCGCAGCGAGGCCTCGGCGCGCTTCGAGAAGGGCCTGCCGCCCGAGGGCTGCCTGGAGGCCCAGGCCGTCGCCACGATGCTCATGCTCGAGCTGACCGGCGCCCGGCTGGTTCCGGGCACGCTCGACGTCGGCGGAGCCGGGCCCGCGCCGCAGGTCATCCGCCTGCGCGACGGGCAGCTCGAGGGCCTGCTCGGCGCGCCGGTCCCGCGCGAGCGCAGCGCCGCGATCCTCACCGCGCTGGGGTTCGAGGTCGCCGCGGCGCCGGATGGGCTCGATGCCACCGTGCCGCACTGGCGCCGCGGCGACGTCACGCGCGAGGCGGACCTGATCGAGGAGGTCGCGCGCATCGACGGCGTCGACCGCCTGCCCGCGACCATCCACGAGAACCGCACCGGCATGCCGGGCAGGCTGACCCGTGCGCAGCGCCTGCGCCGGCGGGCCGAGGACACGCTCGCCGGCCACGGCCTGCTCGAGGTCGTCGGCTGGTCGTTCGCAGATCCCGGGCTATGCGACCGCCTCCTGCTCCCGCAGGACGACCCGATGCGCCGGCTCGTCGTGCTCGAGAACCCGATGAGCGAGGCGCAGTCGGTGATGCGCCCGACGATCCTGGGCTCGCTGCTGGACATCGCCGCCCACAACGCCGCGCGCGGGGCGTCGGACATCGCGATCTTCGAGTCGGGCAACGTGTACCGCCGCCACGCCAAGCCCGGCGCGCCGCACGCCACGCCCGCCGACGAGCACCACGCCCTCGGCGCCCTCGTCACCGGCGCCGCACGCCCTGCGACGTGGGCGGAGCCGGAGCCGCCGGCGGCCGACGCGATGACCGCCAAGGCGCTTGTCGAGTCGGTGCTCGGCGCCCTGCGCGTCGAGTGGGGGGCCGTCCAGGCACGCAGGCCATACCTGCACCCGGGCCGCGCCGGCGAGGTCCGCAGCGCCGGCGAGGTGCTCGGCATGTTCGGCGAGCTGCACCCGGCCGTCGCGATCGGATGGGGTTTCGAACAGCCGGTCGCGGTGCTCGCGATCGACATCGGCAAGGCCGTCGAGCTGGCCCCCGTCGACGAGCTCTACGCCGACCTCACGAGCTTCCCCGAGCTGCGCCAGGACCTCGCGGTGATCGTCGCGGACGACGTGCCGGCCGCCCGCGTGCTCGAGGTCGTGCGCGCCGCGGGTGCGCCGCTGATCGCCGACGCGCGCGTCTTCGACGTCTACCGCGGCGCGCAGGTCGGCGCCGGCCGCGTGTCGCTGGCGCTGCACCTCGGCTTCCGCGCCGGCGACCGGACGCTGACCGACGAGGACGTGGCGCCGGTGCGCGAGCGGGTGGTCGCGGCGCTGCGCGAGGAGCTCGGGGGTGAGCTGCGTGGCTGAGGCGCGCGTCCTGGTGGCCGGTGCGTCCGGCTACGCCGGCGCGCTGGCGGCGCGCCTGGTCGACCGTCACCCGCGGCTCGAGCTCACCGCGGTCACGAGCCGCTCGTACGTTGGCATGCGCCTGGACGAGCTCTACCCGCACCATCGCGTCGCGCGCGTGCTGGAGGAGCTCGACCTCGACCGCCACGGCGGCGTCGAGGCGGCGATCGTCGCCTACCCGCACGGCGCGGCGGCGACGACCGTGGCGGCCCTGCGCGAGCGCGGCGTGAAGGTCGTCGACCTCAGCGCGGACTTCCGCCTGCGCGACCTGGGCACCTATGAGGAGTGGTACGTCCCGCACCCGGCGCCGGGGCTGCTCGACGGCGCGGTCTACGGCCTGCCCGAGCGCTACCGCGACCAGCTGCTCGGCGCGGACCTCGTCGGCAACCCCGGGTGCTTCCCGACCGCGATCGTGCTCGCGCTCGCGCCGCTCGCCCCCTATCTCGCCGATGTCGTGATCGACGCCAAGACCGGCGTGTCGGGTGCCGGCCGCGAGCCCACCGACCGCACGCACTTCGTGGCCGTCGACGAGAACGTCGTGCCCTACGGCGTCGGGCGTCACCGGCACATGCCCGAGATCGACCAGGAGCTCGCCGCGGCCGGCGCGCGCGGCGTGCTGGCGGCCTTCACGCCGCACCTGCTGCCGCTCGACCAGGGCGAGCTCGTCTCCTGCTACGCGACCCTGACCGACCCCGAGCTCGACATCGACGGCCTCTACCGCGAGGCCTACGCCGACGAGCCGTTCGTCGAGCTCACCGACGCGGTGCCCGGGGTGCGCGACGTGCGTGACACGAACATCTGCCGCATCCACGCGCGGATCGACGAGCGCACGGGCAAGGCGTTCGTGTTTGCGGTGCTCGACAACCTCTGGAAGGGGACCTCCTCGCAGGCGATCCAGAACCTGAACCTCATGCTCGGGTACCCCGAGACGGAGGGGCTGCTGTGAGGACGGCGTTCACCTCGCGCTGGGTGCCCGGCCTGGACCACGTGCGCGAGGCCCCCGACGGGCTGCTGCCCCAGGGGTTTCGCGCCGCGGGGGTCGCGGCGGGCATCAAGCCCTCCGGTGGTCGCGACGTCGGGCTGCTCGTCTGCGACAGCCCGCAGGCGACGAGCGCGGCGCGCTTCACGCGCTCGGGCGTGCAGGCAGCGCCGGTGCTCGTGACGCGCGAGCGCTGCCGGCTGGACGCGCTGCGCGCCGTCGCGGTCAACTCCGGCAACGCGAATGCCGCGACCGGCGCGCTGGGCTACCAGCTGGCCGCCAAGACGCAGGGCGCGGGCGCGATGTGCGCTGCGGTCGCCGAGGACCAGGTCGCGGTCTGCTCGACCGGTGTGATCGGCGTGCAGCTGGACAGCCACGCGCTCGTGCGCGGACTGTCATCCGCGCGCGCCGAGCTGCGCCGCGAGGGAGCCGAGGACCTGCAGCTCGCGATCGAGACGACCGACCGCCTGCGCAAGCAGGCGACGCTCGACGTCGACCTCCCCGGCGGCACGGTGCGCCTGTGCGCGCAGTGCAAGGGCGCGGGGATGATCCAGCCGAGCTTCGCGACGATGCTGTGTTTCGTCGAGACCGACGCGGTCCTGCCCGCGCAGACCGCCGACCTGCTGCTGGGCGTCACGGTCAAGCGCTCGTTCGACCGGATCTCGGTCGACGGCCAACTCTCGACGAACGACACCGCGATCCTGATCGCCGGTGGCGAGAGCGGCGTCATCGTCGAACCCGAGAGCGAGGCGGAGGTGCGCTTCGGCGAGGCGCTCGACATGCTCCTGCGCCGGCTGGCGCTGCTGATCGTGCGCGACGGGGAGGGCGCGCTGCGCGTCGGGCGCGTCCTCGTGCGCGGCGGCCACGGCCCGAACGTCGAGCGCGCGGCGCGCGCCGTCGCCAACTCGCCGCTGGTCAAGGCCGCGCTCCACGGCGGGGACCCGAACTGGGGGCGGATCGCTCAGGCCGTCGGCATGGCGCTGCCGGACAGCGCGCCGCTGCCGGTCGACATCGCGATCGAGGGCATGCAGGTGTGCGTCGCCGGGCAGGTCGTCGGCCACGACGCCGAGGCGCTTGCGGACCGCGTCCAGGGCAGCGAGGTCGAGTACGTCGTCGGCCTTCCCGGAGACGGCTTCGAGACCGAGGTGTTCTTCTCCGACCTCGGGCACGAGTACGTGCGCATCAACGCCGAGTACACGACGTGAGGGGAGACCGCGCATGACGCCCATGGCACCGCATGGCGACGTCGCCACGCTGCTCGAGGCGCTGCCGTACATCCGCGAGTTCCACGGGCGCACGGTCGTCCTGAAGTACGGGGGCGCGGCGATGGAGGACCCGGCGCTGCGCGAGGAGTTCGCGCGTGACGTCGTGCTGCTGAAGTACGTCGGGATGAACCCGGTCGTCGTCCACGGCGGCGGCCCGGAGATCACCGCCTACATGGAGCGCCTCGGGCTCGAGGTCGAGTTCCGCGGGGGGCTGCGCGTGAGCAGCGCGGAGACCGTTGAGGTCGCGAAGATGGTGCTCGTCGGCAAGGTCAACAAGGACATCGTGCTGCGGCTCGGCCGCCACGGGCAGTCCGCCGTCGGGCTCAGCGGCGACGACGGCGGCCTGTTCCGGGTCGTGCGCCAGGCGGCTCCGGACGGCAGCGACATCGGCTTCGTCGGGCGGATCGACCGGGTCGACGTCGACGTCGTCAACCACGTCGCGCAGGACTACATCCCGGTGATCGCGTCGATCGGCGCCGACCGCGACGGCCAGAGCCACAACATCAACGCCGACGAGGCGGCCGGCGCCGTCGCGCGCGCCCTCGGGGCCTACAAGGTCATGTTCCTGACGGACGTCGAGGGCTGGCTGCGCGACCCGGCCGATGAGTCGAGCCTCGTGTCGCTGGCCAGCGCGGACGATGTCGAGGCGGCGCTCGACGGCGTCGGCGGCGGGATGCGCCCGAAGCTGCAGGCGTGTGTCGACGCGATCCACGGCGGGGTCGCCGCGGCGCACATCGTCGATGGCCGCGTCGCGCACTCGGTGCTGCTCGAGCTGTTCACCGACGCCGGGTACGGCACGAAGATCACGCCGGCGCCATGAGCGTGAGCGTTTGCATGGACCTCCGACCCGCGTCGATCGGCGACGCGCTGTCGCGGTGAGCGTGAGCGTTTGCATGGACCTCCGACCCGCGTCGATCGGCGACGCGCTGTCGGCGTGAGCGTGAGCCCGTGAGCCTCTCCGAGTTGCAGCGGCTTGAGACCGCCCACGTCATCGGCACGTACGTCCGCCTGCCGGTCGAGATCGTGCGGGGGGAGGGCCCGTGGGTCTGGGACGACCGCGGGACGCGCTACCTGGACCTGCTGTGCGGGATCTCGGTGACGAACCTCGGGCACTGCCACCCGGCGGTGGTCGCGGCGGTACGCGCGCAGGCCGGCCGGCTCATGCACGTCTCGAACCTCTTCTACACCGAGCCCGCGATGCGTCTGGCCGAGCGCCTGTCGAGCTCGTCGCTCGGTGGGAAGGTGTTCTTCTGCAACTCGGGGGCGGAAGCCAACGAGGCGGCGCTCAAGCTCGCCCGCCGCGCGAAGCCGGGCGGGGAGATCGTGAGCGTCACCGGCGGCTTCCACGGGCGCACGTTCGGCGCGCTGTCGGCGACCGCCCAGGAGGGCAAGCAGGCGCCCTTCGCGCCGCTGGTCCCGGGCTTCCGCGCCGTCGCGCCGACGGCGGAGGCGATCACGGCCGCGGTCGGCGAGCGCACCGCGGCCGTGCTGCTCGAGCCGATCCAGGGCGAGGGCGGCGTGCACGTCACGCCGCCGGAGGCGTTGGCCGCCGCGCGCGAGGCGTGCGACCGCCACGGCGCAGCGCTGATCTTCGACGAAGTGCAGACCGGCATGGGCCGGACCGGGGCGCTGTGGGCCTACCGCGAGAGCGGCGTCGTCCCCGACGCGATGACCGTCGCCAAGGCGCTGGGCGGCGGCCTGCCGATCGGTGCGCTCATCACGGGCGAGCGCCTCGAGGACACGCTGCGCCCGGGCGACCACGGCTCGACGTTCGCCGGCGGGCCCGTCGTCGCCGCGGCGGCGCTCGCGGCGATCGAGGTCACCGACGACCCCGCGCTGATGGAGCGTGTGCGCGACCTGGGGGAGCGCCTGCGCGCCGGGCTGCGCGAGATCCCGGGGGTCGCGGCGGTCCGCGGGCGGGGGCTCATGATCGGGTTCGACCTCGAGCACGGCGACGCCCCGGGCCTCGTCCTGCGCGCGCTCGCCGAGCAGCACCTGATCGTCAACGCCACCGGTCCGGCGACCATCCGCCTGCTCCCGCCGCTGACGATCGACGACGCGATCGTCGACGACGCGCTCGGGCGGATCGCCCGCCTGGTTGCCTGCTGACTGGCGCTGGGGTTCCGCGCGCGCCGAGCGTCCCTGGTTGCCTCGTGTGGGCGGTCTTGCGGGACGTTCGCGGGTGGGGTGGGGGGTTCCGCGCGCGCCGAGCGTCCCTGGTTGCCTCGTGTAGGCGGCCTTGCGGGACGTTCGGGGTGGGGAGGGTGGGGGTATCGACTACGGTGCGCGCTATGTCCGCGAACCTCGTCGAGCTCGCGCGGCGGGCCGGGGCGCCCGGCGGCCCGACGGCCGTCGAGCAGCTCGCGCAGGTCGCGGCGCAGCGGGGCGAGGTGACCGACGAGGACATCCGCGCGGTCGCGGCGCGCACCGGGCTGCCCGAAGCAGCGGTGTACGGCGTTGCGACGTTCTACGAGGACCTGCACGCCGCGCGCGGGCGCCGCCACGTGCGCGCCTGCACCGGCACCGCGTGCTTCGCGGCGACCGGCGGCGCGCACCTGGGCGCGCTGGCCGACGGGCTCGGCGTCGAGCCGGGGGAGCGCAGCGCCGACGGCGAGCTGTCGCTGGCGCAGACGACCTGCCTGGGCTTCTGCCACAGTGCCCCGGCGATCCGCGACGGTGACACCGTCGATGCCGGGCCGGGCGCCCTCGAGCGCGTGCTCGCCGGCCGCACGCGGCAGGCCACCGAGCCGCCGGCGCGCAGCCTCCTGCCCGAGCCCGTGCTCACGGCGCCGGGCGACTGGGAGGGCCTGCGGGCCGCGCTCGGCCGCAGCGCCCCGCAGGAGCTGCTCGACGAGGTGCTCGCGGCCGACCTGCGAGGGCGCGGCGGCGCGGCGTTCCCCGCCGGGCGCAAGTGGCAGTTCGCGGCCGGGGCGACCGGCGAGCGGCGCTACATCGTCGCCAATGGCGACGAGGGCGACCCGGGCTCCTACATCGACAAGCACCTCATGGAGCACGCGCCGGACCTGCTGCTCGAGGGCATGGCGCTCGCGGGCTACGCGATCGGCGCGAGCGAGGGATTCGTGCTCGTGCGCTCGGAGTACCCCGCGTCGCGCCTCGCGCTCGAGGCCGCCGCGCAGCGCGCCCGCGAGCGCGGGCTGCTCGGGGAGGACATCCTCGGCAGCGGGCTGCGCTTCGACGTGACGATCGTCGAGGGCGCCGGCTCCTACGTCGTCGGCGAGGAGACCGCACTGCTGGCCTGCCTGCAGGGCCTACGCGGCACGGTGTCCGCCCGCCCGCCGTTTCCGGCGGAGCGCGGCCTCTACGGGATGCCGACCGTCGTCAACAACGTCGAGACGCTCTGCAACGTGCCGTTCATCGCCGCGCGCGGCGCGGCGGCCTACCGCGCGCTCAGCCCCGGCGCGAGCGCCGGCTCGAAGCTCGTCTGCTTCAACGAGCGCTTCCGGCGCCCGGGCGTCGTCGAGGTCTCGTTCGGGATCACCGTGCGCGAGCTGTGCGAGGAGGTCGCGGGAGGGCTCGCCGACGGACAGCACCTCAAGGCCGTGCAGATCGGCGGGCCGCTCGGCGGCATCCTGCCGGCTCGCCTGCTCGACACGCCGCTGGACTTCGAGCCGCTCGCCGCGGTCGGGTGCATGGTCGGCCACGGGAGCATCGTCGGCTTCGACGCCGGGACCGACATGCGCGACCTGGCCCGCCACCTGCTGCGCTTCGGCGCCGACGAGAGCTGCGGCAAGTGCTTTCCGTGCCGGATCGGCCTGCGGCGGGCGCACGCGATGGTCGCCGGGCCCGGCGTGATCGACCGCGAGCGCCTCGAGGCGCTGCTCGAGACGCTCGAGCTCGGCAGCCTGTGCGCCCACGGCGGGGGGATGCCCGCGCCGATCCGCAGCCTCATCGCCCACTTCCCGCAGGAGCTGGGCCTCACGTGACGCGGCTCACCGTCGACGGCGAATCGGTCGAGGTCGAACCCGGCACGACGGTGCTCGAGGCGGCGCGCGCCGCAGGGAGCGAGATCCCGACGCTCTGCTTCGACGAGCGCCTCGCGTCGTTCGGCGCCTGCCGCGTGTGCCTGGTCGGGGTCGCCGGGGCGCCCGCGCCCCTCGCCGCCTGCACCACGCCGTGCGCCGAGGGGATGCAGGTCGAGACGCGCGACCCGGCGGCGCAGCGCGTCGCACGGGCCGTCGTCGAGCTCGTCCTCTCCGAGCTCGCCGAGCCGCCGGCGCCGCACACCGAGCTCGCCGCCCTCGCGCGCCGCCTCGATGTCGGGGAGCCGCGCTGGCCCGGCGCCGTGCACGCGCCCGACGACGACCTGCGCCATCCCTACCTGGCGCTGCGCCACGGACTGTGCATCTCCTGCGGGCGCTGCGTGCGGGCCTGCGACGAGATCCAGGGAGCCTTCGCGCTGACGGCCACCGGGCGCGGCTTCCAGGCCAACGTGGCCGCCGGGATCGACGCGGGGTTCCGCGACTCGGCGTGCGTCTCGTGCGGCGCCTGCGCGGACACCTGCCCGACGGAGGCGATCACCGAGATCTCGTTGCTGCACCTGGCCGAATCGGCGACCATCTGAAGCGATGCCCGAGCGCCCGGACCGGATCACCACGACGACCTGCGGCTACTGCGGCGTGGGCTGCCGGCTGGAGGCCCGGGCGCACGGTGGGCGGGTCGTGTCGATCACGCCGGCGCACGACGGGCCGGCCAACCGCGGCCACACCTGCCTGAAGGGCCGCTTCGCCCACCAGTTCTCACGCTCGCGCGAGCGGCTGACGACCCCGCTGATCCGCGAGGACGGCGCCCTGCGCCCGGCCACGTGGGAGGAGGCGACCGCGCGGATCGTCGCCGATCTCGGCCGGATCCGCGCGGCGCACGGACCCGACGCGATCGCAGGCCTGGCCTCCTCGCGCGCGACGAACGAGGACTGCTGGGTGATGCAGCGCCTGATGCGCGCGGCGATCGGCACGAACAACATCGACAACTGCTCGCGCGTCTGCCACTCGCCGACCTCGTACGCGCTGCGCCGGTCGCTCGGCTACTCGGGCGCGACCGGCTCGTTCGACGACATCGAGCGCGCGCACGCGGCGATCCTGATCGGCGCCAACCCGACCGAGGGGCACCCCGTCGTGGGCGCGCGCATCAAGCAGGCTGCGCTGCGCGGCCTGCGGCTCGTCACGATCGACCCCCGGCGCATCGAGCTGGCCGACTACGGCGTCCTGCACCTCGCCCCGCGGCCCGGCACGAACGCGGCCGTCCTGCTCGGGCTCGCCCACGTGCTCGAGCGCGAGGGCCTGGTCGACCCGGCGTTCATCGAGCGACGCACGAGCGGGCACGGCGCGCTGCGCGAGCTGCTCGAGGCCTACCCGCCGGGCGCCGTCGAGGAGATCACCGGCGTCCCGGCCGCCGATCTGCAGGCGGCCGCCGAGATCTACGGCCGCGCCGTCGAGGCATCGATCCTCTGGGGCCTGGGGGTCACCGAGCACCGCTACGGCTCGGAGGTCGCGCAGCTGATCTGCAATCTCGCGCTGCTGACCGGCAAGATCGGGCGGCCGGGCTCCGCGCTGCTGCCGCTGCGCGGCCAGAACAACGTGCAGGGCTCCTCGGACATGGGCGCGCTGCCCGACACCTACTCGGGCTACCGCGCGGTCGGCGACGAGCAGGTCGCCCGCAGCTTCGAGGAGCGCTGGGGCGCTGCGCTTTCGCGCACGCCGGGGATGAAGATCCCCGAGATGTTCGACGCCGCCGTCGCCGGCGAGCTGAAGGCGATGATCATCTTCGGCGAGGACGTCGCGCAGACCGATCCGAACACCGCGCACGTGATCCGCGCACTCGAGTCGCTCGAGCTGCTCGTCTGCCTTGACATCTTCGAGACCGAGACGACCCGCTACGCCGACGTGATCCTCCCGGCTTCCTCGTTCCTGGAGAAGCAGGGAACCTTCACGAACGCCGAGCGGCGCATCCAGCTCGTCGAGCCGGCGATCGACCCGCCGGGCGAGGCGCGCACCGACTTCGCGATCCTCACGGGCCTCTCGCGGGCGCTCGGCCACGACATGGGCCTCGACAGCCCCGAGAGCGCGATGCGCGAGATCGCCGCGCTGACGCCGGAGTTCGCGGGCGTCACGTATGCGCGCCTCGGCCGCCGCGGGCTGCAATGGCCGGTCGCGCCGGGCGGCGTGGACGCGCCGATCCTCTACGGCGAGCGGTTCGCGCTGGCCGACGGGCGCGCGCACCTCGCCGCGCTGCCCTACAAGGAGCCCGGCGACGCCCCGGACGAGGAGTTCCCGCTCGTGCTCATCACCGGGCGCCGGCTGGAGCACTACAACGCCGGCACGATGACGCGCCGGACGGCGAACCTCGAGCTGCGGCCGGCCGACCGGCTCGACCTGCACCCGCAGGACGCCGAGCGGCTGTGGATCGCCGACGGCGACCTCGTGTCGGTGCGCAGCCGCGTGGGGCGCATCGAGCTGCCCGCGCACCTCACCGACCGCATCGAGCCGGGCCACGTCTTCACCGCCTTCCACTTCCCCGAGGTGCGCACGAACCTCCTGGTCGGCGCGTCCGCCGACGTCAACACGGCCTGCCCGGAATACAAGGTCGTCGCGGTGGACGTGCGCCCGGTGCACGAGACGCCCGCGGCGACCCCGGCGCTCGCGCAGGCCGGCTGAGGGGCGCGTGCACGAGCCGGCCGCCCACATGCTGGCGAGTGTCGAGCACGACGGCGTGCACGATGCCGTGGCCGTGGAGGAGCCGCTCGAGATCCGCGTTGACGGCGAGCCGCTCGCGGTCACGATGCGCACGCCCGGGCACGACGAGGAGCTGGCGCTCGGCTTCCTCGTCGGGGAGGGGCTGCTCGACCCGCAGGCCGCGGCGCCGCCGGCCGGGCTGGCCGAGGATCTGGCGGCCAACGTCGTCGAGGTCCGCGGCCCGCTGCTGCGCCGTCCGCCGTCACGGCGCTTCTACACGACCTCCTCCTGCGGGGTCTGCGGCAAGGGCGCGCTCGAGGAGGTCGCCGTGCTGGCCCCGGCCGCCGCGCCTGGTCCGGTGCTCTCGCGCGAGCGGCTGGGGAGCCTGCCGGACCGCCTGCTGGCCGCGCAGCCCGCGTTTGCGCGCACCGGGGGCGTGCACGCCGCGGGCCTGTTCGCCGTCGACGGCGCGCTCGTGCTCGCGCACGAGGACGTCGGCCGCCACAACGCCCTGGACAAGGTGGTCGGCAGCGCGCTGCGCGCCGGGATGCTGCCGCTCCACGGCTACGTCCTGTGCGTGAGCGGCCGGCTGTCGTTCGAGCTGGTCCAGAAGGCCGCGCTCGCGGGCGCGCCCATCCTCGTCGGCGTCGGAGCGCCGTCCTCGCTGGCGGTCGCCCTCGCCGCCGACCGCGGCATGACGCTCTGCGGCTTCGCGCGCGCGGGCGGCGTGAACGTCTACAGCGGCCCCGAGCGCGTGGCCTGAGGGCCCTCGAGGGCCCGCAGCGCCTCGCCGGCGTCCGCGAGGCGGACCATGCTCCCGTCCTCGCCCAGCAGCAGGAAGCGGTCGAACGTGCGCAGGAACGCCCGATCGTGCGAGACCGCGACGATCGTGCCCTCGAAGCCTTCGAGCGCGGCCTCGAGCGCCCCGGCGGAGTCGATGTCGAGGTTGTCGGTCGGCTCGTCTAGCAGCAGCAGGTTGTGGCCGTCGACCTCGAGGCAGAGGATCTCCAGGCGAGCCCGCTGGCCGCCCGACAGGGTCGCCGACGAGCGCCGCGCCGCGTCCTGGAGCCCGTAGCGGGCAAGCGCGCTCATCGCGGGCCCGACACCGCCGAGTCGCGCTGCGACCGCGTCGAGCGGCGTGCCCGCAACGAGCTCGGCGCGCCGGTTCAGCTGCGTGAAGAGGCCGGGGGACACGCGGGGGCCGACGACGAGCCGCCCGGCGTGGGCCACGTCCTCGCCGGCGAGCAGGTGCAGCAGGTGCGTCTTGCCCGTGCCGTTGGGCCCGATCAGGGCGACGCGCTCGCCGAAGTGGACCTCCTCGGTCAGCGGTCGCACGAGGCCGTCGATCGCGACGTCGTGCAGCGCGAGTACGCGCCGCGCCGAGTCCCCTCCGCGCAGCCGCACCCGGATCGGGCGGTCCACGACAGGCGCCTGGGGCGGGCCCTCGTCGACGTGGCGCCGCCAACGGGTCTCTGCCGCGTCGGCGCGCTTCGCCCAGTCCGAGGAGTACCGCGCCCGCTCCTTGAAGGTGCGCATCAGCTCACGCAGCCGGCGCTCCTCGGCCTTCCAGCGCGCAACGCGGTCGCCCATGAGGCGCTGGCGGTGGGCTCGGGCCTCCGGGTAGGTCGCGTACGAGGCGCCGTGCACCCAGCTCCCATTGCCCTCGAGGGTGACGATCGCGTCGCAGGCGGCGGCGAGCAGCTCGCGGTCGTGGCTGATCAGCAGCACGGTCTTGCGGGTCTGGCGGATCCGCTCCTCGAGGCGGCGCTTGGCCGGCACGTCGAGGAAGTTGTCCGGCTCGTCGAGCAGCAGGACCGGCGCGTCGGACGCGAACAGGAGCTCCAGCACGAGCTGCTTGCGCTCGCCGCCCGACAGCGTGCGCGAGGGGCGCTCGCCGACGACGTCGAGGCCCGCTCCGGCGATCCGCCGGCACGCGGCGTCCCATGCCCCCTCGAGCTCGTAGCCGCCGAGGTCCGACCAGTCGCCGATCGCCGCGCCCAGGCGGACGCCGGCCTCGGCGTCTCCCGTCGCGAGCGCCCGCTCGGCGTCCAGCACCGCCAGGCCCGCCGCGCGCATGCGCGCGGGCGCGGGGGCGAGCAGGAGCTCGCGCACGGTGCCCTCAGCGTCGCCGACGTCCTGCGCCATCCAGAGCGCTCGCGCCCCGGCGGAGGCGCTGCCCGTGAGCGGCTCCAGCTCGCCGGCGAGGATCCGCAGCAGGGTGCTCTTGCCCACCCCGTTGGCGCCGACCAGGCCCGCGTGGCGACCCGGTGCGAGCTTGAACGAGACGGACTCGAAGAGGAGGTCGCCGCCCGGATGGGCGTAGGCGAGGTCGCTCGCGACGATGGCGCTCACGCGGGCATCACAGCAGAGCGCGGACCTGGCGGCGCGCGGCAGCCGCCGGAACCTAGACTGCCCGGCGATGACCGACGCCGCCGAGCACCGCCACACGCGCACCGCCAGCTACCTCGCCGTCCCCGGGGAGGTGCGCCGCGTGCTGCTGCTCTACTCGGGGGGGCTCGACACCAGCGTGATGCTGAAGTGGATCCAGGACGAGTACGACGCCGAGGTCGTCGCGCTGACGATCAACCTCGGCCAGCCCGGCGAGGACTACGACGTGGTCAAGGGCAAGGCGCTGCAGCTCGGCGCCGTCGACGCCGAGGTCGTCGACGCGCGCGACGAGTTCGCCCGCGACTTCCTCGCGCCCGCGATCAAGGCGAACGCGATCTACGGACTCGGCTACCCGTTGTTCACGGCGCTCGGGCGCCCGCTGATCGCCAAGCTCGCGGTCGACTACGCACGCAAGCACGGCTGCGACACGATCGCGCACGGCTGCACCGGCAAGGGCAACGACCAGGTGCGCATCGAGGGCACGGTCGCGACGCTCGCGCCCGAGCTCAAGGTGATCGCCCCGGTGCGCGGCTGGCAGATGGGGCGCGAGGAGGAGATCGCGTACGCGCGCGAGCACGGGATCCCGATCAAGGGCGGCGCCGAGCACACCCCCTACTCGATCGACGACAACCTCTGGGGCCGCTCCTCGGAGGGCCGCTGGATCGAGGACCTCGGCCACGCGCCCGACGATGACGTCTTCCAGCTGGTCACGCGCCCGGAGCTTGCCCCGGACGAGCCCCAGACCGTCGAGATCACGTTCGAGCGGGGACTCCCCGTCGCGCTTGACGGGATCCCGATGGGGCTCGTCTCGCTGCTCGAGCACCTCGCCGAGATCGGCTGCCGCCACGGCGTCGGGATCGTCGACCACATCGAAGACCGGATCGTCGGCCTGAAGGTGCGCGACATCTACGAGGTGCCCGCGGCCGCGATCCTGCTGCCCGCCCACGCCGAGCTTGAGCGCCTGACGTGCACGATCCACCAGAACCAGTTCAAGAGCGGCCTGGACCGCCAGTGGGCGTACCTCGTCTACGCGGGGCTCTGGTGGGAGCCGCTGCGCGAGAACCTCGACGCGTACATGGACGCGGTCAGCGAACGCGTGAGCGGCACGATCGGGATGAAGCTCTACAAGGGCGCGGCGCGCGTCGTCACGCGCTCCTCGCCGAACGCCGTCTACGACGCGGCGCTCGCGACGTTCGAGACCTCGGGCGGGCTGTTCAGCCAGCAGGCCTCGCCGGGGTTCATCGAGCTGTGGTCGCTGCAGTCGCGGATGGCCCACCGCCTTCGGGCCTCACAGGAGGGATGACGATGTCCGGGATCCGCGATCGTATCGTCGGCTGGGTCACGCTGAAGGTCGGCGGCTGGTACCTGCGCAAGCGCGCCCGCGAGCTCGCGCCGGCGGTCGGGGCCGTCGCCGCCGTCACGGGCATCGTCGCGCTGGCGCTCGGCGCCTGGGCGGTGCAGCGCCGGCGCGCCGGGCTTCCGACCGTCTGACGCGTACGCTTGCGGGTCGTGGCCGCCCCCGACCCCGATCTCGGCCCCCAAGGCGACCCGGCCGTCCTCGCCGAGCGCCGTGCGCGCCGCGCCGAGCTGGCCGAGGAGGAGCTGCGCAGGCGCCTGGCCGACTCCGAGCGGCGGGTGGCCGAGCTCGAGCAGGCCGAGCGCGACGCCGCGGCGCTGCGCCAACGGCTCGCGCAGCGCTCCAGCCGCGACGCCGCGCTTGCCAGCGTGATCGCGCAGGCCGCCGCGGCGACCCGCGCGGCACGCGAGGCGCTCGACCGCGAGATCGCCGCGCGCGCGCTGGCCGAGGGCGCGCTGCACGCCGAGCGGGCGGCGCGCGAGGCCGCCGAGCAGGCTGTCGTGGCCGAGCGCGCGGCGCGTGACGCGGCGACCAGCGCGCTGACGGCCGAGCGCGCGCGCGCGGGGGCGCCGCGGCCCGCCGCCGCGCCGGGTCCGCCGCCCGTAGTGCCCGGCCCGGCCTTCGAGCCGCCGTCGGCTGAGACGGACGCGCTCATCGCCGGGCTGGCGCGCGCCGCCGACCGCCTGCGCGCCCAGGTGCCCGCCGAGGAGGCGGCCGGTGCGCCGCAGGAGGCGCAGGAGCACCCTCCGGAAGCGCCCGCCTTGATCGCCGCCGCCGCGCCGCCGGCGCCCGTGGCGGCTCGCGCGCCGGGCCGCCACGGAGGTCTGCTCGGGGCGATCGAGCGCGCGCTGCGCAACGTCCGCTGATTGCGGACTGGGCCCGGCGCCACGTCCGGCGTGGCGCCTATCCTGCGGCCTGCGTGTCGCCCCCCTCCTGCGTCCACCTGCACGTCCACTCCGAGTACTCGCTGCTCGACGGCGCATGCAGGATCGATGCCTTGGCCGAGCGCGCCGCCGCCTTCGGGCAGCCGGCGCTCGCGCTGACCGACCATGGCGTGATGAACGGCGCCGTCGAGCTCTACAAGGCCGCGCGCAAGCACGGGATCAAGCCGATCGTCGGCTGCGAGATCTACTTCGTCGACGACCACACCGAGCGCGGCCCGCGACGGACCGAGCGCAACCACCTGACGCTGCTGGCCGCCAGCAACGAGGGCTACCGCAACCTCGTGCGCCTGAGCTCCGCCGGCTTCCTGGATGGCCTGAGTCGCGGCAAGCCGACGGTCGACCTCGCCCAGCTCGAGGCGCACCGCGAGGGCCTGATCGCGCTCACCGGCTGCCTGGCCTCGCGCTTCGCGGGCCGCCTGGCCGACGGGCGCGACGCGGAGGCGCGCGCGCACGCCGACGACCTGCTGCAGGCGCTCGGCGCCGAGAACGTCTACTTCGAGGTCCAGAAGAACGGCATCGCCGCCCAGGAGCGGGCGAACGAGGGCATCGCGCGGATCGCGCGCGAGCTCGGGCGCCCGATCGTCGGCACCGGCGACGTGCACTACCTCACGCGCGAGGACTACCACCACCACACGGCGCTCCTGTGCGTGCAGACGAAGTCGACGCTCGCCGCGCCGAAGATGACCTTCGAGACGAACGAGTTCTACCTGCGCTCCAGCGAGGAGATGGCCGAGCAGTTCGCGCAGTTCCCCGAGGCGCTCGCGAGCACGCTCGAGATCGCCGAGCGCTGCGACGTCGAGATCGAGCTCGGCAAGCAGCTCATCCCGCGCTTCCTGCCTCAGGGCGAGGACGAGCGGGCGTACCTGCGCGCGCGTGTCGAGGAGGGGCTGCGCGAGCGCTATGGCGACCCGCCGCCCGCCGAGGCCGTCGAGCGCATGGAGATGGAGCTCGAGGTCATCGACCGGATGGGCTTCAACGCCTACTTCCTGATCGTCTGGGACT
>Ga0335069_10004414_pt1 | contig 20895 bp, 15 predicted proteins | sample Lox_Sample_11_FD_206714 | JGI IMG/M metagenome (GOLD analysis project Ga0335069, IMG submission 206714) | Soil microbial communities from Loxahatchee National Wildlife Refuge, Florida, United States - Lox_Sample_1.1 | ecosystem: Environmental > Terrestrial > Soil > Wetlands | place: USA...
ACCTTTGAAATTGTTCCCAGTGCCCCATCCTGAACAAGCTTAACTGCATGCTGGAAGTTTGCATCTGATCTCTGCTGGCTGCCCAGTCCGAAAATACGGTTTGTCTCCCTTACCACCTTTCTTAGCTTCTGACCTTCGTAAATGGTAAATGTCATAGGTTTTTCGAGGTAAACATCTTTGCCTGCCTTGCAGGCGGCTATTGCTACCATGGCATGATAATGATCCGGTACGGCAATTACTACTGCATCGATATCGTCGTGCTTAAGGAGGTCCTGGTATTTTTCATAGGTAACCGGTTTGCCGGCTTTCCCATTCTTCTTATAGAACTCGGTGACCCTTTTCTCGAAGCGTTTGCGTTTGACACCGTACACATCACAACCCGCGATAATGTCTACTCCCGGGATCTGCATGAAACCTCCCATCAGTGACATTGACTGCTGACCCATTCCAATGAATCCGAGCCGTACGGGTTTGACGTTTCCGGAAACAACAGGCTTAGAACGGCCGTAGCCAAGAGCCGGGAGTATAAGTACTCCAGCCATTCCGGCAGCAGTTGTGCCGAGGAATTTCCTTCTCGAAATACCTTGTTTTTCTTCCTTCATAATAAGATCTGTTTAATTGTAAATGACTATTGTTTAATACTTTATTTGATTAGTAGTTTTCTTCTCTCACCTGCATGAATGATTTTGGATGGAGGCATACCGGGCATGTTTCGAATGCTTTTTCCGATTCATAAACATAGCCGCAGTTAAGGCATTTCCACCAGACTTTCCCATCCTTCATGAAGACCTTGTCTTCCGAAACGTTCTGTAAAAGCTTCAGGTAGCGACGTTCATGTTCAGCCTCAACCTTTGCTATCATTTTGAATGCAGTTGCAATTTCCGGGAAGCCCTCTTCCTTAGCAGTTTCCGAAAACTGGGGATAGAGCCCGGTCCACTCCTCATGTTCACCCTCGGCAGCCGCTTTCAGGTTTTCTTTTGTCGTCCCGATAATTCCCGCAGGGTACCCGGCAGTGATTTCAGTCATTCCGCCTTCGAGAAATTTAAAAAATCTCTTCGCGTGTTCCTTTTCCTGGAGGGAGGTCTCCATGAAGATATTGGCTATCTGCTCGAACCCCTCCTTCCTTGCCACGCCGGCAAAGAACTCATACCTGTTCCTTGCCTGAGATTCGCCTGCAAATGATTTCAGCAGGTTCTTCTCTGTCCTTGTTCCTTTAAGTGATTTTCCCATAACAATATGATTTATTGGTTAGTTTCGACGAATTCAGATTTTTCACACCCGCACACCGGGCAAATCCAGTCAGATGGAAGGTCGGAAAACCGTTTCCCTTCCGTTCTCTCATCATAGATATAACCGCAAATCGGGCACCTGTATTGTTTGTATAGCCCTTCTCCTGATGATTTTATATATTTACCTGGATCGATATAAGTAGGTGCATTTTTAGGTGCAATACCTTTCTTTACCTGCCGGTAATAAGAATATGTAAGCGGCTCCTTTTCCCCATCGATAACTGAAGATGAGACCAGCCTTCCAATAAAAATATTATGGGTTCCTGCATCAATAATATCCTCAACGGAAAGCTCAAGCCAGGCTATACTGTCATTAAGAACAATGGGTACCCCCGTAACGCCGTAGGAAAGGTCAAGACCGTCCATCTTGTTTATCTCCTTCCCGCTCCTGTACCCGAAACGGCTTATTAAATCAGAGGAAGCATCACGATCAAGAACCGAAACTGAAAATGCGGCAGTCCTTATTATAAATTCCGAAGTGTAATTTTCCTTGTTACAGCATGCTGCAAATTTTGCTGGCTCTGAGGTCACCTGGAATACAGTATTTGATATGAAGCCATTGCCTTTGTCCCTGTCGCCGGAACTGACAATGTAAAGACCGTATGAAATTTTATAAAACGCTCCGGGGTCAACCATGCAAATTCTTTTACCTGCAATTTAGCAAATGTTTCAGGAATTTGGAATAACATTCATTCAGCAACATGAAGGTGGTACCAGTAAAGTGAAATATCGCTGTAAGGGTAAAAATCCCTTTTTATGATACCTGTCGCGAAAAAGCTCCGGTTTTCCATTTTAAGAATTTCGGATTCAGAATGAAAAAAGCCGTAGTTATAAGCTGAAGAGAGGAATTTCACCCTCTCCCCGGCTGTCATTTTCCCGAGGCTGAATTTTCTTGAACATATCCTGATAAAAACGATGAGGTAATTAAGCTGTGAATGTTCATCCTCCAGGTCACGGATGATTGCCCTGCGGTATTCAAACTTATCACCGAAATCCATGCTATCCCTGACAAGTGAATAATACCTTCGTCCCAGCAGCTTTACCGCACTCTGTCCCAGTTTCTCCCCGAATGAGGGCTTCATCTGGAAGTATCCTACTGAGAAATCGGCATACTCCTTTCCAAGATTTACATACAGGGTTTTCAGGAGGGCGGTTTCTGCCAGGTCGCTGACAGACGAGTACCTGACAAGTTCGGGAAAAATAACAGCTACTGATTCTTCATAGCCGAGATCGTATTTTTCAAGTGCCGGTTTAATCCAGGACTTGTTTTCAGACAGGAAGGTTTCTGCCTTATTCCAGTTTTCTCCAAATATTTCGCGGTAATTCTTCTCCTGGCAGGATAGCCTGCCCGCTGGTATCAGCAAAGTCAGGCCCATTAAGGCGGTTTGAAAAATCTTCCTGGCAATTATCATGGCCCCGGAGAATTATCTTTATCAGATTCCAGCAGTGACAGGCAGGACTTTCTTACTGGAAAAAACATAATCAGCTTCACCATAAAAAGCTGGATAAAGATGTAGCGGTAAGTTACCCATATCAGAACGGGATCTTACACTGAACTATGGAGTTGCGTTTTGGAGAATAATAGAAATATGCCAGGTAAATTTTCCCGTCCTGCTTTACCAGATGCGGGCTAAAGAGTTCTGCCATCTTTTTTCCATCGCTGAATGTGAGTGTTCCGTTCATAAAGCAGGCGTACCCTGAATTATCTGATTTTATGAACATGCTTTCAGGCGGGCAGTATGATCCGCTCGTTGAGATTACGGTATTCCCGTTAAGATCGAGAAATTTCCCGACGCCGGAAACCAGAATCTCATCATATTTCAGGTTACTGTAAAGATTGCCTGTCAGCATCATTAAGGTGTTGTTATCGCCTGAAACAACCGGCACGTTGGAAATAATCTTGGGCTGCATGCTTTGAGGACCCCCTCCATCCATCATTTTCTGCTGCATTTGCTGGGAATACTCCATGGCGATCTGCATTTTTTCCTGGTCAGTCTTGGCGTTTTTGGCTTTCTCCTCAAGCTGTTTGCCTTCCGATTCGGTCATTGCCAGAGTCTGGGTCACGGCAGCGGCAAACTTATCGCCTGAAAGAGACACTGCAAATTTGCTGATCAGTGCATAAGGACCATACTTTTTGCCTCCGAAAGTTATTGTAAACTTGTCACCACTTTTAGTGATATAGTTGCTGTACCTCACCGTAAGATCTGCGTGGTTATCAGAGCTTTGTTCCATGGACTGAAACTTTGCAACACGGGGATCATCCTTTTTGTAGGGCCCGTTTACATTACCGTTAAGTGCAATATAGAAATTATCGCTCATCCTGTCGCCAAGTAAAATACTTCCGTCATCAAGCATGCTGATGGTTGTTTCGGAGTATTCAATCCTGTACTTACCCAGGTCGACAACAACCTCGGGAGCGTCGCAGGTGCAGGAAGGTTCCGGCATGGTTTTGGTTCCACCGGTCTTACTTCCGGGTGTGCCCAGAAGATCCTGCTTAACATTATTTTTCACATTCTTGATAAATTTGCCGATCTGTCCATTCGATGGGACCATGAAGCATGTTGCAAATAACAGCGACAGGAGATAAATCTTTTTCATATTATCCGTGTTTAAGACCACATAAAAATATGTTATTTATCCGAATTATTTACAAATGCTGCCATTTACAATCTTAAACAGCCCTGAGCTGCGGCAGGAACAGGGCCTGAACGGTGCAAAAGAGTGCTACCACGTAAAACAGCCAGTTTCAGAAGGCTCATTCCAGAGTGCATATGTTTTATGTCTTATGTGCCCCGGCTGGCAATTTGTTATTAAATTAGCTATATTGTAATTGGATATTTTCTGAAATATACAAACCTTGCCATCAATTAGATTTCGGGGGAAACCCCTGTCATTAAAATCACATCCATGAAAGAGATCCTTGTCATCGGCAGTTCCAATACCGATATGGTAATAAAAACAAAAAAAATGCCGGTACCCGGTGAGACTGTGCTGGGCGGTACATTTTTACTCAACCCCGGGGGTAAGGGTGCCAACCAGGCTGTTGCCGCAACGAGGCTCGGAGGCAGGACAACCTTTGTAACAAAAAGGGGCAATGATCTCTTCGGCAACCAGACAGTCGGGTTATTGATGAGAGAAGGTATTGATACTGAAAATATTATTAAGGACCCCGAGTTACCCTCCGGTGTTGCATTGATAATTGTGGATTCAAAAGGTGAAAATACGATTGTTGTCGCACCCGGCTCAAACGGGAACCTCCAGCCGGGTGATCTACCTTCCGATATTTTCGATTGTAAAAGGTACGAGCTGCTGCTGCTGCAGCTCGAAATACCCATGGAAACAGTTGAATATGCAGCTTCCAGAGCTGCAGGTTGCGGCATGAAGGTTATAATAAACCCGGCACCAGCTCCCGCGAAGCCATTTTCCGACAGGCTTCTTTCAAATACATGGCTCCTGACACCAAACGAGAGTGAAGCAGAAGCTATTTCAGGCATTTCAATCATTGATACTGAGAGTGCTGAGCTTGCTGCAAGGACCATGATGGCAAAGGGGGCAAAAAACATCATCATAACATTCGGTGCAAAAGGTGCATATGTAAAGTCGGATGATTTTACCGGCATGGTTCCCGGCATAAAGGTAAAGGTGGTTGATACAACTGCTGCAGGTGATGTCTTCAACGGGGCACTGGCCGTGGCTCTTGCCGAAGGCAAGTCGCTGCGCGATGCAGTGCTTTTTGCTAACAAGGCTGCCTCGATTTCCGTCACAAGGATGGGGGCACAGGCTTCCGCTCCTTTCAGAAATGAGATAGACTGAGTGTCATGAAAACAAAAATTATTCCAATAATTTCAGCAGCCATCCTCGCGATAGCCATTGGCTGTTCAGGAAGGGCGAACAAGCCGCAGGTTAGTCCTGCCAGGATTATTTTCGACTCCGACCTGGGACCCGATTATGATGATGTCGGTGCGCTGGCCTTCCTTCACGCCATGGCCGACAGCGGTAAGGCTGAAATCCTGGCGACCTTTGCCTCGAACCGCCATGAACTGGTAGTGCCATGCATTGAAATAATCAACACATATTTTGGAAGGCCCAATCTTCCGCTGGGTGAGCCGAAGAGCCGGGGAGTGAGCCTCACAGCCTCACAGCACTGGCCCGATTCACTGGTTGCCAGGTATCCGCACAGGATAAAAAACACATCAATGGCACCCGACGCCGTATGGCTCTACAGGAAAATACTCGCATCACAACCAGATACATCAGTTACAATTGTTACGGTCGGTTTCCTGACAAACCTGGCAAATCTGCTGAAGTCACAGCCTGACAGCCTTGCACCTCTTACAGGGCAGGAGCTGGTATCAAAAAAAGTCAGGAGGCTCGTATCCATGGCCGGCGGGTTCCCGGCAGGCAGGGAGTTCAATGTCATGATGGATTCGACAGCGTCAGAATATGTTTTCAATGAATGGCCAACCGAGGTAATATTTACCGGATTCGAGATAGGATCACATATTTTCACTGGACTGAAACTTGTGAATTCAGGCATCAGGGACAGTCCTGTAAAGGATGTCTTCAGGATAAGCCTCCCGCAATCCAAGGAGGACATTTACGGGCGGATGAGCTGGGATGAGACAGCCGCCCTGATCGCTGTTTATGGAACAAGCGGGTTTTTCAGTACCGTAAGAGGCAATATCAATATTAACAAGGATGGCAGCAACAGCTGGGAAAATAACCCGAACGGAAAGCAGTATTATGTAACATTTAAGATGTCACCCGGGGAGATCGGTAATTTTATCGAGGCAAGAATGATGCATATACCCGTCAGGAAATAAGGGGTGCCTGTTTAACATCAGTATTAACCTGAAACAAAAAAAGAAAAAATGAAATTCATTGTAAGATTGTCCGCCGCTTTGATGCTGGCTGTCATGCTGGTATCGTGCAATTCTGTTCCGGAAGGCTTCAGGCAGATCAAACCCGACATTCTGAAAGACAAGATTGCAGGGGGATGGGCAGGCAAGATGATCGGCGTTACATATGGTGCTCCCACCGAATTCAGGGCAGAGGGCAGGATATATTCCGACACGATAAGCTGGAAGCCTGCCGACATTAAAGGGAGTATCTGGCAGGATGATCTGTATGTTCAGCTTACATTCCTTATGTCGATGGATAAGTTCGGTATTGACGCACCATCGAAGAAGTTCCAGGAGATGTTTGCCAAGGCAGGATACCCGCTATGGCATGCAAATATGATGGCGCGCAAGAACTACTTCGACAGCATCTTCGCACCGCTATCGGGCGACCCGAGGTATAATATTCATGCCGATGACATTGATTTCCAGATAGAAGCCGACTATATTGGCTTCATGTGCCCAGGTATGCCACGTAAGGCAGATGAGATAGCCGGAAGAATAGGCCACATAATGAATTACGGTGATGGCGTGTACGGTGGAATGTTTGTGGCCGGTCTTTATTCTGCGGCGTTCTTCGAAAATGACATCAGCAAGATCATACTGAAAGCTCTGGGCTCGATACCCGGCCAGAGCGACTATGCGAAGATCGTCCGCGATGTTATCCTGTTGCATAACCGTTTCCCCGGCGACTGGAAAGCTGCATGGAAAGAGATCCAGGATAAATGGGGCAATGTCGACATCTGCGGTGCCGGCGATAATTTTAATATTGACGCAAAACTGAACGGTGCCTTTATTGTCATAGGACTTTTATACGGGGAGGGTGATCCGATGAAGACGCTTGAGATTACTGCCAGGTGTGGCCAGGATTCTGATTGCAACCCATCAAATGCGATGGCTGTACTGGGAGTGCTGAAAGGATTCTCCAACCTGCCGGAATTCATGAAAAAAGGCGTTTCTGATGTGGCTGACAGTGTCTTTATCAATACAACATATTCGTTTAACAAGGCGGTTACGGCTACCTATAACTATGCAACAGGACTGATTAAGGAGAACGGCGGTGAGGTGAAGGAAAAAATCATACTGGTCAAAGAGCAGAGCCCTGAGATGCCTCCACTTGAGGTTTCTTTTCCGAACCTTGTCTTCGATAAATCCATACCCGTTTCTGACGTGGCATCATGGAAGATCAGTGGCAGCTGGGATAAAATGCTTAAGGGTAAGAAGATTAGCTCCGGGAAATACGACCAGCTCGTGGCAGCCAGGAAGGGATCTGAACTCGAATTAACATTTGAAGGAACCGGAATATCCTTAAACGGCAACTGGGTAAAGGATGGCGGTATTGCTGAAATTTTCCTTGATGGAAAATCTGACCGAACAGCAGATACGTATTATCATTTCAGCGGACAGGAGCATTACAATATAAGCATCTGGCATGTTTTCGGGCTTCAGCCTGGGAAGCATAAAGTAAGGCTCATGGTAAAAGGTGAGAAAAGAGCCGAATCGGCAGGTACAAATATCAGCATTGATGATGCAATAATATTCAGAACTGCTCCCAAGGCTGACGAGACTTACAAATTTTCATTTGAGTAAAAAGGGGTTCAATTTTCATACATGCCCCTGACCGGTTAGAAATTTCCGGGCAGCAATTCCCTGCAGTCCGTTACGCTAAAAGGTGTATGCGGCCCCGATATTCCACTGGAAACCAGGGTAGGGAACGATATCTGTTTTAACAGGCTGATTGAACTGTGAATACACCGATAATGGACATTTCCTGTAGAAGAAAGAAACCTTGGGAGAGACAAAAACCCCGTCATTGGGTCCGTCGTATGAAATCATAAATACCTGCACCGAGGCTGTCATCTTAACTGATTTTCCCAGGCCGATGCTATTTTTTTCTCCTGTCAGGCTTACAAAATGACCCGTTAATGTACCATGTTCCTGTCCGTTATCACTCCAGTAGCTCAGCACTACCGAGGTTGAGGGATTGAAAATAAATATCCCTTCCAGGTCACCGGTCCAGTACCTGACACCTTCCAGGAATTTCTCATTGGTAATGCTTTTCTCGGAGAAGAACATGCTGAAATTTATTCCTGTCCGAAGCTTGAAATGGGTCCTGTTTATGATGATAAAATGAAACCAGTTATCGATATACCATGGTTTGGCATCGAGACCGTAGGCAAGTCCCGGATCATAGCTGAACCTGCCCGCTACAGCGCTGATACTGGCAGTAGCTGCCGGCTTTCCCAGTGCGAAGGCCGGGATAGGGTTCATCCCGTTGCTGTTGATGCTCAGCGAAGCCGTGATTTTAATTTTTCCCGATGCGGAATCCGCAGGCTGGGCAGAACAAACAATTAAAGGTATCAGTGCAAGAAGCAGTGCTGCTGCAAATTTCATCTTCAACGGATTTAGCCTGCTATCCTCTCCAGGGTCTTGTCCTTACCTGTGACTTTGAAAAGGCATCGAGAGCAATATTGACATCCTCCACAATCTGGAAATCGTACATTCCAAGGCAGACAAAATCTGCACCGTTTGAATATGCATAAGGGAGCCCGACATCGGGTGTTATTGCCCCGGCAGCCAGGACCTTGAATGCAATCCACGGCTCCTCCAGGGTGCCCATGAACTTAATTGTTTCCTCAGGATCGAAGTCAAAGAGATTATCGTGCCACGGTGCATTCATCTGTGCCGACCAGTAGTTATGGCTATGGCAGGTCTTTACCCAAAAATCGGGCTTTAGTCCGTATTCAACGCATCGCTTGACAGCTTCAATCCTGTGTGCACCTATCCCTGCAGGTTTTCCATGGCTCCTGATCTCTTCCAGGCCCTTCTTTATAAGTTCCATTCTCTGAGGCTGTGTCCTTTTCTGAGGGTCGTCCCATTTTTCGTCGGTCCACCTGTCGGTGATTTCACCCTGGCAATAAAGTGCATCGGCATCCACAGCCAGCGACATTGCAATACCTTTCTGGAAATCGAGTGCAATTCCGCAGTCCGAGATAAATTTCATTTTTCCGCCGAATTCGTGTTTGTATTTCTGGAAGACCCTTCCAAGCTGAGGGTTGGTAATAATTGCATTCATACCGCATTTTTCCCCAAGGGCCAGTGTCTGCATAACTTTTTCATCGGTATGATAGGTCTTAACCAGTTTTGAGACATAGATCAGATCGCGGGAATGGGCCCAGCCTCCAATCAGGTTGCCTCCCATTATGAGACGGCTGAGTTCAAAATTCTCCTTCTGGCCGTTCCTTCCGGTATAGCTAATTGCACCCCTTGGCACCAGCCCCTTAAGATCCTTCAGTGTTGAATAGTTGAACTTAAGGAGGGTAGCACCGGTATTGGCATCTATGCCCTGCACTTTCAGAAGCTTCTCCTCGAAGCTGTCCCATTTTCTCTTCCTGTAGAATGCATATGCAAAGGCGCCTAATGCCGGGATGGATACCAGGTTCTTTATCACTTCCCTGCGGAATGGTATCTCTGCCCCGTCTCCGCTTGGCTCCGGTATTGGTTTCCTGGCTTTCTCAAACTTCCACCGCGAGTAAAGCCTGTCAATGCCGAATTGAAAATCCGGGGAAAGGAAAATGAAAACCACCAGAATAAAAAGCTCAATCAGATTCCTGTTTATCCACAGGTAGCTTCCTTCGGCCGGCACTCCAAACATATAGCCCGGAACAGGCGGGTACGCCACGAAGTAGAAAAGCAGCATCAAAGCGCCGCCAACGCTTGCCCATCTTGAAAATGCCCCAAGCATAAGACCCAGCCCGACAAGTATCATTCCCCATATATTGATGAAATCGACGACTCCCGTTATTGCTGCATTTCCCGCCATCCAGTGGAACACAGGTGCCAGTATCCATTTTGAGCCGGCCAGGTATGGTGCTGAGCTCCAACCCTTGGTAATGATCTTTGCTATCCCTTCGTAAAGGAATTGCCATCCGATTATTATCCTGGTTATTGTCAGTAACCATTTCAGTATTTTATTTGTTCTGCTTAATGTTGAAGTGGTCATGATGATGAGATGGTTTGATGGTGATATGCCGTTAATTTACTTTGACGCTGCATCATATGCTGAAACAAGTTTTTCAAATTTTTTCCCGGGATCAGGATCAGCAGCGGCCAGCCTAATCCAATCGGCTGAACCGTAAACGCCTGCTTTCCCGTAATCGAAGGGTTTGAATCCTGTTTTCCTGATTAAAGTTAAGTTCTTAAAATGAAAATCATATAGCAACGGGTCAACAAAATTCGGATCCTTTATCAATGAATTCCTGTCTTTGCCTTCTTTCTGCCATTCCTGGAATTTCTTCCCCCCGAAGAGAATGTCCTTTGTCCTGGTATCCCAGTAACAGTTACTATCTGAGATCAGGCTGAACTTATCCCAGTTGCCGGAAAGGAGTGTGCCATGATTGAAGTAAATAATATTATTGGTGAAAGAAAGAGACCTGAGGTTTTCAACCCTTGTTGCCTGGAGTTGTGCAACGGTGTTCAGCGCGAAAATATTATTCCTGATTATATTCTCCCTGCCGTAGTGCTGGTGAAATCCTGAACTTTTGCAGGCGTAAACCAGGTTGTTCTCCTCGAGAATGCCTGTAGATCCTTCGTCGGTGTAAAGACCCCACCCGCCATAGTCGAATGACCAGACATGATGGATAACATTACCCGAGACCGTTGTACCCTCTGATGGTCCGAGAGTATAGACACCGCCCATATCACACAGCTCTCCCCATCCCAGGTGGTGAATATGATTGAATTCAATCCTGTTCCTCTTTGACGGGCTGGAAGAATATCCCCACACCCAGCCTGCAGAGATACCGGTATATCTCAGCCCCGAAATATCATTATGTGTCAAAGTATTATCACTCGAATTAAAAACAATGATCCCGACCGCACAAGGGAAAACATGACCGCAGTCGCGAATTATATTGTTGTCGATATTTATAAATGCTGTCAGGTCACTGGCTCCCTTTCTTATTACCGTTTCACCAATTTTTATCCCTCCGGCTCCCAGATCGTGCAAATAACAATGTATCACATCGCATTTTTCACATCCCCTCCTGAACCAGAAAGCATAAGTCCCGGTATGAGATACTTCACAGTTTATGAATCTTATATTTCCTGCGAAATCGGCTGTGATTGCCGCTCCCACGGGCGAAGCCGCCTGTGCAGCTTCATTCCCCTCTGGTGGTGTATGGTAAGCAGCCACCTCAAAGGCAAGGTTCTCGAATCTTATGTTCTCCGCTTTTTTACCATTTGCTGAGTCACCCCTGATTGTGATGAATTCCTTTATCACGGGGATCACGAACTTTGTACTGCCGATAGCCTGTCCTTTTAAAGGAACGTAATAGAGATATCCCGACCTGTCGAGAAACCATTCGCCAGGTGCATCAAGAGCTTCCCTGCAGTTTTCAATATAATATCTCGATTTGCTGTCGAGGGTGTTCCATGGCTGCATTCCGCTTCCGGATGTTAATATTGTATTTATCGTCATGTCATAACCTGCCGGATGCTTCCTGGTATTGTCCCATTTGTGATAGAATACGATCAGCATATCCCGCATTTCATTTTCCGCGACTGATTTCATAAAAGCCGTATCGGCGGGATCCAGTACGATCCTCTGAATCGCGGCCAGGGGAATCTGACCGTTACCCTTTACCAGGACTTCCTCATCAGCCTTATTGACAAAATGAAATCCATCATTCGGGTACCTGGCCCTTGTCGCCCTCATGCCGTCGACATAGAGCTGTTCAAAGTAGTAATCGTAATACGCGGTATTCGGAATGAATGCTTTCCAGAGGCTGTCATTTACTTTTTCAAAAGATCCTACTTCAACACCTCCCCTGAAAACCGGCTTCGCACCTTCATCTGCCCTGATTACCAGCGGAGATTCCTTTGTTCCTGAATCGTCGCCTGTCAGTTCGAGTGGCTGAAACATCTGATATATGCCGTCGCCTGCAATTATTTCGACGGGAACAACAGGATTTTTTTCTTTCTTCAATTCGCGGGCCGACCGGCAGGCGGCATTAAGAGTGGCAAAAGGTTTTTCCCTGGTCCCGGGATTTCCATCATTTCCTGAAGGAGAGATGTACAGTTTCTGGCCGTTTATCACTGCACCTGCTGATAGTATGAGCTGACAAAAAATCAAAATTCTCAGGTTCATGATCATTAAAATATTAAAATGTTACTCACCCATACCAATATTACAAATTCCTTGCACCCGGATTGCATTCTGCCACCAGATTTTTATTATTTTTCAGATACTTTTTATCCTGCTAACTTAAAACCATGATCGACAAATCATGAAAAAGCCCGTATATCTCGGCCTGCTGCTCATTGTACCGGCAATCATCGGGGCCTGCTCCCGCAAGGGAAATGACCATAACAGAGACTTTGTGCCGGTAAAATCCACCTGGAATATTACCGGTGAAGGTCAGATTACCTGGATACCGGTTTATAATAAGACCTTATATCATTCCGACCACATTGAAATGAGCGGTCTGAGAGTGTCGGCAGTCATCACCTACGGAACTGACTCTTCGGGTAAATTTTCAGTCAGCAGGGAAGTGATCTGGCCAATGCTCAGGACCATCAGGCACGGCCGGGACAAAACGTGGATGCCCTACAGGGCCTACCTGAAAAGGACATATCATGACACCGATTTACCGCGCGTCAGGATAAACGGTGGTGACCTTCTGGAAAACAAGGTATCGTCCGTCAGGATCGACGGCACACTCCAGGTCCGGTCTGCCGGAGAGGACAGCATATTGCTTACCAGGACATTTGTTCCGTCGTCCGGATCGGCTTACCTGGCGGAACAATGGACTATTTTCAACGGGAGCAGAAGGAAGGTTTCACTCGAGACAGGCCGGCCATCGGGGCCCGTATCTGAAACAGGGTTGTACGGAAAATATATCGTGGAGATAAAGCATGATTCTCTACATAATTCATTTCTTGATCCGGGCGACTCTGTATCCTTCGGGATCTACTTCACGGCATATATCTCAGGTGATACCCTGTCGTGCAGTGCGAAAAAGGAACTTGACAACAGGCGAAGATTTATCACAGAGATGAAAGGCTCACTGCAGCTTATCACTCCTGATACTGCCCTGAATACTGAATTCCTCTTTGCAAAGATCAGGACCGCTGAGAGCATATTTGAAACAAAGATTGGGCTGGTGCACTCACCCGGTGGCGGCAGGTACTACGGCGGAGTCTGGGCCAACGACCAGGTGGAGTATGCAGGGCCATTCTTCCCATTCCTGGGTTACAAGCCTGCAATAGAGGCTTCTGAAAATGCATACAGGATTTTTGCCGGCGACATGAAACCCGACTTCGGGCCAATATGGTCGTCGCATGAAATGGAAGGCGATCTTACCTGCTGCGGCGAAGACAGGGGCGATGCCGCAATGTTCCTTTACGGTTCCTCGCGGTTCCTTCTTGCCCTCGGAGATGAACGGAAAGCTGCAGAACTGTTTCCTGCTGTGAAATGGGCAGCAGAGTATAACAGGCGTCACCTGAACCAGGGTGATGTAGTCGCATCGCAGACAGATGAAATGGAAGGAAGAATTGCAACAGGTGATGCAAACCTGGCGACTTCCTCCCTTTGCTATGGGGGTCTGATTTCGGCCGGTGACCTCGCAAAATCACTGAATATGCCGGATTCACTGGTTAGTTCATACGGCGCATTTGCAGAGAAACTGAATATATCGATTGAAAAGTACTTCGGATCGGACATTGAAGGATACCATACATATAAATACTTTAAAGAGCATAATAAGCTGAGACACTGGATCTGCCTTCCTCTTACCATGGGTATCGGGACCCGAAGCAAGGGAACAACCGATGCCCTGTTGGAAAGGCTCTGGACAAAAGACGGGCTTCTTGTCGAGGAAGGGGAAAAAATGTTCTGGGACCGAGGAACACTGTACGCCCTGCGTGGGTTATTTTATTCAGGCTCTCCCGACAGGGGACTGGATAAGCTCCGGGAATATACCTTCCAGCGACTTCTTGGCAATCATGTTCCATACCCAGTGGAGGCCTGGCCGGAAGGTGATCAGGCACACCTGGCAGCGGAAAGCGCCCTCTACTGCAGGATTTTCACGGAGGGGCTGTTCGGAATTGTTCCAAGGGGATTCAGAATATTCGACTGCAAACCTTCCCTACCAGGCAGATGGAACAGCATGGAACTAAAACACATAAAAGCTTTCGGCAATGACATTGACGTCAAAGTGGTGAGAGAAAAAGGAAAACTGACAGTTTCAGTCACTGACAGGGAAAAAGTCATTTATTCCAAATGCCTCCCCCAGGGAGCGACTCATCATGTAAACCTTTAAGAAAACTACTCACGATATAATGCACTCAACAGACTTAACTATTCGGGTAAGAAAAAACCATAACTAACCAGATTCAGCAATGAGAGTATTTTTTTTATCTTTTGCACTGGCGCTGGCCCATTGTGCATCGGCCCAGGAATTCAGGATCCCTCTTTACAAAGGTGATATACCGAATTCAAAATACACCGGCAGTAAAGAGATTACCGACAGGTCAGATATTACGGCAATAAGCAATGTGCAGGTGCCGGATATAGTTGTCTATCTGCCAACAAAAAAATTCGCAACCGGGCAGGCAGTTGTGATTTGCCCCGGCGGAGGCTATTGGATCCTCGCGTATGATTATGAAGGAACCGATATTGCAAAGTACCTGAACACACTCGGTATTGCAGCAGCAGTATTAAAATACAGGTTACCCACCTATGGCAATGTTGTGGAGCCTGACAGGGTACCGCTTATGGATGCGAAGCGGGCATTAAGGATCATGAGATTCAACGCATCAAAATGGAACATCGATCCTGCCAGGATCGGCATAATGGGATTTTCTGCCGGCGGGCACCTTGCATCAACACTCGGTACCCATTTTGATTACGGTAATGCGGCATCTCCCGATTCTGTTGAAAAGATCAGCTGCAGACCCGATTTCATGATACTTATGTACCCGGTCATTTCCTTTACCGATTCATGCATGCACAGAGGGTCAAGGGATGCTCTTCTTGGAAAAAATCCCGATCCGTCACTCGTAAAATATTATTCCAACGAGTTGCAGGTAAGGAAGGATACCCCTCCTGCTTTCATTTTGAACGCCGATGATGATAAAACCGTGCCGGCCAGGAATTCAATACTTATGTACGAAGCCCTGCATGCAAAAAACATCCCTGCCGAACTGCACATCATATCCGAGGGTGACCATGGATTCGGTCTCGCGACAGGGAATGACCATGTAGCTTCATGGGTTTCCTCCCTGAAGCTCTGGCTGCAATCGCTCCGGATGTCAACTGCTGTTGTCAAAACAGAAAAATAGCCCTGTTATATGAAGATAAGACACATTATCCTGATAATTATTCTGCTTAATTGTGCCCTTTCCCAGGCAGAAGAAAATTCCTGGAAAGGACCTTCAGTCGATTTCCGGCATGGAAAGCTCAAAGTTTCCGGTAACAGGAGATTCCTCGTCTTCGAGGACGGGACTCCATTCTTTTACCTTGGTGATACAGGATGGGAGCTCTTCCACAGGCTCACACGCGATGAGACCGAGACATATCTCGAGAACAGGAGGTCGAAAGGATTCACCGTGATACAGGCGGTCATTCTTGCTGAATTTGACGGGCTTGAGATTCCTGATGCCGAGGGAAACAAGCCACTGGTCGGGGATGACCCTCTTAAACCTGATGAGAAATATTTTTCCAGGGTCGACTGGGTTATCAGAAAAGCAGGAGAGAAAGGCCTTTTTATTGGCTTACTGCCCACATGGGGCGATAAAGTAGATGTGCAATGGGGAAAAGGCCCGAAAATATTCAGTGCTGAAAATGGATTCAAGTACGGCCAATGGCTGGGTACGCGTTACAGGGATTATCCAAATATCATCTGGATCAATGGCGGAGACAGGAATGGGGGCGGTGATAATTCAGCGGTCTGGAACGCGATTGCCGAGGGAATTAAATCAGCCGACCATAACCACCTGATGACATTTCATCCCTGGGGCGAACACAGCTCCTCAGAGTGGTTTCAGCAATGCGGCTGGCTCGATTTCAACATGACACAGACGGGACACAGCCAAAGAAGTTATGCAATTTTCAAACAGCTTATTGTGCACGATTATAACCTCACCCCGGTAAAGCCATGCATGGATGGTGAGCCCAGATATGAGGATCATCCGGTGGCATGGACCCCCGATGTATTCGGATGGTTCAACGATGCAGATGTCAGGCAGGCCTTATACTGGGACCTGTTCAGTGGTGCATGCGGGCATACTTACGGCTGCCATCCCATATGGCAGTTCCTGTCACCGTCGAGGGAACCCATCGGACTGGCACGGCATAACTGGACCGACGCGATTAATTTCCCGGGCGCCGGCCAGCTTATCCATGCAAGAAGGCTTATGGAATCCAGGCCATATCTTTCCAGGGTACCGGATCAGTCGCTGATAGCAAGTTCGTACTATCCCGAAACGGATTATGTTGTTGCAACACGCGGGGATGGCTATGCCTTTGTGTATTTCCCGACAGGCTGGCAGGCGGAAATTGCATTGGACCGGATCGGAGCAAAGGAAATCACTGCATGGTGGTATGATCCCAGGACGGGTAAAGCCTTACCGGCAGGAAATTACAGTGGAAATGACAGGATTAAGTTCCTGCCCCCGTCAGGTGGAAGGGGTAATGACTGGATACTTGTATTGGATGATTCTTCGAGAAAATTCAGTACGCCTGGAGCTCAGGCGATCAATATACTGTGATTGTCTTCCTGACAGAGAGCAGTTTGCCGTCTGCGGTAAGCCCCTGAATATCTATTACATATTTCCCGCTCAAATCTGGTGCATTGAAGCTGGCCCTGTACTTTCCGTCAGCAGACGGTTTCATGGAAGGATTCCAGTAAAGTGTGTTCCTGAAGTCAGGTATATTTTCCATTGCATTGCCCCTGGCTGTAAAATCAGGCACGGTGAAAATGGCCTCGGGATCAATTACCCTGTATTTCAGTCTAAGGGCTTTCTCAGGAAGCGCCACATTGCTATAGTCGCCTGCCCTTGTTATAACGTTAACCAGGCCGTAGAATATGTAGTCCCCGACAAAGTACTTGTCGAGGATAATATCAATTTTCTCAACCAGTTCAGGATCGAGATTCGCAATCAGAGATGCATCGTCGATGATTACCCCGTCAATCATTAGTCTTGGCGGCTTTTTCTGCACCCTGTTGTCAACAGGGTCAATCAGTGTCACACGATACCCTGTCTTATGATTTTTAAGGCTCACACCGGGGATCAGTTCAAAAAAGACCTCCTCCATCACAGGAAGCTTTATATAGTCATCCATCTTAAGCTGCTGATCAGGCTTTCCGTAAAATCTTTTTAGTCCGGGACCATGTAAGGATATTCCCCTACCCTGCGCTGAAGCAGAAATTCCGTATATCCTGTTAACCTGGTAATCGGTAATAAGCTGCTGGATATCTCCGTGGACGGGTTTATCATGCAAAGCCACAACGGGCTTAACAGCAGGATAAACATCCGAAAATGGTGTTAAAATCTCCAGTGAGATATTTCCTTCATTCTCATCGGGCTGTATGACAAAATCCTGCAGCGAGTCGCTGATTGGTATTATGAACCTGAATATGCCATCCCATCCTGTTACGGTATATTGAAAAGTAGCGATTTTTCCCGGAGTAGAAAGAAGAACTGTTTTGCCCTGCAATGGTTTATGAGTGTTCCTGTCGAGTAACCTGCCCGTCAGGAAATGAGAATCCTTCTCGGAGCTTCCAGAATAATCATCCTCTCCAGCGAACAGGATCCTGTTCCAGTCAATCCAGTTGCTTTTCACAGATTCCAGGAAAGTGTTCATAATACCGGGGGGAATATCGTCCGGATTTTTCCCGGCAATATTTTCTGGGATCGCTCCAAATTCGGAACCGAACACCATATAATCGGAAATCTTCTCCTGAAGGCTGTCACCTGCCGGGTACACTGAAATACTAAGTGATGATGAATCGGCATTCCCCTGTACAAGGCCAACGGGATTAACTTCAAGATTGATCCCCCCCCTCCTGCTTATGCTGTCAGGAACTGAAATTTGAGGATGCCACGATTTTAAACCTTTTGTATAGATAAATTTTTCAACGACAGGCAAGCCCTTCGTATCAAAAAGAGTAATATGATTTACCCCGGCCGGAAGCAAAGAAGCCGGTACCGAATACCTCGTTACATGACTAACAAGGTCGACCAGGCCGGTGTAGTTGATCCTCCCCCTTGTTTCTATAAAAACATAGCACATGTTACTGTTAGCCGACCTGTACGAATCATTTGCATCGATATCCATCCCTATTTTGCCGCTGCCAGAATAATCAATACTTACTTTCAGTCCGCCGCCGGCAGGCTCCATTTTTCCATTATCCTGGACCGCAGTCTCCTGGCATGAAATTGTGTTAAGGGTATTCAGCGCGTTATACACCCTGATGGTTTTACTGAAACAGTTGTACGGCAAATGTTTTTTCATTCCTGAAGTATATGCTCTCAGGGTATAACAGCCTGTAACAAGAGTATCGGGAAGCAGGATTTCGCCGGCCCCGAATCCTTTGTCAGACAGTATCCTCTTCTGCCCGACCGGACGATTCTCCTGGTTGAATATTTCAACATAGATTATGCTGCTGTAGCAGGAAGTTTTGTTGTTCAGCCTGTCAAACAGGTAGGTGCTGAACCAGACATCCTCGCCTGCAACGTATTGCGACCTGTCGGTTTGCAGGTAAATTTCCTCCCTTGGAATTTCGCGGCAGAATTTCTCAAACTTTTCCGTGACAGTTTTCATTATCTGCCCTTCAAGTGTGGAGAGCTGAAGCAACAGCAGGAAAGTTATGAGGCAATATTTATTAATTCGTGGCATGATTCCCCTTCAGTCAATATGTTGTTACCCAGAAATCAGGTTTTACATTTGTACCCCTGGTCGTACAGTCGGCGCAGCTTTTATTATTTGTTATAAGCACATAATATGGTCCAAGGTCGTGAACGTAAAGTATCCATACATATTCGCCAACTCCCTGGATAGGGTTGTGATTTTTGATTGTATCGGATATGCAGTTGGTATAGAAGTTCTTCTGGCCGGAAAAGAGGCCTTTTGTAAAAATCCTTTTTGTTGCTTTTCCCGATACTGAGAAATATCCAAGCACCTGCCTGGAGGGATCTTCCACGCAGGTTATGTTCCCATTGATTGATGCCGGAATAACATCATATAATCCGCCTACATCCTGTGTTACATTCTTCACTTTAGTCCAGAAATTGAACTCATCTTCCGAGACGGAATACTGGGAAACAAGTATGCTGTACTCAACGCCAAGCCTGTCGGTTGAGTTATCTACAAAATGCAGCGGGAACCTGTTGATCCTGTTTTCAGCAAGATCGGCGGTATTTTTCAGGTTTATATCATAGGAATTCTCAGTCCTCCAGCATACCGAATTCGGGAGGTCCCAGCGCAGGTGAAACTCCCATGTTTCGGAGTAGGTCCACCTGTAATAGTTGCATTTGCCTGAATCGTCGTGGGTATCGAGGTAGATCTGGCATCCTTCCACCTGGTTATTATACTGGTCGATGCCTGTCACAACCCTTTCATAGTAGACGCTGTCAATTAACGGAACCTCCTTGAGCTCCACAGGGTAAGACTGGAAGTTAAAATCCCCGATAATTGTTGAACTGGTATTCACATGAAGTGAGTATTTCTTTCCAATCTCACCCCTGAACCTGGTTGAATCGCTTCTGTATTCGCCGGGCCTGTATTCAGTGAAAGGATAGCTGTTCCCGTCATTATCACTGACACTTACGGTTGCACCGGACAGAACGGTTTTTGTTGTTGCACCGGTTACCGGCTGGGAAATTGAAAGTTTGATCTTATAAGATTCCGGCTGATCTGTTACCATACCTTCCACTACGAGGAGGTTCTTGTTTTCTTTTATATCGGGATTGAATTTCTCGACACAGCCCGAAAGAAGCAGCAACATTATGGCAATTTTATATGCTGATGAATATCTCATGCAGTTAAAAGTCAAAGTTAAATGTGATGGTAGGTATTGCCTGACCAAACACCGAAAGCTTGTAGCCGTTTATGACGTTCTGTTCATTCCTGAAGAAGACCGAGTAGACATTTTCCCGTCCCAGAAGGTTATACACCGAAAAAATCCAGTTCGGATGCATCAGCCTGTGCGATCTAAGGTTACCGCTGTACTTAACCGAGACATCAAGTCGCGAATAGTCAGGAAGACGATACCTGTTCCTGTCAGAATAATAGGTCAGCTGCAGGTCATCGATCACATATATTGATACCGGGTACGTTATCGGCCTGCCCGTGCTGTAGGTATAATTAGCAGCAAAACTCAAACGTCTGGATAACAAATAATTAAACACTAAAACCAGGTTGTTCGGCTTATCGTAGTTTGAAGGGAACCATTTACCGGAATTAATAATCTCATCGCTGAAGCTGCCGGTGCTCTTAAGAAATGACCGTGAATAGGTATAGCTTATACTTCCCTGGAACTTGCCTTCGGTTTTTCTCAGCATCAGCTCAAGTCCGTATGCTTTACCCCTGGCTGCCACGAGGTCCTTTTCAATATTCTTATCCATTACAAGATTAGTGCCTCCCTTGAAGTCCACCATGTTCGCTATCGTCTTGTAATAAACCTCAGCGGATGCCTCCATTCCTA
>Ga0335069_10004415_pt1 | contig 20894 bp, 26 predicted proteins | sample Lox_Sample_11_FD_206714 | JGI IMG/M metagenome (GOLD analysis project Ga0335069, IMG submission 206714) | Soil microbial communities from Loxahatchee National Wildlife Refuge, Florida, United States - Lox_Sample_1.1 | ecosystem: Environmental > Terrestrial > Soil > Wetlands | place: USA...
CGGCAAGCCGCTCTCGCGCCGTCGCGCGCTCGCACGTGCGGAGGTGCGCATGTTGCCCACGACGGCGCGGCGCCTGCGCGAGCTGCCGAAGGGCGACGCGCTGACGACGGCGCAGCTCGCGGGAATCATGGCCGCCAAGCGGACGAGCGAGCTGATCCCACTGTGCCATCCGTTGCCGCTCACGCACGTCTCGGTCGAGCTCGAGGTCGGCGACGACTCGGTGACGATCCTCGCGTCGGCGGAGACGACGGCGCAGACCGGCGTCGAGATGGAGGCGCTGACCGCCGCGAGCGTCGCGGCGCTCACCGTCTACGACATGGCGAAGGCGATCGACAAGGGCATGCGCATCGTCGAGGTCGCGCTCGTCGAGAAGACGAAGGAGGAGGTCTGAAGGCGGCGGTGCTCACCGTCTCCGACGGCGTCGTCGCGGGCACGCGCGAGGACCGGAGCGGCGACGTGCTCGACGAGCTGCTGCGCGGCGAGGGATTCGAGGTCGAGCGGCGCGTCGTCCCGGACGAACGCGACGAGATCGCCCGGGCGCTGCGTGCGCTCGCCGCGTCGGCGCGCGTCGTGCTCACGACCGGCGGAACCGGGCTGGCGCCGCGCGACGTGACGCCGGAGGCGACGCGGGACGTCGTCGACCGGGACGCGCCGGGAATCGCCCAGGCGCTCCGCGCGGACTCCATCGCGAAGACGCCGCACGGGCTGCTCTCGCGCGGCGCCGCTGGCGTCGTCGGCTCGACGCTCGTCGTCAACCTTCCCGGCTCGCCCGGCGGCTGCCGCGACGGGTTCGAGGTGCTCCGTCCTGCGCTCGCGCACGCACTCGAGCTGCTGGCGGGCGAGCGCGACGTCGCGCACCGGCAGACGTGAGCACGCTCGAGGAGCGCGCCGAGGCGCGCCGTCTGCGCGCGCTCGAGCTGCTCGCGGAGCTGCGCGTGCTCGAGCATCTGTCCGAGCTGGGAACGGTCGAGGTCACAGGCGCCGTCGCGCACGGGCTCGTCGTCGCCCGCGACATCGACGTCGACGTGACCGCTGCCGTGCTCGACGCTCCCGGCTGCATCGCGGTCGTGGGCGAGCTCGCCGCCGACCCTCGCGTCGTCCGCATCGTCTACACCAACGCGACCGAGCGCTTCGGCTGGCTCTCCTTCGACATCGTCTGCGCCGACGGCGGCGAGCGGTGGACGATCGAGCTGTACGTGAACGGTCCCGGCGCGAGCTTCCTCGGCTGGACGTCCGAGCTCGCAAGCGTCCTCTCGCGGGTGCTCACTCCCGAGCAGCGGCACGCGATCCTCGAGCTGAAGGAGGAGCTCGCGGACGACCCTCAGTACCGGTCGATGGACGTGTACCGCGCCGTCGTGGACGACGGCGTCCGCGGGCTCGACGCGTTCGTCGCCTGGCGGAGTGAGCACGGCAGCGAGGAGCTCGCCCGCTGGCTCCCGCGTACGGTTCCGAACGGATGAGCGGGATCGCCCTCGCGCCGCTGCCCGCGCGGTTCGCGCGGCTCGTGAAGATCGAGCACACGGTCTTCGCGCTGCCGTTCGCCTACGTCGGTGCGTTCCTCGCGGTGAACGGATCGCCGGGTGCGCACGACCTCGTCTGGATCACCGTGGCGATGGTCGGCGCGCGGTCGCTCGCGATGGCGCTGAACCGGCTGATCGACGCGCGGCTCGACGCGCGCAACCCGCGCACCGCGGGACGCGAGCTCCCGAGCGGCCAGCTCTCCGTGCTCCAGGTCGCCGCCTTCTGCGCCGTCTCACTCGCGGTCTTCCTCGTCGCGGTCTGGCAGCTCGCGCCGATCGTGCGCTGGCTCTGGCCGATCCCGGTCGCCGGCTTCGTCATCTACCCGTACCTGAAGCGGTGGACCTGGCTCTGCCACTTCTGGCTCGGCGCCGTCGACGGGCTCGCGCCGGTCGGCGCGTGGGTTGCCGTCACCGGGAAGCTGCCGTGGCAGTCGTGGATCCTCGGCGTGGCGGTCGCGTTCTGGGTTGCGGGGTTCGACCTCTTCTACGCGCTCTTCGACGTCGACGTGGACCGTCGAGAGGGGCTGCACTCGGTGGCGACGCGGTTCGGCGTGCGCGGCGTCTTCCTCGGTGCGCGGCTCTCGCACGCGGCGACGGTCGCCTGTCTCGTCGCCGCCGGGCTCGGGCTGCCGGTGGGCGTGCTCTACTGGCTCGGCGTCGCGGCGGTCGCCGCGCTGCTCGCGTACGAGCACTCGCTCGTGCGCCCGGGCGACCTGCGGCGGCTCGACACCGCGTTCTTCACGATGAACGGCGTGATCAGCGTCGTCTTCGCCGCGTTCGTGATCGCCGACACGCTCCTCTAGCCCGTAGCCCGGGTGTCCGACACCGGGACCTGTCTGTTGCCGGACACGTCCGTCCCGACGTCACCGGCGGCGAGGCCGAATTCATGCGGGGCTGTGGAGATCGTCTGCGACCCCTTCGTACGGAAGTCGTGACACTTCTGTGAGCCGCGTCTGACACCAGGCCGTGTCCCGCAGGGACACGGCCGGCGGGAGATCAGCGGCGACGCAGCGAGGCGTCCGCGAGCGCCGGCGGGTCCCAGCCCGCGTCGGCGCGATTGAGATTCGTCCCCGGCGGGACGATCTCGTCGATCCGGTCGAGCAGTGCCGCGTCGAGGGTCACGTCGAGAGCGCCGAGCTGGGTCTCGAGCTGCTCCATCGTCCGCGGCCCGATGATCGGCGCGGTCACCGCCGGATGCTGCATGACGAACGCGAGCGCCATGTGGATCAGCGGCATCCCCGCCTCGTCGGCGAGATTCGCGAGCGCGTCGGCCGCGTCGAGCTTGCGGACGTTGTCCGGCAGCGACATGTCGTAGCGCCACGGCAGCCGCTCGGCGCGCGTGCTCTTCGGCGGCTCGGCGCCCTTGCGGTAGCGCCCGGACAGCCAGCCGCCGGCGAGCGGGCTCCACGGGATCACGCCCATGCCGTACTCCTGGCACACGGGCAGCACCTCGGCCTCGATCTCGCGCACGAGCAGCGAGTACGGTGGCTGCTCGCAGACGAACCGCTCGCGGCCGCGGCGCTCGGCGACCCACTGCGCCTCGACGATCTGCGACGGCGGGAAGGTGGAGCTGCCGAGGTAGCGGATCTTCCCGGCCCGGACGAGGTCGGTGAGCGCGCCGAGCGTCTCGTCGATGTCCGTCGCGGGCTCGGGACGATGGATCTGGTACAGGTCGATCCAGTCGGTGCCGAGCCGGCGCAGGCTGTTGTCGACCTCCTGCACGATCCAGCGGCGCGAGTTGCCCGACTCGTTCGGGTCGTCGCCCATCGTCCCGTGCACCTTCGTCGCGAGCACGACGCTGTCTCGCCGTCCGCCGGCGAGCGCCTTGCGCACGATCTCCTCGGACTCGCCGCGGGAGTAGACGTCGGCGGTGTCGACGAAGTTGATCCCGGCGTCGAGGGCGCGGTGGATGATCCGGATCGAGTCGTCGTGATCCGGGTTGCCCCAGGCGCCGAACATCATCGCGCCGAGGCAGAGCGGGCTGACCTTCACGCCCGTGCGGCCGAGCGTCCGAAGCTCCATGGCCGCAGCCTAGTGGACCCGGGTGCGGCCGCGCCCCGCGACCGCACCCGGATCGCCGCCGCTATTTGCGCTGCGGCGTCTCGAGCTGGTCGCGGAGGGCGCCGTTCGGGTTCGCCGACGTCGTCAGCGTCACGTAGTACCCGTGGGGATTCGCGAGGATGCTCGTGAGCTGCGAGCCTGTGACGCCGGTCACGACCTTCGTCACGTTCCCGTGTCCGTCGGCGTCCGTGAACGTTCCGGTGCCCGCGTCGACCAACTTCGGGCCGTTCACGCCGCGGTTGCCCTGGTTCAGCGTCAGCCCGGTGATCGTCACCGAGCCGGGGAAGTCGTAGTTCACGTAGAAGACGACGTTCCCGCCCGTGATCGCCCCGGAGGAGTCGCGCGTCACGTCGAACGTCACGCTTCCGTTCGCGCTCGCCCGCAGGCCGGTCACCGGCGGCACGACCTCGCGCGGGTTGAGGTCGAGCCGCGAGACGAAGGTGCCCTTGACCTGCTTCACCTTCGTGCAGCTCCCCTGCGTGAAGAGCACGCCGGTGTTCGTCGCCGAGCCCGTGCCGAGATTGCCCGAGGTGAAGCCTCCCGCCTGCGTGAACGCGGACGAGAGCGACGCGACGAGCTTCCCGCCGTCGTGCACGCCGGCCGTCGCGAGCCCGGTCAGGTTGCCGTTCGCGATCGCCGCGTGGAACGACGCGTTGACGCCGCCGCCGCTTGCCGGCCTCACCCGGAACGTTCCGTCGAGCCAGCCGAGCCCCTCGGTCGTGTTGACGACGCTGTGCGCCCGGATCTCGAGCGGGCCGTTCAGCTGCGTGTTGCTGCTCGTCGCCGTGCCGCTGTACACGGCGTTCGTGTCCTGGTATGTCCCGTCGCTGCCCGTGCACGTGCTCGAGCGGAGCTGCGATACGGAGGCGGCGGTAAAGGTCGCCGAGGCGGCCTGGGTCGCCTGCTGCCGCGACCACGCGGCGGCGATGCCGGTTGCCATGAGTGCCGCTCCGGCGGCCAGGGCCGGGACGGCGTAACGCGCTCTCATCGGTGAAACCCCCTGCTCATCTCGTTCAGCGCCCGCATACGAAGAAGACGCCCGGATCCGCACGGCCAGGTACGGGCGGCGTAAAGGCTGTGTAAGTCCGGGCGGAACTACACTGGCCGCATGATCCGGGCCCGGCAGCTCGGCAGGCGCTTCGGGGAGAAGCGCGCGCTCCGCGGCGTCGACTTCGACCTCGCCGACGGCGGCTGCCTCGTCGTCACCGGGCCGAACGGGTCGGGGAAGACGACGCTGCTGCGGATCTGCGCCGGCCTCGCCGTCCCGAGCGAGGGGGAGATCGCGGTGGCAGCGCGCCGCGAGCAGATCGGCTATCTCGGCCACGAGGCGCTCGTCTACCGCGAGCTGACGGCGCTCGAGAACCTCGAGCTGTACGGGAAGCTCTACCGCATCCCCGAGCGGCGCGAGCGGATCGGGATGCTGCTCGAGCGGTTCGGCCTCTGGGATGTGCGCCACGACCGCGTCGCCTCGTACTCGCGCGGCATGACGCAGCGGCTCGCGCTCTGCCGCGTGCTGCTCCACGACCCGGCGCTGCTCGTGCTCGACGAGCCGTACACCGCGCTCGACGCCGACGGCGCGGAGCTGCTCGACGCCCAGCTCGCGGAGCTTCGCGGCGAGCGCACGTTCCTCGTCTCGACGCACGATCCCGCGCGGCTCGAGCCGATCGCTACCGCGAGGCTGGCGCTCGCGTGACGTACGTGCGCGACGTCGGCGCGCTCGCGCGCAAGGACCTGCTGCTCGAGCTGCGGGCACGCGACACGCTGCCCGCGATGCTGCTGTTCGTCGTCGCGACGTTCGTCGTCTTCCACTTCGCGCTGCCGTCGGGCTCCTCGGACCTCGCCGCGAGCGGACTGCTCTGGGTCGCGATCGTCTTCACCGCGCTGCTCGGCCTCGGGCGCGCGTTCGTCCCGGAGCGGGAGCAGCGCGTCCTCGACGGGCTCGTGCTCGCACCGTGCGACCGCAGCGCCATCTGGTTGGGGAAGGGGATCGCGACGCTCGTGTTCCTCGCGGCCGCCGAGGTGGTGGCCCTGCCCGTGTTCGCGCTCTTCTTCCACGGGCTGACGGCGGCGACGGTCGCCGCGGTCGTCCTCGCCGACGTCGGAATCTGCGCCGTCGGCACCTTTCTCGGCGCGATGGCGGTCGCCACCCGAGCCCGCGACCTGCTCCTGCCGCTCCTGTTCCTGCCGCTCGCGATCCCGATCGTGATCGGCGGCGTCGGCGCCTCGATCGTCGGCTCGCCGGGCCGCTACCTCGCCTTCCTCGCGCTCTACGACGCGGTCTTCGCCCTGATCTGCTGGGCCTCGTTCGAGTACGTGGTGACCGAGTGAGCCCGGGAAGGGCACAATTGACCCCGGTGGCTCCGAGGTCCCGGATATCGCTCCCGGCGCTGGCGGCGGCGTCGCTCGTGCTCGTCACGCTCGCGCTCGTCCTCGTCTTCTTCGTCGTGCCGAACGACGCCGACCAGGGCTTCTCCCAGCGGATCTTCTACTTCCACGTCTCGATCGCGATCACCGCGTACGCCTGCTTCGGGCTCGGCGCGTGGAAGGCGCTCGTCCACCTCTGGAAGCGGGACCCGCACGCCGACCTCGAGAGCTACGTCGCGGTGCACCAGGGCGTGATCTTCGGCTCGCTCGTGCTCATCACGGGGTCGACCTGGGCGAAGATCTCGTGGGGCCACTGGTGGCTCTGGAGCGAGGACCAGCTCGTGCTCTTCCTCGTGCTGTTCCTCTTCTACGCGGCGTACTTCATGCTCCGCTACTCGGTCGACCCAGGCCCCCAGCGCGCGAACTTCAGCGCGGTGTACGCGTTGTTCGGCGTCGTGCTCATCCCGGTCAGCTTCATGGCCATCCGCCTCGCGAAGCAGGCGATCCACCCCGTCGTGTTCACGCGCCACGGCCCGAACTTCGGCGGCTGGATCCTCGTCACCTACTGCGTCGCGCAGGTCGCGATGCTCGTTCTCGCGTACACGCTCTACCGTGTCGAGCTCGCCGGCAAGCGGGTCGACGCGCGCGTCCGCGAGCTGAAGGAGGTTCTCGCGTGACCACTGCCGAGAAGTACGTCACGGCGGCCTACTGCGCCGTGTTCGCGATCGTCCTCGTCTACGTCCTGATCATCGCGCTCAAGGTGCAGCGGCTCGAGCGCGAGGTCGACGAGCTCGCCGGCCGCGCGGCCGCGCGCGAGCCGGAGCCGGACGAGCGGCGGGAGCCCGCGGTCGTTGGCTGAGCTCTTCTTCTGGCCCGCCCTGCTGCTCTACGGCGAGGCCGCCGTCGGCTACCTCGGCGAGGCCCGGCGACCGGGCACGGCGGGGCGCGCGGCGACCTGGGGCGTGCGGCTCGGCTGGCTCGCGCAGACGGCGCTGCTCGCCGTGCAGGCGACGCGGGACGACGGCTTCCCGTGGGGGACGTGGGCCGGCTCGCTCAACCTGTTCGTCTGGCTCGTCGTCTCCGCGTACCTGGTCTGGGGCTGCCGCCGGACGTTCCGGCTGCTCGGGCTCGCGGTGATGCCGTTCGCCGCGGTGCTGCTCGCGCTCGCGCGCGCCGGCGGCGGGATCGGCGCGGAGTCGCGCAGTCCGTACTCGAGCGGGTTCCTCGTCCTTCACGTCGGGCTCGTGCTCGCCGCGTTCGCCGGCTTCACGCTCGCCGCCGCGCTGTCCGCGCTCTACCTGTGGCAGGAGCGGCGGCTCAAGCGTCGCGAGGCGACGATCCTCCGCCGGCCGGCGCCGCCGCTCGCAGCGCTCGACCGGCTCGCCGCGCGGACGGTCTGGTTCTCGCTGCCGGCGCTGACGCTCGGGATCGCCGTCGGCGTCGCCCGCCTCGTCGCGGACGGCGACCACGTCGACGCCCTCGTCGCCGCGACCGCGGTGACCTGGCTCGTCTGGGCGTCGTACCTCGCGCTCCGCTCGCTGCGCGGCTGGGCCGGCCGCCGCGCCGCGTACCTCGCGCTCGCCGGCTTCTTCCTCGTCGTCGTCGTCCGTCTCGCCTTGCCCGCGACCCACTTCGCCTGATGCGCCTCGTCCTCGTCGGCACCTCCCACCATCACGCGCCCGTCGAGCTGCGGGAGCGGGTCGCGCTCGACCGCGAGCAGGCGTCGGCGCTCGCGGCGCGGCTCGCCGAGGGCGGCTGCGAGGCCGTCTGCCTCTCCACGTGCAACCGCACCGAGCTGTACATCGCGTGCGCGGACCCGGAGGCGGCGGAGCGGACGGCGGTCGCCGCGCTTGCGGAGCTCGAGCCGGAGGTGGAGAAGGCGCTGTACCGGCTGCGAGACCAGGCGGCCGGACTCCATCTGTTCCGTGTTGCAGCGGGACTGGACTCGCTCGTGCCGGGCGAGGGCGAGATCCTCGGCCAGGTGCGCGGTGCATACGAGGCCGGGACGACCGGTCCGCTGCTCGACCGGCTGTTCCGCCAGGCGCTGCACGCCGGCCGGAAGGTACGCGCGCAGACGGCGATCGCGGAGAGCCCGGCGTCCGTCTCGTCCGCGGCGGCCGCCCTCGCCGAGCAGGTGTTCGGCGACCTCGAAGGGAAGTCGATCCTCCTCGTCGGCGCGGGGAAGATCAGCGAGCAGGCCGCGCGGAACCTCGTCTCGCGCCGGGCGTGCATCGCGTTCGTCGCGAACCGGACCGCCGACCGTGCGACCGGGCTCGCCGAGCAGTTCGGCGCCGAGCCGCTCCCGCTCGAGCGGATCGGCGAGGAGCTCGTGCATGCCGATCTCGTCATCTCGTCGACCGGCGCGCCGGGGTTCGTGCTCGACGCAGCGACGGTCGCCGAGGCCGTTGCGCGGCGCCGCGGGCATCCGCTCTTCCTCGTCGACCTCGCCGTCCCGCGCGACCTCGATCCGGCGATCAACGACCTCGACGGCTGCTACCTCTACGACATCGACGATCTCGAGGCGATTGTCGCCGAGACGCTCGTCGGCCGCCGCCGCGAGGCGGAGCAGGCGGAGGCGATGGTCGCGACCGAGGCGGCGAAGTTCCACGAGTGGCATGCGTCGCTCGACGTCGTGCCGGCGATCGCCTCGCTCCGCGCGCGCGCCGAGGAGATCCGCGAGGCGGAGTTGCGCAAGGCCGATGCGCTGCTCGGCCGGCTCGACGAGAGCCAGCGCCGCGCGGTCGAGTCGATCACCGCCCAGATCGTCAACAAGCTCCTGCATCTGCCCACGGTGCGCATGAAGCAGGCCGCCGCGGCAGCCGATGGGGTCGTTTATGCTGAAGCGGTGCGTCACCTGTTCGGTCTCGGCGAGGACGAGCGCTGAAGGTCGGGAAGCTGACGGGGCGGCCGCTGCCGCTGCAGGTCCCGACCGCGTTCGTCCGCATCCGGGCGCGTGGCGCCGCCTCGTGCGGCCAGCCGGTGCGGCGGCCCTCACGCTGTGCTGATCCGCGTCGGCAGCCGCGGCAGTAGGCTCGCGCTGACGCAGGCCGAGCTCGCGGCGTCGCGCCTGCGTGCGCCCGGGATCGAGATCGCGCTCGTCCCGATCACGACGGCCGGCGACAGGGACCGGACGAAGCCGTTCGGCGAGATCGGCTCGCGCGGCGTGTTCGTGAAGGAGCTCGAGGAGGCGCTGCTCGACCACCGCATCGACGTCGCCGTGCACTCCGCGAAGGACATGACGGCGTCCGACCCGGAGGGGCTCGTCGTCGGCGCGTACCTGGCGCGCGACGATCCGCGCGACGCGCTCTGCGGGGCGGACGCGCTGCGTCCGGGGATGCGCGTCGGCACGGCCTCCGTGCGGCGGCGCGCGCAGCTGCTCGCGCTCGAGCCGACGCTGTCGATCGAGCCGCTGCGCGGGAACATCGACACGCGGCTGCGGAAGCGCGGCGAACGCGGGCTCGACGCGGTCGTGCTCGCGGCGTGCGGTCTCGACCGGCTCGGCCTCGGCGAGGAGATCGGACGCCGGTTCGAGCCGGAGGAGCTGCTTCCGGAGGCGGCGCAGGGCGCGCTCGCGCTCCAGGTGCGCGCCGGCGAGGAGCATCTCGCGGGGGCGGCGGACGACGTCGAGACGCGACGGCGGGTCGAGGCGGAGCGCGCGGTCGTCGCCGCGGTCGGCGGCGGCTGCCTCGCGCCGGTGGCCGCGTTCCACGACGGCACGATGCTCACGGGCCTCGTCGCCGCCGAGGACGGCTCCTGGCTCGAGCGCCGCAGCGGCGACGATCCCGTGGCGCTCGGTCGCGAGCTCGCTGCGCTCGCGGAAGCCGCCGGCAGCGCGTGACCGTGCTCGTCGGAAAGCCGCCACGAAGGCTCGACACTCGCGTGGCGATTGCTCGGGTAGCGTCGGCCGCAGCCCCCGCGGGACCCCCTTGGGAGGGTGGGGGTTAGGGATGGGTCAGGAGGTGCAGCGGATCGGGCGGCGCCCGCTTCGTGTCGTCGTCACCCGGGCCGAGCGGCAGGCGTCCCCGCTCGTCGAGCGCATCGCCGCGCTCGGGTGCGAGGTCGTGGTGTGTCCGCTCATCGAGGTCGAGCCGCTCGCCGACACGCCGATCGACGCCGCACCGTACGACTGGGTCGTGGTGACGAGCCGAAACGGCGCGGACGAGCTCGTACGCCGTCTCTCCGAGCCGCCTCGCCGTCTCGCGGCGATCGGGCCCGGCACGGCGGCGGCGCTGCGCGTGCACGGGCTCGAGCCGGAGCTCGTACCGCGCGTGTCGACGCAGGAGGGGCTGCTCGCCGAGCTGCCGCGGCCCGCAGGCCGCGTGCTCGTCGCCGCCGCGGAAGGGGCGCGCCGGCTGCTCGCCGACGAGCTCGACGCGGACTTCCTCCCGCTCTACCGGACGGTCGAGCTGCGACCCGAGGAGCCGCCCGAGGGCGACCTGGCCGTCGTCGCCTCCGCGTCGGCCGCGCGCGCGCTCGCCGCGACCGGCGCGCGCATTCCCGTCGTTGCGATCGGTCCGCAGACCGCTGCGGCCGCACGCGATGCGGGGCTGGCGGTGCTCGCCGAGGCCGAGACGCACGACCTCGACGGTCTCGTCGCGGCCGTCGCGCGCGCCGCGGCGGAAACGTAGAGTCGCGACATGCCGGCCTTCGTGACGTTCCTCACCGACTTCGGTCTCCAGGACGACTTCGTCGGCACCTGCCACGGCGTGATCAAGCGGATCGCACCGGAGACGCAGATCATCGACCTGACGCACGGGATCCGCCCGGGCCGGGTCCTGCAGGGCGCGCTCGTGCTCGCGAACACGGTGCCGTACACGCCTCTCGGGGTGCACCTCGCGGTCGTCGACCCCGGCGTCGGCGGCGGCCGGCGCCCGCTCGCGCTGCGTGACGCGGAAGGGCGCTGCTACGTCGGCCCCGACAACGGGCTGCTCCTCCCGGCGGCCGAGCGGAACGGCGGCGTCGTCGAGGCGCACGAGCTTGCGAATCCGGCGTACGCGCTCCCGACCGTCTCGCGGACGTTCCACGGACGCGACCTCTTCGCTCCCGCCGCCGCGCATCTCTCGCTCGGCGTGCCGCTCGCCGAGCTGGGACCGCCGATCGATCCCGGGGCGCTCGTCCGCCTCGACGTGCCGGAGCCCGAGCTGGGCCAGAGCCGGATCCGCGCCACCGTGCTCGGCGTCGACCGCTTCGGGAACATCTCCGTCAACCTCACGCGCGAGCACCTGGAGCGCACCTCGATCGTCCCCGGGACGCGCGTCGAGCTGTCCGCCCGCGGTGAGCGCTACTACGCCGTCGCCGCGCGCACGTTCGGCGACGCGGGCGCCGGCGACCTGATCCTCTACGAGGACAGCTACCGCAACGTCGCCGTCGCCGTGTCGCGCGGCAGCGCCGCCGAGCTGCTCGGGCTCGAGGAGGGGAGCGAGCTGCTCATCCAGGTCGACGGGCCGTGAACCAGCAGCGCGTCGCACGGATGGTCACCGACGCCGTCGTTCGCCGGCCCGCCCTGTGGCGGCTGCTTCGCGGGCGGATGCGGACGATGTTCGACGAGCTCGCGCCGACGTGGCAGACGCGGATCGGCCCGCATCACGTCGGCGCGCTCTCGCTCGCGCTCGCGGAGGTGGAGGCGCCGTCGCGTGCGCTCGACGTCGGGACCGGCACCGGCGTCGCCGCGCAGACGGTGGCGCGGCGATTCCCCGACGCGGAGGTCGACGCCGTGGACCTCGCGCCCGCGATGGTGGCCGAGGCGAAGGCGCTCCTTCCGGCCGAGCTCGTGCCGCGCGTCCGCTTCCAGGTCGGCGACGCGTCGGAGCTCCCGTTCGACGACGGCGCCTTCGAGCTCGTCACGCTCGAGAACATGATCCCGTTCTTCGACGAGCTCGCCCGTGTGACGGCGGTCGGCGGTGCGATCGTCGTGTCGTTCTCGCGCGGCGACGAGACGCCGATCTACGTCCCTGCCGACCGGCTGCGCCGCGAGCTCGGGCGGCGAGGATTCACGCAATTTGCGGACTTCTCGGCCGGCCCGGCGACGGCGCTGCTCGCGCGGAGGCGGTAGGCTCCGCTCCACGGGCGTTCGCGACACGGTTGCACCGGTCCGGACGTCTGAAGCCCCCGGGAACGCTCGCGCGCTCACGGGGGCTCTTTCCGTCTAGAGTCGGATCCGTGGACGACGTGCGCGAGCTGATGAGCTGGGACGACCTCGGCGACGGCACACGCGAGCTTGCGCAGCGCATCTACGACGACGGGTACCGGCCGGACATGGTGCTCGCGATCGCGCGCGGCGGCATGCTCGTCGCGGCCGCGCTCGGCTACGCGCTCGGCGTGAAGAACACGTTCACGATGAACGTCGAGTTCTACACCGGCGTCGACTCGCGGCTCGAGATGCCGATGATCCTCCCGCCCGTTCCCGACCTCGTCGACTTCAGCGAGACGCGCGTCCTCATCGCCGACGACGTCGCCGACACGGGCGCGACGCTCGCGCTCGTGAAGGAGTTCTGCGAGGGCAAGGTCGCCGAGGTCCGCTGCGCCGTCCTCTACGAGAAGCCGCGCAGCGAGGTCAAGTGCGAGTACGTCTGGCGCCGCACCGACCGTTGGATCACCTTTCCGTGGAGCGCGCAGGACCCGGTCGGGGAGGAGCTGGCGCGGGCCGAATAGCCCGCGACCCGCCTGCGGCGGGTCGCGCTGCGAGTGGCGAGGGCCGGACTCGAACCGGCGACACCCCGGTTTTCAGCCGAGTGCTCTACCAGCTGAGCTACCTCGCCGCGGGCCGGGGGCAGTTTAGCGGCGACCCGGCTCCGAGCTGTCGCGCACGGCGGCGATCCGCTCGACGAGGCTCTCGACGAGATCCTCCTTCAGCACGACGGCGTCGGCGCCCGCTTCGGTCACCGCCTCGTGGAGCTGCGCGTCCGGATCGCCGGTGAGCGCGAGCAGGCACAGGCTCGGATGATCCTTCCGCAGCCGCGCCACCGCGGCGACGCCGTCCACGAGCGGCATGTGCAGGTCGATGACGACCGCATCCGGATCGAGCGAGTCCGCGAGCTCGATCGCGGCGAGCCCGTCGTGCGCCGCGCCGACCACGGTCAGCGACGGCTGCTGCTCGATCAGCGGGCGAAGCGCGTCGAGAAACGCGACGTCGTCGTCCACGAGCAGGACACGAGCGGGAGTTGCCGCAGAGCCTTCCGGCTGGTCATTCAAGGCCGGGACGTTAGCCTTGCGGCGATGAGCGTGCAACAGGGACGCGAGATCGCCGTGATCGGTGCGCCGCTCGATCTCGGCGCCGGACGGCGCGGCGTCGACATGGGACCGTCCGCGATCCGCTACGCGGGACTCGAGCAGGAGCTCGTGACGAAGCTCGGCGCGCGCGTGCACGACCTCGGCAACATCGCGGCGCCGGTCGCCGAGTCGACGGCGATGGGTGACGACCGCGCGCGCTTCCTGCCGCAGATCCTCGACCTCTGCGACGAGGTCGCGGGGCTCGTCCGCGCGTCGCGCAGCGTCGGCCGCTTCCCGCTCGTCCTCGGCGGCGACCACTCGGTCGCGCTCGGATCGCTCGTCGGCATGGCGTCGGTCGCCGGGCCGGGCGGCGTCCTCTGGATCGACGCGCACGGCGACCTGAACACGCCGGAGACCTCGCCGAGCGGCAACGTCCACGGGATGGTGCTGTCCGCGGCGCTCGGGCTCGGCGGGCCGGCGTTCGAGCGCGAGGGCTGGACGCTGCCGGCGGTCGAGTCGGGGCGGATCGCGCTCGTCGGCGTCCGCTCGCTCGACGACGGGGAGCGGAAGCTGCTCGGCGAGCTCGAGGCGAAGGTCTTCACGATGAGCGAGGTCGACCGGCGCGGGATCGAGGTGTGCATGCGCGAGGCGCTCGCGCACGCGGCGGGCGCATCGTTCCTCCACGTCAGCTTCGACATGGACGTCGTCGATCCCGACTCGGCGCCCGGGGTCGGCACGCCCGTGCGCGGCGGGCTCTCCTACCGCGAGGCGCACCTCGCGATGGAGATCGTCGCCGAGTCGGGGCTCGCGGACTCGCTCGACGTCGTCGAGGTGAACCCGATCCTCGACCGCGAGAACGCGACGGGACAGCTCGCCGTCGAGCTGGCGCTGTCGGCGCTCGGCGCGCGGATCCTCTAGGAGAGGAAGCGCTCGACCACGGTCGCGGTCTCGTCGAACGCGTCCCACATGACCATGTGCATGCCGGGGACGGCGAGCAGCTCGAGGCCGTCGCCGAGCGTCGCGCGGTACGCCTCGATCTGCTCTGCTCGAACGAGTCCGAACGATGGCGCGTAGAGGAGCAGCGTCGGGATGCCTCGGAGCGTCTCCGGCGGCGGCGGCGGCGCGACGAGCTCGCCGTAGATCGAGACGACGGCCGGTTGGCAGGAGCGGCGGCGGATCGAGCCGTCCGGCAGCCGCTCGAAGTGCTCCGCGGCGTCGCGCTCGGCGTCCTCGCGCGGCGTGAGCGGGCTCGCGTCGAGGCGCTGCTGCACGTATTCCTCCGCCGACGCGTACGTGCCGCCCGTCAGCTCCGCTTCGGCGAGGTGCAGCGACGGGCCGGGCAGCGGCTGGATCGCCGGGTCGAGCAGCACCGCGCGGCGGACGCGCTCCGGGTGCGCGGCGGCGAGCTCGAGCACGAGCCGTCCGCCCCATGAGTGGCCCACCCAGTCGGCGCGCTCGATCCCGAGGTCGTCCGTCGTCTCGACGAGGTCGGCGAGCTGCGTCGGGATCGCCCACGGCGGCTCCCATCCCGACCGGCCGTGCCCGCGCAGGTCGGGCGCGACGACGTGGAACGCCGTCCAGCGCTCCTCGGCGAGCCGGCGGAAGCGCTCGCCGTGGCCCGTGACGCCGTGCAGGCAGACGACCGGCGGCGCCGACGGGTCTCCCCATTCGTGGACGTGGAGCCGCATCGCCCGGAGGATAATCGGCTGTATGGAGCTCGAGGTGCGCGAGGGCGACATCGCGACGGTCGAGGCGGACGCAATCGCGAACGCGGCGAACAACCATCTCTGGATGGGCTCGGGCGTCGCGGGCGCGCTCCTGCGCGCGGGCGGAGTGGAGATCGAGCGCGAGGCGATCGCGCAGGGCCCGGTGGAGGTCGGCACGGCCGTGGCGACGACCGCAGGCCGGCTGCACGCGCGCTACGTGATCCACGGTGCGGTGATGGGACAGGATCTCGCCACGGACGCGGAGCTCGTCCGCCGCACGACGCGCGCGTGCCTCGAGCTCGCCGACGAGCTCGGCTGCGAGTCGCTCGCGCTTCCCGCGTTCGGCACCGGCGTCGGCGGCTTCTCGCTCGCCGCGTGCGCGCGGATCATGGTCGAGGAGGCGCGCGCGTTCACCGGCGCGTCGCTGCGCCGCGTGCTCTTCGCCGTCTACGGCGCGGACGCCGCGTCGGCCTTCGAGCGCGCGCTCGAGGCGTGACGCCTCCGTAGCGGCGGCTGACACCGGGACATGTCCCTCGCCCTCGTCGCGGCGACACTCACGCGACATGTGCCGAGTCGTACCGCATGTTCGGGCGGAATCGCCTCCGGATCCCGTGACACTTCCGTGACCCGTGTCTGACACCGGGGCGTGTCCCGAGGGGAGAGGCGCTACTCCGCCTCCTCGCCGTGTCCCGACGGGCGGTAGTACGTCCGGCCCTTCAGCTCGTCCGGGAGGTAGTCGACGTCGAACCCGCGCGGGTCGTCGTGCGGATAGACGTACCCCTCGCCGTGCCCGAGCTTGCGGCCGTACCAACTGCCGTCCCGGATCGGATCCGGCGGGAGGACGGTGCCGTGCTCGCGCACGTCGGCGGTCGCCTCGTTCAGCGCGACGTAGCTCGCGTTCGACTTCGGCGCGCGCGCGAGGTAGATCGCCGCCTGTGCGAGGTTGAGCCGCGCCTCCGGCAGGCCGACGTGCTCGACCGCCTGCGCGGCCGCGACGGCGACGAGGAGCGCGCGCGGATCGGCGTTGCCGATGTCCTCCGACGCGAGCACGATCATCCGCCGCGCGATGAAGCGTGCATCCTCGCCGCTCTCGAGCATCGCCGCGAGGTAGTACACCGCTGCGTCGGGATCGCTCCCGCGCATCGACTTGATGAACGCGGACGTGAAGTCGTAGTGCGCGTCCGCCGACTTGTCGTACACGAGCGGCCGCTTGCGTGCGGCGTCCTCGACGTTCTCCTCCGTCGGCGCGCCGCCCGACGTCTCCCACGCGAGCTCGAGGATGTTCAGCGCGTTGCGCGCGTCGCCGCCGGAGCGGCGCACGATCAGGTCGCGGATCTCCGGATCGAGCGCGCCGCCGAGCTCGGCGGCGCCGCGCTCGACGATCGTGCGCACGTCCTCCTCCCGCAGCGGCTCGAGCTCGTACAGCTGCATCCGCGACATGAGCGCCGAGTTGACCTCGAAGTACGGGTTCTCCGTCGTCGCGCCGATCAGCGTCACGAGCCCGGCCTCCACGGCCGGCAGCAGCGCATCCTGCTGGGCCTTGTTGAACCGGTGGATCTCGTCGAGGAAGAGGATCGTGCGCCGCCCGCTCGTGCCGAGCCGCTCACGCGCGCGCGCGAGCACCTCGCGCACGTCCTTCACCGACGCCGACACCGCCGACAGCTCCTCGAACGCCGCGCCGGTCGACGCGGCGACGATCCGTGCGAGCGTCGTCTTCCCGCTCCCCGGCGGCCCGTAGAAGATCGACGAGCGCACGCGGTCCTCCGCGATCGCGAGCCGCAGCGCCGACCCCTCGCCGAGCACGTGCACCTGCCCGACGAACTCGTCGAGCGTCCGCGGCCGGAGCCGCTGCGCGAGCGGCGCGAGCTCGTCCGCCCGCCGTTCCGCCGCTTCGGAGAAGAGGTCGCCCACGGCGAAAGTATGCTCCGCCCCGTGGCGGCGACCGCGCTCCGGGACGAGGTGACCGGCCTGCTCGGCCGGCTGATCCGCGTCGACACGACCAACCCGCCGGGGAACGAGACTCCCGCCGCCGAGCTGTTGCGCGGCTACCTCGAGGAAAACGGCGTCGCCTGCGAGCTGTACGCCCGCGTGCCCGAGCGGGCGAGCCTCGTCGCGCGGATCCCGGGCCGGGGCGACGGCCCGACGCTGCTCCTCCTCGGTCACACGGACGTCGTGCTCGCCGACCCGGCCGAGTGGACGGTGCCGCCGTTCGCGGGCGAGGTCCGGGACGGGCTCGTCTGGGGGCGCGGCGCGCTCGACATGAAGGGCCAGGTTGCGGCGAGCGCGGTCGCGATCGCCTCGCTCGCGCGCGAGGGCTTCGAGCCGGCGGGCGATCTCGTCTTCGCCGCCACCGCCGACGAGGAGGTCGGCGACGGCTTCGGCCTCCAGTGGCTCTGCGAGGAGCACCCGGATGCGGTGCGCTGCGACTACGCGGTCAACGAGGGCGCGGGCGACCGGCTCGAGCTCGGCGGCCGCGCCTTCTACACGTGCTCCACCGCGGAGAAGATGAGCGCGCCCTTCCGGCTGCGCGTCCGCGGCCGCTCGGGCCACGCGTCGATGCCCGCGATCGCCGACAACGCGCTCGTGAAGGCGGCACGGCTGATCGAGCGCATCGCCGCGTTCCATCCCGAGCCGCAGATCCAGCAGGAGGTCGAGGCGTTCCTGCGCGCGGTGCTCGGCGAGGTGCCCTCGCCCGCGGCCGCCGTCGACCGCGCGCGGAGCGTGCACCGTGACGCGGCCGACCTCGTCGCACCGCTGCTCGCACCGACGTTCTCGCCGACGATGATCTCCGCGTCGCAGAAGCGGAACGTGATCCCCGCGGTCTGCGAGGTCGTCGTCGACTGCCGGCTGCTCCCGGGACAGCATCCGAAGGCGGTCGAGCCGATGATCCGCGCCGTGCTCGGCGGCGACGTCGAGTACGAGCTGGAGTTCCTCGAGGCGCAGGGCGGCACGCGCTCGCCGCTCGACTCGCCGCTCTGGAACGCGGTCGAGTCGTACGTCGAGGCGGTCGAGCCCGGCGCGCAGGCCGTGCCGATCTGCTCGGCCGGGTTCACCGACAGCCACTGGCTGCGCGAGGCGTTCGGCGCGACGGCCTACGGCTTCTTCCCGGCGCGGGAGATGCCGGCCGATCTCGCCGCCTCGCTGATCCACTCGGCCGACGAGCGCGTGCCCGTCTCCGACCTCGAGCTCGGCGTCGAGTGGTTGCGTCACGTCGCCCGGACCGTGACCGGTTGATCCTCGAGCTCTGTTCCGCCGCGGAGCTCGAGCCCGCGCTGGCGGAGCTCGCCTTCTTCGGGCGGGACGACGTCGTCGCGCGCGTCTACGTCGGCTACGGCTGCTCCGGCGAGCTGCGGCGGACGGCCGTGCCCGCGCCGCCGGAGCCGTGCCCGCTGCCGGCGGTCGCGTGCTCGATCGAGCCGGCGGCGCCGCGGAGCCGGCATCACCCGGCCGGGTACGCGGTCGGCGACTGGCGGCTGAGCTGGAGCGGCGCCGAGTACGCCGCCGCGGTCGAGTCGGTGCGCGCGGCGATCGCCGAGGGGGACGTCTACCAGGCGAATCTCGTCCAGCACCTGTCGGCCGATTTCGACGGCGACCCGGCGGGGCTCGCCGCCGCGCTCGCGCATCTGCGGCCGCTCGAGCCGGAGCCGCTCGCGGGCGACGGCTGGACGATCGTCTCCGCGTCGCCGGAGCTCCTGCTGTCGCGACGCGGCCCCGTCGTGCGCACGTCGCCGATCAAGGGCACCAGGCCGAGCGGCGTCCCGATCGAGTCGGCGAAGGACGCGGCCGAGCACGTGATGATCGTCGACCTCGAGCGCAACGACCTCTCGCGCGTCTGCGAGGCGGCGAGCGTCCGGTGGCCGGAGCTGCTTGCGGAACGGGAGCTGGCCGGCGTCACGCACCTCGTCTCGACCGTCGAGGGACGGCTGCGCGACGACGTGACGCTGACCGAGCTGCTCGACGCCGTGCTGCCGGGCGGATCCGTCACCGGCTGCCCGAAGGTGGCCGCGCTCGACCTGATCGCCGCGCTCGAGCCCGTCGGCCGCGGCGCGTCGATGGGCGCGCTCGGGCGGATCCACCCGAACGGCGACCTCGACCTGGCGCTGACCATCCGCACGTTCGCCGTCGCGGACGGGCGGATCCATCTCTGGGTTGGCGGCGGGATCGTCTGGGACTCTGACCCTGCGGACGAGGTCGAGGAGTCGTGGGTGAAGGCGCGGCCGCTGCTCGCTGCGATCGGCGCGCCGCTCGTCGAGGTCGTGCGATGACGCTGCTCGCCGTCGTCGAGCTCGGCCGCGGCCCGGTGCCGGTGGACACGCCGGTCCTCTACGCCGACGACGAGGGAATGCTCCGCGGCCGCGCGGTGTTCGAGACGCTGCGCGTGTACGGCGGCGCCGCGTTCCGGCTCGAGCAGCATCTCGACCGGCTCGCCGGCTCGGCGGCGCGCCTCGGTCTGACGGCGCCGGATCGCACCGGCTTCGCGGCTGCGGCGGCGGACGCGGTCGCGGCGGCGGGCGTGGACGACCTCGTGCTCCGCTTCCTCTGGTCGGCGGGCCGCGAGGGCGGCGGGCGTCCGGTCGGCTTCGCGCTCGCGTCGACGCTCCCCGGCGGGCTCGAGGAGCTGCGCGCGCGGGGGCTCCGCCTCGAGGTGGTCGAGTGGGCGCCGGGTGCGCTCGCCGGCGCGAAGTCGACGAGCTACGCCGCGAACATGGCCGCGCAGGCCCAGGCGCAGGCGCACGGCGCGGACGACGCGCTGCTCGTCGACCCCGGCGGCGTCGTCCTCGAGGCGCCGACGTCGAACGTCTGGCTCCGCGAGGGCGACCGTCTCGTGACGCCCACGCTCGAGCTGCCGATTCTCGCCGGGATCACCCGCGCCGCGCTGCTCGAGCTGGCTGCGCCCGCCGGCTACGCCGTGGACGAGGACGTCGTCGCGCTCGACCGGCTCGCCGCCGCGGACGAAGTCTTCACCTCGTCGTCGGTGCGCGAGGTGATGCCGGTGACGGCGATCGGCGGCGCACCCGTCGGCGACGGCGCCCCCGGCCCTGCGGCTGAGGCCCTGCAGCGGGCGCTGCGGGCCGCGGCTGGCTACCCTCTGGGTGGATGAGCGAGGAGAAGATCAGGCTCGGCGGGATGGCCCTGCCGAACGGCGTGCTCGTCCATGGGCCGACGTCGTGGGCGTGCGCGATCCGCCGCGAGGACGGCGTGCTCGAGGTTGCGTCCGCGCGCAAGCGGTTTCCCGCCTCGCGCGTGACGAGCCCGCTGCTGCGCGGCCCGGCCCGTCTCGCCGAGGCGCTCTCGCTGCTGCCACAGGTGAAGCGGAAGCTGCCCGCCGCGAAGCTGCCGATGCAGAGCCGGAGCGTCATGGCGTCGATGGTCGGCGCGACGCTCGCGGTGCGCGTGATCCGAGAGTCGCGCCTCCGCCCTGCCGCGCAGGAGCTGCTCGCCGCGCTGCTCTCGCTCGCGCCCGCGGCGCTCGCGCTCCGCGGCTCCGACCTCGCCGCCTACCACGGCGCCGAGCACATCTCGATCGGCACGTACGAGCACGGCGAGGGCGCGACGAAGGAGCATGAGCGCTGCGGCGGCCACCTCGTCGGACCGCTCCTCCTCACCTCTGCGGCCGGGAACGCGCTCGCCGGCTTCGCGCCGGAGCGCGCCCGCGGCTCCGCGCGTGCGGTCGCGCAGGTCGGCGCGCTCGCCGCGTCGACCGAGATCTTCGGCTGGATGACGCGCCACCCGACGCATCCCGTCGCGCAGGCGCTGTCGCGGCCCGGTCACGAGCTCCAGCACCGGCTCTCGACCGCCGAGCCGTCGGCGGAGCAGCTCGAGGTCGCAGAGGCGGCTCTTGCCGCGTGCCTCGCCCTCGAGCTCGACGATGGCCGGGACGACCGCACGTAGGCAGCGGCTCGACCCGGGCGTCTTCGACCTGCCGGTCGAGAAGATGCGCGCCGGCTGGTACACGGACGCGTACTTCAACCACGCCCGCGCGGCGCTGCTCCGGGACGGGCGGCACCCGCACGTCGTCATGCAGGTGTTCCAG
>Ga0335069_10004416_pt1 | contig 20891 bp, 16 predicted proteins | sample Lox_Sample_11_FD_206714 | JGI IMG/M metagenome (GOLD analysis project Ga0335069, IMG submission 206714) | Soil microbial communities from Loxahatchee National Wildlife Refuge, Florida, United States - Lox_Sample_1.1 | ecosystem: Environmental > Terrestrial > Soil > Wetlands | place: USA...
TGAAGATCAGGAACTGGATGGTGGTGATGTTCCCGTTGGCCGTTTGGTTCAGGTAGTCGTTCTGGCACGGCACCAGGGTCAGCTCCGAGGTGACCTTGCCCTCGACATTGCCGTCGTGGGTGATGACGTCGGCACCGTCGAAGAAGTGGTTCAGGGTCAGCACGTTCGGGCAGCCGCCGAAGCGGGGCGGATCGACCTGATCGTTGAACACTCCGTACTCGGCGTTGGGGCCGCCGATGTTGAGGACGTTCGGGTTACCGTCTTGCGCGCCCTCGATCGCCTTGATGCCGATCGCGTTGTACTTGTTGGCGTCGATCTGGCTCGCGATCGTCTTGATCGTGCTCGCCTCGCCCTTGTAGTCGTTGCGGTCGGTCGGCAGCTCGGTCGCGGTGTCGACCTCGACGCAGAGCAGCTCGCCCGTGAACGGCACTTCCGGAGCGGCGGGGATGTTGCCTTCGTTGAACTGCGGCGGCGAGCCCTGGCCCGGGATGGTCGCCAGCGGCAGCGAAGGGAGGCCGTCGTTCACCGACCAGGAAATCGGCTGCCGCTTGGTGAGGGTCAGGCGGAAGTCGGTCTCCTGCCAGCCCGGCACGCACAGGCCGCCGAGCGGGCACACGGTGCGGAAGTCCGCGTCCGTGCAGATCGTGGACGGCGAGTTGCTGCAGTGGCTGTTGGTGTTGGTGTAGAAACAGTGCACCTTGGTCAGGAACTCCGAGGTGTTGGTGAGCTGCACGATGGTGTCGACGGCAGCACCCGGGCAGTCTGAGTTGCTGGTACATGCCGAACCATCCAAGTTGCACGTTCCGTCGCACCGCGGTTGGCAGTCCGAGTTCCCCGTGCAAGCCACGTCCGGCGTCAGGCTGCAGAAGCCGCCCTGGCACGCGTTCAGATCGACTTTCAGCCGTGGATAGAGGACGATCGCCGTCGGCTCGTCCGTGGTCACGCCGGTCGGGTCGATCACGTGTGCGCCCGCCGTGCCGGTGGCGATCAAGATCGCAGCACTCGCGAGCGCCCACCGCCAGAACCCCATCTTCGTGCTCATCACTAGTCTCCTTTCCTCACCGCTGGACGAGAACACCATGGCTCGCTAGCCGTCTTGATCAGAAGCCCTGGGGAATCGTGATCACGTCGACCACGGGTCCGTTCGGCGAATCGAGGGTGGCGTCGTAGCGGTTCCCCGTCGCCTGCGGGTTCCACGCCGCCCAGGCCCTATTGGTCGTCTGCGTGTCGTCAGGGGTGTTGTTGTTGTAGTGCACCTCCTCGGCCACCGCGAGCACCCCGCCATCCACATCGACCGGGGTGATGCGGGTGAAGGCGGTGCTGCTGCCGAGGTTGCCGAGCGAGAAGACGCTGGCCTTCTCGCAGAAGCCGTCGCTGCTCTGGATGCAGTCGTAGTCGCTCAGGCAGGTGTCGCCGTCGCCGCTGCACTTGCCCGTCGGCGCGTCCACATCGGCCAGGCGGAAGGTCGAGTAGCAGTCGACCGTGGTGCTGGCGGAGAACACCTGCTCGAGCTCGTTGACGATCGCGAACTGGACGGTGACCGTGGCGGGGGAGACATTCTCGAAGTCCTGCGTGCAGGGGACCAGGGTCAGGTAGGTACGGATCGGGCATTCATCGTCCGAGCACCAGGCCTCGTTGTGCTCTTCGATGACCGGGTTGGTGGCCCCGTCGACGAAGTGGTCGAGCATCCAGGTGTTGGGGCAGGAGTTGTACTCGCCGTCGTTGAGGACGGAGTTGTCGAGGCGCAGGATGTTGCTGGGATCGCCGGGTACCAGGTCCGGGTTGGCGAGGATCGCGATGGCGTTCGCCTTGCTCACGTCGCCGTCGTCCGAGCGGATGAGCGCCTCACCCTTCAGGTTGTTGCCGCCGAACGGCGTGCCGGAGGCGTCGATCTGTACGCACTTGAGCTCACCTTCGAATCCAAACGGTACCGGCGGAATCGCACCCGGATCGAGACCGGCGCCGTCAGTTCCGAACGAATCGGACGGGTTGACCGAACGGCCCTGGCTGGCCACCCAGTGGGTCGGCTGCTGGCGGGTGAGCCAGATGGTGAAGTCGGTGATCTGCCAGAGCGGTACGCCGTTGACGCGCTGGGCATTCACATAGAAGCAGTGCGCGTGCACCAGGTTGTTGCTCGTGTTCGAGATCTCGATCACCGTGTCGCGCGACGGCTCGCCAAGTGTCATTGGCCCGGTCCAGAGGACTTTGGGAAACACCAGCACCGATCCGCTGACGTCCGTCGACACCTCTGCTCGCGTCACCGAGGCCAACGCCAAGACGCACACCAGCACTCCGCAGAGGCCCCACACACAGCGCATCCCCAGTGCCTTGCTCATCACCCGTCTCCTTTCGTGGCGGAGAGGATTCCGTTGGTCTCCCGTTCCGCCTCTCAACCCGAACCCGACTACACTACGTGCTGTCATTTGCGCAAACACACCGCCCGATCCCTGATCGGACGGGCGGAAAGCTGCCTCCAGTTACTCGAAGGTCGCTCGGTTGTCAAGCGGAAAAGGGGCAGATCTCTTGCAAAATAACGAGGCCCCCTCGGAGCCTGCTTTTGGCCACTACGAAGCCGGGTCCGGGGCGGCCCGTTCCTTGACCCCTTAGTGTGGCCTCTGGTAAGGCAGCCGCCACATTTTTCACCCGTTCGTGCCGGATGCCGGCCGAATAAAGCAGGCGCTGCGGAGTCTGAGGCAGGAGCGAGGGAGGTCAACTTTTCATGAGTATGCGTCGAGCATCGGTGTTGGGGATGGGGTTGTTGGCCGTGGGCCTGGCCGGTTGCGGGCTATTCCAGAAGAAGGAAAAGGAGCCGGCGGCATCGAAAAAGGGGCAACCGGCCGTGGCGATCAAGCCGGCACCGATGTCCTACGTCCAGGGCGGCAACGGCCTGCCGTCGTCGCGCATCTGGAAGTCGCAGATCGCCTTTGGCGATGTCCTGGGCAACGGGTTTCCGGCCGTCGGCGCCGTTTCCCGGTTGGCGGACGGCCCGTGGATCTTCGCGACCGACGGGCATGACAACTGGCGCGAGGCCGCCAACGGGCTGCCGCGCGAGCCCTTCTGCGGCGGCGGCATGGCGTTCATGGACGTCAACAAGGATGGGTTCGTCGATGTGGCGATCGCCGACCATTGCAAGGGGGTGTTCGTCTACCTCGGCGATGGGCAGGGCAACTGGCGCATGGCGTCCTCCGGCCTACCGACCATCGGGGCCGAAGACGTGGCGCTCGGCGACTTCAACAACGACGGCTGCCCCGATCTGGCGTCGGTGGCCGCCGCGGAAGAGGGAGTCCGCGCGTTCCTCGGCAACTGCAAGGGAGTCTGGAAGGAGAGCTCCGACGGCCTGGCGTTGACCGACTGGGGTAACGCCGTGCAGATGCGCGACATGAACGGCGACGGCAACCTCGACATCATTGCCGCCTATGCGGCCGGTCCGCGCGTCTGGCTCGGCGACGGCAAGGGCAAGTGGCACGAGGCATCGCAGGGGCTGCCGGCGCCGGACATTCACGGCCTGTACTGGGGGCTCGACACCGGCGATCTGAACGGCGACGGCCGCCCGGACATCGTGGCCGGCTCGCAGATGCCGCCCTTGCCGGAGGGCTGCGGCGCACCCGGCGCCCCGGTCTGCACCGGCGGCGGTGTGGAGGCGTACCTGCAGCAGCCGGACGGCTCCTATGTGTTCTCGAACGAAGGCTTCCTGCCGATGAACGCGCTCGGCGTGGCGATCGGCGACCTCAACAACGACGGCAAGCCCGACGTGGTGGCGGTCGGCAAGCGGACGCTCGACGAGATCGGCGGCGTCTACGGGATCTACACCTATCTCGGCGACGGCACCGGCAAGTGGACCCCGGTGGCGCCGGCCGGCCTGCCGCAGACCGGCAAGGAGCGCACCTGGGGCGTCGGGTTGGCCGACGTGAACAAGGACGGCGTCCTCGACATCGTCGTCGCGTTCGGGGACGTCGTCAGCCCCAACTGGCACTCCGGCGCGAAGAAGGACGCGGCGCAGGAGAAGGACCAGAAGGACAAGGCGCAGAAGGAGCCCAACACGCCGCAGCGCGGGAAGTTCGGCTCGCTCGGCGTGTGGCTCGGCCAGCTGAAACCCGGTTCCTGAGCGCTGCGGGCGAGCCGATCCAGAGCGCGCGGCTCGCCCGCCTCACGCCCCGCTTGATTGCGTTGATTCCGGCCATCGTTGCGACCATGATGCCAGCGTGAAGCGTCTGCTCGGCTACCTGCGCCGGTACAAGGCGCGCTATGCGGCGGGCGGCGCCTGTCTCCTCCTCACCGCTTCCCTCGCGATGGCGGTGCCCTACCTCTTGAAGCGCGCGATCGACGCGATCGCGCACGGCCAGCCGTTCCGCGTCGCCGCCGAGCTGGCGGCGGCAATCGTCGCGGTGGCGCTGGTCCAGGCGGTCACCCGCACCCTCTCGCGAGCGCTGATCTTCAACGTCGGCCGCGACGTCGAGTACGAGCTGCGCACGGACCTGTTCGCCCACCTGCAGCGCTTGCCGGTCTCCTATTACCAGGCGCAGCAGACCGGCGACCTCATGTCGCGTTTGATCAACGACGTCACGGCGATCCGGATGCTGCTCGGGGTCGGCATCCTCAACCTGGTGAACACGCCGATCTACTACGCCTACGGCGTGGCGATCATGTTGACCCTCGACGCGAGGCTGACCCTGCTGGCGCTGCTGCCGTTTCCGATCCTGCTCCTGTTGGTGAAGCGCATCAGCCGCCGCCTCATGGAGCAGACGCTACGGGTGCAGGAGGGGCTGGCCGGCCTGAGCAGCGTCGTCCAGGAGAACATCAGCGGCATTCACGTCGTCAAGGCGTACGGCGCCGAGTCGGTGGCGGTCGGCCGCTTCGCCCGCCTGAACGACGAGTTCACCCGCCAGAGCGTCGAGCTGGCGCGCGTCCGCGGCCGACTCATGCCGCTGATGAAGATCGCCTCGGGCGGCGGGACCCTGATGGTGCTCTGGTACGGCGGCGCCCAGGTCATCGCCGGCCGCATCGGCCTCGGCGATCTGGTGGCGTTCATCGGCTACCTCAACCTGCTGGCCTGGCCGACCATGGCGCTCGGCTGGATGCTCTCGATCGTCCAGCGCGGCCGTGCCGCCATGCAGCGGCTCGAGCACATCTTCGCCATCGCGCCGGCCATCGCCGACCGCCCCGACGCCGCGCCACTCCCGGCGGTGCGCGGCCGCATCGAGTTCCGCAACGTCTCCTTCGCCTACCCGGCGCGCGACAACGGCCACCCGGTGGTGTCCAACGTCTCTTTCACCGTCGAGCCGGGCCAGAAGCTGGCCATCGTCGGTCGCACCGGCGCCGGCAAGAGCTCGCTGGTGCATCTGCTGCCGCGCCTGTTCGACGTCAGCGAGGGCGCCGTCCTGCTCGACGGGCGTGACGTGCGCGATCTGCCGCTCGCCCAGCTGCGCGGAGCGATCGGCTTCGTGCCGCAGGATCCTTTCCTCTTTTCGACCTCGATCCGCGACAACATCGCCTACGCGGTCGACGCCGCCGACGCGTTTGTGGACGCGATTGCCCGGCGCGCGGCGGAGATCGCCGGCGTGGCGGGCGACCTCGACGCCTTCCCGCACGGCTACGACACCATCGTCGGCGAGCGCGGGATCACGCTCTCCGGCGGTCAGAAGCAACGCCTGACGCTGGCCCGGGCGATCGCCTGCGAGCCGCGCGTGCTGGTGCTCGACGACGCCTTGTCGAGCGTCGACACCCGCACCGAGAGCGCCATCCTGCACGGCCTGCGCGAGATCATGGTCGGACGGACGAGCATCGTCATCGCGCATCGCGTGTCGACGGTGATGGACGCCGACCGCATTGCGGTGATGGACGACGGCCGGATCGTGGAGTTCGGCGATCACGCCGCGCTCCTCGCCCACGACGGCATCTACGCGGACCTCTACCGCCAGCAGCAGCTCGAAGAGGAGATCGAGGCGCTGTGAGCTCGTCCGCCGCGACTGCGGTCGCCGATCTGCATCGCGAGGCCGACCTGGGGAAGGCGTACGACGCGCGCCTGGTGCGCCGTCTGTGGGTCTACATCCGCCCGTACCGCGGCTGGTTCTGGGCCGCGATGCTGTGCCTCCCGCTCACTTCCGCGTGCTCGCTGGCGCAGCCTTACCTGCTCAAGATCGCGATCGACCGCTACATGGCACAGGGCGACCGCGCCGGCTTGCTGCGCACCGGCGTGCTGTACGGCCTCGCCATGCTCGCCGAGTTCGGCTTCCTCTACCTCCAGTACTACCTGATGATGTTGGTCGCGCAGCGCAGCCTCGCCGACCTGCGCTTCGACCTGGTCGAGCACCTGCAGGAGCTGCCGGCGCGGTTCTTCGATCGCAATCCGGTCGGCCGCCTGGTCACCCGCCTGACCACCGACGTGGACGTGATCAACGAGATGTTCGCCGCCGGCGCGCTGACCATCCTGATGGATCTGGCCACGCTGCTCGGCATCGTCGCCATCATGCTCACGATCGACTGGCACCTCGCCCTGGTGACGCTCATGCTGGTGCCGGTGCTCGGCGCCGCGGTCAATTTCTTCCGCGTCGCGGCGCGCCGCAACTACCGCCTCATCCGCGACCGGCTGGCGCGCTTGAACGCGTATCTGCAGGAAGCGCTGGCCGGGATGACCGTCATCCAGCTCTTCGCGCGCGAGCGCGCCAGCCAACGGCGCTTCGACCAGCTCAACGACGAGTTCCGCGCCGCCAACCATGCCGCCAACATCTACGAGGCCACCTTGTTCTCGATCGTCGAGGCGGTGAGCTCGATCACCCTGGCGGTCATCGTCTGGTACGGCGGCGGGGAGATCCTGGCCGGCGCGCTGGCGTTCGGCACCCTGGTGGCGTTCATCGAGTACATGCAGCGCTTCTTCATCCCGATTCGCGATTTCTCCACCAAGTACGCCGTGATGCAGTCGGCCATGTCGTCGTCGGAGCGGATCTTCGAGCTCCTCGACCAACCGGTGCCGATCGCCAGCCCGGCGCATCCGGTGGTCCCGGCCGTCGCGCGCGGGCGCATCGAGTTCGAGCACGTGTGGTTCGCCTACACCGGCGACGACTACGTCCTGCGCGATCTCTCGTTCGTGGTCGAGCCGGGGGAGAAGGTCGCCATCGTCGGCCACACCGGCGCCGGCAAGACGACGGTGATCAAGCTGCTCAACCGCACCTACGACGTCGACCGCGGGCGGGTGCTGGTCGACGGGGTCGACGTGCGCGACTGGGACTTGGCCGTGTTGCGCCGCCGCATCGGCGTGGTGCTGCAGGACGTGTTTCTCTTCTCCGGCACGATCGCCACCAACCTCACGCTCGAGCGCGACGACGTGCCGCGCGCGGCGGCCGTCGCGGCCGCGCAGATCGTGCACGTCGATCCGTTCGTTCGCCGCCTTCCGGGGGGCTACGACGAGCGGGTTCGCGAGCGCGGCAACAACCTGTCGGTCGGCCAGCGCCAGCTCCTCGCCTTTGCCCGCGCGCTCGCCTACGACCCGACGGTGTTGGTGCTCGACGAAGCGACGTCGAGCGTGGACACCGAGACCGAGATGCTGATCCAGGACGCCGTCGCGCGCCTGCTCACTGGGCGCACGGCGCTGGTGGTGGCGCACCGCCTCTCGACCATCGAGCACGCCGATCGCATCATGGTCATGCACGGCGGCGAGCTGCGCGAGAGCGGTACCCACAACCAGTTGCTGCAGCGTCGCGGCCTCTACTATCGGCTCTACCAGCTCCAATATGCGCGCGGCGCGGCGCCGTCGATGCCGGCCCTGCAGCCGGCCGCCGTCTCATGAAAGCTCGTACGGCTCTCGTCGTCCTCGTCGTCGGCTTCACGCTCGGCTCCGGCTGCTCGTCCGGCTACGTGATGCGCGCCGCCTACGAGGAAGCCCGCCTGCTCTGGCGGCGCCAACCGATCGACACCGTGCTGGCCGGCGACGTCGACCCCGAGACGCGGGCCAAGCTGCAGCTCACCCTCGCCGTGCGCCGCTTCGCCAAGGAAGGGCTCGGGCTGTCGGTCGGCGGCAGCTACACGTCGGTCGCGTCGGTCGAGACCAGCCAGGTCGTGCACGTCATCACCGCCGCGCCGCGCGACCAGCTGGTGCCCTACACGTGGTGGTTCCCCATCGTCGGCCATGTCCCCTACCGGGCCTACTTCGAGGAGGCGGCCGCCACCGCGTACGCCGACGACCTGGAACGGCAGGGGTTGGACACGTACGTGCGACCGGCGATCGCGTTCAGCACGCTCGGCTGGTTCGACGACCCGCTGCTCACCACCCTGCTGCGCTACGACGAGACCCGCCTGGCGGAGACCATCATCCACGAGCTGCTGCACAACACGATCTACGTGCCCGGGCAGTCGACCTTCAACGAGTCGTTCGCGACTTTCGTCGGCGACCGCGGCGCCGAGGCGTTCTTCCTCGCCGAGGATCAACCGGCGCGCGCCCGCCGCGCGGGGGAGCGCTGGGCCGACGCGCTGACGTATTCGGCGTTTCTCGACCGCCTGACCACCGAGCTGCAGACGGCCTACGCCGCCGGCGTCCACGGCGCCGACCGCGACGCCCTGTTCGACCGCGCCCGGACCGAGTTCGCCGCCCAGGAGTGGCAGACCCGCGAGTACGCCGGCTTCACGCATGCGCCGCTCAACAACGCCGTCATCTTGCACGACCGGCTCTACGCCGACCGGCTGAGCGTCTTCGAGCAGGCCTACGCGCACAACGGCAAGGATTTGAAGGCGACGGTGGCCTGGATCCGCGAGGCGGTGCAGGACCACAGCGATCCGTTCGCGGCGCTGCAGAGCGCCCTCGGATCCTAGCGCTCCCTACGGCTCGATCGCCTCCAGGTGGCGGATGCCCTGCCGGATCGAGCCCACCAGCACGATCGCGATCAGCGCCACCACGGCGACGAACGACGCGACCACACTGACCTCGGTCGCGGTGCTCAGCGGGTCGCGGGTGAAGCGGCTCGAGAAGATCACATAGACGGGCCACGCTTCGAGCACGACCACCGCGCCGATGAACGACATACACAGGATCATGTAAACCAAGCCGCCGGCGCTCGCCGCGACCTTGGCGGCGTTGTCGGCGTCGAGGTTCGGGTACGCGGCGCCGACCGCCAAGGCGAGCGCGACGATGGCAAAGACCATCCCGAACAGCGTGCCGGCCGACAGCCACATCATGAACGGCATCACCTTCAGGTACGAGTTGGTCGCCAGCACCAGCAGCTCGCCGAAGATCAGCAGCGGCACGGCGCCGATCCAGAACTTCGCCCACCAGATGCGCCGCGCGGCCATCGGCGCACCCTTCATGATCCACAGCGCGCGGCCTTCCATGCTGAACGAGGGAAAGACGAAGCGCGCGGCGACCGAGGCGAGCACGAACGCGGCCAGGGCGAGGTTGAGAAACGCGATGACGTTCTTGAAGTAGAAGGTGACCAGCGGGCTGCCCTGCAGCGGCAGGACGCTGAAGTTGTACAGATACACCACGACCAGCGCGCCGAGCAGGATGAGCTGCGACCACTGGCTGGTGTCGCGGAAGAAGGTCTTGATCTCCTTCACCACGATGATGCGCGTCTGCAGGGGGAACACCGCGGTGACGACCGACAGCACCCGCTCCCACAGCGCCCGCTGGGTGAAACGCGCCTGGCGGCCCTCTTGGGCCTTCGTCCAGCCGCGCAGGAAGAGCCGCGTGACCAGCGCCTCGCTGGCCATCACCGCGACGGCGGCGGTGGTGGCGAGCAGGGCATAGTAGAAGAGCGGGCTGCCTTCGCGCCGGCCGAGCAGCGGGAAGAGGATCTCGGTCGCCCAGGTGCTGGGCAGGAAGGTCCACTCCGGCGTGCGCATCGCGGCGAGGAAGGCGCTGAAGTCGGCGAAGCCCTCGGGGTTCACCAGACGCTCGGGCCGGATCAGGCGGAAGAGCAGGTAGAGCAGCGCCACCGCCACCACCGACAGCAGGACCAGGATGTCCTTGGTGCGTCGGGCGGGGAAGACGTTCACCAGCACGGTCGTGATGCAGATGCCGAGGGCCGCCGGGATGATCAGGAACGGCGGCAAGGTGAGGATGGTGACGATGTAGAACGCCGGACCGGTGCCGTGCACGACCCCGTAGGCGAGGAAGGCGGGCAGCGCGAACAGCAGCATCATCCACGACGAGTCGATCATCGTCTCGACGAAGCGGGACAGGAAGAGCTGACGCAGCGCGATCGGCGCGGCGACCAGGCGGTCGAGCTCGCGCGACAAGAAGAACGTCGAGAGCGCGGTGATGATGTTGGAGAAGAGCAGGATCGAGAAGAAGGTGACGAACACCATGCCCAACAGCTTGTACGTCAGCACGGCGCCGAACTCCGGCACGCTGAGGAAGTAGTTCAGGGCGCGGTAGAAGAACACGAAGATGGCGGTGCCGAACCCGAGCGCGAGCAGGAGGAAGCCGCCCAGCTGCACGCGCCCGCGGCGGCCGAGGCGCCGATAGCGGTTGCGGCTCGCCAGCAGGCGCGGCGCCAGCAGCTGGCGCAGGACGCGCAGCGTGCCCGCCTCGTCGGCGCACGCCGGCTCGATCACGGCGCCGAGGTCGAGCGGGCGGGTGGCGCTGCCGTTGGCCATCTCACGCCTGCGGCGCGGCGGCGACGTCGAGGTCGGCCTCGGCGCCGGTCAGACGCAGGAACACGCTTTCGAACGTCGCTCCGTCGTGCCGCCCGGCCTGCATGTGCAGCTGCTCCACCGTCCCGAGCGCGATCAGCCGCCCGCGCAGGATGATGCCGATCTGGTCGCACAGTTCCTCCGCGACCTCGAGGCTGTGGGTCGACATGAACACGGTCGCCCCGCCGGCGGCCAGGTCGCGGAAGATGCGCTTCAACAGGCGCGCGCCGCGCGGGTCCATGCCGACGGTGGGTTCGTCGACGATCAAGATGCGGGGCGCGTGCACCAGCGCCGACGCCATCACCAGGCGCTGCTTCATGCCGTGCGAGTAGCTCTCCGCCAGCTCGTTGCGCCACTCGGCGAGATCGAAGAGCTCGAGCAGACGCTCTCGGCGAGCGGCCTTGACGGCGGCGTCGACGTGGTAGAGGTCGGCGGTGAAATCGAGGAACTCCGCGCCGGTCAGCTTCTCGTAGACGTGCGGCCGGTCGGGGACGAACCCGCACAGGGCCTTGGCGCGCAGGGGGTCGGCGTGCAGGTCGTGGCCGCCGAGCCGCACGGCGCCGGCGGTCGGCTCGAGGAGCCCCATCATCATGCGGATCGTGGTGGTCTTGCCGGCGCCGTTGGGTCCGAGAAAGCCGAAGATGCCGCCGGCCGGGACCCTCAGGTTGAGGTGGTCCACGGCGACCGTCTTGCCATAGCACTTGGTGAGGTCGCGGAGCTCGATCATTGGGGCATGTTAGGCGCGCGGGCAGAGCGGGAGCAAGTTCGATGCCCGCAGGGCGGGTCGGACGGCCGCGACGCGGCGGGGGCGCCTGGTGGCATGCGCGATGTCACGTCAGTAGCGATCGAGCGTCCCATGGCCGCTCCCTCGCCGGCGAACCCCCCTTGCCGCACCTTCCCGCTAGAGCTCGACGCGGAGCCGCACGCGCCGCTCGCGTTTCGGTCCCGCCCAGCGATAACGGCGCAGGTCGACCTGTCCGCCGCGGAACGCGATCCCTTCCAGCTCGAGCAACTGTCGCTGCAGGTCGGGGCGCATGAAGTCGCCGCGGATGCTGATGCGCCCGCTGGCGTTGATCACCCGCTGCCACGGCACCACGCGGGCGAGCCCGCGCGGCAGGTTCGAGAGCGCCGTGCCGACCGCGCGCGCGGCGCGGGGATGGCCGAGGATGGCGGCCACCTGTCCGTAGGTGACGACCCGCCCGCGCGGAATCTCGCGCACCACGGCGTAAACGGCGCGTGCGAACGTCGGGATGGCGGCGCGCTTTTGCTGGCCGCGGCCACTCATGCCGAGCGCGGAAAGACGCGCGTGAACGGATGCACCTCGACGTGCTCGAAGACGCCGTTGGCCACATAGGGGTCGCGCCCGGCGAGATCCCAAGCGGCGGCCAGCGACTCCGCCTCGACGACGATCAAGCTGCCGGCGCCGTCGGTGAGCGGCCCGGCCAGGACCACCTTGCCGGCGCGGTCGAGCGGCTCCAGGTGGGCGAGGTGCGCCGGCCGATGCAGGGGGCGTTTGTCCTTCGCGTCGCGTGCGTCGTGGCCGATGATGACGAAGAGCATGCGTCCCTCCTCAGGCCGCGCACATTAGAAGTGAACGCTTCGTCCGTTCAAGAGCGGTCACGGCGGCCACCCGGGACCCCGGGACTTTTTTCTTTCGGCCCCGCACCGTAGGCTGTTCGCACATGGCCGATGACCATCGCCCAGCCGTTCCCATCGCCCTCGAGGATCTGATCGCCGGCTTCGGCGAACTCGAGCAGCTCTTCGGCGCGGCGGGCCGCGCGGTGATTCCGGCCGTGCAGGCGCGCCTGGCGGAGGCCCTGGCGGCGCGCGAGCGCGGCGATGCGGTGGCGACCATGCGCGCCATCGGCGCGGCGATGGAGCAGCTCGCCCGACTCGCCGACGGCCTCGATCCGCAGGACGCGATGCGCATGCGCGCGGTGGCCGAGCACTTTCAGCACGCGCTGCTGCGCGGGCAGGCGCCGGAGGCGAAGCAGGATCTCGACGTGATGTTCGAGCGCTCCGGCGCCCGGTACCGCAAGCCGCCGGGCTGACGTCCGCTGCGGCCGGCGGGTGCTCCCGGCGCGCCTTGACCGTGCCGGGCGGAGGTGCGTACTAACCCGGCGTCTCGAATCGCACACCGACAAGGAGCCGAACGTGGGAGAACTGTTGCGCGGCAAGGTGGCCGTGGTGACTGGCGCCGGCCGGGGCATCGGCCGCGGCGTGGCGCTGGAGCTCGCCGACCAAGGCGCGAAGGTGGTGGTGAACGACTACGGCGTCAGCCTCGATGGGCGCGAGCCGACCAGCGAGCCGGCCAACGCGGTGGCGGCGGAGATCCGCCACGCCGGCGGCGAGGCGGTCGCCAGCGCCGACTCGGTCGCCGAGTGGGCGAGCGCGGAGCGGATCATCGGCACGGCGGTGGCGACGTTCGGCCGCCTCGACATCCTCGTCACCTGCGCCGGGTTCCTGCGCGACCGGATGATCTTCAACATGAGCGAGGAGGAGTTCGACAGCGTCATCGGCGTGCATCTCAAAGGCACCTTCAACTGCGTGCGGCACGCGGCGCCGCGCATGCGCGAGCAGCGCTCGGGACGCATCATCACCTTCTCGTCCGGGGCGGGGTTGTTCGGCAACCCCGGCCAGGCGAACTACGGCGCGGCCAAGGCCGCGATCAGCGGGTTGACCAAAGTGGTGGCGCGCGACCTCGGCAAGTACGGGGTCACCGCCAACGGGATCTGCCCGGTCGCCGCGACGCGGATGACGATGACCCCGGAGACGCTCCGGGCGCGCGAGATCCGCAAGCAGCAGGGCATCGTCCGCGAAGAGTCGGCGCTGCGCCAGCTCGAGAACCTCAAGCCCGAGGACGTCGCCCCGATGGTCGCGTTCCTGGCCAGCGACTTCGCCGCCAACGTGAACGGCCAGTTCTTCCTCTGTGCCGGGTCGTCCTACTCGCTCCTGTCGCAACCCCGCGCGGAGAAGACGATCTATAAGGAAGGGCGCTGGACGCTCGACGAGCTCGACGAGCTGATACCGGCCACGCTGGCGGAGGGGTTGAAGAACCCGGCACCGCCGAAGACCAAAGAGGCGTGATCGGGCACCGGCGACCAGCGACGAGCGACCAGCGACCGGCTTCTCGCTAACCGGTCGCTGGTCGCTGGTCGGGGTCGCTGATGGCACTCCGCCGGCGGAGAAGGGACAAACAGGATGGGTAACCGGTTGAAGAACAAGGTGGCGATCGTCACCGGTGCGGGCCGCGGGATCGGCCGGGGCATCGCCATGTTGATGGCGGCAGAGGGCGCGGCGGTCGTGGTCAACGATCTCGGTGCCAACGTGGACGGGCGCGGGCAGGACGTGTCGGCCGCAGATGAGACGGTGATCGCGATCAAGGCGGCGGGCGGGACGGCGGTCGCCAATCACGACAGCGTCGCCGACTTTCAGGCCGCGGCGCGCATCGTGGACACGGCGGTGAAGGCGTTCGGTCGCATCGACATCCTGGTCAACAACGCCGGGATCCTGCGCGACCGGATGATCTTCAACCTGTCGGAGGAGGAGTTCGACAGCGTCGTTGCCGTCCACTTGAAGGGCACCTTCAACTGCAGCCGGCACGCCGCGGTGCACATGCGCCAGCAGCAGGGCGGGCGCATCATCAGCATGTCGTCGACCTCGGGTCTCTACGGCAACACGGGGCAGGCGAACTACGGCGCGGCCAAGGACGGCATCGCGGGGTTCACCCGGGTGGTGTCGCGCGATCTCGGCCGCTACGGGATCACGGTCAACGCGATCGCCCCGGCGGCGGCCACCCGCATGACCGCGACGGTAGGCGACGCCGCCCGCCAGGCGCGGGCCCGCGCGGGGGTCGCCAGCATGGGCGCCGAGGCGCGCAGCCTGCTGCCGCGAGCGCAGCGCGAGCCGGAGGACGTGGCGCCGTTCGCCACCTATCTCGCCAGCGACGCTGCGGCGACGATCAACGGCCAGATCTTCGTCGTCATGGGCGGCATCATTTCCCTGGTGAACTATCCGGCGCCGGTGCGGACGATCACCAAGGCGACGCGCTGGACGCCGGAGGAGATCGCCGCGCTGTTTCCGTCGACGCTGGGAATGGACCTGTTCAACCCCGCTCCCGCGCAGACCGAGCGATAGCGCGCGCAGGGCGTCGAGGCGCGCGCCGAGCGCCCCCAGTCATCATGCACCGCCAACGTTGGCTCGCGGAGAAGCAGGCCGAGATCGCGACCCTGACCGAGCTCGCGCTCCCCGAGATCGTTCCCAGCCGGCGCGATTTCACTCAGTTCGTGGCCACCCAGAAGCGCGGCATCGCGCTGGTCCCGCGCGTGCAGCGCGCCAACCCCGACACCGGCGAGACGTGGCCGGCGCTCGACCTCGAGGCGTTCGCGCGCGCCTGCGACGACGCCGAGGCCGGGGCGCTGGCGGTGCGCACCGCGGCCCTGTTCGGCGCCGGCCTCGCCGACCTCGACCGCGTCGTCGCCGCCGTGACCGCGCCCGTCCTCCGCGACGATCTCTGCCTCGATCGGCGGCAGCTCTACCAGGCGCGTCTGCACGGCGCCGACGCCGTCGTGTTGCCCGCCGCCGCGCTCGACGCCGCCGCGCTGCGCGACCTCGGGGCGGTCGCCACCTCCATGCACATGGCGTCGGTGGTCGAGGCCGGCGACGCCGAGACGCTGGCCGCCGGGCTCGCGCTGCCCGCCGCGTGCGTCGGCCTCGCCGCCGCGGGCGCCGACGGCTACGCCGACCTCGAGCGCGTGCGCGAGCTGGCGGATGCGGTGCCCCGCCATCGCACGGTCGTGCTGCTGAGCGAGGTGCGCGCCCTCGACCAGCTGCTGCCCCTCGCCGGGCTCATCGACGCCGCGGTCGTGGGCGACGCGCTGCTCGCCGCGGCCGATCCCGGCGCCGCCATCGCGGCGTTCCTCGCCCGCCTGGCTTGAGTGGATGTGCGCGTCGATTCGGGACCTCGGTCCATCCTCCATGAAGTGGAGGCGGCCGTCTCGGCTCCGGAAGAAGAGCTCACGGCGACGCAATTGCCGCACGAGCCGCTTGAGCGGTCTTTGGGCCTCTAGTAAGGACGCGGGCGAGATGCAGCACCCGTGGGGACGGTACTTCGACGACTACACGGTCGGCGAAGTGATCAAGCACTGGCCGGGCCGTACCATCCGCGACTTCGACGACACCTGGTTCACGCTCATGACCATGAACACCAACCCGATTCACTTCGACGACCACTTCGCCAGCCAGTCGCAGCACGGCCGCTGCCTGGTCAACGGCACCCTGGTGTTCTCGATCGTGGTCGGGATGTCGGTGCGCGACATCAGCCAGACCGCCATCGCCAACTTGGAGTACGAGTTCGTCCGCCACCTCGGACCGACCTTCCACGGCGATACGCTCTATGCCGAGTCGGAGGTGCTCGAGAAGACCGAGTCGGCGTCGAAGCCCGACCGCGGCGTGCTCTACGTCGAGACGCGCGCCTGGAACCAGCGCGACGAGCCCGTGCTGTCGCTGCGCCGGCGCGTCCTCCTGCCGCGGCGCCCGGTGTGAACGGGCGGGTCGGCGCGGCGGGCCGAGCGATCACTCGGCCGGTGCGTCGTCCGGCTGGGCCAGCTGCGCGGCCTGGGCACGCAGCGCCTGGCGATCGACCTTGCCGCTTCCCAGGATCGGCAGCTCCGCTTCTTCCACGAAGAAGACGTGGCGGGGCACCTTGTAGGCCGCCAGCCGCTCGCGGCAATGCGCCTGCAGGTCGGCGGGGCTGCAGGACGCATGGCGGCGGACGATGAAGGCGCCGACGTTCTCGCCGCGGGTCGGATGCGGCACCGGCACGACGTGCGCCACCTTTACCCCGGGATGCTGCAAGAGCACTGCCTCGATCTCGGCGGCGGCGACGTTGACGCCGGCGGTCTTGATGACGTCCTTGATCCGGCCGACGAAGTGCAGCCAGCCGCGCGCGTCGATGCGCCCGCAGTCGCCGGTGTGGAAGAAGCCCTCGGCGTCGAAGCACTCGGCCGGCGGGCGCTTGTAGTAGGTCCGCATCAGGCTGCTGCCGCGTACGACGATCTCGCCCTCGGCGTCGGGCGCCAGCGGCTGGTTGCTGTCCGGATCGACGATGCGCATCTCGAGGCCCGGCATCGCGCGCCCGTGCGCGCCGGTGCGGTCGGCGAGCGGATCGTCCCAGCGCGACGACGACGCCATCGGGCCGGTCTCGCTCATGCCCCACGTGCCGACCGCCTGATGATCGGGTTGGAAGAGCGCTGTCGCCCACTTGGTGTTGGCGCCGGGGCCCTTGCGGATGCGGAGCGTGGCGCGGTCGAACTGGGGATGGCGGAGCAGCGCCTCCACTTGATGCGGCCAGGCGAACAGGGTCGTGCAGCGGTGCCGCTCGAGCAGGCGCAGGGTTTCGTCGGCGTCGAAGACCTCCTGCAGGAGCACCGAGCCGCCGCGCGACAGGGTCGCCAGAGTGACGCCGACCAGGCCGCCGTTGAAGAACAGCGGCAGGTAGCCGTAGGTGCAGTCCTCGGCCGTGAGCCCGAGGCGATCGCCGACGTTGTCGGCGGCCTGCAGCATGCTGGCATGGGTGTGCACGACGCCCTTCGGCGCCGCGGTGCTCCCCGAGGTGAAGAAGATCGCCGCATCGTCGGTCGGGGCGACCGCGTCGAGCGACGCGACGCTCCACGCCGTCGAGCTCGGCTCGCCGCTGGCGAGGAAGTCTTCGTAGGCGATCGCACCGGTCGGAATGTCGTAGCTCTGACAGACGACGTGGCGCAGGCAGGGCAGCGCCGGGGCGTGCAGCGGCGCCGGGCTGTGCGCCAGCTCCGGGCAGAGCTCGACCAGCATGCGCAGGTAGTGATTGCGCAGAAAGCGCGAGACCATGAACAGCACGCCGACGTCGGCATGCTGCAGCGCGTAGGCGAGCTCGGCGCTGCGCAGCAGCGTATTGATCGGCACGACGATCGCGCCCAGGCGCCAGGCGCCGAAGGCGCAGCGCAGGAAGTCCGGGTTGTTCGGCATCAAGATGCCCACCCGGGTGCCCTTGCTGACGCCGAGTGCCGCGAGCCCGGAGGCGACGCGCCGGGCGTCGGCGGCCAGATCGGCGAACGACAAGAGCTGGTTGTCGAAGATCAGCGCGGGCTTGCTGCCGTGGCTGGCGGCGAGCGCCTTGAGTCTGTGGCCGATGGTGTGCACGGCGTCGGGGCGAAGACGCCTCGTACGTACTGCAGCGCGGGCGCCGAAGGCAACGCTGGAACGCTTTTGCCGCACCGCCCGCCGCGGAGTACAAGGGCGCCGGAGAAGGCCGCATGTCCGAGGCGCCGCTCGACCCGCCGGACCTGCCACCGCGGTCGCGGGTCGCAGCGTTGCTGCTGCTCGGGGCGGCGCTGCTCAGCGCCGCCGCCGGCCAGACACACTTCGCCCTCGCGCAGCGCGCGCGCGACGTCCAATACGAGCTCCTGCTCGGCCATCGCCGGGCCGGCCTGGTCTGGTATGGCCTGGCGGTGGCGGCCACCTTCGCCCTCTGCCGCCGCATACGCGGCTGGCGGCTGCCCGGCCTCGCGCGCGCGTGGCCGGCGCTGCTGGGTCTGCTCGCGCTGGTGGGCGTGGGCGGTTGGCTGCGCGTGCATCGCCTCGACCAGCTGCCGCCCGGCCTGTGGATCGACGAGGCGCTCAACGGCGTCCAGGCGGTGCAGATCGCGGCGGCCGGGCAGCCGCTGGCCGCCTTGCCCCCCGAGGACGTGCGCACCGGCCTCGGGGCGGGATACGTCGACCTCGCGGCGCTCGCGTTCGCGGTGTTCGATCCCACCGACGGGCCCTACGCGCTGCGCGCGGTGACCGCGGCGATCGGCACCGCCGCCGTGGCCGCCGTGGCCGCGCTCGCGTGGGTCCTCTTCGGCCCGCGCGCGGCGGTGGCGGCGACCGCCTGGGTGGCGGTCTCGCAGTGGCACCTGAACTACTCGCGCTGGGGCGAGATGCCGATCCTGTCGTCGCTGGTCGAGACGCTGATGGCGCTGGCGCTGGCGGTGGGCCTGCGCAACCGCGGCGTCCGCGCGTGGTGCGGCTGGCTCGTCGCCGGGCTGCTCGCCGGCGCCGGCCTCTACACGTACCAGACGTTCCGGCTGTTCATCGTGCTCGCCGGTGCGGCCGGCGTGCTGCTCGGTCTGCGCCACCGCAAGACGCTGGCGCGCCACGCCCTGCCGCTGGCGCTGGCGGTGGTGCTCGCCGGCGTCGTCGCGGCGCCCATGCTGCAGTACGCGTACAGCGAGCCGCTGCAGTTCGGTGAGCGCGCGCAGGGCACCCTCATCCTCGGGCGCGACGATTGGCGCGCGCAGCTGGCGCAGTCGGTGCCGGGGTCGCTGCTCGCGTTCCAACTCGTCGGCGACGACAACCCGCGCCACAACCTGCCGTTTGCGCCGCTCCTGAGCTTCGTGCCGGCGCTGCTCGCGCCGGTCGGCCTGACGGTCTGTCTCGCTCGCTGGCGCCGGCCGGCCTACGCGATCGTCCCGCTCTGGTTCGCGATCGCGTTGGTGCCGGGGATGATCACGCTCGAGGCGCCGCACGCATCGCGCCTGCTCGACGCCGTGGTGCCGGTGGCGTTGGCGGTCGGCGTGGCGGTCGACACGGCGGGCGGCGTGTGGCGCGCGACGGCGCCGCGCCGGGCGGCTCGGCTCGCGGGCGGCGCCGCCGCGCTGGCGGCGGTGGCGCTGATGGCGACGCAGGAGTACCGGATGTACTTCGTCGCGCGCGAGCGCCAACCGGAGTTCTTCGACGCGTTCTACCCCTGGGAGTCGGCGCCTGGTCGCTATCTCGCCGCGCACACGCCGACCGCCACCGTGTTCCTCGACCCCAACACCTACTGGAGCCCGGCCACCCAGTTCGTCGCGCATCGCTATCTCGACACGCTGCCCAACGACGTGCGCATGCTGCGCCTGCAGCACGACTTCCCGCCCGCCGAGCCGCTGGCGCGGGACGCGCTCTACCTGCTGCCGCGGCCGTATGCGCCGCTCGCCGACGTCATTCGCGCCATGTGGAGCGACGCCGCCTGCGACGAGGTGCGCGACCCGTTCGGGCGCGTCGATCTCGTCGCCTGCCGCGTGCCGTCGGCCGCCGTGGATGCGTGGCGCGAGGCGGCCAGCGCCGGCGCGCCGTGGCCGTACGGTCTGCGCGGCCGTTTCTATCCGACGACCGACGACGGCGGGCCGCCGGTCGGGGAGGCGATGCTGGCCTTCCCGTTCTGCGAGTACCCGCTGAACGAGCCTCCCCTCGGCCTCTTCCAGCTCGCCGTGTGGGAGGGCTTCATCGACATTCCGGAGGCGGGCACGTACTACTTTCGCCTGCATCCGGATTCGACCACGCTGACCATCGACGGCCGGCGCATCCTCTCCGACGCCGGCGCCGATGCCTACGGCGGTGGCAACGAGGGGCGCGCCGAGCTTCCGGCGGGCCGGCTGCCAATCCGCATCACGCTGCGGCCCGGGCCACAGGGGCGATATTTCCTCTGGTTCATCTGGCAGCCGTCGCACCGCGCGGTCGGGATCGTGCCGCCGACCGCACTGCATCCGCCGGAGAAGGACGTGGCCGGTGACCGGTAACCGGGCTTTGTGCGGCAAATTCGGGACTGCGACCGATCCCCTCTTCTGAAGTGGCGGCGGCCGTCCCGGCCGCCGGACGCGCGCAGCGCGGCGGGCGAGACGCCCGCCTCCACTCCAGAAGAACTCACGGCGATCCAAATTGCCGCACAAAGCCCGGTCACTGGTCACGCCTCTCGCTTACCGAGATCGTGCTTGCTGCAGCCGGAGTGCGCCGGTAGGTTCGAAGGCGCATGGCGATCGGGCGGCGGGTGCGCGCCAGTGGGGCGCGTCTCTTCTATCGCTACTTCTTCCGCCTGCTGCTGGTCGCCGCCAGCGCCGCGCAGTGGGCGATGGTGGCGTGGGTCGCGAGCGTCGGCTGGGGCCTGTCGCTGCCGTGGTGGGGGCACGGGCTCGCCGTCGCGAGCCTGGCCGCCTGCAACCGCGCGCTGATCGTGCGGCGCCGCCCGCGCGGCTGGGCGTTCCGGACGTACACGGCGGTCGCGTTCGTGGCGCTGTTCTGTTCGGTCTTCCTGCTGGCGACGGCGGCGGTGTTCCTGGTCGGGCAGGGGATCCTCGGTGTGCTCAGCGCGGAGGCGCTGACCGCGGGCGGGCAGGCCAGCTTGAACGCCGGTCTCGACGGCGTCTTTCGCTGGGTGGTGTCGCTGGGCATGACCGCCATCGCGCTCACCATGGGCTACGGCTACCTCGTGG
>Ga0335069_10004417_pt1 | contig 20891 bp, 13 predicted proteins | sample Lox_Sample_11_FD_206714 | JGI IMG/M metagenome (GOLD analysis project Ga0335069, IMG submission 206714) | Soil microbial communities from Loxahatchee National Wildlife Refuge, Florida, United States - Lox_Sample_1.1 | ecosystem: Environmental > Terrestrial > Soil > Wetlands | place: USA...
CGAGCCGACCTTCTCGCCCGCCTTTACCGGCCGAATGCTGGCCTTCTTGTCTGCGGTTACAACCGCAACCTGATATCCACCCTGAAGCTCCTGCACGGCGCTCTGCGGAACCAGAAGCGCACTCTTTTCCATGCAGGTCTGGATGCGCACGCGCCCGTACTGGCCGGGGCGGAGAACATTGCCCGGGTTCGGGAATGCCGCCACGAGCCGGATCGTGCCCGTGCTGGGATCAACTTGCCGGTCGGTGAGCAGAATCCTGCCTTTGTGCGGGTAAACCGTGCCGTCCGCGAGGATCAACTCCGGGACGTTGTCAAACAGATCCATCGCCTGCTCGTTGGCGCTAAGATGCTTGGCCCGCAGATACTCTTGCTCACTGACCGGGAAGTACACCTTGATCGGGTCGACCTGCGAAACAGAGGTCAGGCGCACCGGGGGGCCCACAAGGTTACCCATCTGGACTTCCGCTATTCCCGCCACGCCATCGATGAGCGAGGTGACCCTGGTCCACCCGAGATCGAGCTCTGCTCGTTCTACTGCTGCCTTGCCGGCTGCGACCCCGGCTTCGGCAGCAAGTTTCGCCTGGATCTCGTTGTCCAGTTTTTCCTTTGGAATCGCCTTCTTCTCAGCTAGAGGCGTATCCCGGTCGACGTCGATCTTGGTCTTGCCCAATTGCGCCTCTGCCTGGGCGAGATCGGCTTTGGCGTGATCGAGAGTTGCCTGGAAAGGCCGCGGGTCGATCTCAAACAGAACCTCGCCCTTGCGGACAAACGCGCCTTCCTTGTAATCCTGGCGAACGATGTACCCCGAGACCTGTGGCCGAATTTCGGCGTTCACGTAACCGTCCGTGGTAGCCACCCACTCGCTGTGCACGGGAACATCCCGCTGAACGGGAGCCGCAACCAGCACGTCCGTGTCGGGCAACTTGACTGCGGCCTGGCTGCTCACACATCCCGTGAGGAACAGCATCGGCAGCATGGAAAGAATGCATGCTGGAATTGCCAACATACCGTAGCGGCTCAAGTGAATCTCCCTCGGGTTCCCAACCGCTGTCTTTCCGCTTCTATCAGCATTGCGCAAATGAGAAAAAACTCGGATCGTGCTCATATCTCCTGTCTCCATACCTCTATTAACTTTGGGGTAACTTACCGATGAACCCACTGCATCGAGGGAGATCACTCCCATTCAGGCTGCGTGTCATCGACACTCTGCAGCGGCACATGATGCTTCTGCAGTCTTGAATTCATCCAGTGGGCCGACCAACCTGCCTTGTTTCTCGTATCGAGGGGCCGGGTTCTGGCCTCCGCCTTCTGATTTGCATTTAGGTGCCCAAAATGAAGAGCGGCCCGATCCACTGAATCAAAACGAGTTGAAAAACCTCATCGAACCCTGACCACGGACATTGCGTGCCGCAATCGGGTCACATGCCGCGATAGCGGCGAAGTGATCACGGTCCTCAAATGCATGGATGCGCAAGCCGCTATCCTTCACTTTCGTCAACGCGCATCGTGACTCGTTGACGCCATAGCAGCAACTGCCGCAAATGCGGCAGCACGCGTGACTCACCGGGATGTCTGGAAACGGAACATCTGCTTTAGATGCAACGGCCCACGTGCTGGTCCAGTTTGGCCAGCAGCTTGCGGTGGCTCTTGGTACTGCGTATCAGGTGGTGTAATGACTCACGGTCGAACGTTATCGAAAGAAGATGAAGAGGTGCGGCGCAAATCTCTGGTCAAGGCAGCGACGAAACTATTCGCAAAACAGGGCTATCACGCAACCACGGTTGACATGATCATCGCAGAGGCCGAAAGCTCTAGTGGCATCTTCCATGCTTACTTCCGGGATAAAGAAGATGTCTTCAACGCGGCCTTGGAGGAACTCGGACAGGAAACTTCACATCTTGTTCAAGCGATCGACCACTCCCAACATGATGTGATCAAGAGGTTATCGCAGAGGTTACAGGCACTCTTCATATTCTTTGCCCAAAGACCGGAGCATGCTCGCATTCTGCTTGTCGAGTCTTCGAGACTGAGTGTTCGACTCGAAAAGACCCGCGAGGCAATTCTTATGCGACAGGAAGAACATCTGCGGCAGACTCTGGACTCGGCTCCGGCTCAATTAGAAGTTCAAAACACGCAGATCGCAGCTCGCTGCATGGTGGGCGCGGCGTTTGAGGCACTGCTTCGCTGGCTTGAAGAGAACCCTAAAACCCGCCAGCCTGCCCTGGAGGTGGCACGCGCGGTCGCAGACTTCAGCAACAGGGCTGTAAGGAGGTCTCCCGCAATTGAGCGCCATTGATAAAAGCCATGATGCGGCTGGTGATCAGCCGTCCGATGTCTCTGTTCGGAATGTTGCCATTGCAACTGACTTCTCACCCTGGTCCGACCGCGCAACGCAGCACGCCCTGGCTGTTGTTCAACAGTTCGGCGCTGTGGTTCATTTTCTCCATACAGTTCGTCGATCCGAGTTTGCCTTGACTCCGGATTTGATGGTGCAACTCAATGAAGTGGCCCAGCGCGACTGCGATGACTTGATCTGTCGCCTGAATGCGGCCCACAGCCTGGATGGCATAGAATACCGCTGCTGGAATTTGGAAGGTGAAGTCGACGAAGTGTTCGAGGAGTTTGTCCAGAAGCACCGGATCGATCTGCTTGTCTTGGGTACTCGCGGGCGAAGTGGCGTTCGAAAACTCTTCCTTGGCTCGACTGCACAGGAGATATTGCGCTCCGTCTCTTGTCCGCTGCTCTCAGTTGGCCCCTTGTCGCGAGGTGCAACCAGACGGCTTTTCATCAATAGAGTGCTTTTAGTTGCAGATCTCTCCACGCTAGCTCTGGACGCCACTCCATATGTTCAGGCGGTAGCGAGGACATGGCACGCCCAAATCGATGTTTTGCTTCTCTGCTCCAAGCAGAACTCCGATTGCCAAAGCCTTATGGATGACTTCAGCCGCTCAATGAACGCCCTGGCAGGAACGGAAGCGTCTTGTTCGATCCGCTATCACACTCTGCCCGGGAAATCCCCGCAGGCAGTTCTCAACTTCTTGAGGGAGAACCAGGAGGATCTAATCGTTTTGGGAATGGACCCGAGTGGTTCTCACAATTCTGGGCCCTCTCTGTCTCACGCCTATGAAATCGTGCGCCAGGCGACATGTCCGGTGCTGATCTTGCGCGATGCCGCGGTCCCGGTGTCGGCCGCCGTTCAGCCAGGTATCGGACATGCCGATAGAACGAAGGGATCCACGCCGAAGTCAATAAGATTTGGTCAAGCGCACTAGGGGACAATTCAACAGGCCAAGCTTTGTTCGATCAGACTCCAGCGGAGCACAGTCAAGATCCTAAGAAACAACCGAGGTAGCGGTGAGCGATCAAGATCAAAACTTAATTGCAAGTGACAGCAGGTATCGTGCTCTTCTCGGCGTGTCCACTCTTGTGGCGGCTCAATCAGACGTGCATGTGATCATTCACAGCGTATCCCTCGTCCTGTCGAAGATTATCGGATTCGATAGTGCCGCGCTGCTTTTGCTTAATGAAGATGGTCAGAGCGCGCGCTTGTATGCACTGGAATCAGAAGAGCGTGGCCCCGACATTCGAATTGGGCGTGATTTTCCTTTCAAGGACACATCTCTGGCCTTCGTGTTGAAGAGCCAGAAGCCAATGTATATTCCCTGTCTCAAGGACGAACTCGCAAAAGTTCCTGGTCTGACCCCACCCGTCAGTCTCAAACCGACCACCAGTGCATATATGTTTCCGGTTTCAAGTGCTCGAAGGAAGATGGGAGTGCTGATCTTTGGGACCAGTGCCGGCGGCGATTTAAGCGCGCCAGACATAGAGCTGATGAACTCTGTGACAGTTCATATCTCGACTGTCCTGGAGACCGCGTTGGCGCTGGATGCGGCTGAATCCTACAAACGGAATCTCGCGCGCGAGCGCGATCGATTGAGACTCATACTCGAAATCAATAATCACACCATCACTCATCTCGACATGAGCGCCCTGTTTCGTGCTACTTCCAAATCGATCCATGCATACTTCGACAACGCTTTCACCGGGTTTTGGTTGCTGGAGGAAAGATCAAGTCAGCTTGAACTCCTGAGTCTGGATTTCCCCAGGGGGCTCGGCTTTCTGGATCGCGTGACCACCGCCGTCGTCACGGAGGACGACCTTGCAAAGATGCGCGCAAGGGTGACCATGATATATGGCCCGGGCGAAATTGATCACCTCCCTGACTCCGTTGCAAAGCCTCTTCGTGAAAATGAAATCAGGAGCTTTGTTTGTGTGCCGCTCGTTGGAACCAAGGGCCCTCTGGGTGTGATCTCGCTTGGAAGCCGTGAGAAGGACACATTCAACCAGGACGACGCAGAACTGCTCTCACAGATCGCTAATCAGATCTCGCTCGCCCTTGAGAACGCACTTGCTTACCGCCGCATTACATTCTCCTGCCGCCGCCTTGAAGACGAAAGACACTACCTCGAATCAGAACTCCGGACCGAGTACAACTTCGAAGATATCGTGGGAAACAGTTCCGCGATCAAACGCGTGCTTGAGCAGGTTGCCATCGTTGCGCCCACAGACTCAACAGTGCTTCTGATTGGAGAAAGCGGAACTGGCAAAGAACTGGTTGCCCGAGCGATCCACAATCGCAGCCTGCGCCGAGACCACACCTTCGTTCGCCTGAATTGCGCCGCAGTACCCTCGGGTTTACTCGAAAGCGAACTCTTCGGACACGAGAGAGGTGCCTTCACAGGCGCTTTGGCGCAGAAGCGCGGAAGAATCGAACTGGCTCATGAGGGCAGCCTGTTTCTCGACGAAATCGGAGATATCGGTATCGAACTGCAACCCAAGCTTCTAAGGGTCCTTCAAGAGCGCGAGTTCGAACGTCTGGGAAGCAATCACACCATCAAGGTCGATACGCGTCTCATCGCTGCAACCCACCGCGATCTTCCTGGCATGGTACGCAGAGGCGAGTTCCGAGACGACCTCTTCTACCGCCTGAATGTCTTTCCTCTCCATATACCGCCGCTCCGGGAGAGGAAGGAGGACATCCCGCTTCTGGTTCACTACTTCGTCGCCGCCCTATCCAGGAAAATGAGGAAATCAATCAAGGTGATTCCGAATGAAGTGATGGATGCCATCACCTCTTTTAACTGGCCCGGAAACGTGCGGGAACTACAGAACTTCGTCGAACGATCCATAATCCTTAGTAGCGGCGAAACCTTGGCCGCGCCAATATCCGAACTCAACCAGATCCTCTTGCCAAGTGAGATCTCCGAAACCACGTTCCGCGGGATGGAGCGCGAAATGATTCTCACCGTGTTGCGCACTACCAATGGCAAACTTTCCGGCCCCGGCGGTGCAGCTGAGCGCCTGGGACTGAAAAGAACGACCATGCAGCGCAAGATGCAGCGTCTTGGAATTACGAAAGCAGACTACATTTAGGGCCGCGCCGAAGCCTGCTTGCCTGACTTCATGATGAGAACAGGATGCGATGCCTCAATAAAACTGGCAGTCGCTCAGCCATTCCTCTTTATCTTCGTTCAATTGCCACTATCGTGGCACATGACGCAATTGCGGCGCGAGCTATCGCCAATCCCACGCAGCGTTGCCCCCCATCTCTTTTTTATTTAAGCAATTAGCTGGACAAGCACTTTGGGCACGCACGTGCAGATCATGAGGCATGCCGCCAATCACCATATGCACAGGCGTCGATTCATGCGGTCCTCTTCGGCCGCTGGTCGACACATGCGCCGGTGATTGTGCTTCGAGTACGAGTATAGATACCGATACAGAAATCAATTCGTCCGTATGCCCGATCGAACTTCCCTTCCTTGCAGAAGAGCGAGATCACGTAACAATTCTCTTCGGAGGGCTCACCTGGAAGCACGAGCGGCTGATTGAAGGCCTGCTAACCGGCGCCGGATATCGATGCAAGGCACTTCCCGAGACCGATCGCAGCGCACATGAACTCGGCAAGGAGTTCTGCGCGAGCGGTCTCTGTAATCCCGTCTATTTTACAGTTGGAAATCTTATCCGGTATCTGCGTCAGCTTGAGAGCTCGGGACTCAGCCGCACAGACATCATTAGAAACTATATCTATTTCACTGCCGCATGTGGTGGACCATGTCGGTTCGGCATGTACGAATCGGAGTTCCGTCTGGCACTGCGTGCGGCAGGCTACAACTGCTTTCGCGTCCTCTCATTCTCGCAGGATCATGGCATTTATGCTTCCACCGGTCACAGCGGCCTGCATTTCTCAGCCGATTTCGGCTGGAATGCGCTGCATGCCTTCATCCTGGGCGACCTGTTGAACGGCGTACAGCATCGGTTGAAACCCTTCGAAAAGCAGGCAGGAGCGACAGAAAGGGCTGTCGCCAGGGCGGCAGATGCGATCGCTGAACATTTCCAGAGTAATCGTGGCTTTGAACTGCAAAGCATTGCGCCGGCGTTTCTGCTCCCAGACAGAAACTCCCGTTGGTATCGATTTCCAAATTCGCTGGGAAAGCTATGGTCGCATCTATACGGCAACGCCTTGACTACCGTTCTTCCCTCAGCCGCCAAAGAACTGCAGACGGTAGAGGTGGACTGGCTCCGGGTCAAGCCGGTCGTGAAAGTCATCGGCGAATTCTGGGCGCAGATGACCGAAAGCGACGGCAACTTTCGCATGTTGGAGTTTTTGGAGAAAGAAGGCGCGGAAGTCTCAGCCGAGCCAATCAGCACATGGGCGCTTTATCTGCTGCATCAGAGAAAAGCGCTCGTCGCCTACCGCCATAAAATGGCAACCTATACTGCTCCGTGGACTTCGCCTTGGAGGGCGATCACTGCTCGGGCTGCCGCGTGGGGCAAACGGATGGGATTTACGCTCGGAGTGAAGATTTATCTCCAACACTTCAGACGATTGGCAAAACTGCTTTCGATTCCTGACCAGGTACCGGCGCCGCAGGAGGCGCTCTCGACGCTGGCCGGTCCTTACTACAACACGTTTCTGCGCGGCGGCGAAGGGCACCTGGAGGTCGGCAAGACACTCTACTACACACAACACAAGGCGTGTCATCTTGTGCTGGCGCTCAAGCCGTTCGGCTGTCTCCCATCCGTGCAGTCGGATGGAGTACAAGCTGCGCTTGTTGAACGGTTTCCTGAGGTGAGCTTCCTTTCCGTGGAAACATCTGCCGAGGGGGAAATCCATGCCTACAGCCGTGTGCAGATGGCGCTTTCTGAGGCAAGGGCAAAAGCTACCGCGGAGTTTGAGCGCGTCCTCCAGACTGTCCGTCACCCGTTGGATGAGATCCGTTCGTTCGTCGGCGAACATGCAGAGCTGCGCCATCCTCTTCATCCGATACCGCGCCATCCAGGCGTAACCTCCACCGCAGCGAACTTCCTGATCTACGCCGACCATCTCATGTCCGGGACCTTCACTGAATATGCGAGCCCATACAGGTTGGCGCAAGACAGGCGCCTCTCCGCTGCACTGGGCCAGATTCGATCCACAGGAGATTAAGTATGAGCGACCTGCCAAGAGCCTCTCAATCTACAATCACCCCGCACCGACTGGACACAGCGCTCACCCAAGAGCTTATGGACGGCCAGCGTCCGGCACTTCCCCTTCTTCCCGATGGGGTTTCGGAAGATCTTCCGGCTCCGGTCTTTCCCTCTCAGCCATCGCTCCTTTGGGCACCCGATGAAGACTACTTTCCCCAGAACGGCAAGCGCCACTGGAGCGCGCCGCAGATCTTCCACGCGATGAAAGGGTGGATGTTCCCCTACTTCCGCTCCCGCCTTTTGCCTGGTGAGTTCCACCCTATCATCGCCTACCTCTTTAATGAGTGGAAGTGCAACCTTGACTGCAATTACTGCTGGGCCTTCGATAACCGGGTCGCCGGAATGACAGAGAGCGTTGCCAAACGCTCGATCGACTGGCTTCATTCGACAACCTGCCGCGTGCTTGCTCTGATGGGCGGAGAGGTCTTGTTGCGCCCGCAGTTCGCGCACAAGGTGATCTATTACGCTGCGAAAAAGGGCTTCTGGGTGTACCTGCCTACCAACGGACGCCTCATGAAGCCGGACATTATCGATCGCGTTGCTGATGCCGGCGTCGCAACCGTGAATCTCGCCGTGGATGCATGGGACGTAAAGCCGGGCCTTCCCAAGGCGATGGTTCCAATCCGCAGTTATTTCGACTATCTGGTGCGCAAGCAGTACAAGTACGGCTACTCGGTCTTTCTAAACATCAACATCTGTCGCAACAACCTCGAGGATGTGCGCATGCTGACCGAATTGGCGCACGAAAACGGAATTGCAACTGACTATCACATTTGTGAATCGCCAATGATGGAGCACGAACACTTCAAACACCTCGAGGAGAATCCGGTATTCATTCGCCCGGAGGATCATGCGCCCATTGGCGACCTGATCGATTGGCTCATCGCGCGCCAAAACGAAGGCTGGCAAATGGCGAACTCGGTGCAGCGACTCGCAGAAATGAAGAGATTCATGAACAAGGAATTGGATCAGTGGGGCTGCCGCGCTGGTCTTAACACCGTCATCATTCGTACCGATGGCACGCTGGCTCCTTGCTTCCCAATGTACTCGACCAACCACGATTGGGGGACCATCGAAGCCCCGAAGATGCATCCCTCTCAATTGCAACAGATGAAGTGCGAATGCGAGAAGAACTGCTTCTCTACTCTCAACCATATTGTCGCCTTCTGCTACAACGATGCACGCGTAATCCGCTGGCTCTTCAAACAGTCTCTGCATGGCTTCCAGGGCGTGCGCGGCAACATGGAATAACCGATGAGCGTGACCCGGTCAATGTCCAACCTAGACGCCGCTCACTCGAGGAAACGCAATCCCATCGTCCGGGCACGGGATTTCCTCGTCGGCATCGACGTCGGCTCGACAACGGTAAAGGCCGTTGTGTGCAAGGAGCCCGGCGGCCAGGTTCTCTTTCGTGATTATCGGCGTCATGAAGGCCGCCAGTCAGACGCCGTTCTCCATGTGTTGCGACGCGTAAAGAGCGAACTAAGCCTCGCAGAGGATAGTCTGCGTTTGTTCATGACCGGGAGTGGCGGCCAACAATTGGCAAAGATGCTCAACGCACGGTTCGTCCAGGAGGTCGCTGCTGTCAGCCTTGCCGTTGAGAAATCCTATCCCGGCGTCCGCTCGGTGATCGAGCTGGGCGGCCAGGACGCCAAGATGATCCTCTTTCAAGACAGCGGATCTGACGGCCAGCGAAAAAAGATTGCAACGATGAACGACAAGTGCGCCGGCGGCACTGGCGTCATCATCGAAAGGATCGCTGCCAAGCTGCATGTTACCCGCGAAGACCTGCTCACAGAAAGTTATAGCGACGCACAGATATACCCCATCGCCGGCAAGTGCGGCGTCTTTGCGGAGACCGATATCACCGGCCTGCAAAAGCATGGAGTGCCGAACAAGGACCTGATCGCTTCTCTCTTCCATGCCATCGTCCTGCAGAACCTCTCCGTTCTCACCCGGGGAAATTCACTGATGCCCACCGTCTTCCTGCTCGGCGGTCCCAATGCGTTTTACCCGGGATTGCAGGCCGCCTGGCGAAAGGGCCTGCTCGATCTTTGGAAGCGCAAGAGGATTTCCCTTCCGCATGATGCAACTGGCGAGTCACTTGTGACGGTTCCTCCGATGGCTGAGTACTTCGCTGCAATGGGTGCTATCGAATTCGGCGCATTCGAACCGGAAAACGGATTGCGCTATCAAGGAACAGCGCCACTCGAGATCCTCGCTCATCAAAACGAGCTTTCCCCCGATAGTACCGGCGTTTCTGGTGGACTGTTTGCGGATACGGTGGAACTGGACCACTTTCGGGCCGAATATGCGGTCGCAACATCGACAACTCTCTCGTTGCCCGCCCTTCCTCCACAGGTTTTCATCGGTCTCGATGGCGGCTCAACATCCACCAAGGGTGTCGCAATAACGCCACGGGGCGATGTCGTATGCACTTCTTATCGCCTCTCGCAGTCCGATCCGATCACAGACGCCGTAGCAGTTCTCCAGGATTTGCGAAAGCAACTCGAAAGGAACGGAGCGCCAGCGCACGTGCTCGGACTTGGCACCACCGGGTACGCCAAGGATTTGCTGAAGAAAGTCCTGTCGGCTGACCTCTCGTTGGTCGAAACCGTCGCCCATGCCAAGTCCTCTCAGCGTCTGTTTCCTGATGTCGACGCCATCATCGACGTGGGCGGTCAGGATATCAAAATCATCGTGTTGCGTGATGGAGCCGTTAAAGACTTCAAGTTGAACACGCAATGTTCGGCAGGCAATGGCTACTTCCTGCAAGCGGCAGCAGAAGGCCTCGGCATCCCCGTCGAAGAGTTCGCTGACACCGCATTTCGGGCAATGCGAGTGCCCAGGTTCAGCTACGGTTGCGCGGTCTTTCTGCAATCTGACATCGTGAACTTCCAGCGCCTCGGCTGGAAACCCGAAGAGATCCTCGCTGGCCTCGCCACCGTTCTGCCCAAGAATGTCTTCCTGTACGTCGCGGGAGTCTCGAATGTCGCCAGGCTTGGCCGGCACTTTGTGCTTCAGGGCGGAACGCAGAAAAATCTCGCCGTTGTCAAAGCCGAGTTGGATTTCATACAGAGCCACTACCACGGGGACGGCGTTCCAGAAGTGAAGATTCATCCGCACTGTTGCGAAGCCGGAGCGATCGGCGCAGCACTGGAAGCTATGGAACGGTATCGCATGACGCAGCGGACCGTGTTCCCCGGATTCGCGTCCCTCGACACGCTCGAATACACCATCCGGCGCGATGAGACTACCCGATGCCGTTATTGCACCAACCGCTGCCTCCGGACTCTCGTTCAGCTTCGAACAGACGACTCCTGCAAACCCGCAAAGGACGTGATGATCGCCAGTTGCCCGCGCGGTGAGGCCGAAACCGTCAGTGACGTCAAGAGAATCGATGCTGAGTGGGAACAGCTCACAGAGAAATCGCCCAACTACGTCCAGATAGCTGGCCAAAAAGCATGGCGACCGACCCATCCACCTCTTGCAGTCCAAACCCGCCGGCGTGCGCTGTTTGTAAACCGGTCTCCATCCAAAGCCCAGATCCGCTCACGCGTTCACATCGGGATTCCACGGGCCCTCAATCTCTTCACCTACGCTCCGCTGTTTTCCGCTTACTTCGAAAGCCTCGGTGTTTTGTCGCAGAACTTGCACTACTCGCATTTCTCAAGTCCGGAAAAATACCAGCAGGCTGCCGGGTTCTCCGCCATCGATCCCTGCTTCCCTTCTAAAGTCGCTGTCGCCCACGTTCATGAACTGCTTCAGCGCTGCGAAAAAGAGCCGCTCGATGCCATCTTCTTCCCTATGTTTGACGCACTAACGTCGCCCCTCATTCAATGCCGAGGTTCCAACGCGTGCCCATCCGGAGCGGCTACACCGGAAGCCGTGAAAGCGGCCTTTTCGCGCACGGTCGACTGGTTCCAACAGCGAAATGTCCGTTTCCTGAATCCAGTGATCGACCTGTCGGATCGCGATCTGTTCAGATTTCAGATGTATTCATGTTGGAAAGAGATCCTTGACCTCGATTGGGATGAGAATGCCCGAGCGGTCGACATCGCATTCCGCGAATGGCAGAACTTCGAAGCAGGCTTGCGCAATCAGGCCCGGCAGACTCTCGATGACCTGGAACAATTCGGAAGGGTCGGGCTCGTCATGCTGGGCCGGCCATACCATCATGACCCCGGCCTGAATCAGGGAATCCTCGAAGAGTTTCACAAACTCGGGTATCCCATCTTCTCGCAGAGTCTTCTCCCTCTCGATCCCGATCTGCTGGATCGGCTCTTCGGGCCTCAGGTTGAACGCGGAGTGATTCGCAGCCCGCTCGACATCTCGGACGCCTGGAAGCAAAGTTTCTCGGCGAGTTCCAATCACAAGCTCTGGGCCGCGAAGTTTGTGGCTCGCCATCCCAACCTGATCTCCGTGGAGTTATCAAACTTCAAATGCGGACACGACGCCTTCATCGCCAGAACCATTGAGGAGATCATCGAGCGCTCCGCAAAGCCCCATTTCTCGTTCCGCGATCTGGATGAGAACCGCCCGCTGGCCTCTATCCGCATTCGTGTCGAAACCATGCATTACTTCCTGAAACACTACCAGGACACCTTGGAGTGCCGCTCGCGAGGTGTAAACCGCTCCAGCAAAATCGAAACGCTCTCGTCACCTTTGGAGGAGCAGCTGATTCTTTGGCATCGCTAAGCCACAGCGAGAGTGATTGTTCACCAATCAACCGCGGGAGTCACCCGCATCCAAGGAGTTAATCATGAGGAAATTAATTGGTTCTGTTTTAATGCTCGCGATGTTCACAAGCCCTTTGTTCGCCGCCAAGAAATCGACTGTCAATTTCGTTGAACCTGTCTCAGTCGGCTCAACACGCATTACCGCCGGTGAGTACAAACTGTCGTACGAGGGTGCCGGCCCCGCAGTAAAAGTTACATTGGAGAGACAAGGAGCATCTCCTATTGTTCTCGACGCAAAGCTGTCACCCGGAAACGGTCAAAACTCAGTTACGTACGCGACAGTAAACGGCACACGCACGCTGGTCGAGATCAAACTCAGCAAAGCAACCCTTCTCTTCGAAGCTCCCGTGGCCGCGAATCAGTAGCCCTCTCCGCACACGTTCGCGACGGCACGCATCGACCAACATACATTGGCGCCGTTCAGATTCCAAACTGAATCTTGGCGGCGCCTTGGTTTCCTCTTTGCCGTACTTCGAAGGAGCGATTGTGAAGATCGTCTTAGTTCCCGCTCGGGAGCCTGATGGCCGGCGTCAAGAGGCGAGCCATCGGTCTCGACGATGGACTGTCATCGTCATGCTCATCGTCATGCTCATCGCCTTGTCTCGTGTCTCTGACGCCCAGGATCGCCAGATGCGTATCTACAGGAACAAGGTCCTCGTTCTCACAACATGTAAATTCCTTGAACCTGTCCCTTCCACAACACAGGTTCCGATGTTCTCCCTCATTCTGCAGCAGGACCCATTTGTCGAAGTGCATCTCAAGCAGCCGCTGTCTCCGGCGCGACTTGAGAAGCAACATCGGTTCATTTGTGACGAAGTCGGGACCTTCGAAAATCAGAGGTCGTCTCATTCCTGGACCATCGGCAAAAGCTGTCGGCCACAATGAATTGCGCCTCGAGCACCTTGAGCGAGCGATGGATCACAATTCACGCATAGGCCTGGGCTTCTTCGAGCCATTGCGTGCGTTCCGTCGACGCACTGTCGTGTAACCGTGCCTCGCAAAGGTTTCAGACAGATTGCGTCGCGCACGATACAGATGCGACTTGACCGAGCCGATCGTGATCCCGGCCGTTGCAGCCGCAGCCTTAATTGGCCTTTCATCGAAAACGCACGTTGATAGCACGAGCCGGTGCTTTTGAGACTGGTTCACAATCGCGGTCCTCAAAAGGCGCAGCATCTGTTTGCGAATGCTTTCTTGCTCCGGGCTTAGACGCGAATCCGGAATCTCCCACGCAGACAGATAGCTGCCTCCCTCATGCACGCCGTCAATCGATACCCAGCACGCGGTTCGCTCCTTCCTCTTCATCGAGACCGCAGCGTTCCTGACAATTGCAATGAGCCATGTGCCGAATCTGGACTCTTTCCGAAACTTCCCAATATTTCTAATTGCCTTCAACATTGCGTCCTGCACCAGGTCTTCTGCGTCTTCGGGGGTCTTGACGAATCGACGGGCTACGCCCAACAAAATCCCTCTGTGACGGACCAGGAGTTCGTCCATTGCCCCTTGGATTCCCGCTTGCGCTGCCGCAACGAGTGCCTGCTCACAGGATGGATCCTGAACGCACCCCGGGATGACCTCGGGGCTGCCGAAGTCTGTGACACTCGTCGATTCCCTCATAATCATGATTATTTGTTTCCTGTCGATCTAAATGTCTTTCGGCTCTCTGGCCTCGGGCTATCAGAAACTCAACACCCATCCTGTTTCAAGCCGATCTGCAACGTCAGCGGATAGTGATCCGAAGCAGCAATAGACCTGTGAATCTCAGGGTGACTTGCAGACAATCCTCTTCCGGTTAAGACCCAATCGATAGCACCGCCCCTTCCACGACGGCTCTTCTGCACTGTGCGCCGCCGACCAAGCCCTAAGAAAGGGTTATCGAGGAGCATTCGATCTACTAATGTCGCTGCCGATCCCTGTGAAACATCGAAGTTGAAGTCGCCCGCCACGATGGCGCGAGACACTTCGCAGTTGCCGTGAAGTTCGACCAGAGTCTCGGAGAGTTGGCTTCGCCGGAGCGGGTCGTCTCCCCGACTCTCCAGGTGCAGGTTATAGACAACCAGCGTCCGGCCCTGAATTGTTATCTCCGACCTCAGCGCCAGTCGTGCGCCAAGCCTCCTTTGAAACACTTGGAAGCACGGAATAAACCAGCGAGGGCGCCAGAATGTAGATTGTTGCTGGAATCGGATGATGCGCGAGTGCGAAAGTGGCAGGCGCGACAACGTCGCTTGTCCATGAAAGGCAGGAGAGCCGGGATGTCCCTGGCCCAACTCCTCAAACTCGCGCCCGAAGACATAATTCATCTGCAAAGCCTGTGCGATCTCTCGGGCAATATTGCGATAGCGCGTGCGGCGGATATTAACATCTGTCTCTTGCAGCAGGATCAGATCAGCTGACCAGCCGGCAAGAAACTCAACGATGCCTTCCAATTGAAGTCCGCGATTCACATTCCAGCTGACGAGGCGGATCGGCTCAGGCCACGCACTCGGGGGCGGCGCGTTCAGAAACGAGCCTGTCTCCAACTCTTCCATCATCTTGCCTTCAACACGGTACGACTGAAGTTCAGACCTTCGCGGTCAGAGGCTTTGGTTCTGACCGGGACGTCCCGGCCGCTTCAGCGGTTGATATGCTTTTGTCGGAAAAAGCAATCAGAGAACGCAATGATACGATCCATGCTACGTTGGCCCCAAATGCCGCCATGTAGACAAGCGCATGCATCTGGTTCAACACCGCGATCACCAGAAAGAGATAGGGCAGGAAGCACCTGCGAACGATAAACTCTGTTTGCCGGGCAAATCGAAGAAGCAATCCGGATGTTCGCTTCTCCGCGCGTTTCTGCCAGACCTGAAGATATTGTTCCGGACGAGAGCCCGACAGCCGTTTCCGCCCAATTCCTGCCGAGACGAACGTAAGCAATGCGCCCGCGAAGACTGCGATGCCCCATCCGACCATCCTCGGGTCATTCGTGGTACGTATTACTCCAATGATGATCCCGGCGAAAGTGACGACGTAGTAGAGATAATCGCAGATTGTGTCTAACCAGCAGCCGAAGTCTGACACCTGCAGCTTCAAGCGAGCGATTTCTCCGTCGCATCCGTCCAGAATGCTCCCCGCAACGCCGAGCACCGCTCCCACAACGCAATTCCAGTATCCTCCCAACGCGAAAAACGTGCCTGCCACAAGGCTGAGGCCCAGTGTGAACAGACTTACCATGTTTGGAGTGATCGGGTACTTGATCAGCTGCCGGCTGATCGGGATCGATACACGGCGATTCATCCTGGCGAAAATCCCGTCGGTCGGCTTCGTCAGCCAGCGATCGAGCTTTTGCTCCGCGCGAATGCAATCTTCCTGCCGGTTGATTGCCTCCCACGAATCCTCCTCTACCTCCTCGACAGCACATAAGCCTCGTGCAGTCCGACACTGGTGCTCGATAAGCCAGCTGTGGAGTTCCACGTCATTGAAGATGCGTGACTCGCGCTCTGCCTCGAGTCTCTCTGCAGCCTCGCGTCCGAGGGCAACGACACCGATCGGCTTTCCCGAGCTCACGAATTCAAGCGCGCCGGCTTCTCCGTTCCATTCATGAAGCGTCCGGAAGATATTCGTGCGATAGCTGCAGTTTCCCCTTACAAGCTCGACCTTGTCAGCGTCCACGCCGGCGCCACGCAGAATGCAGGGTAGAGCCGTATGAGCAGCAACCTCCATCCATTCGACATCGCCCGGCAGGCGGCCGGTGGCTATAAGCTCCGCTCGAATCTTCAGACCCGTGTCGGGATTGAGCACCACAATGGTGCGGATGCACTGTCTGCGGACACCCAGAATTGCTCGAAGAATCACCGGGAGAGTCCCCACCCGAGCTAGGGCAGGTTCGAATTCCCCTGAATGAAGATCATGCGCGAGGATAAATGCGACAGTGCGCGCTGAGAGTCTCTGCCGCATATGATCGGCCGTTTCTGTTGTAGTACTGCCTGGAGTGTTCGATGCCGGGGGGGCAGCGACAGATCTCTGCTTCCTTGAAAACCACAGCAAGCAGATCCCTCCGATAATCGCCCAGAAGACTCCACGCAGCCGGCGACACAGTGCCAGCAGCAGGCCTTGGGTTCCCGTCATGCGGACAAGTTTGCCGATCACCATGTTCCCGCCCTCATACGTACCCACATTGCCAGGATTGATAGATCCGGCGACATTGATCAGCTTCGTGAGGGACTCCAGAATGAGCGCACCGATCAGGGTCGCGGGAGCTCCCAGCATCCTGATGATTATGTACACTTCCAGAATCGCCAGGAAGTGGCAGAACAGATTGAGAGAGACGCTGAACCAAAACGCGCCAGGCGCATCGTGATAGAAATCGACAATGCGCTGCTCGGCGACCTTTATTGTCTCTTCCTTGCTTTGCAGCCATCTCCGAAACCAGGGAATGCGTGCGACCGCCCGAGTAGGGCCGGAAAAGACCGGCCACCTTCGCTGGATGGCGATGGCCCCGGAAAACAAAAACAACAATAATCCAGCTACAAGCACTGTCGCATAGATGTGAATAGCATGGGATACTGACACTGCGAGCAGAAGTCCGACGACGCCGGCGATCGTAACAACGGCGCCCGCGAGGATGAACAAAGTGCGGTCCAGTGCCACAGAGCTTATCGCTCCCGCGGCAGAGACTCCGGAGCCCAATAGTGATACTCGCGCGGCTTCACCGCCCAACATACCGACCACGCCAAACTGCCCGATCGCCTCGGAGATCAATCGCAAACTCAATGTTCGCCCAAACGAGACTTTGCGCGACTCGCCCCGCAGAGTGAATCGCCATGCCCATGTCTTGATTACGTGCGATAAACCCCCCAGCGAAATTACGAGCAGCATCCCCCAGCCAATTGATCTTGCATTCACGACAAGGGTGCTCAACCTTACTGTCGTCAGCAGATATGCCAAAAGGGCGACACCCAGCAAGGGCGCGAACCGCAATAGGGCCTTCCTCCCTCGCGCGCGATCAGGCATAAACAGGTCTCGCGATCACGAATGAGTCTTGCATCTGCGGGGAAATGATTTGCTGCGCATAGTCAAGAGCTGCCGGCGTGTCTACGTCCTGCCATTGTGCGTCGCCGATATTGAACCCCTTGAATGTACCGTTCTGGGCCATCAGGCGCAGTCCATCCGACAGGGAGCAATTCCCGTTGGTAGAAGCCATCTCTAGCCAGCCAAAAAGCTCAGGACTGCACAGAAACATCCCGGTATCCAGGGCGTTATAGTTTCGCAGCGTTTTGCCGATTTCAACCACCCGATTCCCGTCAAGCCTCACCTTGGTCGCATCGTCAATATCAAATACGCGACGGATATTGGTGTCGACACCCAGAATGACCTCCTCTTTGCTAAGAGGCTGATGCAGCAGCGATCTCGCCGTCTCCGGTTCGAAGAGATGATCCGCCATCAGCAGCAGAAAGTTCTCGTGAATCACCTTCTTGGCACTGAGAACCGAGATGCCGTTGTCCTTCTTGTATTCAGGATTTGTCACCCACGTTACTTGCACTCCGTCGAGCGGATGGCTCTCATACCATTGTTTGATGGCTTCCCCCCGATAGCCGATGACGATGACAAATTTTTCAATGCCGGCCTGCTGCGCGCCACTCATCACGTGCTCGAGGAGCGGCTTTCCATTCATGTTTACGAGCGGTTTGGGCAGTTCTCCGGCTCGAGCCGCGATGCGACTTCCATTGCCCGCGGCAAGAATCAGAGCGAGTTTAGCGTTTATCATTGTGCGCCTCCATGTAGGGTCCGAAGCGACGCGTTGGCGAATTATCGACCGGCTTGTAATCGAAATAGCGGATATTTACGTCCGTTGATCCGAACAACCGGGCGTCCGTGACGCTCGTCGTGAGTATTGGGAACCAGTGGTCTCCGTCTTTGTGATACTGCTGGACAAAATGGACCCTTCTCGTCCAGAACGAAGGGTTCTTTACCGGTTCTCCCTCTGCACGAGCGAGCGCATAGTCTTCTGCATCCACCCAGATCCGGCCACGAAATAGCGATTCATCCGGTCGCTTTGGAACTACTTCGATCACATATGCCATCCGACCGTCGAGCAGAGTGGAGCCAATCATTCGAAAGCTGTAGTTGTCGGCAGTGATACGAGATCTGGAACGCATTTCCGGATGCGAGCTATGCGATTCCGAAATAAGCATCTCCCGGAGAACACGCTTGTTGGCAGATTTCCATCCATCTTCCGACAACACCTCAAAATGCTTCGTTCCACTTCGGTCACACTCGACTCTCACAAGCATCTGTGCCCGCTGCTGGAATGATTGGTTTTCCAGTACGTATTCCCGATCGCCCGTGTATCCTCCACTTGCAGACTCGCGCATGACATCGCGAGCGAGCATGGCAGCGACAATTTCGTCAGCCGTTTTGGGTGCCTGGGCATCCATCGCCTGGAGGGGTCCAGCTACGCACATCAAGGCTGAAAGTAGAATCGGCTGGAATCTCATAATCAAAACTCGAACACTAGTTTTCCGCGGAATTCTCTCCATGCATCGTTGTAGAAGCTGCCGAACTTACCACTGTCGCAGTTGTTCTGCACGTCACGAGGATTGTCATGGTTGAACACGTTAAACACCGATCCGCCTGCGCGCAGGCGCAGATCGCGGTCTCCAACGTGCAGTGTGAAAGGTCTTGTGATCTGCAAATCAGAGGACGTGAACGTCGGGTAGCGCCTCGAACTGCGCGGCCCTACATATTCGCGATACTCGTTCTGCACCGAGTAAGGGAAACCCGTGTGGATCTCGAAGACAGGAGCGACGGTGAGTTTCCAAGGTCCCGTTATGTCCGCCCAGAAGAGTCCTCGGTTAGGAGCATCAAAAAGCAGACGGCCCCTCTGGTCGGGCTGGATCACTGCCTGCGGATAGTTGCCGAAAAAGAGAAACGGATCGTTGAGGTCACCATAGGCTCGAGACCGGACATAGGAACCATTGAGAGTCATGCGCGAGAGTTGGTATCTGCCCGTGACTTGAAATTCCCGGTAGGAGTTGCTGCCCGTATTCGACAGGGAGATGACGCCGGATCCAGATGCGCTGGTTGACGACACCACCAGGTCCCTGGCTGTGTTTCGGTTCTCATATGCCACACGAACAGCAAGCTGCGTAGTGACCTGGCGCTCAAGCTCGACACTCCATGCTGTGCTTCGTGGGTTCTCGAGAGATCCGACGATCCGGTTGACGTAGGCCGTCGAACTCACAACTTCGCCCGTAGAGCCGATCTCCGTTACGGTCCTGTTTGGAAACTCCTTGAATGCTGGTAACAAGAGCGGCACGCGATCGTAGAAGATTCCGGCTCTGCCCTTAAGAAGTGTCTTGCCGTCGCCGGTTAACGATAGCAAGACACCGCCCCGAGGTGCGACATGTGTGGAACTCGTGATCGTGTCGGTATCAAGCCGAACTCCCAGATCAAATGAAAGCCGGGGCGAGATGGTCCATTGATCGGCCAGGTGAAACGCGCTCTCGTTCTGGTCGAGATCAAACCAGGATGCGGGCGAGAAATTGATTTGTTCTATGACGTTGCCAGAACTTCCGACAAGTTGAACCGGGCGGAAGATCTCGATTCCGCTAAGCTCGGAATGTGCGTAATCCCACCCGGTTTTGAGTTGGTGCGTTCCGAGGTATTTCCGTGGAGAGAATTGGTAGTTCTCCACCGACTCATAGCGCGATGTTCTTCGGTGCTGCTGATTGAAGAAGCCGCCCTCTGTGGTGTCAATAAGCAGCCGGAACGTATCGTCATTCTGCGCGTTGGTGTCAACGTCGTAGGTCTTGTAGCTGAATTGCGAAATCAACGCACTTTGTGCACTGGGGAAGTATCTGTGCTGTGCATATATTTGATAGCCGCGCTGCCGAAAATCAACGGTAGACGGTTGCGGCGTGAACGTGTTCAACCCCATGTAGTCCAGCTTTTGTGGATATATCGTTGCCGAGACCGTGGCCGTCTGCTTCGAGTTTGGTGTCACATCTACTTGCGTGTAAGAGTTGAAACCTTCCAGCTTCGTGTCTCGTTCAAGAGGCGGCAGGCTGTTTACGGGAGTCCGCACAAACCGGTATTCGAAAGACTGCGTAAGGGCAGCCCGGTCGTGCACCAGGGGACCCGTATAGGTCATACGCGGTGTAGCCGCACCGATTCCTGCGATTGAACCTGCACGATCGCGCAACCGTGGAACGATGTTTTGAATCGAGAAATGCCTCTTTTGGTAGTCCCCGGTCTTCGTCTCGACATTGGATAGTGCTCCCGTAAACCTGCCGTACTGTGGATCAAACGGATCCGAGACCACCTGGACTGACGAAACCACATCAATCGGCAGGCTAATCGCAGCCCCGCCCATAGCTGGATCAGTGACGTTCGCGCTGTTAACGAGCGCACCGCTCTGGGTGTTGCGGGCGCCCTTCAGATTGATCCGTCCGTCAGGACCTCGGACGACGCCGGGAACAAGAGGAAGCAGAGTCTCAAATTTTTGGTCTGAGTTTGGAGCGTCGATGACAGTTTTCTCTTCGACGGTCTCGGTCGCCGTGCTGATATCTGTGGTCGGGGCATTGGCGCTCACCGTTACCGATGACGTCGTCGCAGCCATATCCATCTTCAGCGATACTTCAGCCAC
>Ga0335069_10004419_pt1 | contig 20884 bp, 15 predicted proteins | sample Lox_Sample_11_FD_206714 | JGI IMG/M metagenome (GOLD analysis project Ga0335069, IMG submission 206714) | Soil microbial communities from Loxahatchee National Wildlife Refuge, Florida, United States - Lox_Sample_1.1 | ecosystem: Environmental > Terrestrial > Soil > Wetlands | place: USA...
ACTTCGTCCGAACGCACACTCAGGTGAGCTGATAACGGATCGTCGAGCCGTCGGAGCCTTTGAGCTCCATTTTCACCAGGCGATGCGCGTCATCGTACCAGAGGTCCTCGGAATAGACCGTCTTGACCATGTAGTGATGTGCGCGCTCCGTCCGGCCGTCGATCGAAAGAGCGTCTTCGCCGCGATCGACGACAGACACCGCGACAAGCTTCCCGTCGACCGGATTGAGCACGACATTCTGGCTCAGCATTTCGGGATTCCAGATGCTGGCCGGAACGACCGTCGGGGCCAGCTTCTGCGCGCCGCCGTCGCCCTGGACCAGCAGGCCGCCTTCGCAGGGGCTGGCACTGGTGCGGTGCACGGTGCCGTTGTCGTCGGTCACCGAACTCAGTGAGATGAGATGACCGTTGTTCCAGCGCTCCGTTTCGGTCTGGTCGTATCTGTAGAGCGTGATGAACGCCAGGCCGACTTCGACATGGGTCACGACCTGGACATTGGTCTCGCCGCCCTTGCGCACGACATCGATCGTATTGGTACCGATCTGCGTTCCATCGCGCGTCACCGAAAATTTCAGAATCTCGCCATTGGATTCGGCGTGCGCGACACCGGCCAGCAGACATGCCAAAGCCGCGCCCCCGAAGACGTTGCGTGCATGCATGATCAAACTTCCCTTGGACACCGCGGCGGACATTACTCGCCTGCGGTCGCGTTTCCCATGCTTCGCAACCGGTCCGCGAAAACGGCTGCGGATTCGTGTCGCCTGCTGCAGTCGCTAATCTTTGTCGGAACCGAAGTCGGCTTTCTCGGGTTTAGGGTTGAGCGCGCAGTTGGACTCCCGTTGTGGTCGACGCAGTTACCTTAAGACCCGCCGTGCGGGCGGACGAGAACGCGACCGGGGCAGCGGCGCGACAAGCGCCTGCGAGCCTCGCGCTCGACAATCTTCGCGGCGTCGTGATCTTTGTGGTTGTAGCGTTCCACGCCGTTTCCGCTTATCTCGGCTCGCTGCCGAATCATCCCTACAACTTCGAGCAGCCGCCGTATCTGTGGCGCGCCTTTCCCATCGTCGACGGCCACCGCTGGTTCGGCTTCGACGTTTTTTGCGCGTGGCAGGACGTCTGCCTGATGTGCCTGATGTTCTTCCTGTCGGCGCTGTTCGCGCGGCCGAGCATGGAGCGCAAAGGCACGGGGAATTACTTGCGCGACCGTCTCCTGCGCCTCGGCATCCCGTGGGCGTTCGGCGTCGTCGTCATGATGCCGGTCGCGGCCTATCCCGTTTACCGCGTCGGCGCCTCCGATCCGGGGATCGCCGCCTATGTGCAGCATTATCTCGCGCTGCCGTTCGTGCCGAACGGTCCGATGTGGTTCCTCTGGCAGTTGCTGGCCATCACAGTTCTCGCGTCGGCCTTGAACGCATTCGCGCCGCGCTTCGTGGACAGGCTTGCGAGAATTTCCGCGCAGGCGGAGGAGCGGCCGTTCCGCTACTTCCTCGGACTGACCGCCGCCGCGCTGACGGCCTATGTGCCGATGGCGCTTCTGTTCACGCCGATGGCGTGGGCGAACAGCGGACCGGTCGCCGTGCAGTTCTGCCGGCCGCTGCTCTATGCGGTCGTTTATCTCGCCGGCCTCGGCATGGGCGCGCGCGGTCTCAACCGCGGCCTCTTCGCACCCAAAGCAAAACTCGCAGAACATTGGAAGCGCTGGCTTGCCGGCGGTCTGGCCGGTTACGCGCTGTGGATCGGGTTCATGGCGTGGTCGATGACGAACCCGCACGCACTCTGGCTGCAGATCGCGGCAGCTGTCAGCTTTGCCCTCGCCTGCATCTCGGGCTGCTTCGGCGCTTTCGCCGTGGCGCTCCGGTTCGGTGCACGGCGCTCGCCAATCCTGAGCAGCGCCTCGCGCAATGCCTTCGGCATGTATGTGCTGCACTATCCGTTCGTGATCTGGATGCAATACGCGCTTCTGGGTTCCGCCCTCTTCGCCATCGCCAAAGGCGCGATGGTCTTTGCGGTCGCGCTTCTGTGTTCATGGGGACTTTCCATCGCGTTCCGCGCGAACCCGATCACGTCCTTCCTGATCGGTGGCGAGCGTCGCGCATTCGGCCGCGCCGGCCGCTCGCGGCTGGCCGCGAGTGAAACCGATTGCCGCCCCGCACGCGCGGCCCGCTAGCATGACGAGGGGCGCTTCATGTCGCTGATCTTTCGGCTGGCCTCGCGAAACCTGTTCCAGGATCGCCTGCGCTTCATCGCCACCATCATCGGAATCGTGTTTTCGATCGTGCTGGTGAGCGTCCAGCTCGGTCTTTTTCTGGGCTTCCAGAAGATGGTCACGACCATGATCGACCACACGCCGGCCGATCTCTGGGTCGTCTCCCGGGGCACCAAATGCTTCGAGGATCCCTCGCTGCTCGACAAGCACGATCAGGCGAAAGCGCTGTCCGTGCCCGGCGTATCGGAAGTCGTGCCGCTGATCATCGGCTTCAGCGAATGGTCCGTGCCTCACGACGGCACCACGCCTGTCTTCGTCGTCGGCACGACGCCCAAAGGTCTGCAGCCCTGGCATGTCGTCCAGGGAAGCTTCAGCGCCGTTTCCGACCCGCACGGCGTCGCCATCGATCGCTCCTATTTCGGGAGGCTCGGCGTCAGCGCGCTGGGCGACACGACGACGATCCGGAACCACACCGTGGCGGTGAAGGCCATCACGCAGGGCATCCGCTCGTTCACGACGACCCCTTACGTGTTCGCGCCGCTCGACAGCGCGCAAACCTATATCGGCACCGCGCACAACGAGATCTCCTATCTGCTCGTGCATCTTGCGCACGGCGCAGACGCAGCTCAGGTCCGCAACGCTCTGCTCCACAAGCTCGACAAGGTCGAGGTGCTGACGCCATTGGAATTCCGCGATCGCAGCCGCTCCTTCTGGCTCTTCGGAACAGGCGCGGGTTTCGCGCTGTTCGGCGGCGCGCTTCTTGGCGCCATCGTCGGCACCGTGATCATCGCGCAGACGCTCTATTCCAGCACCAAGGATCACCTCACGGAGTTCGCCACGCTGCGCGCCATCGGCTCGTCGAGCCTCTATATCCACAAGGTCATCATCACGCAGGCACTGCTGAGCGCGGTCATAGGCTTCGGCGCGGCGGCCGTCATCGATTTCATCGTGGTTTGGCTGACCTTCAGTTCGGCCCTGCCGATCGTGATGACGCCGGTCCTGACGCTTGGCCTGTTCGTCCTGACGGTCGTCATGTGCGTGGTGTCCGCCGTCTCTGCGATCGTGCAGGTCACGCGCATCGATCCCGCACGGGTGTTCAAGTCATGAGGGAGCCCGTGATCGAAGCCATCGATGTCGTCCGCCGCTACGGCCGCGGCGCAGCCGAAGTCCAGGCGCTCAGGGGCGTCAATCTCAAGATCCGCGCCGGCGAGCTGACGCTGCTGATGGGTCCTTCGGGCAGCGGCAAGACGACTCTGCTCTCCATCCTCGGTTGCATGCTGTCGCCGTCATCCGGCACCGTGCGCCTCCGCGGGGAAACGACGACCAATGCGAGCCAGAGCGAGCTTGCGCGGCTCCGGCGACAGCATGTGGGCTTCATCTTCCAGTCCTACCATCTCTTTCCCACGCTTTCCGCGCTCGACAACGTTCGCCTCGCCCTCGACGTGCGCGGGCAAACCGGACAGGCCGCGGTGACGCGTGCGCTCGATGTGCTCGCGGCTGTGGGACTCGCGCACAAGAAGGACGCATTCCCCCACGAAATGAGCGGCGGCGAGCAGCAGCGCGTGGCAATTGCCCGGGCCATTGCCGGCACGCCCTCGATCATCCTGGCCGACGAGCCGACCGGCGCGCTCGACACGGAAAACGGCTACGCCGTCATGAAGGTGCTCGCCCGGATCGCACGCGACCCGGGCCATGGCGTGCTGGTCGTGACCCACGACCCGCGCGTCCGCAGCTTCGCCAACCGCATCCTGTATATCGAGGATGGCCGCATCGTCGGCGAGGAACGCGGGACCGGACTGGCGGCTGCGGAATAGTCCGCTACGATAGGCTTCCAAAGGAAGCCAATGACCATTTCCGGCGACATCAACGCCCTTCTCGAACAAGCCATCGCGCTGCACAAGGCCGGCAAACCTGCAGAGGCGGAGCGGCTTTATCACCTGATCGTGGGACGCGAGCCACGCCTTGCGCTGGCGCAGCACAATCTGGGCGTGGTGATTGTTCAGCGCGGCGCTGTCGCCGAAAGCGTTGCGCATTTCAAGGCGGCGCGGGATGCAGATCCTCGCAACGGTCTCTACTGGCTTTCCTATGCGCGCGCGCTGTTGCGATCGGGTCAGGCGCCGGAGGCGCTCACAACGCTGGAGCAGGCGAAATCGCGCGGCCTGTCCGGCGCGGGGCTCGAGGCGTTGATGGCCGAAGCGCTCGGCGCTCAGCGGCGCGACGATCCCGAGGCCCTGCTCCGTCTCGGCAACGCCGAAACGGCCAACGGAAACGTTGAAAAAGCCATTGAAGCCTATCGCCGCGCCGTCGCCGCAAGGCCCGACTTCGCGGAGGCGCATTTCTGCCTGGGCTCGCTTCTCTCGGAGCACGGACGGATCGCCGAAGGCTTTGCGCATTTCATGCGACGGGCGGAGCTCGTTTACGGCAAGGGCCTCGCGGTCCCCAAGGACGAGCCGCTGCACAAGCGCAAGCACGACCTGGAACAGCGCGACTATCTTGCCGGCGGCAAGGCTGCGGAGGATGCGCCGCCCCTCGCGGCCGTGTTCCACGTCGAAAAGGGCGAGAGGCTCTCAGGTCCCGCGGTCAATCCGGCCAACGCGACGCCCGAACTCTTCGCGCAATGGAAAGCCGCCGAGCCGCAATTTGTCGTGCTCGAGAACTTCCTTGTGCCGGAAGCGCTGGAGCGGCTGCGCCGCTACTGCGCCGGCTCGACGATCTGGCGGCGGGTCTATGACGCGGGCTATATCGGCGCCACGCCGGAAGACGGCTTCGCCTGCCCGCTGCTGGCCCAGATCGCCGAGGAGATCCGCGCGACCTACGCGCCGATCTTCGCGCCGCATCACTTCCACTATCTCGGCGCCTTCAAATACGACAGCACGCTGTCGACCGGCACCAACATCCACGCCGACAATTCCGCCGTGAACGTCAATTTCTACATCGCGCCGGACGAGGCCAATCTCGATCCGGACTCCGGCGGCATGGACATCTGGAATGTGACGATGCCGGAGGGCATCGACATGCGCGTCTATAACGGCGACGAGAACGCGGCGCGCGCCTTCCTGAAGGCGTCGAAGGCGCAGGTGACGAGCATTCCCCATCGCGCCAACCGCGCCGTCATCTTCCGCTCCGACCTCTTCCACAAGACGAGCGACTGCAGGTTCAAGGAAGGCTATCTCAACAAGCGGATCAACGTGTCGCTGCTCTTCGGCCACCGCGGCGCGCCGACGCGCTGACGTCCCTTCCCCGGAACAGGCTCCGTCGGGTTGCCGCCTTGACGCTAGAGCACGATTGGCTGAGATGGAACCACTCTCCCTCCATTCGTCATCACCCGGTGCGCAGTAGCGCAGCCGGGTGACCTATTTTTCTTGGCCGCGCGCAGAATATGGGTCGCGCTGTTCCGCGCGCCCGGGCGATGACGAACGTTTGGGTGATTCAAGTCGGAGCAATCTCGCTCTAGCCGCGCCGCCGCGGCGGCCCCATTTCCCCGCCCCGGGCCGAAACTAAGCCTCTGAAACAAAAGGAGAACATTTCGCTTGACGAGGTATAACCGTTCTAGTATATTAATTCCGAATCGGTACTAGCGGGATACCTGCCCTTGGCGCTCATGGTCGCCCTCCTCCGCCGCCTCGCGCAGTTCATCCGTGTACGGATGGAATTGCCCCTGCGCGGCCCTGATCGTCATCTGGCGTTCGCACGGGCGCGCGCGGGAAACCCGCGCCGTATCGCGGCCGGATGCAAAGCCCGTGCGGCGGGGAAAAAAATTGCCCCTGATCTTTCCCCTGATAGCAGGGGAGCGGCCTCAGGACGCGAGGCCTCAGGACGCAAGGATCGAGCGATCGATTTCCGCCAGGCGCCTGACGCCGGTCAGCGCCATGGCGACGCGCATCTCCTTTTCGAAGATGTCCAGCAGCTGCGTCACGCCGGCTTCGCCGCGCGCGGCGAGCGCATAGATGTAGGCGCGTCCGAGCAGCACGCCTTTGGCGCCCAGCGCCAGCATGCGCACGACATCGAGTCCGGAGCGCACGCCGGAGTCGGCGAGCACCGTCATCCGGTCGCCGACCGCTTCGGCGATCGAAGGCAAGGCCCGTGCCGAGGACATCACGCCGTCGAGCTGGCGTCCGCCGTGATTGGAGACGACGACGCCGTCGGCGCCGAGGCTCTGCGCGGCGCGTGCATCTTCGGGATCGAGAATGCCCTTAATGATCAGCGGCCCCTGCCAGAACTCGCGGATCCATTCCAGATCGCGCCACTGGATCGACGGATCGAAATTGGCGCCGAGCCAGCCCATGAAATCCTCGAGCCCGCTCCTGGCGCCGAGGACCGGCGCGACATTGCCGAGCGAATGGGGCCGTCCCATGAGGCCCACGTCCCACGCCCAGGCGGGATGCGTGAAAGCCTGCAGCATGCGGCGCAAGGCTGCGTTGGGACCGGACAGGCCGGAATGCGCGTCGCGGTAGCGCGAGCCCGGCACCGGCATGTCCACCGTGAAGACGAGCGTCGTCACGCCCAGTCCGCGAGCGATTTCGAGCACGTCGCGCATGAAGCCGCGATCGCGCAGCACATAAAGCTGGAACCAGATTGGCACGGCGGAGTGCGGCACGACCTCTTTCAGCGCGCAGACCGAAACCGTCGACAGGCAATAGGGCACGCCCTTCTTCGCGGCGGCGCGCGCGGCCTGCGTCTCGCCGCGCCGCGCATACATGCCGGTCAGCCCCACCGGCGCCAGTGCGACCGGCATGGCGAGCTTCTGCCCGAACCATTCGCAATCGAGGCTGATTCCGGAAACGTCCTTCAGCACGCGCTGGCGAAGCGCGAGCGCGGCGATGTCGGAGACGTTGCGGCGGAGCGTATATTCCGCGTTGGCGCCCCCGTCGATGTAGTCGAACAGAAAGCGCGGCAGCCTTCTGCGCGCGGCGTCGCGAAAATCCGAAGCGGACGAAACGATCATCGGGATGGAAGGATCAGATCAGGGCTTGACGGCTCGGAGCGGCGGGCGAACGGACGCGCCCTGCGGTTCGCTCCAGCCGAGATCGCGGCTGATCAGCGTTGCCGTCTGCCGCACCTCGTCGACCAGGGTCTGCATGCGGTCGTCGCCCATATACTGGGCCGCGCTGGACACGCTGATGGCGCCGACGATCTTCCCGGTCGCGTCGCGCACGGGCGCCGCCACGCAGCGGATGCGGTCTTCGTTTTCCTCGAGGTCGAAGGCATAGCCGAGCTTCGAGTATTCGCGCATACGCTTGAGCCAGGCATTGAGCGAAACGTCGTAGCGCTGCCCGTCGCGGTTCTCGGCTTCGTAGAGTTCGCGCCAGCGCGCCTCGTTCTCTTCGAGGATCAGCGCCTTGCCGAGACCGGTCGAACGCAAGGGCTGGCGCTCGCCGATGCGCGAGCTGATCTCGACGCGCCGCCGGCCCGGGATCTTGTCGAGATAGAGCGCGCGTGTGCCGTCGAGGATGCCGAGATGGACGGTATCGCCGGTGCCCGACGCCAAAGCTTCGAGATGCTCGCGCGCCACACGCGGCAGGCTCATTTGCCCCCGCGCCTGATAGCCGAGTTCGAGCAGCTTCGGTCCCAGGGCATAGCCCACGCGCGGCACGAAGCTCAGATACCGCCGTTCGACAAGCGTGGTGGCGAGCCGGTGCGTGGTGCTGCGGTTGAGCCCCAGGACTTCCGACAGCATGGCAAGATTGGTCGCGCCCGAGGCGACGGCCTCCAGCACGTCGAGACCGCGCAACAATGTCTGGCTGCCGACGAGCCCTTTGCCCGGCGGCGCTTTCTCGGAGCCGTTTTCGGCGACCGCGTTCAGTTTACGTGTCATGCGTATGCCGGTTGTCCCCGTTGCAAAGCCTTTTGCGAACCGACGCATCCCGGCGAGCCGGCGCTGACTCGCTTTCCCGCGTCTTCAATAGTCCAAGTAAGTGCACTGTTCAATTTTGCCGCGGCGCCCGTTTTGACTTTGATTCCGCTGCTCGCGGACTTGGCAAGCGGATCAAAAAACAAATACCATAGTTGAAGTCGTATCTCAACATATGGAACTTCGTGGCGACGGGCCGCCGCATGATTCGCCGGCGCCTCGGAACCAATCTCCAATCAGGAACGTGACGATGAAACTCGCCCGCTATGGCGCGCCCGGCGCCGAAAAACCGGCACTGGTGGATGCAAAGGGGACTTTGCGCGACCTGAGCGTGCATATCAGCGACGTTAACCCGCGCGTGCTGGCGCCGGAATATCTCGCCAGGCTTGCCGCGATCGCGCCGGAAAGCCTGCCGGTCGTGCAGGGATCGCCGCGCCTCGGCGTTCCCGTGGCAGGCGTCGGGAAATTCATCGCCATCGGCCTGAACTTTGCCGATCACGCGCGCGAAGCGGGGCTTCAGCCGCCGCCCGAACCGATCTTCTTCATGAAGGCGATCAGCTGTCTCAACGGTCCCAATGACGATGTCATGCTCCCTCAAGGCGCCGAGAAGGGCGACTGGGAGGTCGAGCTCGGCGTCGTCATCGGCACGCGGGCGCGCTACGTGGAAAAAAGCGCGGCGCTCGATCACGTGGCGGGTTACGTCCTCGTCAACGACGTTTCCGAACGCGCCTTCCAGAAAGAGCTCGGCTCGCAATGGGACAAGGGCAAGGGCTGCGACACGTTCGGGCCGGTCGGTCCGTGGCTCGTCACCAGAGACGAAATCCCCGACCCGCAAAAGCTCGGCATGTGGCTCGACCTGAACGGCAAGCGCATGCAGACCGGCAACAGCGCGACGATGATCTTCGGCGTGGCGGAGCTCATCGCCTATGTCAGCCGTTTCGTGACACTGGAACCCGGCGACATCATCACGACCGGAACGCCGCCGGGTGTCGGCGAAGGCCAGAAGCCCAACAAGATTTTCCTGAAGCCCGGCGACGTCATGCATCTCGGCATCGACCAGCTCGGCGAGCAGCGGCAGAAGGTGGTCGCATGGCGGCGCCTGGACTGAGTTCAAGAAATTGTCGTTCCCGCGAACACCGCTGCGTTCGACGTTCCCGCAGTCCCCGCTTTCGCGGGGATGACGACGCTTTGTCATGACTCCGAGAAGCGAAATTCCGGATCGATCAGGAGCCATCCGAGCGCGCCGAGAAGCGAAACAGCAGCCGTGACGAGGAACGGGCTGGACCAGCCCCAGCGCCCGGCGATCACCGGCGTCACCACCGCGACGAGCGCGCCGCCCAGCTGGCATCCCATGTTCATCACACCGGATACAGAGCCCGACGAGCGGCGTCCCATATCCGCACTCAGCGTCCAGAAGGCGCTCTGCGCCAGATAAAGCGCGCCCGAACCGCCGGCGAGCACCACAGCGGCAAGACGCGCGTCTTCGACGTGCATCGCCAGCGTCAGGAACCCCGCCGTCATCGCCATTCCGGCGGCGGCGACAAAGCAGCGGCCGATGCGCGCACCGAAACCGGCCGCCAGTCCGTCCGAAATCCAGCCGCCCAACGGCGAGGCGATCGCCATCGCGATGAAAGGCAGCGTGCCGTAGAGCCCGCTCGAACGCAGGTCGAGACCGCGCACGGTCGAGAGATAGGTGAAGAACCAGGTGAAGAAAATGTAGGCGACATAACCGAAACACGTATAGCTCAAGGTCAGCAGAGCGATCTGCCGATTGAAGATGATCGCGCTCCAGGGCAACACGATTTGCGCTTGTGCTTTTGCCGGCGGCAGACCCGCGCGGATATAGTCGAGCTCGCCCTCCTTAATCCAGCCGTGCTCGCCCGGTCTCTCGGCCGCCAGGAACAGCCACACGAAAAGCGCAACGACACCGATCAGCGCGCTCGCCCAGAACGCATAGCGCCAGTTGAAGTCGAGCATGATGGTGGTGATCAGAGGCGGTGCGAGACCCGCGCCGATTCCCACGCCGGCAAAAATGATGCCGTTGGCGAGACCGCGCTCGGCGGACGGGATCCAGTTCGACACCAGCCTGTTGCTGGCGGGGAAGATCATCGACTCGCCGACGCCCAAAGCCAGCCTTACGCCCAGCAAGGTCGAGAGCGCTGCCGCAAAGCCGGAGGGAATGACGGCCGTCAGCGCCGTCAGCACGCACCAAAGTCCGATGCCGATGGCGATGATGCGGTAGGCGCCGAAGCGGTCGGCGATGCGGCCTGCGAAAGGCTGCGCCAGCGCATAACCAAAGACAAAGGCGCTGAAGACGAAGCCGAGCTGATTATTGCTGAGCCCGAAATCGCGTTTGATATGGGGCGCGGCGATCGAAATGTTGGCGCGGTCGAGATAGGCGACGGCAGCGATCGCGAAGGCCAGGAAAACGATCAGCCAGCGGACATTGCCGGTCTGGGTTTTCGTCTGAGCCATTTCCATCGGGGCCGTCCCTTAAAGAAGCCGCCGCCGGTCCGGGATGGGGCCGGCGGCGCAAGTTCGCCGTTGAACCTCGGGGAGACGAGACGACGAAACGCGAATAATGGAAAGGCGGTCCGGTTCTGGCCGTTCCGGACCGCCTCTCCGGACTACATCCTGTAATGCAGCCCGATCGTGTACATGCGGCCAACCAGATCGTACAGCGTGCGATTGCCGTAGCTGGACGAGTCGATCAGGTAGCTCGGGTTCGGCGGGGGATCGCGATCGAACAGATTGTTGATCGTCAAAAAGCCCGTCAGGTTGTCGTTGATGTCGTAAGAGAACGTGGTGTCCGTGTACCAGACATCGTGGACGGTATTCGGCGTGATGCCCAGCCCGTTGTCGTTGGTGTTGTCGAAATGACCGCCGCCGACCATGCGCTCCTGGAGGAAGAAAGTGTACGGGCCGTTGTTGTAGGTCATGGACGCAAGGCCGTTCCACTTGGGCGTCGAGTTGCTGTCGATGTCGCCCGCATACTGCACCGGCGGCGCGCCCTCGATCTGGGTGGTGAACTGGCCCAGATAGCTGACCAACAGACGGAAGCTGACATCGCCGTTCACGCCCCAGTGGAGTTCCGACAGGTCCTTGTTATAGGACGTCTCGAAGTCCACGCCTTTGACGAGCCGATCCGCTGCGTTGAAGTAGGGCAGCAGGATGCGCGAGAGATTGCCCGTCATAGGGTTGCGGATGATGAACGCGCATTGTTGCGCCGAGCCGTTCTGACAGAAGTTGAGCTCCTGCTGCGCATTCAGGGTCGAAATCGCGTCGTGGATGTTGATCGAGTAATAGTCGATCGACGCGGTTAAGCCGGGAACGAGATCAGGTGTCAGAACCGCGCCATAGGTAAACGTATTGGCGATTTCCGGCTTGAGGGCCGTGTTGCCGACGGCACCCGTCAGGACGCTGAAAGTCTGATTGCCGTTCTTCGGGTCCTGCACGATCGACGTGCCCTGGCTCGAACCCTGGAAGAGTTCGCCGAGATTGGGCGCGCGAATGTCGGTCGAACGGCTGATGCGGAAGCGAATCCCCTCCATCGGCTCGTAAACCGCACCGATCTTCCACGGCTCGACGCTGCCCGACAGGCTGTAGTCGACGTAGCGGCCGGCCGCGTTGAAGCTCAAGGCGTGCGCGTAAGGCAGGTCCTTGAACACAGGCAATTCCGTTTCGACAAAACCTTCGTACACGGAATAGCTGCCGCCCGCGGGCTGCGGATTGGTACGCTCGTAGCCGCCCAGCGAGTTCACGAGGCCTGCGGGGAAGCCGTTGATGCCCGCGCCGGTGCGGATTTCCTGCGATTGCGGGTTGCTCGTCTGGGTGAACGATTCCTTGCGGTATGTGCCGCCGAATGCGATCGACGCGGCGCCGCCTTGCAGATCGAAGAGATCGCCGGTGACGTTGAAATCGGCGATGTCCTCCTCGAGGTTGACGTTCTCGATCGCCGTGCCGTTGACATAGTTGAGCGCAGCCTTCGACGGCGCACCGAAGCCGAAGATGTCGAGCGGCACGCAACCATTGGTCGGATTGGTGAGCGTCGAGCGGCAAACAATCTGTCCGTTGGCCGGATTTACGACCGCGTCCGCCGCGCGATAAAGATTGTCGGAGATGGGATCGTCGAGCGTCTTGTACGAGTCGTAGTCCTTACCGACCTGGCCGTAGGCATGATACTGCCAGGTGCTCCAGAACTTGCCGTCGAAGCCGGCCGTCACCGTGCCACTGTTGGTGATCGCATCCATGTACGGGATGGCGATGTCCGGGCTTTCGCGGCCGACCGTAAACGAGGTGACGCTCGGATTGAGCGCCAGATAGTTCTTGATCGACTGCGGCAGATAGGCGTTGTCCGAGAAGATCGTGAACGCCGTCGAGCTCAATTCGAACGTCGGCAGGCTGCGGTAGCGGATGTGGTTCTGCGATGCCATCACCTGCAGGAAGACCGACAGGTTGTCGTTGACGTCGTAGGTCGCGTGCGCGAAGAACTGGTCGCGGCGCTGCGACGGCTGCAGCGTGAGCAGCAGGCTTTCGTCGTAGCCGCCGCCGCCTTCCATATAGGCCGCGCTGAGATTGGTGCCGTACTGGAACGGCACGGCCTGGCCCTGATTGTCGAACGTCGTGCCTTTCAGCGGACCGCTGGTGATCAGGCCGCCGAGCGCCGCCACCGAGGAATAGCCGTTATGCACGACGATCTGCGCGGTGTTGGTCGGCGACACCGGAAAATTCTTGTTGAAGTTCGGGTTCGTGATGGCGCTTTCGGCCTGGGTCGCCGTCCAGGGGCGGTCTTCGCCGTTCGGCACGCCGTCGGTCTTCTGATCGAGGAAGCTGCCGACGACATGCAGGTGATCGTCCATGAACGATTCGCCGCCGGTCACGTCGAACTTGTAATTCGCGTCGTCCCCGTAGGTCGAGATGCCGCCCTGCAGGTCCGCCTTGAGGCCGACGAAATTCGTGTCGAGCACGAAGTTCACCACACCGGCCACCGCGTCCGAGCCGTAAGCGGCTGAGGCGCCGCCGGTCACGACGTCAACGCGCTTGATCAACGCCTCGGGAATTTGCGCCGCGTCGACGGCACCGAGGGATGCGTCGGGGACCATGCGACGACCATCGACGAGAACCAGCGTACGCTGCACGCCGAGCCCGCGGAGATTGAGGTTGTCGGCGCCGTTGCTGCCAGTCGTGCCCGTGCTCTGATTGAGCACGCTCTGCGATCCGAGGAACACAGGCAATTGCAGAAGACCGTCGACGACATTGGTAGGCGCCGCGAGCTGCAGCTGCTCCATGCTCACCACCGTCACCGGTGTCGGCGCCTGCGCGCCGTTGGTGACGAGGCGGGAGCCGGACACCACGACCTGTTCGATCGGGCCATTGTCGGCGGACTGCTGCTGGGCCATGGCGGCCGGCGCAAGCGCGAACAGCGCCAGCACGGACGTGGACCAGAGGGCGCGCTTCGCAAGGCGCGCGGTTGTGCGACGTGAATTTTCCATGGTGCCCCTCTTCCTGGAAGAACTTAGTGATTTCTATATTTGAGACGCGATCCTAATATCCGCGAACCCGTTGTCAATAGGATTAAGAACCTATATGCGGGATTCCGCTTGATCCTCTCCGACTGTGACATCGATTCCACGCAATCGCTCCGCCTACGCACGAAAGCGCCGAAGACGGACGCGCAGACCTCTACGAGCGTCAGTAGGTGGTCCGGCCGCCGGAGATGTCGAATGTCGCGGCGGTGGAGAACGAGCATTCCTCGCTTGCGAGCCAGCAAACAAGCGCGGCGTTTTCACTCGCTTCGCCTAGCCGACCCATGGGAATTTTCGATTTCATGTAGTCGATCTGGCTTTGCGGCATCTGCTGCAGCATCGCGCTTTCGAAGGTCGCGGGCGTAATGCTGTTGACGAGGATACCGGTCGTCGCGAGCTCCTTGCCGAGCGAGCGCGTGAACGTCATGACGCCGGCTTTCGAGGCGGAATAGGCGGAGGCGCCGGGATTGCCTTCCTTGCCGGCCACCGACGCGATGTTAACAATGCGGCCGTAGTGATTCTCGAGCATGAAGGGCACGACTTCGCGGCAGCAGAAGAAAAGCCCGGTCAGATTCACGTCCAGCACGCGCCGCCAGCTGTCGATCGGAAACTCGACGACGGGCTTGGTCGCTCCGGTGATCCCCGCGCTGTTCACCAGGATGTCGACTCGACCGAGCGACTTGCGGCTTTGTGCCGCCGCGGCTGCGACGCTCGAGTGATCCGCAACGTCGAGGACATAAGCGCAGTCGGCGCTCACCGTCTTTTTGGCGGCCTCGAGCGCATCGGCGTTGACATCCCACAGGGCGACGCGGCCGCCTTCCGTGACGATTCGCTTCGCCGTTTCGAGCCCCAATCCGGAGGCTCCGCCAGTGATGATGGCGGTCCGTCCGGCAAAGCGATTGGCAAAGACGCTCATGCTGCCCCTCTTTTCGTTCGCGCGGATGCGAACGCGTTTGCGCTGGTCGGACTTTGCGCAGGCGCGCATGCATCGCCGTTTCGACGACATCTCACGCTCGCCAAGCCGCTGCCCGCTCCTTCGTCGCCCGCGACGGCCTTTGCCGACGCGAACCGCAGTATCATATACTGCCACTGAGGTTTATAAAATGGAATTTCTGGTGTCAACGACAAGATTTGCCGAAACTGGGATGCTGCAATATTCGCGGTCCCGGCACTAACAATCGCGTCAGCTTTTCTTCAGACCCGTACTTTGACGATGAGATAGCGGAAATTGTGCTTCGGCGCGGTCATGAGATGAGCCATGCCGGCCGGGATCTCAAAATAATCGCCGGCATGGAGCGTGATCGTCTTGCCGCCGGCGATCTTCCCGCCACGCAGCTCGCCGGGCGCCGTTTCTTTCGCGCCCGTCACCGCGCCGCCATAGGTAAGCGTCGCTTCCCCGGAGAGGATCGTCGTGAAGTCGATCCAGTGATGATGCACTTCGACGACACCGTCTGTGGTTCGGGCGACGACCTCGCTCAAATAATATTCATGATCGGAGAGCAGCGAGACGACCGGTGCGGGACCCGGCTTGTCGAGCAGTCGCGCCGAATCGGCCGCCGAAAGATACTGGAAATCGTCCGCCGGCGTTGCATTGCGCGGGGTCTGGGCGGACGCGGCGAGCGAGAGCACACAACCGACGACGGCCAGCGAAACAGCAATCTTGTGCAGCATGGACACCCCTAGGCCACCAAACGGCGGCGTTAGAACTGAAGGCATTTTTTTGCGGCAAGCTTTTCAAGAATGGAACGATCGACGCCGGCGACGGAAACGAGATCGTCGATATCGGCGAACTTCTTCTCGGCCCGGCGCGCCACGATCTGGGCGACCACCTGGTCGTTCACCTGCAGCGTCGGACCAAGCTCGTCTGGCGGCGAGGTGTTGACATTGATGACCGTGAGGTTCTTCTGGAAATAGCTCACCACACGGTTGAGCTGGTCGTCAGTGCCGGTCGCTCCGTTCGTCGACATCTCCTCGAACACCTGCTCCCAGCGACTGTCCGAGCGGGGTGTCGTCAGGAATTGTGATGCGGCGTGGCAGCGCGTGCAGACATCGGCGACCGCCTGGAAATCCAGCGGATCGTGATCGAGATCGGAGGCCTTGGCGATCGCGTCGAGATCGCCCGGCAAAGCTTCTGCGATCGTGCTCGCCGTCAGAAGACCACCCGCTGCCGCAATAAGCATCACGAGCCCGAAACGGAGTGCGGCCGCGAGCCGCGCCGGCTGCGGCCGCATCATTTTATCGGCTGGCCTGCTTGGCAGCCTTTTCGGCCGCGATTCGCGCTTCATAAGGTGCGGTCATGCCTTCCGCGAACTGGTTCACCGTTCTAAGGAGATGCGCGTTCGGATCGAAAGACATCTCAAGAACCTTCTCACTGTGAATCAGATTGCCATATTCGTCGCGGAGATGGGCGATCACCTTGTGTGTCTTCACGTCCACCACGTCGCCTGACGAGAGGAACGCGACTTTGCCGTCCAGCCCCATCGTGATCCAGTCGACCGAGTGGTCGGTCTTGAAGCTCTTGGCCTTGTCGAGCACGGGCCACTCGCCCGTATTGTCGTAAACCCAGACCATGTCGTTGATGTCGTCCGGCGACCAGATTTCGCTTTCGTCGGGCGTCATGCCAATACCGTGCTGCGGCGCGCCGTGGCCGAAGAAATGCAGGTTGGGATCGGCCCATTTCGCCTTCCACAACTCGCCGGGAACTTCGACCCGCTTCAGGATCTTGCCGGTGTTGCCGTCGGCGATTTCGAAGCCGTCTAGATTGTTGAGGTTCGCGTAGACGCGCGAGCCATCGTGATTGATGACGAAGACGCGGATGTGATCGTCGAACGTGATCGTGTGCGTCGGCTTCATCGTCGCCATGTCCGCAACCGTCATGGTGATCCCGTTCGGCGCATCGAAGACCGTCTTGCCGTCGTCGGTCATGGCCATGTTGTGATTGAACATGCTCTGCGGCGTCGGAATGATTCCCTTCACCTTGCCGGTCCAGGCATCGATTACATAGTGGAAGTCCTTCAGATCCGAACCTACTTCGAGCGTCAGCCCGTCCGGCGTCACCTGACCGCGCTCGCAGCAGGTGCCGGGCTTGTAGGTGTTGTTCCAGACCACTTTCTCGGTCGCCAGATCCATGGCGATCAGATGCCCGCGCGTCGACACATAGACCATGTTGGTCGTCGGATCGGCCATCATGCCGGCCACTTCTTCAGGGGTAATCGGCGCTGGCAGGTTCTGCAGATGGATGCGCTTGATGAAGGCGTAATTGGCCTTGGCGTCGAGCACGATGATACCTTCGCCGTTCGCCACCTCCGAAGCAGGTTCGTCGGACTCACCGCCCGGGGTCGCGATATAGACGAGGTCGCGCGCGCGACGGCTGAAGCCTTTGCCGGGGCCGTTCAGGCGTCCATCCGACTGGCCGCCGTCGCGGTAGGGATGTTCTGCGGAGTTGGCGCGGGAACCGAGCGGCATGCATTGATGCGCGCCGTCGAGCTCGCCGTAGCAGGGCTTGCCATTGGCGTCGGGCGCGCCGTTGGCGGGATCCGCCCATGACCGTGCAGTCATGAACGCCGCCAATGCGGTTGCCGAAGCCGCCGCCAAGAGCATTTTCCGGTACATCATGAAGCCCTCCCAGCCTGTTTTATGGGTATGTCTAATTATGGAGTCATATACCGTATTGTGGGACTTTTCAACAGAAAGGCTGTGGAAAGGCGGGCGAATACTGCGGGCCGGATGTTGTCTGCGGCAAGTTAAAACGCGAACGGCGGCCCCTTCCGGGACCGCCGCGCGCAAGGCGAGGGGCTAGGCCGCCTTAGTACTTGATGGTCGCGCCGACAAAGAAGGTCCGGCCGAGCGAGTCATAGACACCCGGGAAGGTGTTGTCGTTGCCAGTGATGGCAGGCAACGCATTCGTCGTGAGTGTCGGCGGAAGCCGGTTGAACACGTTGTTGACGCCCATATGAAGATCGACGCCGGTCCTGACATTCCAGTCCGCCGCGAAGTCGATCCAGTAGAAAGCGTTGATCGTCGCGTCGGCCTTGTCGAATTTGCCGTTCGAAAGGCCCGGCTGAGTGGTGTTGCTGTCAAGCGAGACGCCCGAGACGTAACGCCAGTTCACCGAGAAATCGATATCCCATGGCGTCGCCCATGTCGTGCGCAAGCGATGGCGCCATTTCGGCAGCGGCCCGGACGCGGTTCCGGCGATGCTGCAGGTCAAACCGAAGAGTCCGGCGCAATCATAGGTCGGCCCGCCGGCCACGTTGTTGATCTGATAGATATCTAGCCACGTGCCCACGAAGGCGAATTGGACATTGCCCAATCCGGCGGTCAGAGGAAGGCCGTCGAGGGCAAGATTGTAATTCGCCTCGAAGTCGACGCCCTTCGTGTGCAGGAAGCCGGTGTTGACGTTGATCGCCTGCACATAGCCGCCACCGAAAATCTGGCCGGTCGCATTGCGATGGACGAGCGGACAGTATTGCGCGACCTGCGCGGCGCTCGCACCGAGCGCGTAGCACTGCGCCAGCGCGAAGGGGGGCGGGACCGAACCAATGGCGCTGGACACGTCGATGTTGAAGTAGTCCACCGTGGCCGTGAACCCATCGAGGAAGGTCGGCGTGAACACCACGCCGATCGTGCGCGTGTCGCCCACTTCCGGCCTGAGGTTCGGATTGCCGCCGACCTGCTGGTAGCACTGGTTGGCCGGACAGACGAGCAATGGCGTACCAGCATGCGGCACGGATGCGCACTGTCCGGTGGTTTGCGTGGCGCAAGGATCCGATCCCGCAAAGAGCACGATATTGTCGGGCGCGAACGCTTCCAGCACGTTCGGCGCACGCACCGCACGCTCATAGCTCGCGCGGATGCGGAAGTCGTCGATGGGCTGCCACTCGAGGCCATACTTGTAGGCCGATACCGCGCCCGCCGAGCTGTAGGACGAATAGCGATAGCCGGTATTGAACGAGAGATCCTCCGCCCACGGCTTTTCCTGGACCAGCGGAATCTTCAACTCGCCGAATCCTTCGACCACGTTGAAGCCCGAGCGCGGGATGCCGAGACGCGCGCCGCCCTGTCCGTAAAGGTCGCCGCTCGAATAAGCGTAGTCGACCAGATCCTGGAGGTATTCCGCGCGATACTCCGAGCCGACCGAGAGGGCGGCTGGTGCTGACGCCCACGGGGACCTGAGCCCCCATTGCCCGAGATCACCGGTCAGGCTGCCGCTGACAATCTGCTCTTCGGTATAGCCTTCACGGAAACCCGAGGCGCCCACATATTTCAGCATGTCTGGCGAGATCGATCCGATACCGTCGAAGATATTGAGCGGTACGCACTTCGAATCAACCACGATCCCTTGCGCATTCGGCTCTGCCGCGTAGCACTTGCCTGTCGCCGGATCGACTTCGAGCGCGAGCTGAGTGCGCTGCACGGACAGCTCTTTCTGATAGTTCTCGGTGAACAGCGAGTATCCGTATTGCGCATAGACATCGTAGGCCCAACCGCTGCCCAGATCGCCGCGGGCGCCGATCTGCAGGCGATAGGACGTATGCTTGAGGTCGTCTACGCGGTCGCCGCCTTCGATGTTGCGCCGGCCGATCTCCAGCAGCGCTTGACCCGCAGTCTGGTTGGCACAACCTGGTATCGTCGCGCCGGTGCAGGCGTCATCAAAGCCATTGCCATAGGGACCAGTCGGGCCAAACGCCTGAAGCAGCGTCGTCGGATTGGGGAAGCCGTGCATAATGGAATAGGCCGTGGGTTTGCCCAGATAGGGCGTGCTGGTCAGGAGCGCGTTGCAGAGCGAGGCCTGTTCGTTACCCGAAAGCAGCGGGTTGTCGCAGTTGACCTGGACGTTGCCGTTGAGTGCGCCCGTGCCGATGAAGAGGCCGGACGGCGCGATCTGTGCCAGGGTCGTGTCGTCCGTGAACATGAAGCTCGAATAGACATCGAGTTCCTTGTTCACTTCGTAATGCGCGAAGAAACCGCCCTGATAGCGGGTGTCGGGGCGCTGAAGATAATTGAGCGCGCCGTAATTGAACTTTTGATTTGGTGCGCCGGTGTAGGGGACGAAATTGCCGCTGCCCGCTGCTCCGGTTCCCGTCTGATGGAAGAGATAATTCGGCGCCGATGCAGACGCGGTGTCGAGCGAGATCCAGGTGTTGTAGTTCGCCGAACCGGCGCAGACATGGTGCGCGGTGGCGAGATTGCTGCTGCTCGAACCGATCGTGCAGGCCGAAAAGTCGCGCGCACCAGCCAGGACCGCGCGGGTATTTTGATAGCCCAGATAGGCGGTGACGTTTCCCTTGCCGTTGGCGGTGTTGGTGCCGACGATGAAGGTGCCCATCGTGTTGGCGCCGTCCCAGATTCCCTCTTTCGCTTCCTGAAAGCCGGCAGCCGTCACCAGATTGCGGTAATAGGCATTGGTGTTGTCGGCCTGATTGACGCTGTACTGGCCGTCGACTTCGATGCCTTCGAAATCCTTGCGCATCACGAAGTTGACGACGCCCGCCAATGCGTCAGAGCCGTACACGGCCGAGGCGCCGCCGGTGAGGACTTCGATGTGGTCGACCAGCGAAGACGGAATCTGGTTCAAGTCCGCCACTGGGACGATAGGATCGCCCGGCATGAGGCGCGTGCCGTTGACGAGCACTAACGTGCGCACCGCACCCAGTCCGCGCAGGTTCACGGTCGCGGTCCCCGTTGCGCCGTTCGAGACGCCGGAGGTCTGGTCTGCAAATACCGAAGGGAGATTGTTGAGGAGCGTTTCGACGCCTGTCGTGCCCTCGAACTTCATTTCCTGCTGGCCGACTGCCGTGACCGGACTGGGCGCGTAAAGGCCCTGCTGAGGGATGCGAGACCCCGTGACGACCACGGTTTCGGTTGTTTGATCCTGCGCCGCAGCAGGTGGTGAAAACGAGAGCGCGGCAACCGACGCTGCTCCGAGCAGCAACGTGGAACGCAGACTGCGCGTGTCGAGATTATGCACGTGAAACCCCCTTGGTTCGGTCGTAACGGCGACTCGCACCAACGGATTTTCTGCGATCCGTCAGCAGGCCGACTTGGAGGTGACGCTAAGAAGTGCCAAACGGACCATTCCACGGGAAACCATGTGGCCCTAATGGATCGAACATAACTGTGACATAAAAGCGATACGGCGGTGTGCAGATCCGCGGAAACACCAAGTGCGAGCGCAGGCAAACGTCGGACTTGCGCCGGGCCGAAGCACGACGCGAACCATCACGTCTTCGTGTGCAGCATGAACGGCGTTAAATGCGGCCTGTTCTCTTCTAGTCGGCCAGGCGTTCGACTCGCGCGCGAC
>Ga0335069_10004420_pt1 | contig 20883 bp, 23 predicted proteins | sample Lox_Sample_11_FD_206714 | JGI IMG/M metagenome (GOLD analysis project Ga0335069, IMG submission 206714) | Soil microbial communities from Loxahatchee National Wildlife Refuge, Florida, United States - Lox_Sample_1.1 | ecosystem: Environmental > Terrestrial > Soil > Wetlands | place: USA...
GGCTCACACAGCCCGGGTCTCGGGTCCAACCACTGCACGGGCTCGTAGCACCAAGGCGAAGATCCGCAGAGAGCTTCAGCGCAGCTGGCTGTCCTTGCTGCCACGGCGGTTGTAGCCGGAAAAATGGGCAGCGTCCCGATCTTCCTTCTCCTGGCAGGCGACGCAAAATCGCACGCCCGGCACCGCGGTCCGGCGCGCCTCCGGTATTTCGGCACCGCAGGTCGCACACTGCCGCAGAGACTCCCCTTGCGGCAGGCGGCTCTGCGCCCGACGGATCCCGTCCTTGACGGTCGCGTCGATCTGCTCGTTGACCGCGTTGTCTCCTGCCCAACCGGTGGCCATAGCGCTCCTCGGAAGATCAGTCTGCCCGGGGGTGATGCTGGTGGCAAATGGCTGCTTCTCAAGCCATAGTTCAACGGGGAGGTACCGCACCTGATCGCCAGATCGCTGACCTGTCTGCTGATGCTCTTTCCGGCGATCGGCTTCTGCGCGCCCGGCGCGCGTTCCGAGGCCACCGTCGCCATCGTGGGTGCAACCATCGTGCATCCGGAGCTCGACGGTGCCGCGGCCCTCGCTCCGGAGAGCACGGTGGTCGTGGCGGGGGATCGCATCCAGGCGGTCGGCCCTACGGCCACGACCAAGGTGCCCCGCGGTGCACGTCTGATCGATGCCCATGGCAAATGGGTGATTCCCGGGCTCATCGACTCACACGTGCACTTCTTCCAGTCCGGTAATCTCTTCACCCGCCCGGACGTCGCCGACTTCGGTGGTTTCGTGCCGTATGCCGCGGAGGTGCAGCGCAATCAGGCGCGCCTGGCGCAGACGTTCAGGGTGTGGCTCGCGAGTGGCGTGACCAGTGTCGCGGATGTCGGCGGCCCGTTCTGGAATTTCAGGGTGCGCGACGCCGCGCGCACGAGCACCGTGGCCCCGCGCGTTGCGACCACCGGGCCGCTCATCTCCATGGTCTCGCGGCCACAGCTCGACCTCGGTGATCCCCCGATCATCAAGATCGCCTCGGCGGACGAGGCGCGCGCACTGGTAGCGCGGGAGCTCCCGCGCCGGCCCGATTACATCAAGGTGTGGTTCATCCATCAGCCCGGCGACGATCTCGCGGCGCAGGAGGCGATCGTGCGCGCAACCGGCGAAGCCGCGCATGCGGCAGGCCTGCGCCTGGCGGTGCACGCTACCGAGCTCGTTGTGGCGAAGTCTGCGCTGCGCGCGGGCGCGGACTATCTCGTGCATTCGGTCGTCGACGCGCCGGTCGATGAGGAGTTCATCGCTCTGGCACGCGAGCGCCACATCCTTTACTGCCCCACGATGTTCGTCTTCATGGGCTACCGCTACGCGCTGTCGGGTACCTGGCAACCGACCGAGGCGGAGCAGCGTCTGGCAGACCCTCAGATCCTCGCGGGGCTGCACCTCGAGCAGGTTCCCCCGGACAAGCTGCCGGAGCGTGTCGCGAAGCTCGCGCGCGAGCGACCCATGGTGTCCGCGCCGCTGGTAGCGATGCAGAACCTGATCAGGGTCTGGAACGCGGGCATCACGGTGGTCATGGGCACCGATGCCGGCAATATCGGGACGGTGCACGGCCCATCGGTGTTTCGCGAGATGGAGCTGATGGAGCGGGCGGGCCTCTCGCCGCTGCAGGTTCTCAGATCAGCCACCGTCAACGGGGCGGTGACCCTGGGGCTGCCCGACCTCGGCACCATTGCGCCGGGCAAGCTCGCCGATCTCGTGGTGCTCGATACCGACCCGCTCGATGGCGTTCGGAACCTGAGTCATGCGAGCCTGGTGTTGAAGAGCGGGCATGTGTTCACGCCACGGGAGCTCATGAGCGCGCTGCACTGAAGTCCGTCGAAGCTCGATGACCCGGCGTCCACAGGTCACGTTTGCGGGTGTTGCCGCTCGAGGCAAAGCTCCACCGCCTGAACGAAGGATGTGACGCCATCGTCTGCGCCGCCGGCGGGCGTCGGCGGAAACTCCGACTGAACGGACATCCCGGGGAGAAAAGCGGTGACGATCCGCACGCCTGGCAGCTGCTGTCGCAGCCGTCTGATCGTCTCCTCGGCATGAGCCCGCTCGGCGTTCGGGTAGGCGCTTACGAGATACGCGAGGGCTACGGCGTCGGCAGTCGCCTCTGGCGGCCGTGACCCTGCATCGAGCTCCTCGATCGAAACGTGGCGGGCATCCAGACCCTGCTCGCGCAGCGCACGTACGAGCAGCTCGGCAGCGATCGTGTCACCCGGGGAGCCCATCGCCAGACATAGCAGGACTGAGCCCTGCGGTACCTGCACCGGACCCTGCCATCGTCCGGTGAGCTCCTCGCGGTGCTGCCTGAGGATGCGTCCCGGATTCTGATCCTCCAGCACGGAGGGCCGGTGCCGCCGCAAGCGCCGCGGCTCACCACTGAGCGCCGATACGACCGTAACGAGCACATCGCGGATCTTGCGACGCTGATCCTGGGTGATCGCGCCGGACTCGAAGTCCAGCGACCCGAGATGAAGCGCCGGGATCAGAACCAGATCGCAGTACGCGGCGAAGGACTGCCGCTTGAGGAAGGCTCGAGCGGTGACCAGGATATCATCCGCGTTTCCGGAGAGCGCTCGCTGATAGAACCTTTGTGGCAAGCTGAGCGCCTGCGCATCCCCGAGCAGCAGCTCGAGGAACCGCAACGCCCGGATGTGGCGCCCTATCACCAGAAGACACAGCGTCAGAGGTGTCGACAGCACGAGCCCCAAAGGCCCCCACAGCGCGCTCCAGAAGACCGCCGCGACGACTACAGAAAGCGGTGACAGGCCGGTCATATGTCCGTACAGGTGGGGCTCCACTACCTGCGCGGCGATGAGCTCGACCAGGATGAACAATCCGACCGTTCCGATCGCGAGCGACCATCCCGGAATGACGGCGATGGCGAGCACGGTAGCGAGCAGCGCCGCGAGCCATACTCCGACATAGGGCACGAAACGCAGGAGCGTGGCGAGAGCGCCCCAGAGCGCCGCCTGCGGCAGACCAAGCCCCGCCAGGCCGAGTGCGACCGCCAATCCGACCCCGAGGTTGACGGCGAATTGTGATACGAAAAATTTCGAGAGCCGCTGGCCTGCGTCGTTGAGGGCGAGCGTCGTCAGGCGGATATTGGTGCCGCCGGCGAGGCGGATGAAGCGATCGCGCAATGCTTCGCGCTCGAGCAGCACGAATACCAGTACGAACAGCACGATCGCCATCGATTCGAGCGGCGCCCATACTGAAGCCAGCACCCGTGCAATGATCTGGAGCGGCCCAGGTCGAGGCTGGTGCAACTCGACCGGAATGGGTCCGGCGACCGAGGTGGGGTTACCGCCTGACCCGTTCGGCCCAGCGGCCGAGGCAGCCGGCGGATGACTCTCGATCAGGCGACTGGCCTCGCTGGTGAGAGCATTGAGCCGACCGAGGGTCGACTCATCGAGGTTGCGCAGTTTCTGCTGAAGTGTTTTCTCGTATTGCGGCAGGCTCTCGGCCATGCGCAGCACCTGCGTGCCGAGCACCGCGGCTGCTACACCGATCGCCAGCGCCAGGCCGACCACCGCCACGAGCACCGCTGCGGTTTGACTCAGGCCGATGCGTCTCAATCTGAGAACGAGCGGCGCGATCAGGAGGCTCATCATCAGTGCGACGGTGAAGGGGATGAGCACATCGCGACCGAAATACAGCAACGCCATGACCGCGGTGAAGGCGATGATTCCGAGAGCACGGTCGCGAAACGACGCGGCCGCGGATGGCGCACCCGTTGCCGTTGACGCTAAGCCGGGATCATCTCTGTTCATCTCCGCGCATCCCCCCCTCCGCGCAAGTTTACTTCCAGAATCGAAAGCGACGCGCGCCGCCGTGCCGGCGGTATGCATCCACGGAGCCGCACAGCTCTGAGGAGCCTGTGCGCGGGGGGTCAGTGGGCGGCTGGGCGCAGATCCGGACCGGCCGTCGGGAGGATGATCTGCGGATGCTTGCGTCTTTCCTCCGGGCTCATCGCCGCGGATGTCGCCACCTGATGTCCGAGAGCATCCATCTCGGCCTGCACTTCAGCGGCAGGCCGCTGATGCCCGATCATGTTGAGGATATGAACGGAAACTGCGGTGCCTGATAGAGCGGCGGGCGCCAGCACCACGAGTGGGCTGTCCGCGGCCGTACTCCGCAGGAACTCCTCGCAGTCGACCTTGCCCGAATCAGTCAGCACGTCCGCGCCCCCGGTGGCGGATTCGCCCGGCGCCGTGGGGGCAGCGCTCTGGGAGTAGGGCGGTGCGGCCGTCCCGGCCCGCACGCAGGTCTCATGCACCTTCTTGGCGTCATTGGCCGGTATGGTCTTGAGGAAGACCTTGTTTTCGCGTGACCCCTGCGGATCCGCCCCCACCACGACGATCTGCGCCTTGGACGGGCTGAGTTGGTTGTGGGCCGTGGCACTGCAGTATCGGGTGCTGATATGAACGTCGTCGCGGAATTCCGCACTCTTCGCCAAAAAGTCCGGTTTTGCTGCGGCCTGCGCGGCAGTCTGACAGTCGGTGTGTGACACGAGCTGTCTTGGAGCCAGCACGGGGCGCGCCGCATCGCCGGCAACGGCGAAGGTCACGCCAACGATGCCCACGCATAAGGAGACTGCGGTCGCAGCGGCGAGAGCACGTGCTGGCGAGGCGGCAGGGAGCGCATGTGACCCGGCGTTAGGATCGCGACCGCCGCGCCCAGTTGGCATGCTGCACATGGTGTTGGTCATCCGGTGTGGCAGAGGAACGGGCATCCTCTACCAGATCCTGAAGCTTTGGCAATAAGGGATAGCCGAGACAGCTCAAACGGCGGGTAACACGACGCCCAGTGCCCCGGGCCGGATGCGGTAGTGAAGCGGCGCGGCCAGCAGGCGCACTTCCCCGTCCATGGACACGCTGATGCGGGGGGTGGCCGCATCCACCCACAGCTCCTCGACCTCGATGGCATTGAGCTCGTGCTCGGTAACATGGTCAGTGAGCGTCCGCCAGGCCATGCCGATCAGAGTTCGGCGAGTGGCGCGCGGCGCGGTGCATACCCACAGCCGACCGGAGGTGAGGCGCAGGCGACGACCGATCTCGAGCCCGACGACTTCGTACTTGTTGTTGCCGACGAACAGGAACGGAGTGAGCCGCGCGAGCGCCTCCGCCTCGCCGAGGTGCAGCTTGATGCGCAGCCGCGCATAGTGCCGCAGCACCGCACCGACCGCGATGGCGAACGCCACCGGTTTACGGTGGCCACGCCGCTGCTGCGCTTCGCGTTGTCGGACGAGATGGGGATAGACGCCGACGCCCGAATTGTTCACGAAAACATGACCGTTGACTTCGCCAACATCCACCTTTACCACCCGGCCGGTGAAAAAAGTGCGCACGGCCTGCTCGAGGTCGAGTGGAACGCCCGCGTCCCTCGCAAAGTGGTTGAGCGTTCCGATCGGCAGAACTCCCAGCGCGGTATCGGTCCCGGCCAGTGCACCGGCGACGGCGTTCACCGTGCCATCACCACCACCTGCCGCCACACGGGAGTGCTTGTCGCTCACGGCACGCCTTGCCGAAGGCGCGAGCTCCTCGCCCGTGCGGGTCACGATCAGCTGGGGCCGTACGCCGAGCTCGTTGGATATGCGGTCGATGAGCGCGCGAGCCGCTTCCGCGTGGACCGAGGCACCATTGACAATGCAGGTGATGTTCGGCACTTCGTTCACCGATCGATAGCCCTGCGCGTGCAGATCATGGCGACAGGTGAAGCGGCGGCCGCCGTGAGCGCGCCGGATGCTTCGACCTGGCCCTGGTGTTGCAGCCAGGCCATCAGGGCCCAGCAGCACAGGGCCCAGACGGCGCCGATGCACCAGCCGGCCAGAATGTCGGTCGGATAGTGAACGCCGAGGTAGATGCGGCTGAAGCCGATCAGCACCGTGAGGACCACTGCGATCGCCATGAGATAGTCGCTCACCGCTGTCGAGGGAGCCGCTCGCGACAGCAGAGCACCGATCGTCAGATAGGCGATCGCCGAGACTGTCGCATGGCCGCTCGGGAAGCTCGTGGTGAAGACCCGTGGGCGGGAACTGATCAGTTGCGGTCGCTCCCGGGCAAACAGGAGCTTCAAAAGGTTGTTGAGTGCGATGCCGCCGCCAACCGCGAGCAGCATCAGCCAGGCGACGCCGGGCTTGCGGGTAAGAAAGAGATATCCGGCGACCGCCGCGGTCACGATCACGATGACCATGATGCTGCCGAGACTGGTCACATCCCGGGCGGCTTCCAGCGCCCAGGCCGGGCCTACGGGGCGGGAGGGATCGGCAGAGCTCCGCAGGGCGAGCGTGACGCGCCGGTCGAGCGCCGTCGGTCTTCCCGTCGCGACCTGGTACGCGATGAAGCCAAACAAAAAAAGCAGGACTGCAATTGCCCACACAGTGATCAGAATCCGGTCCTCCGTGCGGCCCACCTGCTCACAGCCCGCGCCGCTTGAAGTTACGCGCTACATGGTGGTGCTCGGGCCGTGGTGGCCCAACAGGCCCCCGAGCACCACCCAGAACAAAGCTGACACCGCGTAGATGATGAATAGCGCAGGGATCATGGCCAGTGCCAGCTTCACGAGCAGCACCACCAGATCGAAGAACGGAATCTTAACGCCGATCACCTGGACGGCGATCGTCTCAGCGGACCTGTCTTCCATATCTGATCCTCGCAGGGGTGTGGAGGGGCGCATCGGGAGAGTAGCAGCGCCGGCCCGCGTTAACCACGCGGACAGTGGGGCGCGCGCTGCCGCGGCGACCTCCAAAACCGTGACGGCCATACGGACTAGCCCGAACTGACGAATATGGCACCGGGTGTTAGGCTCGCGATCGAAAGAAAGCAGGCAAGAGCGTAGGAGGTGTCATGGACAAGTTAGTGGTAGCGGTATTCCGCGACGAGAAAGCAGCGTACGCAGGCGTACGTGCGTTTGCGGATCTGAATGCCGAGGGAAGTCTCGAGGTCGCGCAGGTGTGCGTGATCAAGAAGGAGCCCAACGGCGCGGTTTCGACCAAGGAGGTCGATGACAACTTCCCGATCCGGACGTTGGCGGGTACAGCGCTCGGCTCGCTGGTCGGCGTACTCGGTGGACCGGTCGGACTCGCCATCGGTGCGGCGAGCGGTGCTTATGCAGGCATGATCGGCGACATCTACAACATCGGTGCCGATGAGGACTTTGTGGCCGATGTGGGTGCGGCGCTGACGCCTGGCAAGTGTGCGGTGATCGCGGAAGTCGACGAGGAATGGGTCACTCCGCTCGACACACGCATGGAGTCGCTCGGCGGGGTCGTGTACCGCATGGTGAAGCACGAAGTCCGACAGGAGCAGCGCAAGCGGGAGCTCGCGGCAGCCAAAGCCGAGCTCGAGCAGTTGCAGGCGGAGCATGCGAAGGCGAGTGGCGACCGCAAGGCGAAGCTCCAGGCGCAGATCGACACGCTCAACAAGCGCATCGATGCGAAGCTGGCGCGCTCCAAGCAGCGTGCCGATCAGATCAGCCGCGAGTTTGACGCGCGGGTGAAGGCACTGCAGAACAAGGCGCAGCAGAAGCAGGGCGAGGCCAAGGCGGCAGTCGAGGCGCGCATTGCGAAGCTGCGCAGTGACTTTCAGAGCCGGGTGCATGCCTGAGAAGGCGGTGCGGGAGACAGTCATGACAAGCGATCGTGTTGCGGGTGCGTGGCACCAGATCCGGGGGTCGCTGAAGGAGCGCTGGGGAAAGCTGACTGAGGATGATCTGGCCCAGCTCGAAGGCAATGTCGAGCGGCTGGCTGGCAAGCTGCAGGAGCGCTATGGAGTGGCTCGGGAGGAGGCCGAGCGACTGATGAAGGAGTTCCAGAAGCGGATGAACTGGCACAGGCCCGACCAATAGCCTCGCAGCGAAGCGCGAGGTGAACCCCGGCACAGATGCCCGGCGGAGGCGCGGCTTCCGCCGGGCGCGACGCCGCTCCAGACTAGAAATACACCAGCACGGTGAAGAAGTCCTGGCCTCGGTTGGGAGTGCGGATGCCGGCGTTCGACCAGTGGCGTATCGAAATCTCGACGCGGGCGCCGTGGCCTGGCTCCCGCAATACGAGTCCGAGCGATGATGCGAAGTTCCAGTGCGTCGAATTGAGCGCATCCTCCTGATCCTTGTACGAGGCGCCGAAGCCGAAGAACAGCTTCCACGTGGGTCCGCCGAACAGTTGCCAGCGCCGCGAGATCGATGTTCCCCAGTACGGTGCGGCCAGCTCGTGGACACAGCCCCACTTTTCCTCATAGAGCGTCTGGGTGGTCGCAAACCGAAACACTCCAAACTCGTAGCGACCATCACCCCACGCGAAGGTCATCGGCAATACCAGCCCGGCGGTGCGGCCCCAGAAGTGATAGGTATCGCCGATTCCCACGGACAGCTGACAGCCGTTGCAGAGCAGCCCATCGTCTGCGGCATGAGCGGGCGATATTGCAGCGAGGCTGAGCAGCGCCGTAGCGGCCACTCGCGCCAAGGCAGTTTCGCGGCGCCCGCGGCCGGAAGCTTCGTCGTGGCCGCGGGCAACGCCGGAGAGCCAAGAGATCATAGTGGGTCGTCTGATCGCACCTAAAGTGACCTGTGTTGGGCCGCAGCGGTACAGTGCAATCACACCGCGCAAACCCCTGCGCGGTCTTCGTTAGTGACAGAGTAGGTGGGACTGCGGCGCGCAACAATCGGCCGGCAATGCATGAGCGTTTCGCACGGCGAAACGAAACTGACGCTCGCCGATGCCTGGAGAATGTTGGTTCGTGGCTTGAGCGTTACCGGCTCAGCGGTGCCGCAACGCCCGCGCTAGTCGCCCCACTCGAAAGCGATGTATTGCAACTGGCCGGCGCGCTCGACCTGGAGTGCCACCGGTTGGCCGGGATGCATCTGCTGCAGCAACGACCGCACCTGTTGCACCGACGCGATCCGCTGCCGATTGATCTGCCGCAGGATGTCGCCCGGGTGCAGGTCCGAGGTATAGACGTTCAGGCCCGGTGACCGGGCAACCACCAGTACGCCGGAGGAGTTGCGCGGAGCTGACAAGGGGTTGCGGAACCGCCCATCGAGATCGATGGCGAACACGCCGAGCCCCTCGATGACGTTGCGCGGGTCGATGAGGTCGGTGAGGTTGTACTCCTCGTCCTGATGCTGCGTGGCCGGAAGCACCACGGCGATCTTTTCCCGGCCGCGGAGGACCTCGAGTTTCAAATCCTCATCGGGCGGATGCAGGTACAAAGCGGCGGCGAAGCCCGGCAGGCCGACGATCTGGTGCCCGTCGACGCTATCGATGATGTCCTGCAGCTGGATGCCGCCGGTGTCGGCGGGCCCCGCGGGTGCGACATCCGCGATGAGGACGCCCCAGTCGCGGGACAGACCGAGTCCGGCGGCGAGCGTGGGGTTGATCTCCTGCGCGCTCGCCCCGATCTCGGCGCGCTGCACGAAGCCGTACTTGCGCAGGTTGTCATAGACGAAGCGGACGATGCGCGCCGGCACGGCGAAGCCAATCCCTTCGCTCCCGCCGCCCTTGGAGATGATGAAGGTATTGAGTCCGATGACGTAGCCATCGAGATCGATGAGAGGTCCGCCGCTGTTGCCGGGATTGATCGGCGCGTCGGTCTGGATGTACACCATGGGCACATCGGGGTTGGGCTGCCGCCACACCGAGCTCACGATCCCCATGGTCACCGAGCCCTGCAGGCCATCGGGGCTGCCGATGGCGAGTACCACCTCGCCCGGAGACACCGGCTGGGTCGCCGCCAAGGGGAGGAACGCGACCTTGCGAACCGCTATCTTCAACAGCGCAATGTCGCTTTCCTTGTGCACGCCGAGCAGCGTCGCATCCAGGATCCGGGTTCTGCCGAGCGCGGACATCTCGAAGGGTGAGGTTCCGGGCGGCTCCGGCAGCGCCACGCGAATTCGTTGCGCACCCTCGACCACGTGAGCATTAGTGAGGATGTAGCCTTCGGGGTCGACGATCACACCCGAGCCGATCTTGCGCTGATGCGAGACGTTATTCCGCTCCGACTCTTCGGGCGCGGGCCCGTAGCCCGTCACCATGATCTGCACCACGGCGCGCGAGACGCGGTCGGTCAGCGCGACGAGCGAGGCATTGAACTGACGAAGCGTATCGGCCGAATGAGCACGTGAGGAATTTGAGGCACTGCGCCGGTCGGCGGATGCGCTGCTGCCGTCCGGTGCAGCGCGCTGGGCGAAGGCCACCGGGGAACCGCACAGCAGGAGAATCGCAAACACCGCAGCGAAGATCGACCAGGCTCGAGGTGCAGCCGTTTGCGTGCTCGGGAGACTCGCGAGAGATGCGCGCGCCGTCACTGCGGGCAGCGTCCCTGCTGGTCCTCCGTCTGGACATCGTCGTCGCAAACCCGTGTGCTCCCGATGCCGGTTGCTGGACGATGACTGTCGGCTAAATAGTCGGCGCCCTTTCCGGGGCGAAACCCCTTGAGGGCGCCACTATGATTTCCGCGTATCGCCTCAATTCTCCAGCTTGATCGTCACGCCGCTGGCAGAGAGGTTGAAGCGCAGTCCCTTCGAAGCCGCGAGCAGCTTGATGACCACACCTTTCTCGTTCTTCAGGTAGTCGGCTTCGCCGCCGCCGGCCACCGTCAGCCCTGCGCCCGCGGCGCCGTAATGACCACTCAGGTCCGAGAGGTTGTGGAGGTTGTAGACCACGCCGCTGGCCGTGTAGCTGGTGGCTCCGACATCGACGATCGAGAGACCAGAGAGACTGAAGCGATGCTTCTGTCCCTGGTAGACCACGTCGCCATGTCCCCACTGATAGCCGATGCCGGCGGCCACTGCGCCACCGGAAAGCTCGATGGTGGCATCGGGCGCACCGGTGATCGCGGTGCTGGTCGAAGGGGGGTTGTCCGCGAGCGCTGCGCCACTGACGAGCGCACACGCCATTACGGTTGCTGCAAAAGGTCGCATATGTAACTCCTATCGAGATTGAGAAGACGTGCCCGAAGGCACTGGTATGTGGAAACGTCGTCGATCAACCCATGCAAAGAAAGCGCCTCCGGTCATTGCCGCGTATCCGATGTGTCCACGAGCCTGCGGAGGACCGCTGCCGCTGCGGGCAATCGTACAGTAGACGCCCGGTACCAGTGCGGATCCAAACCCCCGCCGGTGCCTCGTCGTAACCACGAGGAGTGTGCAACTCCGCGCGGATTCCCAAAAATCGTGAAATACGGGCGAGCCTCCTCCCAGCGACGCGCGAGCAGCTGTGCGACCGCGCTGAGGCCTGGTTGGGCGTGGCCCGTCATGTCGATCTCCCATCCGAAATGTGTCCTTTGCGATGGGAAAACATTAAGCGATGGACCGCACAGCAACAATGACGTCAAGCGAAATGCACGTTGCCTGACAGTTAACCAGCAGCCGCGGCGGGGAGATCGAGCACCAGATGGCACACCTGGTCCTCCACCGACGCGCAGCGAAAACCGTATTGCCGCGCGAGGCGCAGCATGCCGCTGTTGCAGTGCAGGACCTCCGCGATGAGCCGCGAGATGCCGCGCTGCCGGCAACGGGCGATCAGGCTGCCGAGCAGCAACGAGCCGAGCCCGTGCCGCTTGAGATCGGAGCGCACCAGCATGGCCGCCTCGGCGACGTGCGCCGTCACGCGGTGCGCGCGTGCGACCCCGACGATCTCGCCCTCGGTTTCGCCAGGCCCACCCCCGAGGACGGCTGCCACCGTCACTCTGTGCGTCGGATCGCTATGCATCAGGTAATCGAGCAGCTCAGGTGGGACATGGCGCAGTGCGCCAAAAAACCGCATCTGCAGATCGGGCGCGGCGACCTGTGTCAGCAGCGACTCAATCCGGGCGCCGTCGTCGGCCCTCAGCTCACGCAGGCAGAGCGGCCGATCGCCCAGCTGCAGTGACCTGAGGTGCTCGGTCGGCTGCGGGGACGCCTGGTCCTCCGCCGCCTCCTCACCCGGCAGCGCGCCGCAGTACCGGTACGCCACGCGGGCTAGACCGCGCGCAGCGGCCCACGCTGACTCAGGAACTCCGGCACGGCGCCCGGTTGCTCGCTGCGTGAGGAGTCGCCATACAACTCGCGCTCGAGTTGCCGGACACGCTCGCGCGCACGGCTCAGTGCCCTGAGCTTGCTGAGCTTGTCGATGATCTTGCGCACTTCGTTGTCGCTCATGAGAGCCATCCTCGCTTCGACCTCCGGTTGAGAGGCCTGGTACGGGGGAGGCTAGGTCCGCGCGCTGCTGAGAACAATTCGCACCCGCGTTATGCGTGTTTCGCCGCAGTAAACGCGGCAGCGTGCCTAGTGCAGACGGGCGCGGCCGTGGCGGCCGGTGCGGCCGTTGGTTCTCACCGCGAGCACGCTCAGGAAAACGCTGAAGCCGAGCACCACGAGCAACGCGCACGTTGCGACCATCGAAGCGAAGAAGGCAAGGGTCTCTGGCATGTGTGCTCTCCAGAAAACCGACCGGAAGGGGACGAGCCCCTTCCGGTCGTTCGAAGGAGCGGCCGCTGCCGCGGGGGGGGTTAGCAGAGCGACCGCTGTGGCTAACGGCGTTGCGAAAACTGCGCAGCGGGGTCATCCACGGCGTCTACCGTACCGACCTGCAGTGCCCCCAACAATGGCGAGCCGATTCATGGAAGTTTCCTCCGAGTTAACGCTCGCGCGACGCAGGAACGACGAGGCGTGAGTCGCTGCATTGCAGGCTGCAGAGCCCCGCTGCTGCCTGCGCCGTGTTTCTTGAAACCCGCATCTACCGTTATTGCATTGTTGTGGACGTGCATGACGCTTAGCGTCGGCAAATGCCCATGAACCTTCAAGCCAGCTCCGCACCGCGAACCCCGCGCCCGTTTCGCGCCGCGCGCGCCGGCTCGCTGCCGCGCGTACTCGCAGCCGGCTGCACGCTCGTGGCGATCGTGCTCCCTCACCTGGCTTGCGCCGAGGAGTTGCCCTGTGCCGCTGCGACCGTCGAGGAGGCACGCGCGCTCGCAGATCGACTGTTGGAGGCAGGCCGATACCAAAGCGCCGGCGAGTGTTACGAGGCGGCGGGCGAGTATGCGCGCGCCAACCAGGCTTTCCTCGATGCGGTGACGGCGCAGAGCAAGGCTGCCGAACGGCGACTCGCGGACCAAGCCGACAGCGCCCGGAAACTCGCACGCGAGCTCGAGCGGGCCTTCCGTGGTCCGCCGCGAGGGAACGAATGAGCTCCTGCAGTCGCCGGGGCGGGCCGCACCTTCACGCAGTCGTGGCGGCCTTGCTCCTCGGCCTGCGGGGGACCGGCGCCGTCGCGCTCGAGCCAGACCCGGTGTGCGACGTGCGGCTCGCAGTCGAGCTCGACCCTGCCGTGCCCAACGTGCACGCCGATGGGTTCCTCAGCTCGCTCCTCAACCGCCATTTCAACTATCGCCTCGAGCTGCTGCGCGAGAATGAGCAGGATCCGGCCGACATCGAGGTGCGACTCACGGGGCCGGGCCCGGAATACCGTTGCCTGAGCGTGATCGAGACCATGCGCAGAGATGCACGGGTGCAATCGATCCGTATCGAGTCGATGCAGGCCGCGACGCAGGCAGGCTCACGTTCCTCAGCGCAGCTGCGGCCGGCGTCCGCAGGCTGGACGCCGCGCAGCCGATCAGCGGTATTCCCGGCCGCGCGGGCAGCGCTCGGCTCCTCGGCGGCCGCCGATCCTGCGCCCTGAGACTGCCAAAAGAAGTACCAGTCGGTACGCTTCAGTTGACAAAGCCGCCATTCGGTTTAAACTGTACAGTACAGTTCAGAATGGAAGGCCGACATGGATACCCTTACGAGCCTCAACGTCTTCCGCCAGGTGGTCGAATCGGGCAGCTTCGTGGGAGCCGCCGACCGGCTCGATCTGTCCACCGCCATGGTCAGCAAGCACATCATGTCGATCGAGAAGCGCCTGCGGGTGCGCCTCCTCAACCGCAACAGCCACAGGCTGAGCCTCACCGAGCCGGGCAGGCTCTATTTCGAGCGCTGCAAGGGGATCCTTCAGGACCTGGAGAACACCGAGGATGAGATCGGCTCCCTGAGCTCCGCGCCGCGCGGCACCTTGCGTATCGCCTGCTGCAACGCCTGCATCCCGGGCCTCGGCCTCACGAGCGTGCTCGCCGAGTATCGGCACCGCTGGCCCGAAGTGCTGCTCGATGTCTCGTTTCTGGAGAGGACGGTGGAGGTCGTCGAAGGTGGCTACGATCTTGCCGTGGCACTCATCGGCGATGACCAGCGTCTTCCCCCGGGTGCCGTGGCCCGGCGCGTGCGCCCCATAGCCCTGCGGCTCGCCGCCTCACGGGAATACCTCGAGCGGCACGGGGTCCCCAGGGTGCCCGAGGATCTCGGCCGGCATGACATCGTGACGGCAGGGGGCCTCGAGTCGGTGTCCCTGAGAGGTCCCGGCGGAATGGCCGAGGTCCCGCTGCGGGTCGCGTTGCGATGTCGCACGATGGCGGACGTCGCGATCGCGGTGGCGAGCGGTGTGGGCCTGGCACTGCTGCCCGCGGCTCTGCTCGAGGAGCCTGCGTTCGCGCACGTGCTGCGGCCGGTGCTCACGGAGTTCGCGCTGAAGGAGTCGACGCTCTATCTGCTCTACGGCAACCGCAAGCTCGTGCCCTTCAAGGCACGGGCCTTCATCGATCTGGTGCTGGAGTCCGCTGGCAGCAAGACGGAACCGAGGTGCGCGCGCCCCGGCACGCCGCACACGCCCGCCGCACCCGCAACCCCTCGCATCCGCTTCGCCCCGGCACCGCAGATCGCGGCGCTCGCGAGCTGATTGAAGCGCCTCGCGGGGACTATCCCGGCTCGTACCGGACTATCACGGCTCGTACCCGCAGAGGAATACCTCCACCGCGCGCCGCACGGCGCCCCGCATCGCCTCGGGCTTCACGGTGCCCATCACCCCGAGCAGCAGCCGCTGCAGGAGCTCGGATTCGAGGAGGCTCAGCAGGTGCATGGCGGCGATCTTCGGATCGGCGGTGCGCAGCGTGCCGCGCTTCATCGCTTTCCTCAGGAACTCGGCGACCTGCCTCTCCATGGGAAGCGTCGTGCCTTCGAAAACGACCTTGCCGATACCGGAGCCCGATTCGGCGATCGCGAGGCGACGGACCGCGATCGCCTGCGGCGAGTAGAGGGCCGGCAGGAATTTTTGCCCGAACTGCAGCAGCTGCTGCTCGAGATCGGCGTCGGGGTCCAGGGCCGAGGCGATTGCGCCGAGCTCGGGCTGCGTTGCCCGGTACATGACCTCGAAGAAGAGCTTTTCTTTGGACGGAAAGTAGTTGTAAAGGGTCGCTTTCGAGCCGCCGATGCGCGAGCGGATCTCCGACATCGAAGCGCGCTCGAAGCCCACCTCGCGAAAGACCTCGGCCGCGGCCTCGAGGATCGCCTCGCGCTTGGCCTCTGTCTTCCTCCTCACGAGCACCTGCTGCTATCAGACCGGTCGGTACAGTTTAGTTGACGGAGGAGGCGTCGGCAACGGCCGGCGGTGGGCCGTGCGCGCACGCAGTGGCGGCTCGATCCGCTCGCGCAGCGGCGCATAGGCTCTGAGAAAGACGGCGACGGCGCGCTTTGCCGCGAGCCGCGTCTCCTCCGCCCGAGGAGACTCCTCGCGAGCCTGCAGGAGGAGGGGTTGGAGGATCTCGGCTTCGAGGAGTGCGGCGAGCTGGTCGGCGGCAAGATCGGGGTCGGCGCGGCACAGCGTTCCGCGTGCCATGCAGGAGGAGAGAAACGCCGAGACGTGCGCGCGCAGCTCCGTGATCTTCTCGAAGAAGAACTTGCCGGTACCGGAGTGTGCGGCTTCCGCGATCATGAGCCGCCGCACCTCGAGCTGCTCCGGCGAGCAGATGAAAGCGAGGAAACTGCTGCCGAACTCGGCGAGCGCGACGGCGGGATCCGCGGCCCAGGGCTTCAGATGCCGCACCATCCCCGCGATGTAATTCTCCGCCGCCGCCATCATGCATTCGACGAACAGCTCCTCCTTGGAGGGAAAGTGACTGTAGATGGTCGCCTTGGAGCCGCCGACCGCGGCGGTGATCTCCGTGATCGAGGTCTTCTCGAAACCGCGAGTGCGGAACAGCCGGTAGGCCGCGTCCAGGATGGCGCGCCGTTTGCTGTCGCTTCTCTTCATGTGAATCTCAGTCTCAACTGAAGTGGACCTCCCCCGTTAATACAGTACCGACCAGTACAGTTTATGTCGCAGCTGACGTCCGGTCAAGGCTGCGCCACCCGCTGCGCTCCAAGGGACGCCGTTGACATCCTGCGGGGGCCGTGATTAACTGTACTGAACCGTACCGTACAGTCAAATGAGGAGACTTGCTGCGATGGGAACGAGAGCACTCTGCCGCGGGCCGGGCGCCAGCGCGGTCCTGGCCAGGCTGCTGCTCGCCGGCAGCCTCATGGTTGCCGCCGGCTGCGCGCCGCAGCCACGGCTCGACTCACCGCCGACATTGAGGAAGGTCGAGCAGCTCTCGAGCAGCGACTCTTTTGCCTTGCCCGCTGCGGGGTGGCCCGGGGATGGCTGGTGGCGCGTCTACGGTGACCCGCAGCTCGATGCGCTGATCGATGAGGCACTGCGCGGCTCCCCGGAGCTCGACCTCGCGCAGGCGCGGCTGCATGCCGCCATGGCGGCGGTGCAGGGCGCTCACGCGGCGCGGCTCCCGGAGGTCACGGGCACCGCGAGCTTCACCGAGCAGAAGCAGAGCTACAACAACCTGATCCCGAAGCCGGCGCTGCCGCAGGGCTGGAACGACTACGGTGTGGCGACGCTCAATCTCTCCTATGAGATCGATTTCTGGGGCAAGAACCGCGCGGCGCTCGCGGCGGCGCTCTCGGAGCAGCGAGCCGCGGAGGTCGAAGTCGAACAGACCCGTCTGATCCTCTCGACGTCCGTCGCCTCGGCGTACGCCGGACTCGTGCACCTCTACACCCTGCGGGACAACGCTCTCGAGACCCTCGCCATTAGAACCAAGACGGTGGCGCTCTTCCGTCAACGGCACCAGTTTGGCCTCGAGACCCTCGCCAGTGTCCGCGAGGTCGAGGCGCGCGAGGCGGCGGCGCAGGGCGACTTGCTCGCCATCGATGAGCGCATCGGGCTGCAACGCAACGCCATCGCCGCGCTCCTCGGCGCAGGTCCCGATCGGGGACTGGCGATCACGCGCCCGGCCGCGCGCTTCCCGGGCTCGCAGGGCCTGCCGGAGAATCTCGCCCTCGAGCTTCTCGGCAGGCGTCCCGATATCGTCGCGGCGCGTTTGCGCGCCGAAGCGGCGGCGCGGCGCATCGACCAGGCGAAGGCCGGCTTCTACCCGAGCGTGAACCTCCTCGGGTTCGTCGGCGTGCAGTCACTCGGCATCGAGAATCTCACCCGCTCGGGCTCGGATTTCGGCAGCGTTGGACCTGCCATCTCACTCCCGATCTTCAATACCGAGCGGCTGCAGGGCCAGTTGCGCGGCGCGCATGCGGAATACGAGGCGGCCGTCGCGACCTACAACGGCACACTCTCCAATGCGCTGCGCGAGGTGGCGGATGCGGCGACCAGCCGCAAGGCGCTCGATGGCGAGCTTGCGGCATCGCGCGCCGCGGTGGCCGCCGCCGCCGAAGCACACCAGATCGTCAGCCGCCGTTACCAGGGCGCGCTCGCGACCTATCTCGATGTGCTCACCGCCGAAGACCAGCTGATCAGCGCACAGCGCGCCGAGGCCGAGCTCGAAACGCGCGCACTCATTCTCGATGTGGAGCTGGTGCGAGCGCTCGGCGGCGGCTTCTCGCCGCAGAGCCTCGGCGCCCGATCGAGCGCAACCCCCGTAGAACCCCGGCACTCCTGAGGACAATGCCATGAGCGACACCATCGAACCCTCCACTGCCACCGCGCCCGCGCCGACTGCGAAGTCTGCGGGTGCGCACGGTCACAAGACCCGAGCGCTGCTGTTCGCGGCCCTGGCTGCGGCGCTCGCCCTTGCGGGCATCGGCGGTTACGGCTACTGGAAGCTGGTCGCCTCCCGCTACGTGTCGACCGATGACGCCTACACCGCCGCGGAGGTGGCGGTGATCGCCGCGGAGATCGATGGGCCCGTGGCGAGCGTCAACGTCGTCGACAGCCAGCCGGTGCGGCGCGGCGACATCGTCGTCGTCATCGATGACACCGATGCGCGGCTCGCGCTGCGTCAGGCGGAAGCGGATCTGGCGCGCGCCCACGCACAGGTGCTGGCGGCAACCGCCGACCTGGAGCGCACCGGCATCGATCTGCAGCGGCGCCAGGCGCTCGTGGAGTCCGGCTCGGTGTCCGGCGATGAGCTCACCAAAGTAGTCAACAGCGCGAGCGATGCGCGTGCCGCGCTCGATGCCGCGCGCGCCGCGGTGGCGCAGGCGCAGGCGCGCGTCGACAAGGCGAAGGTCGACCTCGGTCGTACCGTGATCCGCTCCCCGATCGACGGTGTGGTGGCGCGGCGTGAGGTGCAGCTCGGACAGCGTGTGCAGCCTTCGAGCCCGCTGCTGTCGGTGGTGCCGGTGCGGGACATCTATGTCAATGCCAACTTCAAGGAAGTGCAGCTGAAGAAGGTGCGCCCCGGTCAGAGCGTCGAGCTCCAGTCGGACCTCTACGGCCACAAGGTCGCCTTCCACGGAGTCATCGAGGGATTCAACGGCGGCACCGGGGCGGCGTTTGCCCTGATTCCCGCGCAGAACGCCACCGGCAACTGGATCAAGGTAGTGCAGCGGCTTCCGGTGCGCATTCGCCTCGATCCGCAGGAGTTGGCCGCACACCCGCTGCGGGTGGGACTCTCCATGGATGCAAAGGTCGACCTGCGCAGCAGCCCGGCTCCGCAGCGGCTCGCAAGCAACACACGCTAAGCGAGATCGCGGCGACCCGGAGCAGCCCATGTCCGACCTCACGATCGATCAACGGCAAACACCCGCACTCGTGGGTGGCATGCTGTGGGTGGCGGCCATGGTGCTGGCACTCGCGAACTTCGTCGCGGTGCTCAACATGACGATCGCCAACGTCACCGTGCCGAACATCGCCGGCGCGCTCGGTGCCGGCTCGAGCCAGGGCACGTGGGTGATCACCTCCTACGCCGTGGCCGAGGCCATCACGGTGCCGCTCACCGGCTGGTTGTCCGCACGCTTCGGCGCGGTGCGGCTGTTCTGCGTCGCGGTGGTGCTGTTCGGTGTCTGCTCGCTCCTGTGCGGCCTGTCGACGAGTCTCTACATGCTGCTCGGCATGCGTGTGCTGCAGGGTATGGCGGGCGGCCCGCTCATGGCGCTGTCGCAGACACTGCTGCTGCGTATCTTCCCGAAGAGCCAGTCCATGCAGGCGATGGGACTCTGGGCCATGACCACGCTGCTCGCGCCCGTGGTCGGGCCGGTGCTCGGTGGGTGGCTGTGCGATAACTACACCTGGTCGTGGGTGTTCTTCATCAACGTGCCCATGGCGCTCGCCTTCGGCGTCATCGCCTGGGGATTGCTCAAGCGCTACCACGACCCCGCGATCATCAAGCCGGTCGATCGGGTCGGCATGCTGCTGCTCATCGTCTGGGTGGGTGCGCTGCAGATCATGCTGGATGAGGGCAAGGACAAGGACTGGTTCTCCTCCATGGAGATCCGTGTGCTCGCGGTCGTGACGGTGATCGGGTTCCTCGCCTTCCTCATCTGGGAGTTGACCGAGCAGAACCCGATCGTGGAGCTGCGCGTCTTCCGCCATCGCGGCTTCAGCTCCTGCATGCTGGTGCTGGCGCTCGCGTTCGGTGCGTTCTTCGGCCTCAATGTGCTCACGCCTCAATGGCTGCAGTACAACATGGGCTACACCACCACCTGGGCCGGGCTCGTGGTCGCCTGGGGGGGTCTTCTGTCGGTGGTCTTTTCCCCGATCGCAGCGAAGCTCGCCGGCCGCATCGATCCGCGCGTACTGATCTTCATCGGCTGCCTGTGGCTCGGGGTGGATACCTTCTGGCGCGCCTACGCCACCCCCGACATGAGCTACCTGCTGATCTGCATCCCCATGTTCTTCATGGGAGTCGGCATGCCGATGTACTACGTGCCGCTGACCGGACTTGCGATGGGCTCGGTGAACGAGGCGGAGACGGCGTCTGCGGCCGGACTCATGAACTTCGTGCGCACGATCTCCGGAGCTATTGCCACCTCCCTCGTGACCACATCCTGGCAGAACCGCAGCATCATTGCCCACGATGAACTGACGAGCGTGCTCGACCCGACCGGGGAGGTGGGAGCGCACCTCCCTCACGGCCTGAGCGGGCAAATGGTGCGCGAGATGGTCAACAACCTCGTCACGAGCCAGAGCCTCATGCTCGCCACCAATGGCCTGATGATGGTGATTGCGGCCATCTTCATCGTGGCCTCGGTGGCTATCGTGCTGGCACCGCGGGCGGCCCGGACGGTGGACGCGGCCTCGGTCGGACACTGAGCCGCACCTCTGCGGATAACGGGAGGCCTGCGCAGTTACTCATTGGGAAAGGTGCATCCATCGGGTGTGCATTGCTGCTCGTGTCCGGCGCGCTTACCGTGCACCGATGTTGCAGCGCCCGCGCCCGTACCGCCCCATTCCCGTCCTGCTCGGCCTCGCCGCGCTCGCGTTCGTGCGAATCGCCTTCGCCGCCCCAGCGGGCCCTGCGCCCGTGGCAGCCCCGATCGCGTCCTCCGTCATCGAGCTGCAGCCTTTCAGGCAGGTCAGCTCGGGCCGCATCGAGTCAGCGAGCGGGGAGCACGGGACGGCGACCCTCATCAATCTGAACCCCGGGATCAACGCCTGGTACGTGCTCAGCGTGCTCTGGGCGGATGGGTCACGGTCCTCCTACCACCTCGAAAATCCACGACCGCATGCACAGCGCCTGGCGCTCGATCCGGGCTTCGCCGGTGGCGTGGAGCTCCTGCAGGGGAGGG
>Ga0335069_10004422_pt1 | contig 20878 bp, 18 predicted proteins | sample Lox_Sample_11_FD_206714 | JGI IMG/M metagenome (GOLD analysis project Ga0335069, IMG submission 206714) | Soil microbial communities from Loxahatchee National Wildlife Refuge, Florida, United States - Lox_Sample_1.1 | ecosystem: Environmental > Terrestrial > Soil > Wetlands | place: USA...
GCCCCGCTGGGAGCGCGGCGGGGCGTCACCGCGTGCCGTACGCAGCAACCGGATGCCGGCGTTCTGCGCAGGCGCGAGCCGCACGCGACGCGTCGAGAAGGGGCGCAGCTTCCTCCCGCGGGGCGCCGCGGCGACGGCCCGGCCCGTGCCGGCCGCGGGCGCGGCGACCGCCGCGTGCGACGTGCGGGCGGGGACGGCCGCGGTCGCCGCCTCGTTGCGATGACGCGCGTGCGGAAGCGCAGCCGTCCCGAGCGACCCCGCCGCCGCAATCGTGGCCGTGACCGCCACGGCGACGCGGCCGACCGAGCCGGGCATCGTTGCGCCGCCCCCGCCGGTCGCCGCCATGAGCTCGGCGAGCCAGGCCGGCACCGGCGCGAGCCCGGCGAGGCGCCCACGGCGCAGCGAGCGCCGCGCGACGGAGACCGACTGGCGGACGGCGTCCTGGCTGGTGTCCTGGATCCGGGCGATCTCGGCGTAGCCGACGTCACCGAGGGTGCGCAGCACGAGTGCCTGGCGCTGACGGGCCGGGAGGTCGTCCAGCCCGTCGAGCACCCGTGCGAGCTCAGCACGCCGGGCGGCGCTCTCGTGCAGGTCCTGCCGGTGGTCGGGTAGCTCGTCGCGCAGCTCGCTCACCGCGCGGCGCCGGCGCAGCACGGCGATCGACTCGTTGCGCGCGATCCGCAGCATCCAGGCGCGCACCGGGGCGTCGCCGCGGCGGCCGATCGCGCACCACGCCTTGAGCAGCGTGTTCTGGAGCGCGTCGAGCGCGTCGTCCTCGTGGCGCACGATCGCGCGGCAGCACGCCGTCAGCGCGCCCGCATGGCGGTCGTGGATGACGTCGAACGCCGTCTCCGACCCGCCGGCCGCAAGGCGCGCCAGGCGTTCGTCGGAGAGCATGCGCAGCAGTGCGCGTGGAGGTGCCTGAGGGCTCATCGGGCACGAGACATGCTCAGGCGCGGCCCTGAGAGGCCGCTGAGAATCGGGCGCGCGCCTGGACGTTCGGACGATGCGGGGCCGGCGTCGCCGCCGGCCCCGCACCGCGTTGACCCCCGATCGGCTGTTCGGGCCGATCAGCCTCAGAACCCGCCGGCGCCGAAGTCGCCGCCGGCGTCCGGGCCGCCGCCACGGCCGCCATGGCCCCCCGGCGGCGGGCCGTCGCCCTGGTCGTCATTCCCGCTGCTCGACGAGTCGTCGAGCGCCGAGATGCGCGCCTCGACCGCCGTCTGCGTGGCGGTCGCCTGCGTCTTCGCCGCCGTCAGCGCCGTCTTGGCGTCGGCCGACAGCGTGTCGTCGGAGATCGCGCCGTCGTAGCCGTCGAGCTCGTCCGCGATCCTGTCGGACACGATCGAGTAGGCGCCGACGTAGTCCACTTCGGCGCTGTCGTCGAGCGCGGTGATCGCGGCGACCGCGGCGTCGCGGTCGTCGAGCGCGAGCTTCAGCGTCTGGGCGAGCGCGTCGACCGTCGCGCCGTCCTGGCCGTCGAAGAGGCCCGCGGCCTGCACCGCGATCGAGCCCTCCGCGCGCAGGACGACGGCGATGCTGCCGGGCCCTGTGTCGCCGGACAGCTTCGAGAGCGCCGTCTTCTGCGCCGCCGCGAGGTACCTGCGGCTCGCGGCGAGCTGCGAGATCGCCTTGGCCGTGTCGCCATCGTCGAGGCGCTGGCCTGCGAGGTCGACGGCGCGCACGGCCGAGCGCGCCTTCAGCACGACGCGCGAGGACGCCTGGCCGGCGCCGCCGCCGCCGGGGCCACCGCCCTGGTGGGCAGCGGCGGGTGCCGCCGCGAACAGGGCGGCGACCAGCGCGAGCGCCGGCGCCTTCCTGAGTGTGCTGCTCATGTGGGATGTCCTTTCCTGGGGGATGAGGGCACGGAGCCCGCCCGAGCACCGACCGGCTCGAAACGCGCTTCCACCTCACAGGACGCGGTTCGCCCCGTTCTGTGAGATGCGGGTGGACATCCGCTGGACGGCGCTGCCCAGGGGGCTCTCAGACGGCTCCAAGGCCGGCCGGCGATCGTGTACGCCCGACGGACCCGGACACGACGAGAGGAACAGAACGACGATGACGCACACCCACATCACCAGGCGCCAGATGATCGGCGCGGCCGGCGCCGGCGGCCTCGCGGTCCTGATCGGCGGCGTGCGGCCGGGGTCCGGTGGGCTCGAGGCGGCGCCCGAGCAGGCGCTGGCAGCCACCTGCATCATGACGCCGGCCAAGACGGTGGGGCCGTACTTCGTCGACGAGAAGCTCAACCGCAGCGACGTGCGCGAGAGCCAGGTCGGCATCCCGCTGACGCTGACCATGCACGTCTTCGACGCCGACAACGACTGCCGCCCGCTTTCGGGCGCGATCGTCGACATCTGGCATTGCAACAACAACGGCCTGTACTCCGACGAGGCCGCGAACAACACCTCCGGCCAGAAGTGGCTGCGCGGCTACCAGACGACCGACAGCGACGGGAAGGTGACGTTCCTCACGAATTACCCCGGCTGGTACAGCGGCCGCGCCGTGCACATCCATTACAAGGTGCGCGTCTACGACGGGACTACCGAGACGCTGGAGTTCACCTCGCAGCTCTTCTTCACCGACGCCCAGAACAAGACGGTGATCGCCGACCCGCGCTACAGCGCGCACGGCGCCACCCCGGACACCACGGACGTCACCGACAGCATCTACGGCGGCGACAGCTCGCTGCTGCTGCAGCCGACCGGCGACAACGCGAGCGGCTACGCGGCCGAGTTCAGCGTCGGTGTGTCGAAGACGACGAGCCAGCTGGGCAACGACAGCGCCGGCGGGCCGGGAGCCCCCGGCTCAGGCGGCACGACCGCCGGCGACACGAGCGTCGGCGCGAAGCTCGCCTCGGTCACGTCGCTGAAGGTCTCGGGCAGGCGGCGCCTGCGTGCCAGCATCAGCGCCACCGAGCACGTCAGGGCCGCGGCGCGCCTGACGCGCGCGGGAACCCTGCTCGCGAGTGCCTCGGCGAATCTCGGCACGGGCACGCACGCGATCGACGTCCGGATCCCGCAGCGGGTGCGCGCCGGCGCCGCCACACTGACGATCACCCTGACCGACGGCGCCGGCAACACCAAGCGCGTCACGCGTCCCGTGCACGTGCGCAGCCTGCGGGCCTGAGAACACCGCCGGGACGGCGGGCGCGGGGTCTACCCTTGCGGTGATGCCCGAGTTCCGCCTCGACGCGGCCTTCACGCCCGCCGCCGACCAGCCGCAGGCGATCGCGCAGATCAGCGAGGCGGTGCAGGCGGATGACCGCTTCACGACGCTGCTCGGCGCCACCGGCACCGGCAAGACGATGACGATGGCCGGGACGATCGAACGCCTGCAGCGGCCCGCGCTCGTGCTCGCGCACAACAAGACGCTCGCCGCGCAGCTGTGCAACGAGTTCCGGATGTTCTTCCCGGACAACGCGGTCGAGTACTTCGTCAGCTACTACGACTACTACCAGCCCGAGGCGTACGTCCCGAGCAAGGACCTCTACATCGAGAAGGACTCGGCGATCAACCAGGAGGTCGACCGCTTGCGCCACGCCGCGACCGCCGCGCTGTTCGCCCGCCGCGACGTGATCATCGTCGCGTCGGTCTCGGCGATCTACGGCATGGGGTCGCCCGAGACCTACGACGGCAACCTCCAGCTGCTCGCCAAGGGCGCGACGGTCGACCGCGACGCGCTGCTGCGCAAGCTCGTCTCGATCCAGTACACGCGCAACGACACCGCGCTCGGCCGCGGCACGTTCCGCGTGCGCGGCGAGGCGCTCGAGGTCTTCCCCGCCTACGCCGAGACGGCCTACCGCGCAACGCTCTTCGGCGACGAGATCGAGCGCCTGCAGGAGTTCGACCCGCTGACCGGCGAGCTGCTGCAGGACGACATCGAGCACGTCGGGATCTGGCCGGCGACGCACTACAACGTCAAGGAGGGCACGATGGAGCGCGCGGTCGAGGAGATCGGCCGCGAGCTGAACGGGCGCTGCGCCGAGCTCGAGGCCGAGGGCAAGCTGCTCGAGAGCCACCGCCTGCGCCAGCGCACGCAGTACGACATGGAGATGCTGCGGGAGATGGGGTTCTGCAACGGCATCGAGAACTACTCGCGCATCCTCGACGGCCGCCGGCCCGGCGACCGCCCGTACTGCCTGATCGACTACTTCCCCGAGGACTTCGTCTGCTTCATCGACGAGTCCCACCAGACGGTGCCGCAGCTCGGCGCGATGTACGAGGGCGACCGCAGCCGCAAGACGACGCTTGTCGACTACGGGTTCCGCCTGCCCAGCGCACTCGACAACCGGCCGCAGACCTTCGACGAGTTCCTGTCGATCACGCCGAGGATCGTGTTCGTCAGCGCCACCCCCGGCGAGTTCGAGCGCTCGCACGCCGCGCGGATCGTCGAGCAGATCGTCCGCCCGACGGGCATCGTCGACCCGGCCGTCGAGGTGCGCGCGACGCGCAACCAGATCGACGACCTCATGAACGAGGTCCGCGCGCGCGTCGACCGCGAGGAGCGCGTCCTGGTCACCACGCTCACGAAGAAGATGAGCGAGGACCTGACCGACTACCTGCTCGAGATGGGCTTCCGCGTGCGCTACCTGCACAGCGAGGTCGACACGCTCGAGCGCATCCAGATCATCCGCGACCTGCGCCTGGGCGAGTACGACGTGCTCGTCGGCGTGAACCTGCTGCGCGAGGGTCTGGACCTGCCCGAGGTGACGCTCGTGGCGATCCTCGACGCCGACAAGGAGGGGTTCCTGCGCGGCGAGACCTCGCTGATCCAGACGATCGGGCGCGCGGCCCGCAACATCGAGGGCACGGTGATCATGTACGCCGACAAGGAGACGGCGGCGATGCGCGCGGCGATCGAGGAGACCGACCGCCGCCGCGCGATCCAGCTCGCCTACAACGAGGAGCACGGCATCACCGCCGCCTCGATCACGAAGGGCGTCAGCGACATCGCCGAGTTCCTCACGGCCGAGAGCAAGGTGCCCAAGGGGCGCCGGCGCTCCGAGCGCCGCCGCGCCAAGGACCTCGCGCCCGACGAGATCGACCGGACGCTGGTCGAACTCGAGGAGGAGATGCTCGCCGCCGCCGACGACCTGCGCTTCGAATACGCCGCGCGGCTGCGCGACGAGATCCGCGACCTGCGCCGCGAGCGGGCGGCCTTGACCGACGCGGGGATCGAGTTGGTGAAGGAAGAATCAACCTGATAATCTTCCTTCTTCCATGGCGCTGAACATCAAAGACCAGGAGACCGACGAGCTGGTCCGCGAGCTGGTTGAAGTAACCGGCGAGACGATCACCGCGGCGGTGCGCGCCGCGGTGCGCGAGCGTCTCGACCGGCTCGGCGCTGCTCGGGGTGCCGACCGACGATTCGAGGACATCATGGAGATCTCCCGTCGTGCCGCCACGCTGCCGGTCCTCGATTCGCGCACACCGGACGAGATCATCGGGTACGACGAGCACGGCCTCCCGGCGTAATGGTCGTCGACACCTCCGCGCTGGTCGCCGTCCTCTTCGGTGAGCCGGAGGCCGAGCGCTTCGCGCGAGCGATCGCCGCCAGCGCGAGCCCGGTCCTCTCAGCCGTGACGCTGGTCGAGGCGAGCATCGTCGTCGAGGCTCGCCAGGGAAGCGCCGGCGGACGTGAGCTGGACCTGCTCCTCCATCGCGGCGGCGTAGCTGTCGTCGCGGTCGACGCGAGGCAGGCGGAGCGCGCGCGCAGCGCCTGGCGCCGGTACGGGCGCGGGCGCGACCGCGCCGGGCTCAACCTCGGAGACTGCTTCTCCTACGCCCTGGCGGTGAGCCGTGCCGAGCCGCTGCTCTTCAAGGGCGAGGACTTCACGATGACCGACGTCCTTCGCGTCGCGCTCTAGCTGCCGCCCGTGCACGAGGCGCTGCTGACCTGGTACGCGCGCGAGCGCCGCGACCTGCCCTGGCGGCGCACCACGGACCCGTACGCGATCCTCGTCTCGGAGGTGATGCTCCAGCAGACGCAGGCGGCGCGCGTGGTCCCGCGCTACGAGGCGTGGCTTGAGCGCTGGCCGACCGAGGACACGCTGGCCGCGGCCAGGCGCGGCGAGGTTCTCGCCGCATGGGTCGGGCTCGGCTACAACGCGCGCGCGGTGCGGCTGCACGAGGCGTGCGCGATCGTCGCGCGCGAGGGCTGGCCGCGCACCGCGGCGGGACTGCGGGCGCTGCCGGGAGTCGGTGCGTACACGGCGGCGGCGGTCGCCGCGTTCGCGTTCGGCGAGCGCGTCGCGGCGGTCGACACGAACGTGCGCCGCGTGGCCCGGCGGCTCGGCCGTGGCGGGCCGCAGGAGCTGCTCGCCGGGGCCTCCGACGCCGCGGCCTGGAACCAGGCGACGATGGAGCTCGGCGCGACCGTGTGCCGCGCGCGCGAGGCGCGCTGCGAGGCCTGCCCGGTGGCGGCGTGGTGCGCGTCGTGCGGGCGGGTGGAGGTCGCCCCGCGCGCCCCGGCCGGCGCACGTGAGCGCTTCGAGGACACGAACCGCTGGGTGCGCGGGCGGGTGGTCGCGGCGCTCGCGGCCGGCGAGCCCCTGCCCGCCGGCATCGAGGGACGGCGGCTGGAGCGCGCGCTCGACGGGCTGATCCGCGACGGGCTCGTCGCAGGGCGCGGGGAAGAGGCGCGGCTCGCGTGAGCACCCTCTACGCTCCCGGACGACGATGACCGGCCACGCCGCTGACGACCCGCGCGAGGAGGCGCTTGCGCGCCTGGACGCCCTCGAGGATGAGCTCGGCGCGCTGAGCGCGTCCGTCCGTGAGGCGGCCGCCCGGCTGCGGCGCCAGATCGACGACGTGCGGGCGGGGATCGAGGCGCTGCCCGCGCCGCCGGCGGACGTGGCGGACCCCCCGTCCGCGCCGCATCCCGACGGATCCGGACAGGCCGCCGAGGGCGCGCGCCTGGTCGCGCTCGACCTCGTCCTCAGCGGCACCCCGCGCGACGAGGCGGTGCTGCGCCTGGCGGCCGAGTTCCCGGGCGTCGACGCCGCCGCCCTACTGGACGAGGCCGGCGCAACTTCCGCCTCCTGAGCGGGGTTCTTCATCTCGTGCGCCGCGTCCTCGCCACCGCGCCGGTCCTGCTCGCCTGCCTGCTCGCGCTCGCCGCGCCGGCCGCCGCGAGCTCCGTTCCGCCCGGCTTCTTCGGCGTGATGGCCAACGGGCCGCTCGAGCTGCCGCAAGTGAACCTCGACGCCGAGTACGCCGTGATGCACGCCAGCGGCGTGCAGAGCATCCGCGTGCCGACGCTGTGGCCGCAGATGCAGCCCTACCGGACGCTCGACCAGGTGCCCGCGGCCGACCGCGCGCGCTACACCGTCGTCGACGGCGTCCCCACCGACTTCAGCACGATGGACGGGCGCGTCGCGGCCGCCGCGCGCAACGGACTGGACGTCTTGTCGCTCGTGCTGGAGACGCCCGCCTGGGCCGCCCGGAACCCGTCGAACGTCTTCTCGCCGCCGCGCGACGACGCCGACTACGCGCGCTTCCTGCGCGCGCTCGTCGGCCGCTACGGGCCGCAGGGCAGCTTCTGGGCGCAGAACCCCGGCGTTTCGAAGCGCCCGCTGCGCCTGTGGCAGATCTGGAACGAGCCGAGCCTGCCGCGCTACTTCCCCGTCAAGAGCTTCGCGCGGCCGTACGTGCAGCTGCTCGGGGCCGCGTACAGCGCGATCAAGGCCGCCGACCCGGGCGCGACGGTCGTCACCGCGGGGCTGCCGAACTTCTCCTGGCGCGACCTCGAGACGATGTACAAGGCGGGGCTGCACGCCAAGGGGCACTTCGACGCGGTCGCGGTGCACCCGTTCACCGGCCGGCCGTCGGACAGCGTGCGCATCCTGCGCTACGTGCGGGGGGTGATGGACCGCAACGGCGACCGGCGCGCCGCCATCTGGGTCACCGAGGTCTCGTGGCCGTCCGGGCGCGGCAAGGCGCAGTCCAACCAGCGCTGGGTCACCACGCCCGTCGGCGAGGCCGTGAAGGTGCGCCAGGTCTACGAGGCCTACGCGAAGGCCGCCCGCTCGCTGAAGCTGCAGCGCGCCTTCTGGTACGCCTGGGCGACGACCGACCGCGACTCGCCGAACGCCTTCGACTACGCCGGCCTGCGCACGTACACGCCCGCCGGCCGCTTCATCAGCAAGCCCGCGCTGGCGGCCTACCGGGCGGTCGCGCTGCGACTCGAGGGCTAGCACACACGAACGTCTGTTCGCCTCTCTAGACTGGGCGGCGATGCCGCCATCCGACACGATCGTCGTCTCCGGCGCTCGTGAGCACAACCTGAAGAACGTCTCGCTCGAGCTGCCGCGCAACGCGCTGGTGGTGATCACCGGGCTGTCCGGATCCGGGAAGTCCTCGCTGGCCTTCGACACGATCTACGCCGAGGGGCAGCGGCGCTACGTCGAGTCGCTGAGCGCCTACGCGCGCCAGTTCCTGGGGCAGATGGACAAGCCCGACGTCGACTCGATCGAGGGCCTCTCGCCGGCGATCTCGATCGACCAGAAGACGACCTCGCGCAACCCGCGCTCGACCGTCGGCACGGTCACCGAGATCTACGACTACCTGCGCCTGCTGTGGTCGCGGGTGGGTCATCCCCACTGCTACAACTGCGGCGCGCCGATCGCCGGGCAGTCGGCCGAGCAGATCATCGACCAGGTGATGGAGCTCGAGGAGGGCACGCGCTTCATGGTGCTCGCGCCGGTCGTGCGCGGGCGCAAGGGCGAGTACGGCAAGCTCTTCGAGGAGCTGCGCGCCGACGGCTTCGCGCGCGCGAAGGTCGACGGCGAGCTGCGGATGCTCGAGGACGGCATCGAGCTCGACAAGAAGTACAAGCACGACATCTCGGTGGTCGTCGACCGCCTCGTGATGCGCACCGACCTGCGCAAGCGCCTGGCGGACTCGATCGAGACCGCCGTCGGCCTGGCGGACGGCATCGTCGAGATCGAGCTCGTGCCCCGCGACGGTGAGGGGGCCGGCGCGACGCTGACCTTCTCCGAGAAGTTCGCGTGCCTGAAGTGCGGCACCTCGATGCCCGAGCTCGAGCCGCGGATCTTCTCGTTCAACTCGCCGCACGGCGCATGCGAGCGCTGCACCGGCCTGGGCTCGCAGATGGAGATCGACCCGGACCTCGTCGTCCCGGACCCGTCGCTGTCGATCGGGGAGGGCGCGATCGCGCCGTGGGCCGGCAGCTCGTCGCAGTACTACGACCAGATCGCCGAGGCGATCTCGCGCGAGTACGGCGTCGACCTCGACGCGCCGTGGGACGAGCTTCCCGACGAGCACCGCGACCTCTTCCTACACGGCACGCGCGGCGAGCGCGTCCACATCACCTACCGCAACCGCTACGGGCGCGAGCGCTCGTATGCGACGCGCTTCGAGGGCGTCGTCGACAACCTGCAGCGCCGCTACCGGGAGACCGACTCCGAGGGGATGCGCGAGCGCATCGAGGAGTTCATGGCGGTCGTCCCGTGCCCGGCATGCAAGGGCTCGCGGCTGCGCCCCGAGTCGCGCGCGGTGCTCGTCGGCGGCATGGCGATCCACGACTTCACACGCCTGTCGGTGCGCCAGGCGCTGCGCTGGGTCAACGAGGTCCAGCTCACCGACACCGAGCGCCACATCGCGCGGCTGATCCTGCGCGAGATCGAGGAGCGCCTGCGCTTCCTGGAGAACGTCGGCATCGGCTACCTGTCGCTCGATCGCGCGGCGTCGACGCTGTCGGGCGGCGAGGCGCAGCGCATCCGCCTGGCCACGCAGATCGGCTCGGCGCTCGTCGGCGTCCTCTACGTGCTCGACGAGCCGTCGATCGGCCTGCACCAGCGCGACAACTCGAAGCTCATCCACACGCTCGAGCGGCTGCGCGACCTCGGGAACTCGGTGCTCGTCGTCGAGCACGACGAGCAGACGATGCGCGCCGCCGACTGGCTCGTGGACCTCGGCCCCGGCGCCGGCGAGCACGGCGGCAGGGTCATCGCGCAGGGCACGGCGGAACAGGTCGAACGGGTGGCCGAGTCGCTGACGGGGCGCTTCCTCTCCGGCGCGGAGAGCGTCGCGGTGCCCGAGCGGCGGCGCGCGCCCGCCGGCAGCCTGGAGGTCCGCGGCGCGCGCCAGCACAACCTGCGCGGCATCGACGTCACTGTGCCGCTCGGCGTCTTCACCGTCGTCACCGGTGTCTCGGGGTCCGGGAAGTCGACGCTCGTCAACGAGGTGCTCTACAAGGCGGTCGCGAACAAGCTGCACCGCGCGCGCCAACGTGCCGGCGGCCACACCGCGGTGCTGGGGCTCGACCAGCTGGACAAGATCATCCAGGTCGACCAGTCGCCGATCGGCCGCACGCCGCGCTCGAACCCGGCGACGTACACCGGCCTGTTCGACGTGATCCGCGACCTGTTCTCCAAGACCCCGGAGGCGCGGGCGCGCGGCTACAAGCCGGGCCGCTTCTCGTTCAACGTCAAGGGCGGGCGCTGCGAGGTCTGCAAGGGCGACGGGCAGATCAAGATCGAGATGCACTTCCTGCCGGACGTCTACGTGCCGTGCGAGCAGTGCCACGGCAAGCGCTACAACCGCGAGACGCTGGACGTGCGCTTCAAGGGCAAGACGATCGCCGACGTGCTCGACATGCCGGTCGAGGAGGCCGTCGCGTTCTTCGCGAACATCCCGAAGATCCGCCGGCGGCTGGAGACGCTGAACGACGTCGGCCTGGGTTACATCCGCCTGGGCCAGCCGGCGACGACGCTCTCCGGCGGCGAGGCGCAGCGCGTGAAGCTTGCGACCGAGCTGTCGAAGGTCGCGACGGGCCGTACGCTCTACATCCTCGACGAACCGACGACGGGCCTGCACTTCGCCGACGTGCAGCGCCTGCTCGACGTGCTGCACCGGCTCGTCGAGCAGGGGAACTCGGTCGTCGTCATCGAGCACAACCTCGACGTGATCAAGACCGCCGACCGGATCATCGACATGGGCCCGGAGGGCGGCGAGGAGGGCGGCACCGTCGTCGCACACGGCACCCCGGAGGAGGTCGCCGGGACCGCCGGCTCGCATACCGGCGAGTTCCTGCGCGCGCTCGTCGAGCCGGCGAAGCCACGGGGGCGGCGCGGCGCGCGGCCGCGGCGGGCCGCGGCGAAGGCCGCCGCGTGAACGACGCCCGCCTGTGGTGGGTGAAGTGGCGCTGGTACCAGCGCAACGCGCATCCGTGGAACCGGGCCCGGATCCACGCCGAGTTCGCGCGCCGGCGCGCCTTCGTCAAGTGGCCGGTGAACGGCGAGGTGCTCGAGCTGCTGCGCTCCGGGCGCCTGCAGCTGGGCGAGGGCACGCTGCTGGAGCCGGGGGTGTGGCTCACCGGCGGCGAGCGCGGGCGGATCACGATCGGCGCGGGCGTCTTCCTCAACCAGCAGGTGATGATCGCCGCGACCGATCACGTGGAGATCGGCGACCACTGCATGCTCGCCAACGGATCGTTCGTGACCGACGCCGACCACCGGCACGACGATCCGACGAGGCCGATCACGTGGCAGGGGTTCACGTCGAAAGGGCCGACGCGCCTGGAGGACAACGTCTGGCTGGGGGCGCACGTCGTCGTCACCAGCGGCGTGACGATCGGCTCGCGCTCGGTGATCGGCGCGAACAGCGTCGTCACGCGCGACATCCCGCCCGGCGTCATCGCCGCCGGGGCGCCCGCGCGGGTGATCCGCGAGATCGCGTTTACGGGTGGGGCGTAGCCGCCGGCCCACGGTGGGGCGGGGCTCTGCGCGCAGTAGCGTTCGGGCGGTGACCGCGTCGATTGTCGCCCGGGACGCCGCAACCGGCGAGCTCGGCGTGGCGGTGTTCACCGCCTACCCGAGCGTGGGGATGCGCGTGCCGTTCACGGAGCCCGGCGTAGGGGCCGTCGCGGTCCAGTCGTTCGCCCCGCGCCGGCTCGGCCCGCGCGCGCTTGAGCTGCTGCGCGCCGGTGCAGGCGCCGCAGCGGTGATCGAGGCGCTGGCCGCCCCCGAGGACGCGTCGGACACGTGGCAGCTCGCCGTCCTGCCGGCACGGGGCGAGGCGGCCGGCTTCACCGGTGCCGGCTGCGTGGGGTTCGCGGGGGAGGCGACGGGGCTGGATTGCCGCTGCCAGGCGAACATGATGGCGGCGGCGGGCGTCCCCGAGGCGATGTGCGAGGCGTTCAGCGCCGCTGAGGGCGAGCTTGCGGCGCGGCTGCTGTCCGCCCTGGAGGCAGGCGAGCGGGCCGGCGGGGACGCCCGCGGCAGGATGTCCGCAGCGCTGGTCGTCGCCCCGTCGGAGGGGGAGCCGTGGGAGCGCAGCGCCGACGTGCGCGTTGACGTCCACCCTGATCCGCTGGGGCAGCTCGCGCGAGCGCTCGCCATTCACCGCGCTTTCGCCCGGATGGACCTCGCTGGGGAGCGCGCGGCGGTGGGCGACGGCGAGGGCGCCGCGCAGGCCGGTATGGCGGCGCTGGCCCTCGCGCCCGACGACGCGCAGCTGCTGCTCTGGATCGGTCTCGGCGCCGCCACGGGGAACCTCGAGCTGGGTACCGGGCTCGTCCGCCGCGCGCTCGAGCTGCAGCCGTCGCTCGCGCCGCTCCTCGGCCGCATCCCGGCGGCCGTGATGCCCGCCGCCCCGGCCGTGCGCGAGCGACTCGCGCACGACGGGCAGTAGCGCCGGCCGCCACCGAACGTCCCTCGCGGCCTCCTATGGACGGCCATGAGGGACGCTCGTCGTGGGCGGGTTCACACCTCGTTCGCATCTCTGGGGCCGTCCAGCGTCCCGCGTTGCCGCCCATGAGGGGCCGCGAGGGACGTTCGAGGGTGGTGGGTGGCGCTCTGCGGCGGGGGAGCGCCTCAGCGCGCGGCCAGCGCGGCGCGGAACTCCGCGAGCTCGGCGGCGTCGATCGAGTAGCCGTGCTCGGGGCCCGGGTAGGTGCGCTCGCGGACCTCGCGCGCGTACTGCGCGACGCCGGCGGTCATCTCGTCGAGGAGGCTCGCGTAGCGCTTGACGAAGCGCGCGCCGAGGCCTTCGCGGATGCCCAGCAGGTCATGGAAGACGAGCACCTGGCCGTCGACGGCGGGGCCGGCGCCGATCCCGATCACCGGGATCTCCATGCGCGGCATCAGCGCCTCGGAGACCGCCGACGGGATCGCCTCGAAGACGATCGCGAAGCAGCCCGCCTCCTGCAACGCGAGTGCCTCGTCGGCGATGCGCGAGGCGGCCTGCGCGGTGCGTCCCTGCGCCTTGTAGCCGCCGAGCGCGGTCGAGGTCTGCGGGGTCAGGCCGACATGGCCCATCACGGGGATCCCGGCGCCGATGATCGCCCGCGCGCGGCGCACGGAGACCTCGCCGCCGCCCTCGAGCTTCACCGCGTCGCAGCCGGCCTCCTTGACGAACCGCAGCGCGGTCGTCACGGCCTGCTCGTCGCTGACCTCGTAGGAGCCGAACGGCAGGTCCCCGATCAGGAACGGGTTGTGCAGGCCGCGACGCACCGCCTTGGCGAGCACGAGCAGCTCGTCGAGCTCGACGGCGACGGTCGAGGGGTAGCCGAGGACGGTCATCGCCCCGGAGTCGCCCATCAGGACGAGATCGACGCCGGCCACCTCGGCGGCCCGCGCGCTCGGGTGGTCGTAGGCGGTGACCATCACGATCGGCTCGCCGCGGCGCTTCTTCTCGAACAGCCGCGGCAGCGTCATCGGCAGGCGCGAGGCGTCGGCCGGGACCTGCACGCTGGTAGGCATGGTGCTCATGGCTGGTGCTCCTGTCTCTCGGGGTTGACGCTCCGGCTAACGCGCAGAGTCGCCACCTCGGCTTCGACGTGGGGGGTTCGGGATGGGGGTGCTGCGAGAAGGTTGTCGATGAGCCGCACCCGCCCGACGCGCGCTGCGGCCAGCAGCAGCACGTCGTGCTCCAGGTCGGCGACGGGGGCGAGCGTCGCGGGGTCGGCGACCTCGAAGTACTCGGGCTCGGCGCCGTGCTCGTGCAGCGCCTCGATGCCGATGCGGCGCGCCTGGGCCGGGTCGGACACGGTCCCATCGGCGATCGCGCCGGCGACGGCGCGCAGCGCGCGCGACAGCGCCAGCGCGCGCTCGCGCTTCTCGCCGCGCAGAAGGGCGTTACGGCTCGAGAGGGCGAGGCCGTCGGGCTCGCGGACGGTCGGGCACAGCTCGATCCGCACGGGGAGGTCGAGGTCGCGCGCGAGCCGCCGGACCACGGCGGCCTGCTGCGCGTCCTTGCGGCCGAAGTAGGCGACGTCGGGCTGCACCATGTTGAGGAGCTTGGTGACGACGGTCGTCACGCCGTGGAAGTGGGCCGCGCCGCGATGGGCGCCCTCGAGCGTCTCGGTGAGCGGCCCGGCGACGCTGACCGTGGTCGCGAACCCATCCGGGTAGACCTCGGCGACGGACGGCGCGAACAGGAGGTCGGCGCCCGCGTCCGCCGCGCGCGCGGCGTCGTGCTCCTCGGTACGCGGGTACACGGCGAGGTCGGCCGGGTCGTCGAACTGGGCGGGGTTGATGAATGCGGAGACGACGACGACGTCGCAGGCCGCGCGGGCGGCGCGGATCAGCGACACATGGCCCTCGTGCAGCGCGCCCATCGTGGGGACGAGGCCGATCGTGCGCCCGGCGCGGCGCTCCGGCGCCAGTGCCGCGCGCAGCTCGGCGACGGTGTGCAGCGTCCTCATGCGGGCGCCCCCGCGGGTGTGCGCCCTGCGAGGGCGCGGGTCGCGTCGGCGAGCGCGTCGAACAGCGCCAGCAGGTCGGCGGCGCGCGCGGCGACGGCCTCGCGCTGGCGCTCAACGGTCGCCTCATCGCCGCGGGCGATCGGCCCGGTCAGCGCGGCCGGCCCGTCGGCGGCCCAATTCTCCACCGCTGCCCGCACGAGCGGCACGAGTGCGGCACGCGGGACGCCCGCCTGCGCCGCCAGGCGCTCGGCCGCCGCCTCCACGGTCACGAGGAAGTTCGAGGCGGCCGAGGCCGCGGCGTGGTACAGGGCGCGGTCCTCGTCGGCGATCTCGAAGGCACGCATGCCCAGATCGGCGGCGAGCTCGCGCGCGCGGGCGAGTGCCGCAGGCGTCGACGCAGCGACCGCGCAGCCGGCGCCGGCGAACCGCGCGCCGCGCGGCGTGACCGTCATCAGCGGGTGCAGCGCGAAGCCGCCGCGCTCGCCGAGCGCGTCAAGGCCGGTCGCGCCGGAGCAGTGCCCGACGAGCGGCCCCGGTGCGATCAGCGCTGCGGCCTGGGCGATCGCGGCGTCCGGAACGCAGAGCAGGGCGATGTCGGCGCCCGCGGCGTCGGCGCCGCGGCCGAGCGGCCCGGCCACCTCGTGGCCGGCGCCGCGCAGGGCACTCGCGAGGGCGTTGCCCAGCCGGCCGGAGCCGACGATGGCGATCGTGAGAGGCATCTCGTTCCGGTTCCCAGCGGGATACCGGTCAAGTCCGTTGGTGGAGGATGGGCTCCTGGCGGTGCAGGTGGTGGATGGTCCGCCCCTGGAAGGTGACGGCCTCGTCACGAACGGTAGCACCCGGGGCGCGGGGGTAGCATCGCGCCGCGATGTCCGTGCCGAAGACGAGCGACGAGCGCCGCGAGGCGCTGAAGGAGGTCTTCCTGGCCGCGCGGGCGTGCGAGCGCTGCCCGCAGCTCGTGGCCACGCGCACGCAGGTCGTCTTCGGCGCCGGCAACGCCGACGCGGACCTCATGTTCGTCGGCGAGGCCCCGGGGCGTGACGAGGACGAGCAGGGCCTGCCGTTCGTCGGGCGCTCGGGCCAGCTGCTGAACACGCTGCTCGGGGAGATCGGCCTGCGCCGCGACGACGTCTTCATCGCCAACGTCCTCAAGTGCCGGCCACCGCAGAACCGCGACCCCCACCCGGAGGAGATCGAGCGCTGCAGCCCGTACCTCTGGCGACAGCTCGAGCTGATCCAGCCGACCGTCGTGGTGACGCTGGGGAACTTCGCGACGAAGCTGCTGCGCGCCGAGCCGACCGGCATCCGCCAGATCCACGGCCGCGCCGAGGAGCGCGTGCTGGGACGCCGCCGCGTGCGGCTGCTGCCCGTCTACCACCCGGCCGCCGCGCTGCGCTCGGCGGTGAACCTCGAGGAGCTGCGCGCCGATTTCGCCACGATTCCGGCGCTGATCGCCCAGGGTGCACCGGCGCAGCCCGAGCCCGTCGGCAGCGAGCGTGAGCCCTCCGCGGAGGAGATCGCGGCCGCGCGCGCCGCGGCGACCGGTGTGGCCGAGAACGAGCCGCAGCCCGCCGCAGGCGCGCGCGAGACGGCCGGCGACGGGACCGCGGCGGGCGAGCAGCCGCCGTCGCCGGACGCTCAGCTCGGGCTCTTCTGAGCCGCCCGCAACGCGGCGAGCAGCGCGCGGTTGCGCGCGCGCCGGCGCCCGGCCGTCGCGCGCACCGCGAACGTCAGCTGCTGCGCGCGGTCGTCACGCGCCAGCGCGCGCGCGCCGAGCGCGCGCCCGACGACGGTGCGCCGGCGGCGCGCCTGCAGCGTAAGCGCCTCGTCCGGGAAGGCTGCGCCGGTGCTGTGCCCGCCCAGGTGGGTGAGCGCGATCTCCGGGTGCAGCTCGGTCGGGATGCCCGCGGCCGCGGCGCGCAGGCAGAGGTCGAGATCCTCGTAGAAGAGGAACTCGCCGGGGTCGAACGGGCCGAGCTCGCGCAGCACCGCGGTCGGCGCCGCCAGGCACGCCGCGATCGCCCAGCCGACGCGCCGCGGCGCATCCGCGCGGAATGGCTCGAGGCGCTCGCGCAGCGCGCGCGGCAGCACCCGGGGCGGCACGAGCGCCGCGAGGTAGGCGTCGCGCCCGCCCGGCCGCGGGTGCGCGCTGCGCTGCACGCCGCCGTCGGCGTTGAGCAGGCGCGGGACGAGCAGCGCGCGCCGCCCGTCGGCGAGCCGTGCGAGGCGCGCCAGGCCGTCGTCGCGCGCCAGGCAGTCGGGGTTGAGCAGCACGCTGACGGGGTGCTCGGCGAGTGCGATGCCGGCGTTGTTGGCGGCGCCGAACCCTGGGTTGCCCTCGAGCACCAGCGTCTCCGCGCCCCAGGCGCACGCGATCTGTGCGCCCTCGTCGTGTGAGCCGCTGTCGACGCAGACGACCTGCGGGCGCGCCGGGAGGTGCTCGTCGAGCGAGTCGAGCAGGCGTCGCAGGTGCGCGGCGGAGTCGTGCAGGACGACGATGACGCTGAAGCTCATGCGCCTGCGGCCTCGATCAGCGCGGCGTGCATGGCGGCGGCGGCACGCGAGGGGGTCAGGCGCCGCGCGGCCGCTCGCGCGTCGGCCGCCAGACGCGCACGCAGCGCGTCGTCGGCCGCGATCCGCGCCAGCGCGCCGGCCAGCGCCTCCGCGTCTCCGGCGGGCACGTAGAGCGCGGCGTCGCCGAGCGTTTCGCGAAAGGCGGGCAGGTCCGAGAGCACGGACGGGACGCCGAGCAGCGCCGCCTCGAGCGGCGGCAGTCCGAACCCTTCGAGCAGCGCGGGGAGCACGAGCGCGGCGGCGCCGGCGTAGAGGGCGCGCAGCCGCTCATCGCCGACGGGCCCTTCGAGCCGGATGCCGTCGATCCCCTGGAGGTGGCCCGCGAGGCGGCCTGAGCCCGCGACGCGCAGCTCGGCCTGCAGGCCACGGGCGCGTGCCACGCGGTAGGCGGCGGTGAGCACGTCGATGCCCTTGCGCGGCTCCAGCGCGCCCACGAACAGGAGGTACGGCCGGGCCGCCGCCGCGGTGCCGACCGCCGCGCCGGTCGGAGCGGTCCCCGGCGCGGTGACGCCGGGCGCCACCACGCGCAGGCGCTCGGCCGCGAGCGGCCAGCCTGCGGCCAAAAGGTCGTCACGGGTCGCGGCGCTGTCGGTGACCACCAGCCGCGCCCGCGCGGCCAGCCGCCGCGGCCTTGCTGCGCGGTGCCACAGGCGCTCGTAGGCGGTGAAGTCCTGCGGGCGCGCCTCGAAGGAGCGGTCATGCACCGTGAGCACCACCGGCACGCGGTCCGACACCGCGATGGGCGCAGGGGCCGGCAGCCAGACGACGTCGAGCGCGCCGCCCAGCAGACGGTCCAGCCGCGGGCGGCGGGCCAGCGCGGCGGCGCCGAACAGCGCTCGCGAGGGCGCCGTGGTGCGCACCGCGCGAACGCCGGCGGGGACGCGCACGGGCCGCCGGCCGGGAACGAGGGCGAGCCATGCGTCGCCCGGGAAGTCGCGCGCCAGGGCGGCGAGCATGCCCTCCAGGTAGCGCGCGACGCCGCGCCCCGCGCCGAGGTGGCGCGCATCGACTCCGACCCTCATCCGCCGCCACGCTAGCGCCCCGTCGCCCCGATCGCAGATAGTCTCGACCACGTGAGCCCGTCCGGCCCCGCAGAGCAGCGCGTCGCGCTGGTGCACGACTTCCTGCTCGATCTGCGCGGGGCCGAGCGCGTGTTCCTGCAGCTCTGCGAGCTGTTCCCGGACGCCGACCTCTTCACCGCGGTCTATGACCCGCGCGGCACCGAGGGGCGCTTCATTCACCGGCGGGTCCACGCCTCGCACCTGCAGCGCCTGCGTCCCACGGCGCGCACGTTCCGCCCGCTGCTCCCGCTCTACCCGGCGGCGATGGAGTCGCTCGACCTGCGCGGCTACGACCTCGTCGTCTCGAGCTCGTCGGCCTGGGCGCACGGCGTGATCCCCGAGCCGGGCGCGGTGCATCTCTGCTACTGCCACAACCCGTTCCGCTACGCCTGGAACGCGCGCGAGGACACGCTCGCGCAGGCCAGCCCGCTGCTGCGGCCGGTGCTGGCGAACGTGCTCACCCGCTGGCGCCAATGGGACTACATCGCTGCGCAGCGCGTCGACGCCTACGTCGCCAATTCCGAGACGACGCGGCTACGGATCGAGCGCTACCTGGGCCGCAGCGCGACGGTTCTGCACCCGCCGGTCGAGGTCGGGCGCTTTCATCCGGTCCGGCCCGGCGACCTTGCGGACCACTACCTCGTGCTCTCCGAGCTGATGGCGCACAAGCGGCTCGACGTCGCGGTGCGCGCGTTCAGCGAGCTGCGCCTGCCGCTGGTCGTCGCCGGCAACGGTCCCGACGCCCGGCGCCTGCAACGCCTCGCCGGGCCGACCGTGCGCTTCGTGGGCCGCGTGAGCGACGCGGCGGCCGCGCGGCTGCTGAGCACGTCGCGGGCGCTCGTCGTGACCGCCACCGAGGAGTTCGGGATCGCCGCCGTCGAGGCGCAGGCGGCGGGACGCCCCGTGATCGCCCTGCGCGACGGCGGCGTGCTCGAGACCGTGGCCGAGGGGCGGACCGGGACGTTCTTCGATGCGCCGACGCCGGCCTCGCTGATCGACGCCGTGCAGCGGTTCGACCCGCTCGCGATCGACCCGGCCGACTGCCGGGCCAACGCCGAGCGCTTCGCAGACGATCGCTTCCGCAGGCGGTTCCGCGCGCTTGTCGACCAGGCGCTGGTCGGCGAGCACGGAGGCGCTCCGGCCGCGCGGGTGCGTCCGCGTCGGCGCGAGCGCGGGCTCGCGCGGCACGGGTGAGCAGCGCCGCGGCTCCGGTCGCCCCGGGCGCGCGCGCCCGCGGCCACGGGCGGATGGGCGACGCCGGTCTGCAGGCCGCCCTGTTCCTCGTCGCGGCGGGGCTCGCGGCGAGCACGCTGCGCTGGGGGATCTCGCCGCACGACGAGGGGATCATGCTCGCCTGGGGGCGGCGGGTCGCCGGCGGCCAGTGGCCCTACCGGGACTTCTGGTCGAACTACCCGCCCGGCCAGACGCTCGTCACGGCGCTCCTGATCAAGCTCTTCGGCCAGTCGCTGCTCGTCTGGCGGATCGTGCGCGTGCTCGTCGGCGCCGCGGCGTCGCTGCTCGCCTTCTGGCTCGTGCGCCGGGACGCGGGGACGCGGGTGGCCTTGGCGGCGTGGGCGGCCGTCGCGGGGGCGATGGCCTGGCCGCTCACGCCCGGCCCGAATGCGCTCGCGCTGGCCCTCGCGCTGGGGGCGCCGCTCGCGGCGCGCCGGCATCCCGTCGCGGGCGGTGCGCTCGCGGGCCTGGCGTTCGCGACGCGCTACGAGGTCGGTGTCGCGGCCGCGCTTGCGGCGATGCTCGCGACCGGCGAGCGGCGGGCCGCCGGACGCGCCGCGCTCGCCGCGACCGCCGTCGCCGCCGCGTGCCTGCTGCCGTTCGCGGTCGTCGCCGGGGGCCAGATGCTCGACCAGACGATCGGGTTCCTCGGGGTCGCGGGCCTCCAGCGCCTGCCGTTCCCGCTCAGCCCCTCCGGCGTCGGGCTCGACCCGAACAAGCTGCTCGAGCTGTGGATCCCGGCGATCCTGGTCGCCGGCTCGGCGCTATGGCTCGCCTGGGCGCTGCTGCGCCGACCGCGGGCGCCCGGCTGGGCGATGGCCCCGCTGATCGCGGTCGGGCTGGCCTACCTGCTCTCGCGCACCGACGAGTTCCATCTCGTCCCGCTGGCACCGGCGCTCGCGGTCGGCTGCGCGCTGGCCGCCGGCGCCGAGCGGGCGCGCCCGCGCTCGTCGCGGGCGCTGCAGATCGCGCTGCTCGGTGTCGTCGCGCTGATCGCGCTTCACGGCTGGGAGCGCCAGGCGGGCATCCTGCGCCACCCGCCCGCGCGCGCCGCGGTGCCCGGCGGCGTGGGCGACGGCGTGACAACCGACCCCGCACAGGCCGCCGCGCTGCGGGCGCTGATCCCGCGCGTGCGGGCGCTGACCCCAGGCGGCGAGCCGGTGCTCGTGGCGCCGCCGCGCTACGACCGCGTGCGCGTCGGCGACCCGTTGCTTAACGTCCTGCTCGACCGCCCCAACCCGACGCGCTACGACGTCATTCAGCCCGGCGTCGTCACGACGGCGAAGGTCCAGCGCGAGATGGTGCGCGACCTCGCGCGCACGAACGTCGTCGTGCGCTGG
>Ga0335069_10004423_pt1 | contig 20877 bp, 19 predicted proteins | sample Lox_Sample_11_FD_206714 | JGI IMG/M metagenome (GOLD analysis project Ga0335069, IMG submission 206714) | Soil microbial communities from Loxahatchee National Wildlife Refuge, Florida, United States - Lox_Sample_1.1 | ecosystem: Environmental > Terrestrial > Soil > Wetlands | place: USA...
TCGACGACGATGACGATGACCGAGGGCCAGGTGATCCCCTCGTACATCGAGCTGAAGAACACCGGCACCAAGGCGTGGGACTCGAACACGCGCATCGGCACCACGCAGCCGCGCGACCGCAAGAGCGTCTTCGCCGACAAGACGTGGATCGCACCCAACCGCCTCGCCGCCGTGTCCGGAACGGTGCCCCCCGGAGGGACTTACAAGTTCACGTTCGACCTCGCGGCGCCGACGACGGCTGGGACGTACGACGAGTTCTTCGGCGTGGTCCAGGAAGGCGTGGCCTGGTTCAGCGATCCGGGGCAGGGTGGGCCGCCCGACAACGATCTCGAGGTGAAGATCCAGGTCGTCGCGCCCGACTACCGCGGTACGTTCAAGGACCAGAGTTTCCCGAGCTCGCCTGCACCGCTCGACGTCCACGAGGGGGACGTGGCGACCGGCTACATCGAGCTCACGAACTCGGGCACGCAGACGTGGAAGGCGGGGACGACCAAGCTCGCACCCATCCCGCGCGACAAGGCGTCGCCCTTCGCAGACAAGTCCTGGCTCTCGCCGACGCGCATCTCGACGGTGGCGGCAGACGTCGCGCCCGGGGCCGTGGGGCGCTTCGACGTGACCCTCGACGCGAACGCGGTGGGTGACACCGAGGTGGAATTCGGGCTCGTCGAGGAGAGCGTGACCTGGTTCGCCGACGCGCCGCAGGGCGGCGGCCCGGCCGACGGTTTCCTCAAGGTGCACTTCGTCGTCCTGCCGAAGGGCGCGCCGCTCGACGCAGGTTTGCCTCCCGGTGAGGGAGGCGTCGCCGTCGGAGACGATGGCGGTCCGACCGTGGGCGACGACGCTGGCGCCAACGGCGACGGTGGCACCTGGGACAATGCGACGAACGTCGGAAGCTCCGGAGGGTGCAGCGTCGCCGCGACGGGTGGGACGAGCGGCGCGGCTTCGTGGGCGAGCCTGCTCGGCGTCGTGATGGCCCTCGGCGCGGGTGCGCGTCGGCTCACGCGGAGGCGTGCGCCTTCGGCTTCTTCACCCACTCGAGCAGCCGCTCGCCAGGCCACGCGTTGGCCACGCGATCCGCGGGCACCCAGGCACGCTCGGCGTTGCGCGCGGCGTAGTGCACCCGTTCCAGCTCGCGCGCCTCGTGCGCGTCGCTCGTGACGACGAACGTCACGCCCGACCCCCGCGCATGGCGAAGCGCCTCGACCGACATGTCGAGCCGTGGCAGCCCTCCGTTGATCTCGAGGGCAGTCCCCGTCTTCTCTGCGGCGGCGACGATCCCGTCCAGGTCCAGGTCGATGCCGGGTCGCGCTCCGATCATGCGCGCCGAGAGGTGCCCGATCATGCGCACCGACGGGTCCTGCATGGCGGTCACGATTCGACGCGTCTGCGCGGCGCGATCGAGCTCGAAGTGGTCGTGGACCGAGGCGAGGCACCAGTCGAAGGCGGCGCGGAACTCGGGGTCGTAGTCGAGCTCCCCGGCGGGGCCGATGTTCAGCTCGATGCCGTGCATCAACGCGAGCGACGAGCCCAGCTCCTTCTGCATCGCGCAGATGCGCGCCCGCTGTTCGAGGAGCGCCTCGCGGCCGACTCCCGACAGGGTTCCCTCGGCGTGGTCGGTGATCGCGAGGACGCGATAGCCGCGCGCCCGCGCTGCAGCGACGACTTCCTCGAGTGGCGATCGACCGTCGCCGGAGACGGTGGTGTGCACGTGGAAGTCTCCGGAGATGGCCTCGATCGCCTTCGGCAAGGTCCCCGCCTCGGCCGCCTCGATCTCCCCGCAGTCCTCGCGCAGGGCGGGCGGAATCCACGGCAGCCCCAGGGCCTCGTAGATCTGCTCCTCCGTCTCGCGCGCGACGATGCGGCCTCCTTCGACCTCGGAGAGGGCGTACTCGTTGAGCGTCCAGCCGCGCGCGAGCGCCCGCTGGCGCAGCTTGATGTTGTGCCCCTTCGACCCCGTGAAGTAGAGGCGCGCTGCGCCCAGGGCGGCCTGCTCGACGACCCGCACGTCCACCTGCGTTCCGCGGCGCGTAACGATGCTCGTCTTCGTGTCTCCGCGCCCGAGCACCCTGTCGACGACGTTCATCGACACGAGCGCGTCCATGACCGCCGCCGGCGCGGTCGACGCGACGACGACGTCGATGTCGCCGACCGTCTCCGAGAAGCGCCGTAGCGACCCGCAGTAGGACGCGTGCGTGACCCCCGGCACTTCCTGGAGCCGAGCGACGATGCGCTCGGCCAGCGGCAGAGCCACCGAGATGGGCGTCCGGCCGATCGACCCCTGCTTCTCGAGGCGGGCGATCGCCTGCGCCAGCTTCTCCTCCGCCTTGGCCCCGAGGCCGGCCAGGCCGCGGAGCTTCTGGCCTGCGATGGCGGCGCGCAGGTCTTCCAGCGACTGCACGCCGAGCTCGGCCCGCAGCTTCTTCACGGTCTTGGGCCCCAGCCCCGGGAGCTTGAGCAGCGCGACCACGCCCGCCGGGTGCTTCTTCCGGAGGCCCTCGAGCTTCTCGACCCGGCCCGTCTCGATGAGCTCGCGGATCTTGGCGGCCGTGCTCTTGCCGATCCCCTGGATCTGCTGGAGCTCCCTTTCCGTGAGGCGCCCGAGATCGGTGGCCTGGGCCGCGATGGCCTGGGCGGCGCTCTCGTAGGCGCGCACGCGGAAGGATTGCGGGTCGCCCTCCTCGAGCATCGTCAGCTCGGCGAGCTCCCGCAGCATGTCGAGGACGTCTTGCTTCGTGTCGCTCACACGCTTGTCTAGTAGCCTCCCAGCCGTGGCGACGAAAGAGGCACCGGAGACCCTCGTCGTCGGCGGGCGCGAGGTCGCGGTCACGAACCCGAGCAAGCCGTACTTCTCGCGCGAGACGAAGCTGACGAAGCTCGAGGTGGTTCGCTACTACCTCGCGGTCGCCGAGGGGGCGCTGCGCGGCATCCGTGACCGGCCCATCGTGCTCAAGCGCTTCGTGGATGGCGCCGAGGGTGAAGTCTTCTACCAGAAGCGCGCTCCCGAGAAGCGCCCGCCATGGATGCGCACGGTGCAGCTCTCCTTCCCCTCGGGCCGCACGGCGGACGAGATCGTCGTCGACGATGCCGCCGGGCTCGCGTGGATCGTCAACCTCGGGTGCATCGAGCTGCATCCCCACCCGGTGCGATCGGCGGACCTGGATCACCCCGACGAGCTGCGCGTGGACCTCGACCCCGGGCCCGGCGTGCCGTGGAGCGACGTGCGTCGCGTGGCGCTCGAGGTGAACGCGCTGCTCACGGAGAAGGGCCTGCGCGGGTGGCCCAAGACGAGCGGCTCGCGTGGCTTCCACGTCTTCGTGCGCATCCACCCTCGCTGGAGCTTCAGCGAGGTGCGCCGCGCCGCGCTGGCCCTCGCGCGCGAGATCGAGCGCCGCGCGCCGGAGATCGCGACCTCCAAGTGGTGGAAGGAGGAGCGGCGCGGGGTGTTCCTCGACTACAACCAGAACGCCAAGGACCGCACGACGTGCTCCGCCTACTCGGTGCGGCCCACGCCGGACGCGCGCGTGTCGGCGCCGCTCACCTGGGAGGAAGTGCCCGCCTGCGAGCCGGCGGACTTCACGGTGCTCACGATGCCCTCGCGCCTCGCGAGCATCGGCGACCCGCACGCGCGGATGGACGAAGCGGCCGGGTCGATCGAGGGGCTCCTGGAGCTCGCCGCGCGCGACGAGGCATCCGGTCTCGCGGACGCGCCGTGGCCCCCGCACTTCCGCAAGATGGATGGTGAGGCGCCGCGCGTCGCGCCCTCACGGGCGAAGATGCCGCTCATCACGGTCGCCAACTCGCCGAACAAGGAGGCGGCGCTCTCGGGACTCGAGCGCTGGAAGGCGAGGTACTCCGAGGCCGCGGGACACTTGGCTGTCGACGACGTGCTCGTCGACTCCATGCGCGGCCGCTCGTCGACTTGGACGCGCATCCGGATCAACCTGCGCCACGTGCCCGAAGCGATCCGCCCGCCGCAGGAGACCCCGGATCCGGACGACGATCCGACGCGCGAGTGGCGCAACATGGCGCGCAAGGGGAGGAAAGGACGAGGCTCATGAGCCGATCCTCGGGGATCGCGAACCGATCCTCGAGGATCGTGAGCTGATCCCTCGGGATCGTGAGCCGATCCTCGGGGATCGTGAGCCGATCCTGGAGGATCGTGAGTCGATCCTCGAGGATCGTGAGTCGATCCTTCGGGATCGTGAGCCGATCCCTCGGGATCGTGAGCCGATCCTCAGGGATCGAGAGCTGATCCTCGAGGATCGCAAGCCGATCCTTCGGGATCGCGTGACGATCCTCGCGGATCGCGAACCCCTCCCGTCCGCCGGCGACCTCTCCCAGGGCCAGCGTGCTTCACACCCCGGTGTTGCGCGCGAAGATCGCGGCCAGCTCGTGTGCGGGCACTACCTCTAGCTGTGCGAAGGTGCACTCGCGCGGCGGCTTGTCGGCTCGCCACCGCCGGAACTGCGCCGTGTGCCGGAAGCGGCGGCCCTGCATGTGGTCGTAGGCCACCTGGACGACGAGCTCCGGGCGCAGGGGTTCCCACGACAGGTCCTTGCCCTGGCTCCAGCGGCTCTTCGCGCCGGGCTTCCGCTGGCCCTCTTCTCCCGCCTCCATGTCGCCGTCGCCGGCCCATTCCTTCCACGGATGATTCGCGAGCGCGTCGGTGCGATAGGGAGCAAGGAAGCTCACGAGCTCCTGGCGCTTGGCTGCAGTAAAGCTCGCGCACACGCCCACGTGCTGCAGGTGCCCCTCGCGATCGAACAGGCCGAGCAACAGCGAGCCGACCAGCGTCCCCTTGCCGCCCTTGTGCCAACGGAAGCCGGCGACGACGCAGTCGCAGTCGCGCTCGTGCTTCACCTTGAACATGACGCGCTTGCCCGGCTCGTACACACCGTCCCTCGGCTTGGCCATGACGCCGTCGAGGCCCGCGCCTTCGAAGCGATGGAACCAGTCGGTCGCGAGGGAGCGGTCCGTCGTGGCCGGCGTGACGTGCAGCGGTGGCTTCACCGCGGCGAGCGCCTTCTCGAGCGCGACTCGCCGCTCGTGGAAGGGGAGGCCCGCGAGGCTCCGGTCGTCGATGGCCAGGAGATCCCAGAACACGAGGGATGCGGGGATCTCGCTCGCCAGGAGCTTCACGCGTGATGCAGCCGGGTGGATCCGGAGCTGCAGCGCCTCGAAGTCCAGCGCATCGCCACGCGCGACGACGACCTCGCCGTCGAGCACGCACCGCTCCGGAAGCTGCGCCCTCAGCGGCGCCGCGAGCTCCGGGAAGTAGCGATCGAGCGGCTTCTCGTCCCGGCTCTGGATGAGCACCTCGTCGCCGTCGCGGAAGACGAGCACGCGGAACCCGTCCCACTTGGGCTCGAAGATCCATCCTTCCCCATCCGGCAGCGCACCCACGCGCTTGGCGAGCATCGGCGCGACGGGCGGCGAGACGGGCAGGTGCACGGCAGGCGCGCGCGAGCCTACAGCTCGGGCATCTCGTCCGCCAGGCGCGTGGGAATGCCCATGAGACGCGCGGTGGCGAACGCCACGAGGCGAGCCGCCGGCGGCCCTCCCACCAGGACGACCGACTGCATGCGCGCGCGCAGCTTCCACGCCGCGCGCTGAGCGCGGCTGCCCGCGGCCGGCTCGAAGCTCACGACCCTGCGCACGTCGGCCACCACGTCCACCGGCCCTCGCTCGAGGTGCAGAACGACCGACTCGACGGCCATGTGCGCATCCGCAGCGGTGACGTGCCCGGTGAACGTGATCACCACCAGACCGGGTCGTGGCGCATGCACACTCCACGTCGCGTGCGAGGGCCGCTCGCGCGACACCGGCTCGAGGAAGTTGCGCATCACGTCGAGCAGCCTCACGGGGTCCACGGGTTTCTGAAGGTACGCGTTGAATCCGGCGAGGATGGCGTCTTCCGCGTCAGGCCCTGCGGAGACGGCGATGGCCGGCGTGAGGCCGCCCTGTTCCGTCGACAGCTCCCTGATAGCCTTGACGAGCGAGAGCCCATCGCCGTCGGCCATTGCGATGTCCGACACGACGAGCGATGCCGGCGCCGCGCGGAACCTGGCGATTGCCTCGTTACCCGAGCGTGCTTCGTCCACCTCTATGCCGAACATGCGCATGAACTCGGCCAGCATCTCGCGCGAGTCGTCAGTGTCTTCGACGATCAAGACCTTGGCGCCGGCCAGTGGACCACCAGCCAGCGGCGTCGTCGGGGTCATCGTCTCAGGTTCTCCCTTCGAGCTCCTCCAGCGCTTCCCCCGTGTAGACCGCCAGGCGCTGCAGGTGTGGTACGGCATCGCGACAGCCGATGAAGCCAAGACCAAGCGTGCCTGCGTAGCTCTCCACGGTGACGTTGAGCGCGTAACCGTTGAAGGGAATGGAGAGAGGATACGCCGCATCGAGGTGCCAGCGGCGGAAGTAAAGCGGCTTGTCGGGACCGGGCACGTTCGAGACGACGACGTTGAAGGCCGGCCGCACGCGACCCGCCGAGCCGGGAAACGACGAGACGAGCAGGGGAGTCATGAGCAGGGCGCTGTACTGGAGGATGGCGTTGCGCGACATCCCCTGGAGCTGCTCCTTCGCGTGCCGCGTCGAGCTCACGATGGCGTCGAGGCGCTCCACGGGATCGGCGACGTCGGTCGCCAGTGAGGCCAGGATCGCCCCGACGGCGTTGCCTCCGCCCGGGTCGTCCTTCGGTCGGATGTTCACGGGGATCATCGCGGTCAGCGGTTGACCAGGGAGCGCGTCCTGCTCGAGCAGGAACCGACGCAGCGCAGAAGCGCAGATGGCGAGCACGACGTCGTTGAGGGTGCAGCCATGCGTCTTGGCGATCGCCCTGAGGCGGTCCACGGTGTACTGCTGCGTGGCGAAACGCCTGGCCCGCGTGATCTTCTGGTTGAAGATCGTCCGGGGCGCCTGCAGTGGCGACACCAGGGTCGCGTCGTGCGTGCGGCGCGCTCGGGCGAGGTTGCCGAGCGCGCGCGTGAGGTCCTTGGCCGTTCCGATCTGGTCGCGGATCGCGCGGAACAGCGATTCGATGACGGGCGGCGCCGCCTCGGGCTCCTCCTTCTCGCGCTGCGCCGGCGGCGCGGAGAAGAACATGGGCGTCTCGGCGCGGTCGGGATCGTGCGACAGGGCGCGCGTCAGGAGTCGCATCCCCGTGTACCCGTCGACCAGCGCGTGGTGCACCTTGACGTAGAGGGCGATCCTCCCGCCCTCGAGACCCTCGATGAGGTGCGCCTCCCAGGGCGGGCGGTGGAAATCGAGCGACGACCCGTGCAGGCGAGACACGAGGATGCCGAGCTCGCGCTCGTCTCCGGGCCAGGGCAGCGCGGATCGGCGCACGTGGTAGTCGAGGTCCATTCGATCGTCGACGACCCAGGCTTGCAGGGGGCTCGTGAGCAGGTCCGGGTGCCGCAGCTTGAGGTTCCACGGCGGGTACACGGGCGGTCCCGCGCGGACCTCGTCGCGCAGGTTGCGCAGGACGTCCCGCCCACCCTCGGCCGGAGGGGAGAACTGCAGCAGGGCCCCGACGTGCATCATCGACTCGCGCGTCTCGGCCGCGAGGAACAAGCGGTCGAGGGCACCGAGACGGTGGCGACCGGTCACGCTCGCACCCACGAAAGCGAGAGATAACGGTCCCACGAGTCGGGCAGGAGGGCGACGATCGGGTCGCGAATGTTCCCGCGAGCCGCGAAGCGCAGGGCGGCGGCGACCGCGGTACCGGCCGATCCGCCGACGAAGAGACCCTCCTCTCGCCAGAGTCTTCGCGCAATCGCGAAACTCTCGTCGTCGGGGATGCTCTCGGCCGCGTCGATCACGGTGCGGTCGAGGATCTCGGGCGGCTTGCTCGTCCCGATGCCCTCCACGGCGTAGGGCGCGTCCGCTCCGACGACACCTTCGACCGCCCATCGCGCCAGCCCGGAGCCGACGGGGTCCGCCAGGACGATGCGCGCGCCGGGCACCCGCTTCTTCAGGAACCGGCCGACGCCGGTGATCGTGCCGCCGGTGCCTGCTCCCGCCACGAAGGCGCCGATCTTTCCGCCGCATTGCTCGAGGATCTCGGGCCCGGTCCCCTCCTCGTGGGCGCGCACGTTGGCCGGGTTGCAGAACTGATCCGTCAGGAACCACCCGCGCTCGCGCGCCAGCCGGCGCGCGACGTTCTGGAAGTTGTCCGGGCTGTCGGGCGGCGCGTTCGGCGTCATCACGACCTCGGCTCCGAGAGCGGCGAGCGCCGTGCGCTTGTCCATGGACATCTTCTCGGGCATCACGCACACGAGCCGGTAACCGCGCGCCGCTACCACCAGAGCGAGCCCCATCCCCGTGTTGCCCGCCGTGGCCTCGACGAGCGTGGCTCCCGGCCGGAGCACGCCGCGACGCTCGGCGTCGTCCACGATGGCGACGGCGATGCGGTCCTTCACGCTTCCGCCCGGGTTCATGTGCTCGCACTTCGCCAGCAGCGGCACCGCGAGTCCCGCGCCGACGCGCCGAAGGGGCACGAGCGGCGTGCGGCCGACGTGATCGAGGATCACGCGCGCGCTGCGCGGCGAGCCGCGATGAGGTGGTCGACGCTGATCCGCCCCGCACCCTGCGAGATCAGGATGAGGAAGATGACGATGTACGCGGGCTCGGGCAGGTAGAAGAAGTCGCCGATCGTGTGCGCGTCCCGGATGTGCGCCGTGAGGATCGCGACGGTCATCACGACCGTCAGCGCCGCAGCCGCGAAGGCCACCCGGGCGACGAGGAGGGGTAGCCACCCGATCCCCTGCAGCCACTTGAACGCGCGCTCGACGAACGCCACGAGGCCTCTCATGCGCCCGCTCCTCGTCCGAGAGCGTACCATGGTCGTGGATGTCGACTCCGCGCGTCGGGGCACCCATCGAGCGGAGGATCGCGGAGACGCTGGTTCTCGACGGCAACGGTTCGTCCGTCGCCGTCGGGTCGTTCTGGGCGAAGGGACCGTGCTTGCTCGTCCTGCTCCGGCACTTCGGGTGCGTCGGGTGCGCGGAGCAGATGACCGAGCTCGCCCCGCGCCTCGGCGACCTCGCGCACGTCGGCGTGCGCACGGTGCTCGTCGGCAACGGAACGCCGGAGCAGCTCGCGGCCTTCGTCGAGCGGCACGCGCTCCAGGGTGCGCCCGTCGAGGTGATGACCGATCCGCGCCTCGGCCTCTACGCTGCGCTCGAGCTGCGACGCTCGGCGTGGGCCACCATCGGTCCGCGCGCGCTCGTCGACATGGCGCGGGCCATGACCGCCGGGCACCCGCACCGACCGGTCGAGGGGGATGCGACGCAGCAGGGAGGCGTCCTCCTCGTCGACGGTCGCGGCATCGTCCGCTTCTTCCACAGCAACCGCAGCTTGGGCGACCACGCCGACACGTCGGATCTCGTGGAGGTCGCCCTCAAGCTCCGGATCGAAGCCAGCAGCGCCGCAGCGCGCGTTTGAGGAGTCCGATGGTCGTTTTCATCCACGTCGCCAACGTCCTGTACCTCTTCTCGTACCTGGTGAAGGACATCCTCTGGCTGCGGCTCCTCACGGTCGTCGCCGGCAGCGTGCTCCTCGCTTACTACGTGCTGCTGCCGGTTCCGCTCTGGGCCGCGATCGGCTGGAACGTCGTCTTCCTCGCGATCAACGTGCGGCAGATCCACGTGCTGCTGCTCGAGCGCCGCCCCGTGTGCCTGACGCCCGACGAGCTCCGGCTCCACCAGCTCGCGTTCCGCAGTCTCTCGCAGCGGGAGTTCGCGAAGCTGCTGCGCCTCGCGCACTGGGAGAACGTCGTCGCCGACCAGCGCTTCGTGAGCAAGGGTCAGCCGCTCGATCGGATCATGGTCATCGCCGACGGTCGCGCGTGCGTGCAGATCGCCGGGGCGTCGGGCGTCGAGCTGCGCCCCGGATGCTTCGTGGGGGAGATGAGCTTCCTCACGGGCCAGACACCGAATGCCGACGTGGTGGCGACCGAGCCGACGCGTCTCGTGACCTGGCCTCAGAGCGAGTTGAGGACCTTCCTGGGCCGCGACGCCGAGCTCCGGGCCATCGTGCAGATGGCCATCGGCGAGGACCTCGTCGCCAAGCTCGGCTACTCCCGCGCGTCGTGAACGAGCTCGGCGAGCAGCGAGCGCCAGGCGTTCTTCTCCGTCGAGGGTGAGAAGAGGCGGCGCCGGGCCCTGGTCCGCCGTGTCAGGAGCGCGAGGAACGCCGGATCGCGTTCCGCTCGAGCGAGGAGTCGTGCGAGACCCGCAGTGTCGCCCACGCGGAAGAAGCCGGGGTACCCGGTTCCGAGCGCCGACACGGCCGCCGGAATGCGCGTCGAGACCACGGGCGTCCCCGACGCGATGGCTTCGCCGAGCACGTTGGCGCCTCCCTCCGAAACGCTGGTGAGGACCATGAGGCGCGCGGCGGCAATGAGCCTCTTCGCTCGCAGGGGGCTCACCTCGCCGAGCCAGTGGTAGCGGACGTCGGACGCTTCTTCGGCACGCGCGCGACGCCTCCACTCGCCCGTCAGGGCCCGCCCGGCGTGCACGATTCGAACGCGCGACGACTCCGGGAGGAGCCGCGCCGCGAGGGCGGCTCGCAGAGGATCTTTCTCCTGGCGGAGATGGGCAACGAGCGCGACGTCGAAGGTGCGTCCACGACGGCGTGGCCCCGGTCGAGCCGGGACGGCTGACTGCCGGATCAAGCGGACCTTCGCTCGCATCCTGCCCGGTAGCGCCTCGAAGGCCCGGTCGTGAAGCACGACGATTCGATCCGCGAGCCGAAGAGAGCGCCTGGCTTCTTCGTGCGCGTGGATGTCGTGCGAGAGATCGGTCCCGGTCAGCGCCACGACGATTGCGCGCTCAGGGTGCACATCGCGCGACCACTGCACGACGTTGGCCGTCCTGAACGCGTGCAGGGCGACGAGCACGTCGTATCGCGAGCGGGGGATACCCGTGGTGATCGAGACCCGGTGGCCGAGGCCGGTCAGCAGCGAACGCCACCGCACGGCGGTGATCCGGTTGCCGAGGCGCGACCCCGATGGGAACGGGCAAACGATGACGACCCGCACGCCCGGGTACTCTAGAGTGACGGCGCTTCGATGGACATCCGGAACGAGCTTCGGGACTCTCGCGCGCGCACGCTGGAGCTGGTGCTCGATCTGGACGACGCGCAGTGGATGGGACCGCGCCTCGCCATCGTGAATCCCTTGCTCTGGGAGGTCGGGCACGTCGGCTGGTTCCAGGAGCACTGGACGTTGCGTCGCAACCGGGAGCAGTCGCTTCGCGCCGATGCGGACTCGCTCTACGACTCGGCGCGGATCCCGCACGACGCGCGCTGGGATCTACCGTTACCCACGCGCGAGCAGACGCTGGCGTACATGAGCGACGTCCTCGTGCGCTGCCTGGACGCTTTCCGGGAAGACGACCCCTACTTCCACCTGCTCTCGCTCTTCCACGAGGACATGCACGGCGAGGCGTTGACCTACACCCGCCAGACGCTCGGCTACCCCGAACCTCGCTTCGCGCTGCGCGAGCCCGGGGCGAACGATGCGGGACCGTGTCCCGGCGACGTCGAGGTTCCAGGTGCGCGCTTGCTGCTCGGCGCGAAGCCGGGCAGCGGCTTCGTGTTCGACAACGAGAAGTGGGCACATCCGGTCGACGTGCGCGGGTTTCGCATGGCGCGAGCGCCGGTCACCAACGAGCAGTACGCGAGCTTCGTCGACGCTGGAGGGTATGGCGAACGCCGCTTCTGGAGCGAGGCGGGATGGACGTGGCGCACCCACGCGGAGGCGAAGCACCCAGCGTACTGGCAGACCGCGGGCAGCGGATGGAACGTGCGGAGGTACGACCGGGTCGAGCCGCTGCGTCCGCACCAGCCGGTCATCCACGTCTGCTGGTACGAGGCGGAGGCCTACTGCAAATGGGCCGGGCGCCGCTTGCCGACCGAGGCCGAGTGGGAGCTCGCGGCTGCCACTCCCGACAAGCGGACGTTCCCCTGGGGCGAGGAGTTTCCCTCGAGCCGGCACGCGAACCTCGACAGTCGCTTCGGCGGCCCCGTCGACGTGGGGTGCTTTCCCGAGGGCGACAGCATCCATGGTTGCCGGCAGATGATTGGCAACGTGTGGGAGTGGACCGCGACTGACTTCCGGCCGTATCCGGACTTCGTCGTGGACCCGTACAAGGAGTACTCGGAGCCCTGGTTCGCCTCGCCTCACAAGGTCCTGCGCGGGGGGGGCTGGGCGACGCGTGCACGCTTGCTTCGCAACACGTGGCGCAACTTCTACCCGCCGGACCGGCGCGACGTGATCGCAGGATTCCGCACGGTCGCGCGCGACTAGGCCGAGCCGGCGACGACCAGCGTGACTTGCGGAAACGCGACGGTTCCGTCGGCACGAACGAACGCGCGGTACCCCTGCTCGATTTCGGCCACGGCCTCGCTGTGCTCCTCCTCCGGCAAGAGCGAGAGCAGTTCGCGGTAGAGCGGGATCTCGTGGAGGACCTTCGCGGCGTCGGCGAAAGCCGGGAACTCGCGCGTCAACGCCACGCGCTCGACGACGACCGACCCGAAACCCGCGCCCTCGAACGTGCGCTGCAGGTCGGAAGCGCTCGAAAGCGAGAACGCCTTCACGAGCTCCGGAGGCGGTGTCGGCATCTCACGGCGCTTGCGCACGGCAGCGATGGGGATCGCGTTGAAGGGATTGTCCTCGAGCTCGGCCCACACGATCGCGGCAAAGCGGCCAGCGGGACGGAGGACGCCTCGAAGCCGCGACAGCGCCAGGGGCAGGTCCTCCACGAACATGAGCACGCAGCGCCCCACGGCGGCGTCGAACACGCCCACGTCGCCGAGCGGAGACGAGAGATCCATTACCGCCGTCTTCACGTTCGTGAATCCGCTCTCGCGTGCGGCTGTCGCCGCGGCGCTGACCATGGCTGGCGCCATGTCGGTCGCCACCACCTCGCCCGTAGGTCCCACGCGATGCGCCAGCATCAGCGCGGTGTCTCCGGTGCCCGTGCCCACGTCGAGGACGCGAGCGCCCTCGCGCACGCCGGCCTGCGCGAACATGCGCTCGGTGGCCGTGGCCATCATGCGGTTGCGTTGCACCGCAACCTTCAGCCAGACATCGGCCATGTCGGCCGACTGCCATCCGGTCATGCAGCCGCCGTTGCACTCGAGCCGACCGACGCCTGGAGCGTACCGTCGGCCAGCGCCTGCTTCGTCAGAGCCTCGCCGCCCACGAGCGTCCCTCGAACGAAGACCTGCGGGAACGTGGGCCAGCCGCTCCAGAGCTTGATCGCGAGGCGCTCCTTCCACTTGCTGAAGTAGCTGCCGTACTCGAGGTACGTGTACGCGACGCCAGCCCCATCCAGCGCCTGTCGCACCTTCCGCACGTGCGGGTTCTGCGCCATGCCGACGACGACCACGGGCTCCCGCCGGACCGCCTCCTCTACCTCACGGACGATCTCGGCGCGAAACTCCCCCATTGCGGACAGTGCGGCGGGGGCGATGGACCTCTGTTCGAGCTGCGGGCGGCTGGGCATGCGAATTCTCCGTGACGGCTCATGCGCTCCGATGAACCTCGGTGCGAGGCCGTTGCGCCGGAGCAGTCTAGCGGCGTCGTGCTAACCAGCACGGGACCGTGCCCTTCGTGCCGTCACCCGCGGACACGCCGTTCGCCCGCATGGGCGGAGAGGAGGGGGTGCGGGCTCTCGTCGAGCGCTTCTATGACGCGATGACGGAGCTCGAGCCGGCTCTCGCGCGTCTGCACCCGTGCGACGAACGCGGGTACGTGGTGCGCGCGTCGCGCGATCGCTTCGCGCTCTTCTTCATCGGCTGGCTGGGCGGCCCGCAGGGCTACATCACGCAGCACGGGCACCCGCGTCTGCGCATGCGTCACGCGCAGGTCCCCGTCGACACGCCGATGGCGCGCGCGTGGTTGCGCTGCATGATGCACGCCCTCGACGCCCACGGGGTCGAGCGGGAGGTTCGCGACTTTCTCGAGGCGCGCTTGCAGGATCTGACGATGTTCCTGCGCAACACAGGCTCGCTCGAGCCGGCTACGGGCTGAACTCGAAGTTGGGCCCGAAGTCGCCGCCGCTCGTGCCGAACGTGTCGGGGTAGAGCAGCGTCGTCGCCGCCGGGTTGCCGTAGTTGACGGCGCCCCCCGAGTACGTGATGGCCGGGTTGACGGTCCACGACGGGTCGAGCGCGTTGAAGGCGAGGTAGTTCTCGCTTCCGACCAGGGTGATGAGCACGTACGTGTGGCCCTGCTGCAGGGCGAGCGGCGGAACCAGGGGCGTGTAGCGGAAGTACCCGGTGAGCGGATCGGAGGGCGAGACGGTCGCCTGCGCGAGCATCTGCTGTGTCGCCTTGTCGTAGACCGCAACGGGGTGGTTCGCGGTCAGGCCGTCCTTCTTGTCGTCGTAGAAGCCGAGCGCCGTGATCGTGATGGGCGAGTTGACGACGAAGTACCAGCCCAGGTCGTACGAGCCCTGGTGGTAGTCGAACCCGGAGCCGAGGCCGGGGACGATGATGGCCTCGTTGTCCTGTGCTGCATCCGGAGACATCGCGGCTTCCGAGGACGCATCGGTGCTCGCATCGGTGGACGTCGCGGAGTCGTGTCCCGCCTCGGGGAACGTCACGTCCTCACCCAGCCCCGTGTCGAAGGTGGCGCCGCCCTGCGTGCCGCCGCTGCTGCTGCTGAAGCAACTGGCCGTAGCCAACGACACGAGGAAGACGGGCGCGAAGGAGGACCAAGCGGAAAGCAGACGCATGGGGGGTGATACGTTTCTTATCACCGGAAGTCGCATCACGCTCCTTCGAGCACCCTCGATGTGGCGTCTTCGCACACCACGTCGTCCTCGATCCGCACGCCGAATCGGCCCGGGAGATAGATCCCGGGTTCCACGGTGAAAACGCAGCCCGGGACGAGCGGCGTACGGTTGCCTTCGACCATGTAGATCGGCTCGTGCCCGTCCATGCCGAGGCCATGCCCCGTGCGATGCGTGAAGTACGGACCGTACCCGGCTTTCGTGATGACCTCGCGGGCGGCGCGGTCGACCTCCTGGGCCTCCACTCCAGGCCGCGCGCTGGCGATGCCCGCGCGCTGCGCGTCGGCCACCACGTCTGCGATGCGCCGGAAGTCTGCGGACGGGGAGGGCCCGAACCAGCGCGTCCGCGTGACATCGGACCAGTAGCCCTCGACGCGGCAGCCGCCGTCGATGAGGACCGCGACGTCGCTCGTCAGGACGTCTCCCGCGGGATGCCCGTGCGGCAACGCCGAGAGCGGTCCGAACTGCACGAGCGCGTACCCTTCGTAACCCTCCCGCTCGAACGATCGCGCGATGCCCTGAGAGACGTCGCGGTCGCGCACGCCCGAGCGAAGGTCGGCGAAAGCGCGATCGAAGACGTCGTGGGTGATCGCGATGGCCCGCCGGATCCGCGCGAGCTCCTCGGACTGCTTCACGACGCGGAGAGACTCGAACGCCGCGGATCCGTCGACCAGCCTCGCGTCCGGCATGGCATGCGCGAGCGCCATCGCGGTGCCGTACTCGCCGTGCGGCTCGACGAGGATCCCCCCGTGGGTCGGCATCGCGTCACGCACGACCTCGAACGGGCTCTGCGACTCCTCCCAGCCGTGTATCGCGGCATTCAGGCGCACCGTGCGCCGGACGCGTTCCACTTCGAAGGAGGGAGCCACGACGACGGGCTCGCCGGTCGCCGGAACCAGCAGCGCGATGAGGCGCTCGCTCCGCTCGATCGAGGCGCCCGTGAGGTACGCGAAGCTCGTGGTGCCGCTCGAGACGAAGGCCCCGTCTGCTCCTGCCTCGCGAGAGAGGGCGCGGACCTTGTCGATGCGCGCGAGAAAGACGCTCGAGTCGATCGGCGGCAGCGGAACGCGGTTCGGAGGAGCCGCTGACGGGACCGCGATCGTCCCGGAAGGGTGGGGGCCGCAAGCGCAGGCGACGCCGGAGACGAGCGCCTGGAGAAAGCCGCGGCGAAACACCGGAGGCACTCTACCGCGGACGCGCTACAACGGTCGCCGAGATGCCTTCCCCCGGACGGTCCCCCGCGGTCGTGATGTTCGGCCAGCCGGTCGCCGACGCCATCGAGGCGCGCGTTGCGGAGGGCGTGGCCGAGCTGGTGCGTTCGCGCGGCGTCGTCCCCTCCCTCGCAATCGTTCTCGTGGGCGAGAGCGGGCCGTCTCAGCGGTACGTGAAGAGGAAGCTCGAGGCCTGCGCGCGTCTCGGCATGCGCGCCGAGGTGATCGCGCTGCCGCCGACGATCTCGGCCGACGCGCTGCGCGAGGAAGTGGTGCGCCTCGGCCGGTCTCCCGAGCATCACGGCGTCCTGGTCCAGCTTCCACTGCCCGCCCACATCGAGACGCACGACTCGGCGACGACCAACAAGTTCGACGTCTTCGACGCCATCCCGGCGGACAAGGACGTGGACGGCGTGGGCAAGGACGCGATCGCGTCGCTCTACCGCGCGCAGCAGGAGCGCATGCGCCTGATGCCCGGGACGGCGCTCGCAGTCCGGCGCATGATGGCCTTCTACGGCGTGGCCACCGAAGGCAAGCTCGCCGTGGTCGTGGGGCGCAACGACATCACGTCGAAGCCCATGGTGCAGATGCTCGGCGGCCGCCTGTGCAACGCCGCGGCCATCTGGTGCCACAGACACGTGAGCGCCGACGACCAGAAGCGACTCATCCATCAGGCGGACATCATCGTGACGGCCGTCGGCGCCCCGAGCTACCGCATCACGGCGGACATGGTGAAGCCGGGCGCCGCGATCTTCGACGTGGCGACGCGCGTCGACCCGCAGGGCAAGATGCACGGCGACGTCGACTTCGAGGCGGTCAAGGATCTCGCGTCGTTCGTCACACCCGTGCCCAAGGGCGTGGGCCCCGTCACGGTGGCTGCGCTGAGCGAGAACCTCCTTCGCGCCGCGCAGTTCCAGGCCGGCGTGGGGCGCCCTGGTTACTCGTTCTAGGAACGATACGGGACCCACCAGCGCGACTCGTGGCGAGGCTCGAAGGCCTCCGGATGCAGCATCTCTGCGAGGATCTCGGCCGTCTCGAAGGCGCTCGGTCCGGAGCGGTTGAAGGTTCGGTTGCCGTCGGCGACGTAGACTCGTCCGGCCTTCACGGCGGTCAGCTCGCTCCAGCCGGCCCGCGCTGCGAGCGCCGGCATCTCGGGTAGCGTTCGCTCCATCGGGTAGCCGCAAGGCGCCACCACGAGGACCTCCGGGTCTGCCTGAACGACGGCCTCCCACGGTGTCGTCGTCGAGTGACCGCCAGGTGTGGCCAGGAGGCTCTCTCCGCCCGCAGCGTCGACCAGCTCCGGACCCCAGTTGCCCATCGCGAAGATCGGATCGGTCCACTCCAGGCACGCCACGCGAGGCCGCCCGAGTCCGCGCGTGCGGTGGCGAACGGATTCCACGCGATCGAGACACTCGCGCGCAAAATCCCGACCACGAGCTTCCCGACCGAGGACGCGGGCCACCTCGACGAACCCGGAAAGGATCCCCTCGAGCGTCCCTGCTCGAAGCGCCACCACCTGTCGCCGACACAGCGCCGAGGGCACACCGCGCGCGACGTCGCCGGGCGTCACGGCGCAGACCTCGCAGTGCGTCTGCGTGATCAGCACATCCGGCGCGAGCTCCACGAGGAGCCTCTCGTCCACCTCGTAGAGCGGCTCACCCGCAGCGAGCCTCGTGCGCACGAGCCGGTCGATCTCGGCACTCGACCCCGTCACGTCGAACGTGGGGCGGCTCACCGCGGGCAGTCGCTTGACCCACTCCGGCGAGTCGCACTCGTGCGAGCGGCCGACGAGCATCTCGCCCGCGCCGAGCGCGCAGACGAGCTCCGTCCCGCTGGCAAGCAGCGAAACGATTCGCATGCCTGCCGACCGTAGCACGGCGCGCAGGCGCTTACGGACCCATGCCGGGGTCGAACATCGGGCGCACCTCGGACTCACCCTCGAACTCGGGCCAGTACTTGTGGTGGAGCTCCATGAACTCGGTCGCGATGCGGACGGCCTCCTCTTTGGAGCTCACGTTCAGGATCGCCCAGCCGCCGATGACCTCCTTGCTCTCGGTGAAGGGGCCGTCGGTCACGGTGATCTTGCCCTTGCGGAGTCGAACGCGAGCGCCGTGCTCGGTCGGCATCAAGCCGCCCGTGTCGACGAGGATCCCCTCCTTGAGCGATTTCTCGACGAACTTACCCATCGCCTCGAGCAGCGCCGGTGGCGGCCCGGAGTTCCGGTACGACTCGGAATGGCTGATGAAGGTCAGGTATTTCATGGCTTTTCTCCTCTCGGTTCCATCCCAGGACGATCGAGCCGGGCCGGGGCCGACATCTTGCCAAACTTTTTTCTCAGTCCAGGCGTGCAAAACCCGGCGCCAGGCAGCGGCACATCGCCGGGATGTTGCGCACGGACTGCGCTGCCATCGCCTCCCCGGCCAGCCGCACGAGGGCTGCCCCTTCGTCGCCCTTGACGAGCTTGCCCAGGTAGCGCCGCGCCGCCGCCGCGAACAGGCGGGTGTCGGCGTTCTCGAGAGCGTCCACGCTCGTGCGCAGCCAAGCCACCGCCGCCCCCTCGTCGCCGCCAGCGTGCGCAGCCCCGGCGCGAACCAGCGTCGCCAAGGCCTTGTTCACCTTCGAGCTCCTCCGCAGCATGTCTGCCGCGATGCGCTCGGCCTTGTGGAGGCGTTCCGGTCTCGCGTCCGGTGAGGCTTCCGCCGCCGCAACGAGCGCACGCGCGCGCATGTGCGAGCTCGAGTAGCGCACCAGCTCGACGCGGTGTCGCAACATCGATGCTTCGAGCTTCGGCCAGTCGCCCTCGACGCGGCTGAGCGCCGCCGCGCCAGCACCCGCGTAGAGCTCCGTGTTTCCGTCCGCGAGGAGCGCATACCACTGCTCGAGACGGTAGGCCGAGTTGGACCAGCGGCGCATGACCTCGCGGGAACGGTCGCGCGCGGTCGTCACGTCATCGAGCAGGAGCCAGGCGAAGTTGCCGTACCCGACGCACATCTGGAGGGTCCCGTAGACGTCGCCGCGATCGGTCGCTTCGCGCAGGTACACGGGCTGCCGTTCGAGGAGCTTGCGCCCCTCGCCGAGCCAGTACAGGCACGTGATCAGCCACAGCTGTCCGGTCACGACCTCCCACGTCGTTCCCGGACATTCGGAGCGCAACCGGTCCTGACCGCGATCGAGATAAGGGAGCGCGTCGCGGAAGCGCCCGCTCAGATACGAGCCGCCGCCGGCCATGAGGTCGGCGATTCCGTTGCAGTACGGATCCCCGGACTTCTTCGCGGCGTCGAGCGCCCGCTCGATGACCCGCGTCGTCGAGGGCCACGCGGCTTCGCCGGCCCGGGCGTGGTAGGGGCACTCGACGCTGAATGCCATGGAGATGCGCCGGGCATCTCCGGAGCGCAGCGCGAGGGTGAGGTAGCGCTGCTGGAATACCGCCGCGCGAAGGTTGTCGCACATCCCGAGGCCGCTCGTGACCGCCCAGCACACGTCCAGGCGCACCGTCTCACGCGCGGTGCGAGCGCCCGGCTTGGGCAGAGAGGCTCCGTACCCACGAAGCACGCGCCACGTGCGTAGCAGGAGGAAAGTGAGCACCGTCGTGAGCGGCGTCGACGGCCACGAGAGCCCCACCCGCTGGAGCAACTGGCGCACGGCCGCGATGCCGGCGTCGAACTCGCCGACGCGCAGGAGCTGCTCGGCGGTCCTTCGCTCCAGATCGAGCTCCTCTTCGACGTCGGGTGCCGTGCGCGCGGCAGCTCGGTAGGCGGCGGCCGCCTGCGCACCGCGACCCGCCTTCGCGAGCGCCTCTCCCAGGGCGACGCGGATCTGGTGCTGCTCGGCCTTGGTGGCCGACGGACGCTCGAGCGCCCACTCGTAGAACGTCGCCGCGCGACCGAAGGCGAAGGCTCCAACGGCGTGCTCCGCGGCCTTGAGGGCCAGCTCGCCGCCCCGCTCCGGGTCACCTGCGCCTCGCCAGAGCTCCGCCAGCACATGGGGCGCTCCGTGCTTGCTGCCTTCGAGGGCGCGGGCGAGTCGCTCGTGAGCTGCCTTGAGCTGCTCGGGACTCTGGCGCGCGACCGCCGCGCTCCGCATCCGACCGTGGTACGGCTCGACGGACGAGAAACCCTCCGTCGATGCCGTGCGGATGAAGCGGTGGGCCCGCAGGATCGCGGTGGCTCGTGCGAGCTCTCCCGGCGAGATCTCCGCTGCCTGAGCGAGGACCGTCAGAGGCATCGGCGCGCCGGCCACGCAGAGCAGGGAGAAGAGCCGATGAGCGTTCGGCTCGAGCTCCTCGATGCTGGTCTCGATCACCTCGTCGAGCCGCAGCTTCGTCTGGCCGACGGCGCGATTGGTCGCCACGTACCGCGCGAGCTGCTCGACGAACAGCGCGTGCCCCTCGGCTTCCCGCGCGATGGCTGCCGCTTGCTCGATTCGCGTCGGCGCGAGCTTTTCGAGCAGCCACCTGGCGAGCTCCGTCGCCTCCGCCTGGGGCAAGCGGGAGAGCGGGACGGTGCACGTCCGCGGCGAAAGCACGTCGCGGAACTTGGCCCCCGCTTCGTGCACCTCCGAGAGCGGGCGAGCCGTGAGGAGCAAGAGGAACGGCGGCGGGCTCGGTTCGCGCACGAGCTCCGCCAGCAAGCCCATGCTGTCCTGGTCGGACCACTGCATGTCGTCGATGGTGACGATGAGCGGCGCGCGCTGGGCCATCCGCTCGAACATCTCGCGCAGCGCCGTGAACGCCCTGCTCCTTATCTCGAGCGGGTCCATCCGCGACGTCATGCTCCGCATCTGCTTCGCGATCACGTCGACGCGCCGGAAGATGGGGAAGGTCTGGACGAGCGGAGCGAGCTGCGTCGGCAGCAGCATCGCGG
>Ga0335069_10004424_pt1 | contig 20874 bp, 21 predicted proteins | sample Lox_Sample_11_FD_206714 | JGI IMG/M metagenome (GOLD analysis project Ga0335069, IMG submission 206714) | Soil microbial communities from Loxahatchee National Wildlife Refuge, Florida, United States - Lox_Sample_1.1 | ecosystem: Environmental > Terrestrial > Soil > Wetlands | place: USA...
GTCTTCAATATCGGCCTGGCTCTATTCACCGTCGCCTCGGCGGCCTGTGCACTCGCTGCGAGCGCCCCCGACCTGATCGCCGCCCGCATAGTGCAGGGCCTGGGCGCCGCTATCATCCTCCCGCTCAGCCTCACGATCCTGACGACGGCTTTCCCCGCACAGCGACGAGGGATGATCGTCGGCATCTACGGCGGACTCGCCGGGCTGGCGGTCGCGCTGGGGCCGATCATCGGCGGCGCGGTCACCCAGGGAATCGACTGGCACTGGATCTTCTGGATCAACGTGCCGGTCGGGGCCGCCGCCCTGCCGCTCGCGATGCGGCTGCTGCCCGACAGCCACGGCGCCCAGGAGCGGCTGGACCCGCTCGGCGTCACACTCGTGACCGGCGGCGTCGTCGCCATCGTCTGGGCCCTGGTTCGCGCGGACCAGTCGGGCTGGGCGAGCGCCGAGATCGTCAGCTGCCTGGCTGGCGGCGCTGTCCTGCTGCTCGCCTTCGCCGCCTGGGAACAGCACGTCAGCGAACCGATGCTGCCCCTGCGCCTGTTCCGCAGCCGCGCGTTCACGGCCGGCAACGCCACGACCTTTCTCATGACGGGCGCGATCTTCGCCGCCGGCTTCATGGTCACTCAGGAGTTCCAGCTCGCCCGCGGTTACTCACCGGTCTCGGCCGGCGTGCGCCTACTCCCCTTCTTCGCCACCCCGATGCTCATCTCACCGATCGCGGGCGCCATCTCCGACCGCATCGGCCGGCGGCCGGTCATGGCGACCGGGCTGTTCTTGCTGACCGCCGGGCTTGCCTGGGCCGCGATCAGAGGCTCGCTGTCGACGAACTGGGTGGAGCTTGACATCGCCCTGCTGATCGCAGGCGCCGGCGTGTCGATGGCGCTGCCGACCGTGCCCACCGCCGTGCTGAACGCTGTTGCCCCGAGCGAGCTGGGCAAAGCATCAGGAATCAACTACATGATGCAGCGCCTCGGCCCCGCCGTCGCGATCGCCGTCGTCAGCGCCGTGTTCGCCGCCCACGGACACCTCGCCACCCCCGCAAGCGTCACCGACGGCTTCAAGCCCGCGCTCGCCGCCTGTGCCGGCTTCGCGCTACTGGCCGCGCTCAGCGCGCTTGCCATCACACCGCCCAAGACGCAGCACACCCCTGCTCTCGCCGAGGGCGGGTTGCCCGCCCGGCCCGAACCGGCCATCGCCGACGCCGTGGACTAACCAAACCTCAGGACATTAGACGAGCTCCGACCCGCCTCACAGCCCGGCGGCGCAGATCAGCCTGATCGGTACGCCTGACCCAATGACCCTCGAGACAGACCCGGCCGAACGGCGGGAGTGTGCGCGTCCCTCGAGACGAGCGCCGATCACGCGATGTAGTGAGAGACGTCCGCGGCTCCGAAGTCCGGGCGCCGAATCGGCGCCTGGGTGGTGGGCGTCACTGCGTGCGACCCCAAAGGCGCTGGGTCTGGGCAACGGGTCAATGATCGGGGAGTGAAGTGACACGAAGATCGACCTGGTTGTGGTCTTCTTCGTGATCTGCGCGATCGCCTGGCTACGCAAGGGTCTGGGCGTTAGCACTGCATGCTAGCGGTACGGGCCCGTGCGGGGCCCGGTTGGTTCCGCCTGATCGCGGCCAGCCAGGCCTGGGCCTGCGTCATGCCGTCCATCGGGTTGATCTCGAAGGTATCGGCGGGCGCGGCCATCGCGCTGCGCGCAGCCGCGGCTGGCCTGCCGGTGGCGGGCATCGTCGCGTACGAGGCACCGTTCCTCAACGAGGACACGCCACGGCCGGCGGTCGACCCGGCGGGTCATATCCGTGAGCTGGTCAGCTCCGGCCGCAGGCGCGATGCCGTTGTTTTCTGGATGTCGGAGGTTGTCAGGCTGCCTGACGAGATGCTCACGCAGATGGACCGCGCCCCGTGGATAGCGGCCCTGGAACCCCTGGCGCCCACGCTCCCCTACGACCTCGCCGTGGCGGCCGGGGGAGTGCCCACGTCCGAGCTGGGAAAGATCACCGCTCCCGTCCTGATTCTCGGCGGCAAGAACAGCCCGGGCTGGTTCCAGCGCTCAGTCGCCGAACAAGCCGCTGCCACGCCCGGCGCGCAGCTCACGATGCTCGACGGATATGATCACAACGCCCCGCCCGAGGTGATCACCCCCATCCTGATCGACTTCTTCGGCGCACACCGGTAACACGGCGCGCCCCGCGGACAGACTCCCCGGATCACCCGGGCCTGCAGCCGGCGGCCAGCAACTCGCGCGCCAACAGGCAATGACCAGATCGACCAGTTCGGCACGGCGGGAAACAGGCACCTGATATTCCCCGCCGCCGCGCAGAGCGGCGGATCTCGCGCGACGGCCGTGACCAGCGATCATCACGCTGCGCGACTGGCGTTCCAGAGCATGAGCGATCCGAACGATTCCGCGTGGCTTTGGAATAGCTCGACCTGGATGAAGACCGCGTGCAGATCGACCAGCTATGCGCGTCAGCAACCGCCCGGCCTGTTCTGCCTCAGCAGACAGCCGGGCAATGATCGCCGGGTCGGCGAGCTCGTCGAAGAGCGGCAGGAACAGACCGGACCGCATCGGCATCACGACCAGGCTACGGCAGTCCGGAGCCGGAGCCGGGGGCGAGCGATCCAGCGAGGAAGTGGCTGCTGCTGAGCCGGAACGCTCACCCAGCTGGGTAATTAGTTGCGTCTAATCGTGAGACTAGACGCACCTTCGAAGTGGGTTAAGATTGGCCGCATGATGGCGGCAGTGGCCGGGTGCGGGTCCTCGTGCTGTGATGCGGCGCATTCGGAGGCGATGGGGAAATACCTGCGGGCCATTTACCTGCTGAGCTTCAAGGCCCCGCCGGTCTCGACCTCTGGCGTGGCGGCCCGGCTGGGCGTCGCCCCGCCGTCGGTGTCGGCGATGCTGCGCCGGCTCGGCGTGGCCGGCTTGCTGGCCGCACCGGGCAGCGGCGGCATCGCGCTGAGCGAGCATGGCCAGCGTCATGCGCGGGAGGTGATCCGGCGGCACCGGCTCATCGAGACCTTCTTGGTGCGGGCCGTCGGGATGAGCTGGGATGAGGTGCACGACGAGGCGGAGGCACTGCAGCAAGTGGTCAGTGAGCTGCTGATCGACCGGATCGACGCGGCGCTGGGGCATCCGCGGCGGGATCCGCACGGCGACCCGATCCCGCAGCCCTCGGGCGATCACGTCGAGGACTGGCCGCCGGCGCTCGCCGGCGTTACCGCGGGTGCGTGCTTTAGGGTGGACCGGGTCGGCGACGAGGACAGCGCGGCGTTGCAGTATCTTGCCGAGCTGGGGATCCGGCCCGGGGTAGTACTGCGGGTGCTGGAACGGGAGCCGTTCGGCGGGCCGCTGTGGGTCGAGGTCGGCGGCCAGCGCCGCGCCATGGGAACGCCGCTGACCCATCTCGTGCATGGCGTGGTCGAGCCGTGACCGCAACCGGAGCCGCGATCTGCGGCCAGGTCACGCCGCGGCAGGTGCAGGCCCGGGGCCGGATCGGCGCTGTGGCAGGCCTGCCGGGCGCCGGGTCCGCCGCGCCGAGCCTGATGCTTGCCGCCTCAGCGATCCCGAGCCGGGCGCCAGCGGGCGTCCGCGCACGTCTTTGGACTGCGTTCCGGGGATGGTGCGGTGTTATCCGGGCACGGGGACCGAGCTAGGTGGACAGCTGGTGGTGGCCGGAGCCAGCCTTCCGGTGAGCCGGTACCGGCGCCCCGGCGAGCGCGGGTCACCGATCGGCGGCGGGCTGGCCCGCGCCATGGGAATCGAGAGAGGGCCTGCCTGATGAGGCCGCTTAACCGCGTTAACCGCGCGCTCGTGCCCGCGCCTGAGGGGGCGGCCGCCGGCGTAGCCGTGGGGCTGCCCGAGCTGGAGGCCGGGATCCCGAGCGCGCTGGAGCAGCTGCTGAGCAAGGGCCGGGTGCGCGCGACGCTGGCAATGCTCGGCCCGGCGTTCGTCGCCTCGATCGCCTACGTCGACCCGGGCAACTTCGCCACCAACTTCGCCGGCGGCGCGCAGTTCGGCTACCTGCTGCTGTGGGTGGTGCTGGCCGCGAACGTCATCGCGATGCTGATCCAGTACCTGTCGGCCAAGCTGGGCATCGCGACCGGCCGCAACCTCGCCGAGAACTTCCGCGCGCATTATCCCCGCGTGCTGACCTGGGGCATGTGGGTGCAGGCCGAGATCGTGGCGATGTCCACCGACATCGCCGAGTTCCTCGGCGGCGCGATCGGCCTGAACCTGCTCTTCGGCGTACCGCTGTTCCCGGCCGGCCTGATGACCGGCGCGATCGCGTTCGGGCTCCTGGGACTGCACAGGTTCGGCTTCCGCCGCTTTGAGCTGGTGATCAGCGGGCTGCTGGGGATCATCTTCCTCGGTTTCCTGTATGAGACGCTGCGCATCGGCCCCTCCGCCCACGGCTCGCTGGCCGGGCTGATCCCCGGCCTGGACGGCACCAGCTCGCTATACCTCGCGGTCGGGATCATCGGTGCCACCGTGATGCCGCACGTGATCTACCTGCACTCCGCGCTCACCCAGGACCGGGTGCCCTGCCGGGACGACCGCGAGCGCAGCCGCGTCCTGCGCTTCGAACGCACCGACGTGATCATCGCCCTGGGGCTGGCGGGCCTGGTCAACATGGCCATGCTCGCGGTCGCCGCCAAGCTCTTCCACACCCCCGCCCTGTCGGGCCTGAGCACCCTGCAGCAAGCCCACCATGAGCTGGGACGCCTGGCCGGCGGCACCGCCGCCCTGGCGTTCGCGGTCGCGCTGCTGGCCTCCGGCGCCTCCTCCTCCAGCGTCGGCACCTACGCCGGCCAGGTCGTGATGGCCGGCTTCGTCAACCTCCGTATCCCGCTCATGGTCCGCCGCGGGCTCACCATGATCCCCGCGCTGATAATCATCGCCGCCGGGATGAACCCCACTCAGGCGCTGGTGCTCAGCCAGGTCGTGCTGTCCTTCGGCATCCCGTTCGCCCTGGTCCCGCTGGTGCTGCTCACCTGCCGCCGCGACGTGATGGGCGCCCAGGTCAACCGCCGCACGACCACCATCTTCGCCTGCAGCTGCGCCGCCATGATCGTCGCAATGAACATCTTCCTGATCTGCCAGCAGTTCCTCGGCTGAGACACCCCCCGCTGCCCTCGACGGCCTCGGCCCCGGGAACGTCAGCGCAGGGCCGTAACCTGGTGACGACTCCGGCGCTCCCGGACGGCGATGCACCGCGGGTTACCGCTCAGTGCAGGGCCGGGGGAACGCGGTCCGATGGCGCTGGCCGGGAGTGAGTTCGCCAGCGGGTCAGCAGTCGACCAGGTCCGGCCGCTGGTTGAGGATCTGTGACCGTGCGGTGGTGAAGTCAGCGCGGGCCTGGTCCGCTTCGGGGCGGAACACGGCGACCCGGTGGCAGTTCTGGAACGCCAGCCGTACGCGATAGTGCCGTTCGATCGCGCCCCGCATCGCGTCGCTGGCCATCATCCGTAGCAGCTGGCCGCGGGCCGTCTCGTCCGGCGGCGGCACCTGGTTGTCGGCGAACTCGCCGCCGCTGGTGTGCAGGTCCTGGATCAGGCGGCTGATCAGCTGCCACGCGTACGGCAGGGACGTGCGGATGCAGTCGGCGAACGCTGCGTCATCGACCTCGCCATGGCGGGCCTGGTCCTGCAGGTCCGGCGAAACCGCTAGCGACATGATCGGTCCTTCCTGTCGGCCGCCGTCTGTGCGGCGGGATGCGCGCCGTGTGCGGGCGGGCCGTGACACCCGGCCGGCGAAGATGCCGGAACGGGTTGACCCGCGCATGCGCAGTTGCCACACTCATGCTGACATGAAACTGATAATCGTTACTAGTAGCGGTGAGGAAAGATTCACCCGGAGGGGAGGGCTGATGGCGGGCCCGATGCGGGAGGCGTCGTGAAGGTCGCGTTCGCGGGCAAGGGCGGCAGCGGCAAGACGACGCTGGCGTCGCTGTTCGTGCGGCACCTGGCCGGGCAGGGGCGGCCGGTGGTGGCCATCGACGCCGACATCAACCAGCACCTGGGCGAGGCGCTCGGCGTCAGCGGCGATCCGCCGGCGATGGGCGCGCATCTGGCTGAGATCAAGGAGTACCTGCGCGGCGGTAACCCGCGGATCGCCTCCGCCGCGGCGATGGTCAAGACCACCCCGCCGGGCCGGGGCTCCCGGCTGCTGCGGCTCGGCGGGGCCGACCCGGTCCATGGCCTGAGCGTGGAGACGCCCTGCGGGGCGAGGCTGATGGCCACCGGCCCGTTCAGCGACGACGACCTCGGCGTGTCCTGCTACCACGCCAAGACCGGCGCGGTCGAGCTGTACCTCAACCATCTCCTTGACGGTCCCGGCGAGTATGTGGTGGTGGACTGCACGGCCGGCGCCGAGTCGTTCGCCTCGGGCATGTTCACCCGGTTCGACCTGACCTTCCTGGTCGCCGAGCCGACCCGCAAGGGCGTCAGTGTCTGGCGGCAGTGGAGCCAGTACGCGGACGGCTACGACGTCGCCCTCGCGGTGGTCGGCAACAAGGTCCAGCACGAGGGCGACGCGGCCTTCCTGCGCGAGCACATCGGCGGCGGCCTGCTGACCTGCTTCGGCCATGAACCCGCGGTCCGGGCCATGGAACAGGGCCGCCCGTTCGATCTGGCCGACCTCGGCCCGGGCGCCCGCCCGGCCCTGCAGGTGCTGCAGGACGCGGTAGACGCGCAGGTCAAGGACTGGGCCACGTTCACCCGCCAGGCGGTGGAATTCCACCTGCGGAACGCCCGCGCCTGGGCGAACGCGGCTACCGGCGCGGACCTGGCCGTTCAGGTCGACCCTGGCTTCGCCCTGAGCCCCGGGGCACCGGAGGCCGCCCGCGCCTGACCCGGCCCGCCGCCGAACCGCTGGCGCAGCACGGGCAGGACTTCGGCGCCGAGACGGGCGATGTTCTCCCGGGTCCGGGCGGGATCTCCGGCTCCTTCCACCATGCACAGAAGGTGGCGGACGCCGGTGCGCTCGATCGTCGCCGCCATGGAGTCGATGCAGTCCGCTGCCGCGCCGACCGGGTGGATATCGCATAGCAGGCCGGCATACGCCCCGGGATCGCGGGCGGGACCCGGCCGGCCGTCCACGGGACGGTAGCCCGCGAGCCCCGGGGCCAGCCAGCGCGGCAATTGGCGGCGCAGCAGCCGCTGCGCCTGCGCGCGGGTGTCCGCGACGTGGGCGACCACGGCGGCGATGTGCCCGGCGGGCGGCTGGCCTGACGGAGCGGCCGCCGCGTAGGCGGCGATCATCTCCCGCTTCCCGTCATCGCCGGCGTGCAGGCCCAGCAGCATCGGCAGGCCGCAGGCGGCGGCCAGCGCCGCCGTCGCCGGCGAGGTGCACGCCACCACCAGCGGCGGGTGCGGGCGGGTCCGCGGCCCCGGCACCACCGTCACCTCCCGGAAGGTGAAGGCCGGCCCGGTGCCGCGGACCCGGTCCCGGGTCAGGGCGGCCAGCAGCAGGCCGAGGCCTTCGGCGAAGCCGGACTCATAGCGGCCCAGCCCGGTGCCGAACACCTCCAGGTCCACCCACGGCCCGCCGCGCCCCACGCCGAGCCAGAACCGCCCGCCCGATACCTGGTCCAGCAGCATGGCCTGCTCGGCGAGCGCCACCGGATGCGCAGTGGACAGCACGCTCACCGCCGTGCCCACCGCGATCCGGTCGGTCTGCCCGAGCACGTAGGCCGCCAGCGTCGCGGCCGACGGGCAGACACCGTAGGACATGAAGTGGTGCTCGGCGAACCACACGTCGTCGAACCCAGCGAGCTCCGCCGCCACGGCCGCCTGCACGGTGGCCTCCAGTACATCGCCGGGCGACTGCCCCGGGAACTGCGCCGCCAGCAGCAGCACTCCAGCTCGCATCCCGCCAGTATCCGGGATGAACCTCATGCATGCGCAGCCGAGCCCGCTTATCAAGTCCGGCAGCCGCGGCCGCCAGCGTCTCTGCCGCACGGGACGGGGCTCGTGCTGGTCATCACGGCGCCATGCGCGCGGTCCTGGCTCACTCCATCCGGAGTGAACAGCAGACAATGCTCAGACTCTGGCCATGATGACGGGACACACCGCCTGGACCAAGGCCACTGGGCAGGGCCGCACGCACCTGCGCTCCTGGGTGCTGACCGATGCCCAGGCCCTGGCCATCTGGCTGTACCGCTTCAGAACCCGATGCAGGGTCCGTGACGTGGCGGTCTGGCCTGACGGACGGTTGGCGGCAAGATCGCAGTCCGGGCCTGCCCGTTTCCTGTGCCTGGTCATGATCCGGGTCTTCGGCTGGCTGTTCCTGCCGGGCCGCAGCCAGGCATCAAAGAATGCCGGGATCATCGTGCTCGGCCACGAGGTGGTGGTGCGCGGCGCCAGGTCGCCCGCCCCGGGCCGGCAGGGCAATCCTGGCGGCACTGGCCCGGCTGCTCCCGGCCGCGCCGCGCGGCGGCCGGCTCGTCACGCCGGGCACCCTGCTGGCCAGGCACCGGCGTCTCCTGACCCGCCGGCAGACCTACCCGGACCCGCCGGGTCGCCCGGCGGCCAGCCAGGAGATCCGCGACCTGGTCCTGCGGCTGGCGGAGGAGAACCTGGCCCGGGGATACCGCCGGGTGCACGGCGAGCTGACCGCCTTGGCTACCAGGTGAGCGAGGCGGCCGGCCAGCGGATCCTCCGCTCCCGGCGGTACCGGCCCGCTCCGCGCGGCCTGGACACCTCCCGGCGGACGTTCCTGCGCGCCCAGGCCGAGGACCTGCCGGCGTGATTTCCTCACTGCGGACACAGGCTTCCTCAGCCGGCTGTAGGTGCTTGCCCTCGTGGAGGCAGCGATCCGGCGCGTGCACATCCTCGGCGCGAGCGCCACCCGGACGGTGCATGGACCGCCCGGCAGGCCCGCCACCTGGTCACGGACCTCGCCGGGCGGATCGGTTTCTCCGGCTTCCTCATCCGGGACCGGGACGGCAAGTTCACCCGCGCGTTCGATGACGTCCCCGCCAGCGAGGGCGTGCGGATCGTCAACATCCCGCCGCGGGCGCCGCGGGCGGATTGCCCTGGGGAACGCTGGGCACCCACCGTGCGGGCCTGTGGCGGGTGGCTCCGGCGGCACAGGCACGCAGGGATAGGACGGGTCCGCCGGATACGAGCGGTGCTGTCCCCGGCGCCGGCCGAGAGCGCGACGGGAACGTCGCGGCCGGCGGCGCGGGCGAACGCCTGGTCGCACCAGGGGGCCGCCGGTCCACCGGTTATCCGCAGGCTGGAGCAGGCAGGGGCCCGTGGAATACCTCAGCCGGTTCACCACATCCGCCGTACTCACCCCCGGGACCGGGCCCGGTCAGGACACCGCGAACTAAGGAGGTAGCAGCGGATGCGCGGACGGCCATGTGGCGGCGGCCCGCCGCATAGGCCCGGCCGAGCAGGTAGAAGGCGGCGCCCATGACGCCGACGAAGAAGCCGAGCGGCCAGGTGGTGTGATAGGAGACCACGATGCCCGTCCAGACCGTGATCAGCGCGATCGCCACCGAGACGGTCATCGCGAGGCCCGGCCGCGCGGTCAGCGACCTGGCCGCCGCTGCGGGCCCGATCATCAGGCTGAACATCAGCAGCGCGCCCACCACAGGCACGGTCATGCTGGTGGCCAGGGCCATCACGAGCAGGAACGCCAGGTCCATCCGGGGGGCCGGTATCCCGCGCGCCTCGGCGACCTCCGGCATGGCCGAGGACAGCATCAGCGGCCGGAACATGACCGTGATCGCGGCGATCGACACCATGCCGAGCGCCAGGATGGGCAGCACGTCACCCGGGCTGACGCCGAACACCTCGCCGAACAGCAGCGAATACGCCTCCTGCGCGTACTCGGTGCTCCAGCTCACGAACAGCGCGCCGACGGCGAGCATCATCACGAACGTCAGCGCGGTCGCCACGTCATGCCGGGCACGGCGGCTCAGCCCGGCGATGCCCAGCGCCCCCGCCACCGAGAAGGCCGCGAGGCCGGCGAACGCGTTGAGCCCGAGCAGGCTGGCCCCCGCCGCCCCGGCGAAGGCGCCATTAGGTATCGCGTGCGCCGCGAACGTCGACCCGCGCAGCACCGCGAAGAACCCGGTCACCCCGGCGATCACCGCGACCGCCGTCGCCGCGATCCAGGTGTTCATCATCAGGCCGGAGAACATGCCTGCTCCGTATCGGCCCCCGCATCGGCGCTTTCCGGCGCGGCCTGTCGGCGTTCGCCCCGGCGCAGGTAGGTGACCAGGTAGCCGCCGACGACCAGCGTGACCACGAAGAAGCTGACCGGCCAGCCGCGCCCGGCCGGCGGCCAGTAGAAGCTGTCGTAGGCGAGCACGATGCCGAGCCAGACGGCGGCCACGCCGATGCCCGCCGCCGTCGCCGCCGCCCGGACCGGGCCCTTCGCGACGCGCAGGGCGGTCGCGGCCGGCCCGATCAGCAGCGCCGTGCTCAGCACCGCCCCGATGATCATGGCGGAAAGCGCCACCGACACGGCGAGCGCCATCAGGAACGCCACGCCCACGGCGCGCACCGGCACGCCGCGGGCGGCCGCGATGTCCGGGCTCAGCGAGCTCAGCAGCAGCACCCGGGCCAGCACCACCACCGTGGCCAGCGCGAGCAGCGCGGAGGTGATCAGGGCCGGGACGGTGGACGGGGTGATGGCGAACAAGGAGCCGAACAAGATCGTGAACGACGCGCCGGTCGTCGAGCTTTGCTGGGTGCCCAGGTACAGGAACAGCGCCGCCAGGCCGAGGGCGGCGCCGAGCACCACGCCGGTAGCCACGTCCCGCCCGCGGCGGCGCTGGACGCCGATCATCTCCATGAACGCGGCCGCGCCCATGCCGAACGCCAGGTACCCCCAGAACTGGTTGATGCCGATAAGGAAGGCGCCGGAACCTCCGGTGGTGGCGATGTCCCCGAGGGCATGGCCGGCGAATGACTGCCCGCGCGTGACCGTGAACACGCCGACGACGGCGGAGGTGATGGCGATGACGGTCCCGACGGCGAAGGCGACGTGCACCGGGCCGCTGCCGAAGAAGCCCGGCTCGAAGACGTACCTGAGCAGGTGCCCCACGATCATCCCACCACGCTGGCGTCCCTGGCGCCGGCCTCCGCGTCGCCGGCCCCTTCTGCCGAGGCCACCACCAGGATCCGCCCGTGCACCCGGATCACGTCGACGTGCTGGCCGTACAGGCGGGACAGCACCTCGGGCTGGACGACCTCATCGGTGCGGCCGACCGCCACCCGGCCCCCGGCCACGTACACGATGTGGTCCATCACCGGCATCAGCGGGTTCATGTCGTGCGCGGACAGCAGCACGGCGACCCCCTCGGCGCGGGCCAACCGGGCCAGCACCGAGACGATCCCCTGCTCGCTGGAGATGTCCAGGTTGGCCAGCGGCTCATCGAGCAGCAGCAGCCGCGGCTTGCTGATCAGCGCGTGCGCGATCATCACCCGCTGCTGCTCGCCGCCGGACAGCTCGCCGACCCGGGCGCTGGCGTAGCGGTGCGCGCCGACCGCGGTCAGCATGTCGCTGACCAGCTCGCGGCGGGCCCGGGACGGCAGCCGGATGCCGAACTTGTTGCCGTCGATCCCGAGTGACACCACGTCCCTGACCCGCAGCGGCATATCGGGCTCGATGACCAGTTTCTGCGGCACGTACCCGATCGAGGAATCGCGCGCCGGCCGCGGCGCGCCGTCGAGCAGCACCGAGCCGCTGGTGACCGGCTGCAGGCCGAGGATGACCCGCAGCAGGGTGGTCTTGCCCGCGCCGTTCGGCCCGATGAGGCCGGTGAACTGGCCGGAGGGGATGGTGAACGAGACGTCCCGCAGGATCTGCCGGCCGCCCAGCCGCACTCCGACCCCGTCCAGCCGGAGCAGGTCGGCCGTCATCACAGGTGCTCGGTCGAGACCTTGCTGGTCACGGCCTTCTGCAGGGCCTGGACCTCGGCCAGCATCCAGGACTGGTAGTCGTACCCGGGCACCGGCATCGTCTCGTAGACGCCGACCACCGGGATGCCGTTCTGCTGGGCCAGCGTGATGAACGATTCGGTCAGCGAGTCCGTCACCTGCTGGTTGTAGAGGAACACCTTCACCTTGTGCTGGGTGAACAGGCTCCGCTGGGTGGCGACGTCCTGCGCCGACGGGTCGGTGCCGTTCATGATGTCGGCCTGCAGCGCCCACGGCGTCATGTTGTCCGCCCCGACCGCCTGCAGCATGTAATCCGCCACCGGCTCGGTGGTGGCCACCGGCGTGTTCGCGTACTTCGCCTTGAACGCCGCGATCGCGTTGTTCCACGCGGTCAGCGAGCTGATGAAGGCGGCCGCGTTGGCCTTGAAGTACGAGGCGTGGGCGGGCTGGAGGGCGGCCAGGTCGGCGGCCACCGCGTCGGCGACGGCCGGCATGGTGACCGGCTTGTACCACAGGTGCGGGTTCGGCGTGTCAGTCGGCAGGCCGAGCAGGTTCTGCACAGTGATGACCTTGCGCGACGAGCTCGGGGCCGCGTTCTCGATCGTGTTCATGAACGTGTCGTAGCCGACGCCGTTCTGCACCACCAGCTGGGCCGCGCTCACCGTCCGCGCCACCGACGCGCTGGCCTCGAAGGTGTGCGGGTCGGTGTTCGGGTTGCTCATGATCGCGCTGGCCTGGACGTACTTGCCGCCGACCTGGGTCAGGACGTCGGCGTACTCGTTCTCGGCCCCCACCGCGACGATCTTGCTGCCGCTTGAGCCGGACGAGCCGGTCGTCGCGGCGGTGGACGAGGAGCAGGCGCTCGCCAGCAGCGCCACGCCGAGCGGCACGACGGCAGCCAGGAACCTGTAACGGATCCGCATGACGGCACTCCTAGGGCCGGGGAAGGGGACATTCCATCCCCCGGTAGAATGATAACGATTCCCGATTTCGTCTGCAACACGTTCCCCGCCGCGAGGTGCGTTAGCTGGAAGGCGGTCAAGGTTGTACCGTGCGAATGTGACGACGCCGCGGCCTCAGGAGCACACGCAGGTCAGGCCCGCACGCGGCACGAGGAGGCGCGAGACCAGGCAGGCGCAGGCCCTGGCCGCCGCGCTGGCGGCCCTGCCCGGCTTCGCCAGCGCCCAGGAGATCCACGCCGAGCTGCGCCGCAAGGGCGAGCAGGTCGGCCTGGCCACCGTCTACCGGCACCTGCAGGCGCTCAGCCAGCAGGGCAGCATCGACGCCATCCGCGACGCCAGCGGCGAGACGCTCTACCGCCAGTGCGGCACCAGCATGCACCACCACCACCTGACCTGCCGCACCTGCGGGCGCAGCGTGGAGGTGGAAGGCCGGGCGGTGGAACGGTGGGCCGAACAGGTCGCCGCGGAGGCCGGCTTCACCGACGTCGGGCACACCGTCGAGCTGTCCGGCCTGTGCCCCGAGTGCACGGCAGCCAGCTAGCGCGGTGACCACATACGACGGCTGCCTGATACGGCGAGCTGCTGGAGGTCTCGCTTGTTGTCCGCTCGCGGAGGTCACGGTAGCCGGGGCCAACGCGCCAGTACATGCACCAGCACCCGTTCGAGACCCCGCCCTGCCGAACAGGTATTCAAGCGCGGGCCAGCGCTCGAGGTCACAGGGCTGATCGCGAAATCCATCATGGCGTCCAGCTGGGCAAGCGCAGGCTATCTATTCTTGCGCGGCCCTGCCGGACATGTCAGCCTGCCGGGACCGGCGCCATAACGGCGGTACTTGCGCGGGCACGCGAAGAGTCACGTCACTCTCCGTGACGAATGACCTCCATGATCCTCCTTTCTCACCGGCCCAGTCCGCGACTATCACCGCCTGGTTGCCGCAGCGGCGCACTACACTCGCGGCCGTGATGAGGTTCTGCGATGGGCGCTGATGCAGCGGCCGGGCGGCATGACGGCACGCCGCCAGGCGAGGACGAGATCGCAGCCCGGATGCGTGCCGAGGGCCTGATCCCGCACGGGTGGGGCAACGGCCCCGGCGATACCTACGGCTGGCATGAGCACGGCTATGAAAAGGTGCTGTACTGCGTGCGTGGCCGGATCGTGTTCCACACCGCCGGCGGCGACATCGAACTCGGCCCGGGAGACAAGATGGTGCTCCCGCCGCACACCGCGCACGCGGCAACGGTCGGCGCGGAGGGCGTGCGCTGCATCGAAGCGCCCCGCCAGCGAGACTAGAGCCCAGTTGACGAGATCCGCCACGCGGCGGGACGTGCCCGATGACGTGCCGCCGTCCGGATGTCCCTCATCGCGGCAGAGCGTGCGTCCCGGCGGCTGGCAAGCTTACGGTGAATTCGTGGCAGATCCACTGCACCCCACGTACTTGCCTTTCACGGCTTTGAGGTGCCGATCCGCTCGCCGGCGGCGATGACCGCCGCGGGGCAGCCCTTGCCGCACTGCCCGGCAATACCGCAGGACCGGCAGATTGGGTTGGCGCCCATCTCGTACCGTTCGGCGAACCGGTAGGCGTCCAGCCGCGCCGCGATGTCCGGGTCGATGAAAATGTTGCCGACGATGAACTCGCCGGGGTCGTGCCGGGACTGCGGGCTGCGGGCGGCGAACGCCAGGTACGGGCAGACGGTCACTTCGCCGGCGGTGAACACGTAGATGATCGTCCCGGCCTCGCAGCCCGCCAGCGGCTGGCCGTCTGTGCTGGGGAACCTGGTGTGCACGATCTCCAGGTCCGGGCCGTCGAACGGGGCGGTCAGCGCCCTGATTCGGCGCATGTGCTCCTCGCTGCCGGACAGCTTCCCGCGGGACTTCACGCCTCGGCCCATGGACGAGAGGGGATTCATTAGCACGTAGGACGCGCCGTTCCCGGCCGCGAACTCGCACACTACACGAAGGTCAGCCGGGCCGAGAACGGTCGGCAATCGGTAACTGACGCAGAGATCCGTGCGTGGTGCGCGGCGTGCGGCGTCGGCGACCAGGCGCTCGAACTAATCGCGATGGCCCGCACAGTCGAATCGATGTACCGGGAGTGGCGTCGCCAAGCCCGGGCCGGCATGCGTCACCTCCAGGAGTCCTCAGCACCGCTGTATGAGCGGACACGGCTGTTCCGGATCTACGAGCACACGGCGCTGCCCGGCCTGTTTCACACCGCCGAGTACTCGATGCAGATCATGAACTACTGGGTGCGGTTCCTCGGGCTGCCCGATGACGCCGAGGCCGCCACGACTGCCAGGCTCGTCGTATTTATGTACGCCAGGCGGACTGGGATGACGTACGTGATGACGGGCTGCCTTCAGGCGCTGGCCCGCCGGCTGCCAGCCCCCGTCGGAGGGCTCGACTGCGGCGATCCTGGTAACGGCTGCCGGGTAGAACGGGATGTTGAGGCCCGAGCCGAAGCCGATCTCGACCACATCCCCCGCCAGGCCGCCACAGACCCGGCGGCGCAGCGGCTGGACCATCTTGGTGCCGCACGCGAGGCTGAGGACCCGCGGCAGGACCTGTCCTTCATACAATCCCATGACTGCCCCATTGAACTGCGACGATGTTCGTCTGGTTGTCCTGCTGGCCAGCTGGCTTTGCTGAGTTATCGACCTGACCGGCCTGGCGGGCGCCGAGTTCGCGCCGAGCGTGCCAGCACTGTGTGGTAGCTGGTAGCGCTCGCTTTGTCCTTGGTAGCTGCGGGGCGTGCAGGTACCGCGGCCCGGCTGGTGGCCTGCATCGCGGCCGCGCCGGTGCCCGGCGGGCCGGCACGGTTCCGCTCGCGGTGGCCGCGGCGGTCTGTGCCACCTGCACCGCGGCCATGGACCACGATGGAGTACGTCACGGGCTACCGTGGTTGCGGTTCGGGCGTTTTGGCGGTGGCGGCGGTCTCGAGGACCGCTTGGGCCGCCGCGGCCGGGCCGTCGACGGCGGCGAAGATCTGCTTGAGGCGGCGCGCGCTGTCCCGGGCGGCGGCGTTGGCGAGCAGGTCCCGCGCGGCGGCTGTCATCACCGGGGTCCCGGCGGCCTTTTGCGGGACCAGCCGGGCCGCGCCCTGGTTCTCCGCGAAGGTGACGTTGGCGTCTTGCTCGGGCTGCAGCGGGATGCCGACGAAGGGCAGGCCGGCCGCGAGCGCTGTCTGCACGCTGCCCTGGCCGCCGGCGATGACGGCCAGGTCGACATCGCCCATCACCAGGTGATTCGGCAGCACGCCGGTGACCATGACCTGGTCGCTGGCCAGGTCGGCGAGGTCGTGCGTGGTGGCGGCGACCAGGATCTGGGCGCCGGTCGGCTCAAGCGAGCTCACGACCTGCCGCACCAGTTCGGGGGTGCTGGAGGTGATGGCGACGTAGATGACTGGCCGGCGTCCCGCCAGGAAGGCCCGGACCTGGCCCGGGACGGGGAGGTCAAGGTGCGCGTAGAGCGGCCCGGTGTAGCGCAGCCTGGTCCCGGGCCGGTACCGGCGCGGATCGCGTGGCGTCCATCGGTCGACCTCGGCGCGCGGCAGGCCGAGCACTTCGGGCACGTCGGTGACCAGCGTCAGGTCGCCCAGCAGCAGGGCGGGGAAGCTGGGCACCGGCTCGACGCCGAGCTGAGCGGCGACCCGGTTAAAGCCGGCCGTGTAGGTGCTGACCCTGGCCACCGCGGCGTTGTAGAGCCGCCGCCGCGCTCGCCTAGGCAGGAACCGCTCGCCAGGCAGCCCGACCGGCATGCTGGGGGCGGGCAGCAGGCCGCGTTCGAAGACCGGCGGCAGGAACGACCCGGCATGCTCGGTGACCAGCGGGATCCCGGCGAGCCTGGCCGACAGCAGCGCAGTCAGCGTCCAGCCGGTCACGGCGACCCTGGCCTGGTGCCGGGCGAAGTACTCCGCCTCGGCGACGGCGTAACTGCGCAGCTCCTCATCGCTCCACATGCTCTGGTCGGCCGGGCCGATGCCGGGCACCGAGCGGAGGAATTCCTGGTACCGCCGGATGCTCACGCCCGGCCCGAGCACGTCGTAGGGCACCCCGGCCGCCCGGAACAGGCTCTCGTACGGGCCGCCATGGGTCACCACCTTGATCCCGGCCCCGCGCTCGCGCAGGGCCCGGCAGATCTCGAGCATCCGCGAGGTCTCGGACAGGAAGCAGCAGTTCGGCATCAGGCAGATCATGGGTTCAGCACCTCCCCTCTTCATTTTTAGGTAATATATTACCTATGTCAAGCCAGCCGGACCGGGACAGCCTCGGGTTGTCCGAGGAGGATGCCGCCCGCCTCGGCGAGGACGGCGCGGTGCGGGTCAGGACCTTCCGCCTCATCGTGCTGGTGGCCCAGGAGCTGCGCACGCTCATGGACCAGCTGCTGCGCGCCGACGGCCTGACCACGCAGCGGGCCGCCATGATCACCGTTGTCGACCTGCTCGGAACCCCGTCACTGTCACAAGCGGCGACCGCGCTCGGGACCACGCACCAAAACGCCAGGCAGCTGGCGGACGCCCTGCAGCGGAAGGGATTCCTGCGCATCAGCAACGACCAGGCCGACGCGCGGGTGCGGCGGCTGAGCACCACGGCCAAGAGCGAGAGCTACTGGCGCGACCGGTCCGCTGCTGACCAGCAGCAGGTGCTCGACTGGTTCGGCGATCTCACACCCGCCGAGGCGCAGACCCTGTTCGAGCTGCTCGCCAAGGTAGAGCACAGGGCCCGCGCCGCACTCGCCAGGCCGGCCACAGCGCCGGACGCAAAGCCCGGGTCCCGGTCCGGGCACAGGCCCGGGCCTTAACCGGCCCGCAACCCCAGTAAGGCAGCGGCCTCCGCTCAGCAAAACGCCCGGATCACCTGTCCTGCACCGGGTTCGCGATCATGCATGCCAGTCGCGGACCGCACCCAACGGCGGGTAGGCGCTCCTCCGTCAGTGTCCAGCGTCAATCACGAACCATGACGCATGCATTTTGACGGAGCGATGTTCGTCCCCGCATGAGCTGGCCTGGTGGCGGCACCGCCAGTTAGCCCCGTGCCCGGCTCACGCGGACGGCCCGGGGCGCCTTCCCCAGGCGCCGATGAACGCGAACCCGCAGCCCAGGAAGTCCGGGTCAGCGGGGCGGGCGGCCAGGCGTGCAGCTTCGCCCGCGGTCATGACACCGGCGGAGGTCATGGGCTCGGCCAGGGCCGCCATGCTCAGCTGGTAGAACTCCGCCAGGTCGGCCCGCTGCGGTCGGGCGGGCGCTAGCGAGAGCATGCAGGGACGCAGCAGCCCGATGACCTGCGCTGGGTCGGCGGTGGCGAGTTCGCCGGATTTGATGAGGTGCCGGGAGACCGTGATGCCGAGGGTGATGGCGCTGATGATCGCGGCCCGCAGGTCCGCGTCGGCGGCGGGGATGGCCTGGGCGATCTGCGCCTGGTAGCGGGCGATGCCGGCGCTGGCGGCGCTGGCGGCCTCGGGGTTGGTCAGCATCGAGCGCAAGAGGGCCAGCGACGCGGCCGGCTCGCTCGCTAGCCGGCTGGCGAGCCCGGTGAGGATCTGCTCGGCTGCCTCCGTCGGCGTCCCGCTGACCTCAGGGACGGGGGCGGCGTCGATCACTCGCCGGTACAGCTCCTGCTTGGACCCGAAATAGTGCATGACCAGGCCCGGGTCCACTCCTGCGGCCGAGGCCACGGCCCGGATGGTGGCCCGGTCGTACCCGGCGCTGAAGAAGACCTGGGTCGCCCGTTGACCGGACTGCTTGAATGAAGGGGAACACCGCATGCCATCCGCCACCCCCGCCGACGTCCTGGCCCGGCGCCGTCACCTGACCCTGAACGGCGATGCCGACGGCCTCGCTGACCTGTTCGCGCCAGATGCGGTCATCGAGTTCTCCTTCCATGGGCCGCCGGGCACGCCTGTGCGCTTGGAGGGCCGGGAGGCGATCCGTGAGTACTCGCGCCACGCCATGGCGTCACCGCTGCGGCTGGAAGACTACGAGGTGACCGAGCTTCACCAGACCTTGGACCCGGAGGTGGTGATCGTGGAGCTGCACGCGAAGGCGACCCTCACCACGACGGGCCGTTCGCTCACAGCGACGTCCATCCAGATCCTCCGGATCCGGGAAGGCCATATCGTGCTCTGGCGCGACTTCGCCGATCCCAGGATCCTGGACGACGTGATCGGGGAACGGCATCCGGGAAGCTGACGCCCCCACCTCTTGACGAGGCAGTCATTTCAGATTGTTCTTTATGCGCCCGTCCGCAACCCGCAAAGCTACGACCAAAACCGAGCAATCAGGCGGGTCGGCGTGTGCGTGCTGGACTGGGTTCCGGGCCGTGCTGCGTGATCAAGCTGGCTGTGCGGCAGTTGCATGTGGCCGCCGGGGGCGGCCCTGGCCGGGCGCTGCGGACAGTGGCGCGGCGAACGGGTGCGTGGCCGGGCGATGCTTTGCGGGATCCGGGACGTTGGCCTCTTGTCATCTGTGCCGGCTGCGGCAGTGTAGGAGTCGCGGCGAGGTCCCGCCTGGGTCCTTGGCCGTTCGGCCAAGCCCGGGAGGCATTATGCGTACACGGCTTACCGAAGTGCTTGGCATCGAGCACCCCGTCATGCTGGCCGGGATGGCCGGTGTGGCCAGCGCCGATCTCGTGGTGGCCGTCTGCGAGGCGGGCGGCTTCGGCTGCCTGGGCGCGGCGACCATGACCACGGGCCAGATGGTGGAGGAGATCCGCGCAGTCAGGGCCCGGACCGGTCGGCCGTTCGGCGTCGACCTGCTTACGGCCATGCCTGGCGACCTCACCGGGCAGGTCGAGCAAGTCATCGCCGAGGGCGCCAGGGTATTCGTCGCCGGGCTGGGGATTCCGGGTGCCGTCATTGATCTGTGTCACCGTCACGGCGTCCTGGTGGTCAACATGTGCGGCAAGGTCGCTCACGCGCGGCGCGCCGTCGACGCCGGCTGCGATCTGGTCGTCGCGCAGGGCACGGAGGCAGGCGGGCACACCGGGCGGGTCGCGACGCTCGCGCTTGTCCCTGCCGTCGTTGACGCGGTGGGCGGGGTCGTGCCCGTGGTCGCCGCCGGCGGCATCGTGGATGGCCGGGGGCTGGCCGCCGCGCTGTGCCTGGGCGCAGACGGCGTGTGGGTCGGGACGCGCTTTATCGCCACGCCCGAAGCGCGGGCGGTCCAGGGCCACAAGGAAGCGCTCCTGCTCGCGGCCGAAGACGCGACCACGATCACCCGCGGGTACACGGGCAAGACCATGCGAGTTCTTGCGAACGCCTATACCTCTTGGTGGGAGGAGCACCCGGACGAGCTAGAGCCGTTCCCCGCGCAGGTCGGCCGCTCGATGGACGACGGAGCCTTCCACCTGGGCGGAGACCAGGCCACGCCCGGGATCGATCCCGACCGCGAGTGCTATCCAGCGGGCCAGGGCATCGGCGCCATCAGCGCGCTCGCTCCGGCTGGCGACATCGTGCAGACCATGGTCGCCGAAGCCGAAACCGTGCTCCGCCGCCTTAGCCAGGAATTGCCGGCGCCCGCCTGAGCACGGAAGGCGCGCAGGATGCAGCGACGTCCTTGAGCGCATCGTCCCTAGTAAGGAGCGTGACGCTGCGGCTAGGTCGTGCAGCGGGTCATACTGTCGCTGTGGTGGGGGTCCGGTGCCTGCACGCCGATCATTCCCATTGCTACGGCGGACGCCGAGCTGGGGGAGCAGAGGGTGGCGGTGCAGGCGGAGGCGGTGGTGCAGTTGCTGGGCCGCCTCACGCGTGGTGCTGATGCGGTGTTGGTCCTAGAAGAGGTGTTGGTCCTAGAAGATCTGCATTGGGCCGACCCGGACACGGGGTGAGGTCCAGCGGCAGTCTCTGCGGGGCTGGTGGTTACCGGGACGCGCGGATACAAGCCCTCGCGAACTCGCTGCACCAAACCCGGCGCGCACAATTCCGCACCGCCTTTATCGACTTCTACAACGGTTACCGGGTCCCAGGCGGCGTCTCATCGCCACGCGAATACCTCCTGATCATCGGCT
>Ga0335069_10004425_pt1 | contig 20874 bp, 21 predicted proteins | sample Lox_Sample_11_FD_206714 | JGI IMG/M metagenome (GOLD analysis project Ga0335069, IMG submission 206714) | Soil microbial communities from Loxahatchee National Wildlife Refuge, Florida, United States - Lox_Sample_1.1 | ecosystem: Environmental > Terrestrial > Soil > Wetlands | place: USA...
TCCTTCTATCTGGATGTGCGCGCGGTGGAGCCAAAAGCGTGAGAGTGGCTTCTTGCCGGTCGCCGCTTCCGACTGTGCTATCTCGTTGTTGTGATGAATCGGGATGTGCTCGATGCCGCCGGTGTGGATGTCGATCTGTTCGCCGAGAACCGCGCGTATCATTGCCGAGCATTCGATGTGCCAGCCCGGGAATCCCATGCCCCAGGGTGAATTCCAACCCAGGTGAGCATCTGATTTCCACAAGACGAAATCGTGCGGGCTATGCTTCTCGGGGTTGACTTCGACATGCGTGCTTTGCCCGCCGGAGCCTTGGCGAAGGCCGGCGCCTTCTTTCTGCCCCGAAAGATCGATGCCGCCGAGCACGCCGTAGTCACGGAAACGTGCGGTATCGAAATAGACGCCGCTGTTCGTTCGATACGCGTATCCTTTCTCTTCGAGCGATTGGATCATCGCGATTTGTGCCGCGATATAGGCAGAGGCACGGGGGAACTCGATACGTGTCGTATCGATGTTGAGCCGTATAAGATCCTCGAGAAAGACGGTGGTATATCGCTCCGCGAGCACAGTCATATTTTCCATCGTGACCTTCATTTTCTCGCGCTTGAGGCCTTTGGTCATTTTGTCTTCACCCTCATCGGCGTCGGAAGTGAGGTGCCCGAAGTCAGTGATATTGATAACCTGTTTCACTTTGAAATCGTTGTATTCGAGCGCGCGACGTAGGATATTGGTAAAGACAAACATTGAAAGATTGCCAATGTGTTGAACGCCATAGACCGTCGGGCCGCAATTGTACATGCGCACGGTATGTACGCGCGGCGGGAGCTCGAAGCGTTCTGTCTTGCCACCGAGCGTGTTATGCAAATAGAGCGGTTCACCGGTCGATGCGCGACTCTCGACGTGCCTGCGCGCGAAGATGCGAGAAATCCGCATACATCAAAACCACTTCTTACTTCGGAAGTACCACATCATGATAATTGCAACGATGGCCAAAATACCCATGACGATCCAGAAGCCATGTGGCGAACTCACAATAGGAGTGTCGGGAGCATCCATGCTAAAAATACTCGTGATAAGGGCGAGCGGGAAGGTCATAAAAGCAAGTATGGTGAACACTTTCATCGTTTCATTTTGCTTGGTCGTTAAGAGCGAGTTGTTGGTCTCGCGCAGTTCGCGCAGCGACTCGAGCTCGCGCATGACGTGGTTGTGCACACGATAATACTCATTAGAAAGCGCGCGTAAATACGGCGTGAAATCCGTACCGAAAAGTCGCGGGCCGTCAGCCTCTAGCGTCTGCAAGACATCGCGATGTGGCTCGATCATCTGACGGAGATTCAAGAGATCGCGTGCACTACGTGAAATCGCGACGACCATCTCCACCTGCTCGTCAAGGAAAATATGTTCCTCGATCTCAGCCATCTCGTGCCGCACGTATTCAACTTCATGTTCGACGGCTTTGTAAAGCTTCTTCAACATATAGAAGAAGAGGAAACCCGCGTGCCCATCCGCCTCACCTTTATCGAGTATCGTATGCACCTCGAAAATCTTCGCGAACTTATGCAAAGGATCGATGGTGTCGTAGTGTGTGGTGATGAGGAAGTCTTTGCCGACGATGAAATCTATTTCCTGTTCGCGCGTCTTGTGGCTATGCCGCAGCGCAGGGAAGTGCATGACCAAGTATGCATACTCATCATAAAACTCCGCACGAGGTTTGGTGGCAGGGAAGAGGAGTTCCTCGGCGATGAGGGTCTCTATGCGGAACTCATTGCTGATGCGGGTGACCTCATCACGCGTGGGCGATTCGAGATCGATCCACACGAGACCGTCATGCTCATAACGCGAATACATGGGAGTCAGTATACAACATCTTTATTAATCCATGGTCATCATGTGCCGACATGAGGTGAGGGTTGTGGAGATGAACACATTTTGCGCTCGTAGTTAGATATGAGATACTGACCGTATATGTATGAGCACAATGGTAAGTGGTTCTTCTCTCTGCGAGCAGCATCGTTCGCCGCATTCTTTGTCCTTATCGTTGGTTTCGGTTGTGGTTTTCTTATTTCGGCACATGCCGCTGATCAAACGGTCAACTTGAGTAACTCGACAAGCGAACCATCGAACGTCGACTACTCACCCGTATGGAAAGCGTGGAATATCTTGAACCAGAATTTCGTACCCGATGCGGTCGCTACCTCGACCCCGCTTGCTACGACGACTGCGGGTGTCTATCAGGATGAGGTATGGGGAATGATATCGGGGATGGCGGATTCTCTCAATGATCCCTACACGTTTTTCCTCCCACCACAACAAAACACCGACTTCAGTTCGAGTATGAGTGGCAGCTTCGGCGGGATCGGCATGCAGATAGATGTCAAAAACGGTGTACTCACGGTCGTCTCCCCACTCAAAGGAACACCTGCGGAAGCTGCCGGTATTAAGAGCGGTGACCAAGTACTTACCATTAATGGGACACCGACTACTGGTATGGATGTGAGCACAGCAGTTGATGATATACGCGGTCCCTCAGGAACTACGGTAACACTCTCCATCATGCGCTCCGGATGGTCGGCACCGCAAACCTTCACGATAACGCGTGCCATCATCAACGTCCCCATCGTGACGAGCACAACACAACCCGGCGGCATCTATGTCATCACCGTTACTCAGTTCACCTCTAATGCACCCGAACTCTTTCGCGATGCATTGCGCACCTTCGTACAATCGACTGACAACAAGCTCATTCTCGATCTGCGTGGTAATCCCGGTGGATACCTCGATGCGGCGGTCAATATGGCGAGTTGGTTCTTGCCATCGGGGGATGTCATTGTCACTGAGGACTACGACGGTCATCAAGCGAACGTTGTTCATCGTTCCTTCGGCTACAATATTTTCAATAACAATCTCAAAATGGTCGTTCTCGTCGATCAGGGATCCGCTTCGGCATCCGAGATATTTGCCGACGCACTTCGGTACTACGGCGTTGCAAAGCTGGTCGGCACCAATACCTTTGGCAAAGGAGTTGTGCAAGAACTTTTCCCCATAACCGATACAACTTCACTCAAGGTCACCGTCGCACGCTGGCTCGGACCGGACGGATTGCAGATCCCACATACTGGTATCATTCCGGATGTGATGGCAACCACAAGCGATGCGGCGATAGCAGCAGGGGATGATCCACAAATGCAGGCCGCAATAAAAGTACTGAACGGTAACTAGATATGAAAGTTGTATTTCTCAAAGATGTCGGCGGGGTCGGGATCCGCGGATCCGTTAAAGATGTTGCTGATGGTTACGCGATCAATTTCTTGATTCCGAGGCATCTCGCCGAACAAGCGACCCCAGACAAGGTATCGAAAGTACAAGCTGAAATGAAAGCACATGCGGCGCAAGATGCCGCGCGCGAAGCGCAGGGAAGTGCGTGGACAAAACAATTGGATGGAACGACCGTTACCGTTAGCGCAAAAGCAAATGACAAAGGCCATCTCTATAAGCAGCTTTCATCGGACGCAGTCGCTGAAGCCATCAAGAAAGAGCATCAGATAAGTATCGACGCCGGCACGATCGCGTTTCAAAACCCCATCAAGTCGACAGGAGAATCGAAGGCGAAGATAAAAATCGGCAACAACATTGCGAATGTCACTATCGTTACGAAAGCGAGTTAAGCAAGCGCAAAAAATTACGCGAGAATGTCGAGCATGCGACGACGAACTATTTGACCGTCGTAGTTGGTCTTGCGCGCGTTGCGAAAATGTACCACTCCGTTGATACGTGCGAAGAGAGTGTGATCCTTTCCGATGCCGACATTCTTGCCGGCCATGATAGCGGTACCGCGTTGACGGACGATTATCTCGCCGATGCCAACCTTCTCGCCATCCGCACGCTTTACTCCTAGATATTTAGGATTGGAATCGTTGAGGTTGTGAGCGCTACCGCCTGCTTTAGTATGTGCCATAGTGGTTTATTTGGTATGATTCCCGTATGTGGGGTCAAGAGAATATACATGATTTTGTGCTGCGGTGCAAGCTTGTCCTTGAGCAGGGGATAGGGGATTGGGGGCTCTATATCCTCGTCCTTTTGCTTGGCCTGAGTGCCTTCGGATTGGGCCGCCTCTCGGCCATGGAGAGCGTCCAGCCGCCGGTATCTATCACGATGGCACCAACCCTCACCTCACCGCAAGGGATGTACCCAGGAGGCGAATACATCGCCTCGCGGACGGGAAGCGTCTACTACTTCCCGTGGTGTATCGGAGGGGAGGATATCCCCCAAGATGCCCAGATTTGGTTCAAAACGGTCGATGCCGCCAAAGCAGCGGGATACGCGCCTGCTAAGAATTGTAAGGGGTTGCAATGAAGAATCTACGAAAGGTCTGACCTCGAAGATTTCAACAAAACACGCTATACTCTTGCCATGTTAGTCGTAGACATCGAAGCATCGGGGACAGACCCCTCTAAACATTCTATCGTGAGTGTGGGAGCTCTCGACCTCGCACATCCGGAGAATCGTTTCTATGAAGAATGCCGCATCTGGGACGGGGCACACATTATGGACGGTGCATTGGAAGTGAATGGGTTTACCAAAGAGCAAATCACCGACCCTAAGAAACAAAGCGAGGCCGACCTCACGCATTCATTTCTGCATTGGAGCGACAATTTGGAAGAGCGCACACTCGCCGGCCAAAACGTCTCCTTCGATCGCGACTTCCTTAAGTACGCCTCAGAGCGCGCGGGGCACACCGACTGGCCGTTCGCCTATCGCACGATCGACACACACACCTTATGCTACATGCATATGGTCACCCATGGCCTGCAGCCGCCGGTGCGTCACAAACGTAGTGCCCTCGACCTCGATGCGGTTCTCAACTACTGTGGCATCCCTGAAGAGCCGCATCCGCACAACGCACTGACCGGTGCGCTCTCACATGCGGAAGTAATCGCACGGCTTTTGTACGGAAGAAAATTATTACCGGAGTTTATGCAATTTGAAATTCCGTGGAGATAAGTATTTGAAGGGGATTGTAGGATAGGGAATAGGGGACCTACTCCTCCCCCGGTAGCTACCCCTTCCCTAACCCCTTCAGAAAAGATTTTCCATCTTCGCGACAATATGCGTGGGGATATTCTTTGGCACGCACAAATGCGTGCACCCACATATTCCAAAGTGGCGAGTCAAGAAAAAACGACTGTGGATAACTTGACAGGGTAGTGGTCTAGTGTGGCCGAGATTCTCAATGCTATATGTCGCACAATATATCTTTTGCGACATATGACTGTAGTAAATAAGGCAGTAAATCATGCACTTACAATGGCTGAGAGGCTTGTGTGACGTTGTGCTTCACGACGCATACATAGATTTTCACGATCATCTGCTGCAACTTTTGATCTACCGTCTGCCGATGCCCCATCCATATGGGAAAATGAATAAGCAGGTTAAACCTGAGTAGTTAAACCCCCCCAGATAAAATTAGAGGTATGATGGAGTTCATCATGGCTCAAGGGAGAATTAACATACTGCTCACTCCCACTGAGCATAGAGCATTTCAGAAACTCAACTCCCCTCCCAAAATCCAGGATTTTCTCGATACCCTACCGATCAACTTCGAGCTCGATGGCGAGACGTATATGTCGCCACGCAGGGTGTTGCGGGAGCGGACGGCGCATTGTTTTGAGGGTGCGTTGCTCGCTGCCGCGGCCTTGATGTATCACGGCAAAAAGCCGCTACTGATGGATCTGCGCACCGCCCCGCATGATGAGGATCATGTGGTAACGCTCTTTCGCGAAGGTATCTATTGGGGTGCGATAAGCAAGACCAATCATCCGGTACTTCGCTATCGCGATGCGGTCTACAAGACGCCGCGTGAGCTTGCGATGTCATATTTCCACGAATACACCTTCCCTATTACTGGCAAAAAAACCCTGCGTGAATATTCCAAACCATTCGATCTTTCTCGCTACAAGCTTGCCAACTGGCTCACTACAGAGGAAGAATTATTTTGGCTGGTCGATGCACTCGACGAATCCCCGCATCTGCAGATGGCATCTCAGTCTGCATTACACAAACTGCGTCCATTGACCGAGTTCGAGATCAAGGCGATGGATACAACAGAATGGAAACCGAAAAAGAAGCGGGACTAATTCTTATAGCGTCTTGTAAGCGGTCGCTGGCAAGTAGTTGAGGGGATTGAGATACCCGGAAACGGGTGGAACGGGCATTATGGCTTTTGAACAGGGCGAGTTGCCTTTGGTGATTTGGCCAAGTGGAACTATCTGGGTCACTGCAGAAACGTAGACGCCGAAGTGGAGATGTGGGCCGGTCGCGTAGCCCGTCTCGCCGCTGTAGCCAATGACGTCTCCTGTCGCAACTGATTGCCCCTGGTTCACGCTTATTTGTGAGAGGTGCGCATACATCGTGTTGAGGCCGTCGTCGTGCTGGATCATTACCCATTTGCCGAAGCTACCGCCCTTACAGCCTGGGGTCGCGTCGGTATTGCCCGTGCCGATGATAGTGCCCGAGAGTGCTGCATGCACTGGTGTCCCGATGTGAGCGGTTATGTCGAGGCCGTCGTGACCATGACCGCTATAGAGTGCTTGGTGTGCATCGGCGAATTGCGTATTCCCAAAAAATTGTGAGATGGTTATATTCCCTGCTATCGGCCATTGCAAAATACCCGGAGAAGCCGGCGTAATTTCACCAAATGTCACCTGTTGATTATCTGCCGCCTTGAGATTGATCAAAGCTTGCTCGAAGCTTGCTTCCTGTGCCTTTTTCTGAGCGATGATAGCTTGGTAATTCGCTTCTTGTGCTTTTGTTTGTGAGAGGAGGTCACTCTGTGCAAGCTTCGTTGCAGTCAGCGAGCCTTGCTGCACTTTGAGCGCTTGCTGATGCGCTACGAGTTGCTGTTGCTTCGTTTCTTGCGTAGCTTTCGAACTCGCAAGTTGTTGTTGTGCAGCAACGAGAGCATTCAATTGTGAGTGGAAGGCATCGCGCAGGGCTACTTCGTTGTCGATGTCGGTCCATATGACCGAGATGTTTTCATCTGAAAGGAGCTGCGAGATCAGTGGCTGCGATTGTGCCTGTGCGAGTGAACGGATAGACTCTCCAAGTGCCGCCTCATCGCTCTGTATCGATGCCTGCTTCACTGTTATTGCTGCGGCGAGCTGTTGTATCTGAAGCTCGGTTGCGGATATTTGAGCCTGCGAGAGGTTTATTGAACTACTGGTCTTTTTCAAAGAAAGACTAATTTGATTGAGTGTATTCTGAAGGGTTTGTTTCTTCTCATCCGTCGCATCGAGTTGCGTTTGGTATTGTGCTATTTCGCTATTGAGCTGTGCTATTTGCGAATTTTGTTGGTCGATCTGCGCTTGTAGGTCAGCTTGCGTGCTGGTAGCATCTGCCTCACTTACATATGGCGTCAACAATGCAAGCATCGCGACGAACGCGACAAAGGATCCAGTTTTGTATTTCATACAGAATCGAGTATGCTCAATGCCGTATCGATGCGACGTATCGTCGATTCCTTGCCAATGATAGCAGCGACGACGAACGGATCAGGACTCTTATCTCTGCCGGTAAGCGCGTAACGCAATGGCCAGAGCACCTTGCCGCGTCCTTCTTGAGTTGCATATTCCCAAAGTGCGTCTCTGATATCTTCTTGAGAGAAATTATTTAGGTCAGAAAGTGCATCTCGGACAACCTGCAAATGTTTGCTAGTTTGAGCCACGTCAGACTTCTTATCCGGGATATGCGCCAGTTCCAACAGCGGATCAACAAACCAAAAGTCCCACTCCCCTTGACGAACACCCTCTCGAAGATCTTCGGTGACTGCCATATGATCTTTAAGAACAAGAATCAATTGCTTTGCCACACGCTCGTCCCACGAGAGATTACGCAACAGAATTTCCTCCCGTAACGTTGGTAATGCGTATTGTACGAATTCAGAATCAGGGAGATTGAGTATATATTGCCGGTTAAACCATCGGAGCTTCTCTTCATTGAACACCCCGCCGTGTGTTTGTATTTGAGACACGTCGAATGCTTGCAGCAATTTTTCGGTACTGAATATCTCTTGCTCTGTGCCCGGATTCCATCCAATAAGTGCGAGGAAGTTGGTCATCGCCTCTGGTAGGTATCCCTCGGCGCGATATTCAAGGATGTCCTTGGCGCCGTCACGCTTGCCAAGTTTTTTCGTCTTATCGTCACGCAAGATGGGTGGTAGCGTGACGAACTTCGGCGGTTCGATCCCCAACCCTTCGTAAAGGGATAAAAAGCGCGGTGTTGAAGAGATAAACTCATCACCGCGAAAGACGTGCGTGATGCCCATATCGCGATCATCGATAATGTGGGCGAAGTTGTAGGTCGGATAGCCATCGGTTTTCATGAGTATAAAATCGTCGAGCGCCTCCTCCCCGCTCTCCAGATCGCCACGGACCTCGTCATGCCACTTGAATCGTTTGATCTCCGGGACCTTGAAGCGCAATGGTGCAGTGCCGTCCCAAATCCCAAAAGAGCTTGGTCTGTGGTCGCATCAAGAGTGGGCGTTTTGCTGCCTCAGCTTGTGCGCGAAATTGATCGATCTCTTCACGTGTGTAAGGGTCCGGGTATGCAAGTCCGCGATTGACGAGCTCTTGGGCAGCCACACGATATCCTTCAAGTCGTTGTGATTGGATGCATGATCCGAATGTCCCGGGTTTATCAGGTCCGTAATCCCAATCGATGTGAAGCCAACGAAGCGACTCTTGTATGTGTTCGATGGAGCCTGCCACTTCGCGTTCTTTATCGGTGTCTTCGATGCGTAAGATAAATGTTCCGTTGTTCTTGCGTGCCCACAGATAGGCGAAGAGTGCCGTACGTACACTCCCAATATGCATAAAGCCGGTTGGGCTTGGTGCGAACCGTGTTACTACCTGTTCGTTCATACGGACTCATGCGAGATGCTACTCTCAAGCAGGATTGTTGCTATCTTATGAGCAGCATCAGGACGCGCATATCCATGCGCAGCTTCCGCCATTCGTCGGTAGGTCGGCGGATCCGTTAGGAGACGATTTATTTCTGAAACGAGGACATGGGGTTTCAGATTGCGTTGTTCGATGACGATAGCAGCACCGGCACGTGCATATGAAAAGGCGTTCTCAGTTTGATCATGTGAGACATCTTCTGGTATCGGCACGAGGATCGCAGGTATTCCCCATGAGGCAATCTCAAATATGCTGCCACTTCCGGCACGCGCAACGATGACGGTCGCGATACCGGCCGACATGCGCAGCGCAAGCGTATTCAATAATCCAAATGGTCGATAATGGTCAGCGAACGGCGAACCTTTTAAGATCACTGAAGATATTTTCGTCACTTCGTCGAGATGTGCCGATCCGGTCTGATGTATAACGTTGTATGATGCGACGAGCTCTGGAAGTGCGTCGAGCACGGTTTCGTTTATAGCTTGCGCACCTTGCGAACCGCCCATGATAAATATCGTTGGCAAGCTCGAGTCGAGCCTGAGAAATTCGAAGCCGCCTTCTTTGGTTGGTGCAACAATTTCTTTTCTAATGGGGTGCCCCACACGCGCTATATGCTCGCGGGCACGTGTAGGAAACTTCGATGCTGCATCCGCGTGCGCAATGGCTATCCATCGAGCGAAGTGTGATGACCACAAGGAAACTCGGCCGGGTGTGGCATCGGCATCGTATATGAAGACCGGTATATGCAAAAGTCGTGCAGCAAAGAGCGTTGGAAACGCGGCGAAACCACCAGTCGAAAAGACGACATCGGGGTAGAGATTGAAGAGTTGGATGGTAGTTTGTACGACTCCACTAACAATACTGAACACACTCAATACATTAAGGATACTTCCATGCGGATACATCTTGCCAGCAGTACTCGGCTTATATTCTATCTCGTGCTCGAAAAGCGCTGTCTTGTCGAACGGTGCAGGACCCATGTAGATGAGTTCGGGCTCAATGAGCTTGCGCTCAGTGGTAATATCTTCTATTGCTTCGGCCACCGCTATTAACGGGTAGAAATGTCCTCCCGTACCGCTTCCGGTCAACACGATTTTCATAGGGTCTATTGTATCGCCTAGCAGGTCGATCTCAAACTAGCTTTTGTACGGCCTTAGGCACTCGTCCGTCTGGATATCCGATGCCGTGAAATATTTAAAAGTACTCCAGCACTTGCGAGTGAGACGAGCATTGCGCTCCCACCCTGACTCACAAAGGTCAGGGGAATTCCAGTCAGTGGTGCTACGCCGAGCATGGCGCCCATGTTGATAAACGCCTCACTGGCGAGATAGGTCGCAATACCAACACAAAGCAGGCTTCCAAAAAGATCCGTGCTCGTCGTCGCGATGTGATATCCACGCAGCGCAAATGAAAGAAACAATACCACGATCATGACGGTGCCGATGAAGCCGAGTTCTTCTCCGGCAACGGCAAAGATAGAATCGCCCATCGGCTCCGGTAAATACGTAAACTTCTGTATCCCCTGTCCGAATCCGCGTCCCGTGATACCACCCGATCCGATAGCGATGAGCGACTGTTTGATCTGGTACCCATTTGATTGTTGTGCGGCTGAAGGATGGATAAAGGTTTCGACTCGTGCACGCACATACGGTTGTACCAATGCCAAGCACCCGATGACGAAGAGACCGGCGACCACGAGCAGTAATATGTGCCACCAACGTGCTCCTGCAGTCCAGAAGATAGCAATAACGGAAAAGCAAATAACGCCGAGTGTCCCGAGATCTGGTTGCGCAATAAGAATAAGAACGGGGAGTGCGAGTATTGCGCAAAGTCCCCCCAGGCCATGTTGTAAGGTTACTACCTTCGCCTTAATTCCCGAAAAGTATGCGGCCGCTAGTATAATTGTTGCCAGTTTGAGTGCTTCCGACGGTTGGAATGAGATGTGTGCAAGGATGATCCACCGTCGACCACCACCGTACATTGCTCCGAGGTGGGGGACGAAGACGAGAAGGGTCAAGATAAGAGCCGCGGCAAAAACCTGTGGTGCATAGGTGCGCCACACCCGATAGTCTATCGAAGCCGTTACAATGAGTGCGACGATTCCCGCTCCGATACCAAATACTAAGTGGCTAAATACTGCCGAAGTAATACCGGCTGCTCCGCGCGCAATGAGTCCGAAGGCTGCTGAGGCGAATATGAGTGAACCACCAACGACGAGACTCGCGACGAGTATTGCGAGTGTTTTATCAATATGGCCGATATGCGTCTTCATGAGTTTAGAGCACGGCAAGCGCCAATATGACTCCTGCGAATGCACACATGACCGAGAGTATCCAATAGCGCATCACAACTTTTGATCCTGGCCAACCGATCGCCTCGAAGTGATGGTGTAACGGTGCGATGCGGAAGAGTTTCTTACCGAAGAGTCTTTTCCAGACGACCTGAAGCACATTGGAGAGTACGGTCGCAACCAAGGGCGCACCAATGATTGGCAGTACAATGATTCCAACTCCGCGTCCGAGATTATCTGTCATAAATGCGACAGATGCTATCGCGAGCGTGAGCCCCATCGTCCCCGTCTCACTCATATAGAATCGCGCTGGTGGTATATTGAACCATAAGAACGCCATCAGGGCACCTACAACGGTCGCGCAAAATGCAGCGAGGTCTATCTGTCCCTCAGCGAACGCGATGATAGTGTATGAGGCGAACACACTCCCAAATACGCCGCCCGAGAGTCCGTCGATACCGTCGATCACACCGGAGGCGTAGAGCGAGACCGAAACGAAAATAAAAAGCAAAATGATAAATGGACCAACGTACAGTGGCATTCCAAATGGGATGTCGATCGCCGTGACCGAAAGCTTGGCGAAGAACCACCAACCGATGAATGTCGACAAGGACAGCACAATAAGGAGTCGTTGTGAGAGAGGGAGCCCGGCCCCCTGCGGTCGTATGTCAAGCAAGTCGTTCAGAAATCCTACCAAGGCGCCGACGATGAGTGTGGAGAACGGGATCCACGTCTCGCTGCGAGTCAAAAAATCATAGTGCGACCAGTTGACGTTCCTCGCGAGACTCGTCACTACCGCAATACCCAGTGTCGTCAAAAGTACACTCCCCCATATGACGATACCACCCATGCGCGGCGTTTTGGTCTCCCCATCTCCATGGAGACGATTGAATTCATGCGCCGCCTCGCCGTTAAGTGCACGCTTGCCGGCGATCTTTTTCCAGACATGGTATTTGTAGAGATAATGCGTGAGTATTGGCGTGGAGAGTATTCCGACAACGAATGCAATCGTTGCTGGAAGTAGGACTTTTATTATTGATAGATGCATATTGAGTGATTATACAGGTGACCGGTATCACCTTTATTGACCGGCGGCGACTGCTATCCTCGAAGCATCGACCAACTGCTTCATATCTGAAAAGCGTCCATCTATCGTTGAACCCATTACCACCGCAACGACGGGGTGTCCTATGCCGGCGGCGTCGAAGACGACGGCGAGATTCCCGCCCGCAAGATCCGTATAACCAGTCTTCCCCATGACTATTCCTGGAATAGCACCAAGGGCGGTATCGGTATTGTATGCCGTTGCAGTCATGCCCGCGGCATTTTTGAATGTCATGGTGTTTTGCGTCGTTTCGGTAAAGAGATCGAGTGACGTCGATGCGGCGTAGGCTACCAGCGTGCCAACATCGCGTGCGGATCCATACGCACCTGACTCGGTACTAGAGAGGTCGAGTCCGCTGTCGTTACTAAAGAGCATGTCGGTAAGACCGAGATCTCGTACCAGTTTGTTCATCCGCCAAACAGTTGTGCCACTTTGAGGCGAGAGTGGATACTTCACATGCAAGGGATCATTGGCGGCCCGTCCAAGAATATCGGCGCCTTGGTTAGAAGATGCGATGAGCGTGAAATTCAAGACATCACGAACCGTCCATACAGAACCTTTGGTCAAAACTTCTGCACTGCTGACAGGTGCTGTGTCGTACGGTATGGTGATCGTTGAATCGAGTGGCAAGACTTCTGATACCGCGAGTGCCATTGCTATTTTGGTGAGTGATGCCATCGGACGTTCCGCGTCCGGATTGAGTGTGTAGAGGACTTGCTGCGTCTGCATATCGTAGACGTATGCGCTCTGTGCCTGGAGTCGTACCGATGCGAAGGGGTTTTCAGTTGAGGTTGAGGCCACAGCGGCTGCGGTTTCTGCAGGGAGTGATTGATGTGCGAGATGTGCGGTCGTTCCATTCAATACGACGAACGTAGTGCCTCCCGCGAGGATAAAGACCGTGACGAGGCCTACAAGCGTGATGAGTGCGCGAGAGTCACCCGAGCCTATTCTGGAAGCCTGTGGTGCCACGTAATCAGCCAGTACCGGTGTCGGTTGCGCTGGTTCAATATGTCCTTCAGGTAGCAACAGTTCCTGCTCCGTCGGTGTCGGTAGTAACTCGGTCATGTTCCGTTTTGAAAGGCTCAGTATCAGCTTCAAATGCTTTTAATTCGTTTGATATTGTAGCATATTCTGGCATGTCTTTTAAGTTCGTTGCTCCGAGGTGGGCAAGCAGTTCCGTGGTCGGGCGATACACATATTCCCTACCGTCCTGTGGATTCCCAGTGCGGATGATAAGCCCGCGAGAGAGTAAGGTGCGAATCGTCGAGCTCGTGTTGACGCCGCGGATGTAATCGATTTGTGCGCGAGTCGAAGGTCCTCGATAGAGGACTATGGCGAGGACTTCAAGTCCGGCATCACCAATTTCTCGCCCGAGTTCTTTCTCGTAGCTCGCTTTCAGTGCTTCGCTTGCGCTCGGTGCTACGACCAACATTGCTTCGGTTTCGGTTCGTACGAGCGAAAGTCCACTTCCCTGAAGCATGTTTGAGAGTTGATCGAGGGCGATCATGAGCGCATGCTCATCAGCACCAGTGAGTTGCATAAGACGCTTCAAAGAAAGCGAACCTCCTTCACTGAAGAGGTGCGCTTCGATGAGTGATGGTAATGGTCCGATCGGCATTATCATAGTGAGACACCGTAACGTGGCGCGCCGGAGAGCTGCTCCAATTCTATACTGATGTCGCTGAAGAGTCGGTCTTGCGTGACACTCGCACTTCCGTTTCGTACGAGCTCCAAGATCGCGAGAAAATGAACGATGAGCTCGCCCTTACTACTCGTATTCTTTGTGACTTCGCTCCAACGCGTTCGCAATGATGCACTGAGACGCGCGTGGAGTGCCTTGATAACCTCTTCGAGCGCAAGGACGGGTGCGATAGCAGCGTGGGCAAGGACATCGGGCTTCGGTATGGTTCTCACGATGCGTAGCGCTGCTTCATGTAAGTGCCCTAGGCTTGTCTCTGCAGGAGCAAATACTGATGGTTGCACAGGAGCACGGTGAGGAAGCACGAGCGGCCGCCTTCCCCATTCTTTGCGTAAGTATTTCGCTGCATTGCGGATTATTGCGTAGCGCGCAAGACGTCGCTCAAGCTCTTCGACCGACTCGCGCTCTTCGGTAGAGAGTTCGAGCGAGGGCAAGAGCGTACGGGATTTGATAAGTAGCAGCGTTGATGCGACGAGAATGAATTGCGCCGTTTCACCCAGAGGCAGTTCGGGCAACTGCTCGACATACGCGAGGTAGGCGTCGCACACTTCAGCGAGCGAAATCTCCGAGACGGACATCTTGCGCAGTTCGATCAAATTGAGCAGCGTCTCAAGCGGTCCTTCGAAGATTGGTGTGGAAAAACTGAATGTGTCCATCATGACTCGCTCGTTTCCTCTGATAATCTCGAGTCAATGCGATGCATGTCGCGCGGGAACATCGTCGCTTCACGGATATTCTTGAGACCCAGAATCTGCATGGTCATACGCTCGGCACCGAACGCAAATCCTCCCTCGGGTGGCACTCCATAGCGGAATGCTTCAAGGAACATTTCAATTTTCTTCGGATCCATCCCCCACTTTTCTACATGATCCATGAGCTGTTCGTAATCATTGATACGGCGTCCGCCGGAAAGCCATTCGACTCCGCGACACAAGAGATCCATCCCTTCGTTGACTTCGGGATTTTTGGGATCTGGATATACATAGAAAGGCTTCTGTCGCGTAGGATAACCGTAGACATATACAAAGTCAGACCCAGTCTCTTCTTTGATGATCTCACAGAGCTCACGTTCGTCTTCTGGATTAAGATCTTTCCCACCGCGGACATCCCGTCCTGTCTTCTCGAATATCTTTTCTTGCCCCTCTGTAAGCGATACTGTCGGAGTGTTCTCTATCATGATCGGAAGCGTGGCTTCAAGCAATTCCAATTCTTTTGTACAACGAGAGCCAATCTGTCCGAGGATATAACGAACAGTCTCTTCAGACATGTCACGGATATCAGTCCATGATTTGATAAACCCCATTTCTGCGTCTAAGGAAACAACCTCGGTGAGATGACGAGTCGTCGCACTTGGTTCTGCACGAAAGATTTTGTTGACCGAAAAGACGCGCTCGAAGGCCGTCATGACGATCTGTTTGTAAAGCTGTGGCGACTGCGTGAGATATGCTTTTTTGTTGAAGTACTGGACCTCAAAGACCTCAGCGCCGCCTTCGGCCGTCGCGGGCGTAATCGCCGGTGCTTGGAATTCGAAGAAGTTTTGCGACTTCAGATATTCTCGGAAGGAATCGATGATCACTGCCTGTACTTTGAAGATTGCTTGCAGACGCGGGTGGCGCAGGGTGAGTGCTCGGTGATCGAGCTCGGTCGTAAGATCCAGATTGTAACCCTCGAGTGACATGTCAAATGGCAGCGGCGCTGCTTTCGAGAGTACCTCAAGCTCGAGCACTTCAAGCTCGATGCCACCGTTTTGCATCTTAGGATTCTTGTTCTTTTCCGGACGTTCGTTGACCCTTCCGGTCACCGATACGACATATTCCAATCCCGTCTCTTTCGCAATTTCAATCGCCTCGCTTTGCGGCAAGACAACACCTTGTACCGTACCGGTCATATCGCGAAAGTCGAAGAAGATCATCTTGCCTTGATCGCGCCGCACCGATACCCAGCCCTCGATCAGTACGACTTTCCCGACATATCCCTGCAATTTATTGACAAATATTCTTCCCATATTCTGATTGTGCAAGTCTGACTTCGCAAAGCAATTAAAAACCTGATTTATAAGGAAATACCGATTCTTTCTCGCACGATCTTCATTTTTTGACTCGCTCGCTCACGAGCACGCACCGCACCTTCTTTGAGAATGCTGCGTACATCGCCGTCGGTTATCGCATCGCGTACTTCACGCATCGGGGCGACGAAGTCTTCAATGTCCTCAATGAGCGTTTCTTTGAGTGTCTTATACTTACCCTTATTCTCCGTGTAGAGAACCGCAAGGTCTGATTTGTCCCGAAAGAGGTTATGGATCGCATAGACGTTTTCGGGGCTTTCGGCCTTCGAATCAGTCACGATACCCATCACCGCTTTCGCTATTTCATCTTTCGTCCCGAAAAGCGGGATCGTATTGCCATAGCTTTTGCTCATTTTCTTGCCATCGGTTCCGGGTACGATCGCTACATGCTCGAGGATTTTCTCCTTTGGTTCTTTGAAGGTTTCTCCGAACGTTGTATTGAATTTCGATGCGGCTTCACGGGCGTATTCGATATGTTGACGTTGATCGGCACCAACGGGCACGACATCGGTGTCGTACAGAAGAATGTCTGCCGCCATGAGCATGGGATACGTGAAGAGTCCGGCGTTGGCCTCCAGTCCTTTTGCAACTTTGTCTTTGTATGAGTGCGCCTGCATAAGAAACGGTACGGTGACGAGGCAATCAAATATCCACGCGAGTTCGGTGTGCTCTGGCACGTCGGACTGTTTGAAAACGATGGCACGTGTCGGGTCGATGCCGACCGCAATGTAATCTTTGACGACATCTATAATGTTTTGGTGTAATGCGGCGGGTTCTTTCAGCGATGTCAATGCATGATAGTCGGCAATCATGACGAGTCCCTCGGCCTGCTGCAGAAGTTCTACCGTTTGCCGCAGCGCACCGAAATAGTTCCCTATATGAAGCGCCCCTGATGGTTGGATGCCCGTAAAAAGCTTCTGCATAGACACCCATAATAACAGAACCCTGTAAAACCGCACAGCGGCTTTACGCGGCTGGCAATTCCATGATGAATCGTGAGCCCGTACCTGCACCATCAGACTCTGCCCAAATCTTGCCACCATGAGCGTCCACAATGGTTTTCGCGATAAAGAGACCATAGCCAGTCGAATGCACGTTGACCTTGATAGAATCCTTGCCGTGACCACCTTCGGTGAAAAGCCGCTTCTTATCCTCATCGGTAATGCCAACACCGCTGTCTTGCACAGAAAAACGAACAGTATCTCCGATGCGGAGTACTTCGACTTTTATGCTACCTGATGGTGTGTATTTGATGGCATTGTCGACGAGGTTGCGTATGACATGATCGCGAATCTTTTCCATATCGGCGTTTACCAGACATGGTACTTCCCATGCGATCGACATTTCGACAGTGAGACGTTTCTCATCTATCGCGGGCTTGAGGTGTTTGACCACCCCCTGTACGACTTCTTTGAGATCAAACGTCGTCTTTTTGTAGCTAACCGTGCCGCGCTTCAAATTGGATGCATCGAGGATGTCCATGACCGTGCGGACTCCCTTGCGTATGTCGACGAGTGCCATACTCGCCATACCGCTAAGTTCTGGTGAAACTTGCCCATAGTCCCCTTCCGCGATTGCTGAAAACCCCGCCTCGCTCTTGGTGAGATACCCCTTGATCTCGTGACTCATGAAATGGAGGAGACTTTCTTGCTGCCTATTAACTCCCTCAAGCTCTCTTTCCTGTATTTCGATCAACTCACGTTGTTCAACTTCCCTTAAAGTTGCTTGCAATAACCATATACTAAAAACAATAACTAAAATGAATTGACTGGCTCCAAAAATTTTCTGCTCGGCCGAGCTAGAAAATATTGCCTGAAAAATTATTGTTACAGCCAATAGAAAAGCGAGTATCGCGATGGTTGCTATTTTTATATTAAAGAGTTTATAGCGAAGAATCGCATATCCGGTGAGCCCAAGAAAGGGGAAGAACAAAACAGGTGCGAAGATTATGTACCGCGCATTATCATAAACCAAAGGTAACCAGACGTTCAAAAACAAAATGCCTAAAAACGTAATGACAGAGCCAATAACAATGAAGGTCATTTGTTGTCGTAATATTCCACTTGCACGTATATATTTTTTAACCAGTATCACAATACTCAAAATAACCAAGACAGCACATGTCAGACCGAAACTTGCAATAAGTGGACCAGGTTGTGCAGTGGCAGGAGCTCCATCAATGGCAATTTGTTTTACGCTTTCAAAAACATAAGGTGTCATTGTTAATAAAGATACCCCGATGACACATGGCAGAATGAACGCGATATAATAGCGAGGAAGTGTAGTGTGTTCATCTGGAAAGACGTAGAAGAGTTGGAAAAGCAAAAGAGAAGCCCACGTAGCAAAGAAAATAATACCTCGCAAGAACCAAATCGTTAGATCAGGATTTTCCACATGATAACTTAGATAATTCGAAGTTGCGTAGGCAATTATAACTATCGAAAAAAGAAGGAACGTCCGATTAGTAATACTTTTTTTATTTGATATATAAATCGAAACACCAAGAACTGCGATCGCAGCAACGGTAATACCGGTAGAGACGAGGTCGAAATTCTCTGAACTAAATATCTGTAGCAATGGCATATGTGTTCAAGGCGCCTATTTACGCGCAATAAAATTATAACGCGCTTGGAACCCTTCCCGAAGCTGTTTTGTATCGATACCTTGTGAGTTATAGTATCGTGCCAGTCGATTTGTTACCTTAGCAGTATGCAACAATAGTGGTTTTATTCCGAGACGTTTCAACAAAATCCGCACTTCGCCTTTAGTGTATGCCGCTCTTGTTGAATAAAATTGGAGTTTTTCAATCGAATTTTTACGTTCTATTGAGCGCGATATAAGATAACCAGGCAAATCTCGCCTTATATCTTGGATATACAAATATCCTCCCGGTTTAATGATACGAAACATTTCTCGTATGGCGCTGGCAGGATTATTGAAATGATGCAAACTATCTTTACATATCACCGCATCCACCGAAGTTGTTTTGAAAGGAAGTTTATACACTGAAGCCTTTTTTAAATCTACATTCTTTATGCCTGAGGTATTTACGCGTGCCATCTTGAGTGCCACTTCAGAGATATCTATGCCTATAATGGAAAAATACGGGTTGCGCGATGCTAATTCTTTGCTCAGAAATCCGGGTCCGCACGCAACATCAACAATCAAGGCCTTTTTTAGTTTTGTTCGCTTAAGAAAATCGTCAACGAGCGGTAAAAACCAACGTTTAGAATTCATTGTTGCGAGTCTCTGGAAAGCTTCCATTTCTAGATCATTTAATCCTTTTGGTTCAGGAATTCGCTTCGGGAATAATGTGAGTGTGGACATACACCAGAGTCTTATTCCAATACATTCGATAAATCCATTCGAGGTGTGATAAGTGTTCCTGTAGTCGGTTTGCCAATTCTAAACATAAACAAGATTTCTTGTTCTGTAGCGAGCATATTCTTAATAGCGTTATATTTTTCAATAATGAGACTCTTTTGATTCTCAGATAATGGAAGTTCAGTATTTTGTTTAATCGCATGCCGTAGCAAAATTATCCCATTCAGGGGTTGAATGGCAAGTTGTTGAATAGTGGCCTCTAACCATATTCTTTGCATTCCTCTCCCAGCATTGAAATAGGATGTAGTATCTGTATGGTGAGCGAGTAAAGCACCATAGCCTCCGCAGGCTTGATACAACAGCGCAGTTTGTTTTGGTATCATCTTAGAAAATCCGATTTTGTTCAGAACATCTAACCGTGGCCAAGATCGTGCCAACTTAAACATACAAAGTCCTATTAACGGCAGTCCAAGCGAATAGACTGGCATTTTATCCAAGTCGGTACCCGACCAAGATAGAGTTGAGAAAAAATCGTGGTGCAAACGCCTGTTTTCAAATACCAATCTTTCATTTACACTGAGACACTGCGTTAATTCAAGTTGTGGAGCATCTAAAAATCTTAGAGCTATGTCGTGAATATGTATAGCTTTGAACACCCCTCGCATCGCCTGTTTTTGTTCAGATGTCAATAATTCTTTTTCATAAGGGAATCTATTTGTACAACGTTTAAAAATTGCTTCATAGGTAGCTCCATTCTGGATTTTTGCGTCTCTATGTTGCCCGGCAGGATTTTCTTTGAAATAAAGTGATGCCCCGTGGGCGCCGCGATAAACCAACTCGGTCACAAATCCTACGTGTTCGGCTGCGATAATCGCATTTTCGACTAATGCACCTAGAGAGAAAAAAGTCCCACGATCACCAGTATTGTACAGCGAACCATCTCTAGTACTAACCGGTATGAAATCGATTTTGTTTTCATTCGGGACTATTTTCCACGGCTGAAGATTGTCGCCCGATGGCGCGCGAATAGCAGCTTTTAAAATTGTTTCTACAGCACTATTATTCATATGGTATTTTTCTTGTGGTCGTGGCTTTAATCTCTTGGTTCACTTGTGCCCGTACTTTCTTGCTTTCTTCAGAATCATAGGATGGGTCAAATAGCTGATCTAACGAAAGTATACCGCGGTCGTTTATGATTGGCTGCTTGTTTAAGATTTTCCGAATAACATATGCAATAGCGGAGCCATTCATAAGGGCGATGCCACCGAGTTGAGGCCAAGATGCTAATGTCTTCCCCATTTCTTTAAATGATTGCCATACCCGATCCGGAATATTTTGAGAACCAATGTGACGCACGATAACGGTGCCAGTTTCGCGCTTTGAAAGCGATGCGAGTTCCCGATAATTTATATTCCCTAGTCTGCCATGGAAAAATTCTGG
>Ga0335069_10004426_pt1 | contig 20868 bp, 13 predicted proteins | sample Lox_Sample_11_FD_206714 | JGI IMG/M metagenome (GOLD analysis project Ga0335069, IMG submission 206714) | Soil microbial communities from Loxahatchee National Wildlife Refuge, Florida, United States - Lox_Sample_1.1 | ecosystem: Environmental > Terrestrial > Soil > Wetlands | place: USA...
GACTGGGACATGACATTTACGCGAGACTGGAGTTTTGCCCGCCGTCGACGCGTCTCGAAGCAGCGATTCTGGAATCTGACGTCGTGACCACTCTCTATTCCACGGCAGGGCTGGAGGCTATGATTTTAGGGCGTGCGCTGATCGTTCCCTCCCTGTCCGAGCGCGTACCGGAACTTGCGTGGTGGCCGCATTTCGGCGGCGGCATGTATGTGCACACGCCCCAGGAATTCGCGCAAAGGTTGGGCGAGCTCACTTCTAACCCGCATTGTCGGTCGTCGCAACTCGCGCGACAACGCGAGTTTCTAAAGGGGTGTTTCGTCAACCACGGACACGCAGCGGAGGCCATCGTCGATATACTTGGACACTTTGTTATCTCACACTCCTGCGCTGATAGGGATGGGGATTCGAGAGACCTAAGACCGACGATAAGCGATGGCCGACTTGCGGTCCCGTAGCGGCCCGAGTGCCGGGCCGTTGCGAGGGCTTGATCGACAGCAGGCCTCAACTTTGGGGCATCGCGAAAACGTCACATGCAGTACTACACTCCAGAGAATTACCGGTTCGGTGGTGGCTCGGGCGCGTCCACCTTCCACCCCCTCGCCCTGACCATTCTGTTCGTCACAGCCGCGTTGATCCTCTTGCTGCCCAGAAAATATGTCGTCATAGCTTTTATCGCGGGGGTCATTCTCATTCCCTTCGGCCAGCAGTTATACATCGCCGGGCTGCACCTTTATGCTGATCGCTTGCTTATCGTCTTTGGCTGGATCCGATTGTTTTCAGCTAGGAAGAATTTGGCTCTGGTCGGCGGTTTCAACTCGATCGACAAGGTTTTTGCGCTTTGGGCCATCTTCCGGGCCACGGCGACGTGCCTGCTGTTTCTCGAAGCGGGAGCCGTCGTCAATGCGGTTGCGTTTCTGTGGGACACTTTGGGCGGGTATTTTCTTCTCCGCTTTTTAGTCCGGGACCAGGAAGACGCGGTACGGCTCACAAAGGCTTTGGCCTTCATTGTGATCTTGTTAGGGATAACGATGTCAAACGAGCATGCGTCTGGCAGCAACGTCTTTGGCTATATCGGCGGACGATTTGTGCCGACTCTCCGGGATGGCAAACTGCGGGCTAGCGGCCCATTTGTCGGACCGATTCCAGCCGGAACCTTCGGCGCTACGCTGTCGTGCCTGTTCCTATGGTTATGGCGGAGTCGCCGGGGTGTCGGGCTTGGGATTGCAGCTCTGGTTGGTGCCGCAGCAATGGTGGTTTCGTCGGCCTCGAGTACGCCCCTGATGACGGTCCCAGCCGGGTTGTTGGCGATCGGCTTCTGGCCACTGCGGAAGAACATGCGTGCGGTCCGCTGGGGACTTGTTGCGGTCCTTGTATCATTACAGCTTGTAATGAAAGCTCCAGTGTGGTTTCTTATTAATCATATCGATCTTGTCGGTGGCAATTCTTCGTACCATCGCGCGATGTTGGTTGACGGATTCATAAGGCATTTCAGCGACTGGTGGCTGGTTGGTGTCGAATCCACTGGAAACTGGGGCTATGATATGTGGGACCAGGCAAATCAGTTTGTGTCGGAAGGTGAAAAGGGGGGCTTGGCGAGCTTCATATGCTTCGTGGTTTTGGTGTCTCGGGAATTCGGTCGCCTCGGTACCGCCTGCAGACTTGCAGTCCGCCGAAAGGTGCAGTGGACCTTTTGGCTGTTCGGCGCTGCTCTTTTTGCTTTTGTTGTGTCGTTCTTCGGAATCAGCTTTTCGGATCAGTCGATATGGGGATGGTTTGCTTTCCTGGCACTGATTGCTGCCGTAACTGAGGACATGTCGTCAACCCCTGGAAACCAGGAGATGCACGGCGGCCGCTGAGGCGAATCGTAGATCTTCGCGATCCCGGGGAAAGACCCTAGGGATCTTGGAAATTACTTGCACCGCTCTGAGGTGCGGACGGGCGGCCACGTCTCACCGAAGGTTAACACAACATCATGCACCATTTTCAATCTTTGCACGCGGTTGAGAACTCGGTTAATATGGGAGACGTAATCTGCGGGCGGCCCGAGGTCTACCGCAGGACGAAACCTTGACAAATATCATGGAACCTGAGATGACAAAGCCTGCCGTCGCAATATTTGGCGTATTGTTACGCATGACTGTGCCTTTAGCCACGATTGAGGCCTGCGCCGCTAGTCCGAAGTGGCGAATGACACGTCAATGAAGACGACACTTCTGCTGTTGCTGGCGTCTCGCGTCGTGTTGGCGGCAAACTACTACATTGCCCAGACTTCCACAGGGGGAGGCACCGGAGTCGATTGTGCCAACGCCAAACCGTATACGGCGTTCAACAACAACACACTAAACCTCCAGCCTGGCGATAGAGTGCATTATTGTGGTACCGGCGCATTTCCGGCAGCGAACGGAGGTCTGAGTTTCCCGGCGAGCGGGGTGGCAGGAAGCGTCATATCGCTCGTCTTTGAGCCTGGCGCTATCCTTCAATCTGATGCGTTCAGTACCGCTGGGGCAGTCTCTACCAACGGTAAGAACTACCTGTTGATCGACGGCCAAGGACAAGGGGTCATTCAAAACACAGCGAACGGCTCAAATCTCGCCAATCACAAGGCCACCGAGCTAATCAATTTCGACGGATCCCATAACGTGGAAATACGGAACTTTAACGGTTCTGGGGGCATCCACAATTCTTACGTGAATACTGGTGTAAACTCCCTGACGAGCGCGTCAGGCAACGGCACGACGATGACGTACACGTGTTCCGGCACGTGCCAGATTTCAGCGGGGGCAACTGTAACCGTCCACAGCAATTCGATCTCTGGCTATAACGTCACCGACGCCACCGTGATAGGTGCAAATTCGTCGACATTCAGCGTGGCTGGTGCAACCACGGGTACTGGGCTCGGTGGAGCATATTCAGATGAAACAAGCGGGATGGTAGCGATTCGGTGCGTTTCCTGTTACGTCGGAGCAATGAACGTCCTGATTCATGACAATGTGATCGATAATGCCCAGTTCGGCATTCTGATGTCATATGAAGCAGGATCGTCATCCGCTCTCAGCATCTACAATAATAAGATGTCAAACATGGAGATTCATATCCGGATTGGCGATGGGGATGTGAACTGCATTTTGACAGGCACGGCAATCTACGGGAACGAGATATCCGACTGGATAAACTGGGACGACCTCGACAACAACAACCATCATGTTGGGATTCACCTGTTCGCTAACCATATCGCCTCGGGGAGCGGCATCACCGGGAGCCTTATTTATAACAACTATTTGCATGGGGATCTCGGCGTAAACCAAACGGCGTTCGGGATCTTCACGGAGAATGTCGTGGGGACCTCTGGTTGCAACGGGATGCTCGCGTTTAACAATGTCCTGGTGGGGAGCAATGCGACCGGGCATGCGCCGGGGAACTATTTTCAACCCAAGAACTCCGCGTACGTCTGCTTCTACAACAACACCATCGTGGCCCCCGCCAACACCGGGACATGCCTGGAAACCAACGGAGAGTTGTTTGGGACTGGGCTGATCGACTGGAAAAACAATATCTGTGACACAGCGAGTACCGGGGTATACGAGACGTCGGTTACGGACGACATTCGTGCTGCTGGAACCGATAACAACCTGTATTACAACTCTCCCGCCCAGGTGTTTCGCTATCACAGCGGAGGAGCAGCTGCGTTTGACACTTGGAAGGCGAATTGTGGCTGCGACGGTTCAAGCCTTACATCGAATCCTAACCTGGATGGAACCTATCGTTTGCAGGCTGGCTCTCCAGCAATCAACGCAGGGGCGAATCTAACGGGCCTTGGTATTACGGCCCTAAACACCGATAGGGCAGGCAACCAGCGCCCCGTAGCGGGAGCATGGGCTATCGGCGCATACCAATTCTCTGGGACCCTACCGCCGTCGAGTCTAACCGCCACTGTCCATTAGTAAAACGGAATGGATGATCCATCAATCGGTGTTCGGGCTGACGATATCGAGTAATTCGGGTAGTATCCCGTGACATTAAATCCCGGAGAATGCAGAGCATTGCAGCAGCACGCGTGAGAGCGGTTGCTGTGGGCGCACGTGCTCGAACCTCCGCCTGTTCTGGTTCTGGCCGTAATATTGTGATACGAGCTCTCCCGTGATCAGAACTGTGACGCTGCATAAGCGCACACAAGTTCCGGAGCGACCGGTTGGCCATCCAGAACTGCTGACCAATTCGGATAGTGGGTCGCAACGGCGTACTTACGACGGGTGTGGTCATCATTAGCTGTGCCTCGATGGAAGGTACATTCAGGCGCAGCCAAGGGCATCTGTGAGGATTCACAATTCTTTCCGCGTCCTGCTCTGGCTGTCCTGGAGAGGATCACAAGACTCCCTGAACAGGCCGCGCCTCCGAATCTGACGAAACTCAGCGCGACACGACAACTCCACCAATCGTCCATGAACAAGTTTGTAGGACCGGTGATTCGTGTCTTCCGTGACTTACGCCTTTGAGGCGGAAAGCCCAACACGCTATGAACCAGACTTTCGTGATCATCACACCGGCTAGGAACGAAGCTGCCCACCTGGAGCGAGTGGCCGAATCCATTATTTCTCAGACGAGAAGGCCAACGAGGTGGATCATCGTTGATGACGGCTCAACGGACGCTACTGAAATCGTCATTGGCACATATTTGAAACAACACGGCTTTATTCGATTCCTTCGAGTCGGCGGACCTGGGTCGCGAAGTTTTGCGAGCAAGGCCCGTGCTTTTCGGGCCGGCGTGGCGCTTCTAGCGGACATCGAGTACGATTTCATAGGCAATCTCGACGCAGATATCAGCCTCGCTCCGGAGTACTACGAAAATATTCTGAAGGAGTTCCTGAGCGATCCTACCCTGGGAATCGCTGGCGGTGCCGTATATACGCAAGGTCGCCGTGGATTCACAACCGACGATACTGCCGAAGACAATGTTGGGGGCGCCGTCCAACTCTTCCGGCGTGAGTGCTTCATTGCGGTGGGCGGATACCTTCCGCTAGAGCACGGAGGCATTGACGCCGCCGCGGAAATACTGGCTCGAATGAAGGGTTGGAAAGTTAAGAAGTTCCCCGAGAATAAGGTCTGGGAGCATCGGCTAACAGGTTCAGTAGGAAATACCGCAATCAAATCGATGTACAAACTGGGCGTCCGGTTTCACACTTTGGGGTACAGCACGGGATTTTTCATTCTGAAGAGTTTTTACAGGGTCGGAAGCGGCTCGTCTCTGTTGGGGAGCGCAGCTATGTTGGCCGGGTTCCTCTGGGCGAGGCTCACGCGATGTCCTTTGAGTCTGCCGGCCGAGGCCGTTTCACATTTGCGATCGGAGCAAGCGAGGAAGCTGCGAGGTTGGTTTCTGAGAGAACTTCAACTCCCCCTCAGGGAGCGGGACTAAGGCTCAAGTTGCGAGAATTGGAGAATGAGTATGGTTACCACATTTCTTAGTTTGTTGTGCTGCCCCTTGTGTCACGGTTCCTTGACAATGATGGCTTTCCACAAGAGAAGTGGTGCGTCCAGCGGTTTCCGGACGGCGGTCTCTGCCGCGGATGTGGCCGATGGCATCCTTGTGTGCGAATGCGGCACGGCGTTCCCGCTCATTGACGGCGTGCCGAGGTTGATAGAAAGAGGCCTGCTCGCCTTTCCGAAGTTTGTGCACACCTACCAGGCTGAACTGAGGAGCGCCGACGTACTCAAGGCTATCTCAGGCGACATCGAGAGTGAGGAGCAGGTGGATGAATACGATCAGATTCGTGCTGCTTACAGCAAGACATGGAAGTTATTCGACTACTCAAGCGATAAGACTTGGGGTTGGACTATCGAAGACCGGAAAAGAGTATTTCTTGATGATATTGGCTTGCGGGCAGAGGACCTACAGGGTATACGTATCCTTGACGCCGGCTGCGGCAATGGAACGCTCACTGCGGCCATGGGTGCCTTCGCCGCGGAAGTCGTGGGGATCGACCTCAATGACGGTCTGGGATTGGCAAATCAGAATAAAGCGAACTTTGCGGGAGCATTCCATGAGAATGTCAACTACGTGCAGGGCAATCTCTTTCGGCCGCCTCTGAAGCCCGAAACATTTGATCTGATCTACTGCTCGGGCGCTGTGCATCGCACACCGGATCCAGAAGGGACTTTCAAGAAACTCATTCCCCTGCTGAAGACGGGCGGGCGCTTACACGTCTGGGTCAGCAAACGGCGAGGATTCCTTGTTCGCTCGCTGAGGAGGTACGCGCGCAACGTGACACGCCCAATGTCGCTCGATGGCCGCCTGAGATTCTGTCGCTTGGTGGCGCCATTGTATCAAGCCGGAACACGGGCCGGGAATGCGCTTTGTATAGCCGAGTTTCGGAAGCGCACATTACGCGAAATTACGCTAGACCTCTACGATTCATTGGCACCTGACTACGGGAGTGTGCACACGGAGGAAGAAGTCCAAGGTTGGTTTAGCGAGCAGGGATTCAAGAATATCTGTGTCGCTGGCAGACAGAAACATGGCTTTGCGGTGAACGGTGACAAGGCTTAGACAGGCCATGCAAGCCATTGTCCACATGAGTGCCGGCACCGGTGTACTGAACGGGCTCAGAGTACGGTCATGACGGGAGAACTCGACTTGTCGATCATCATCGTCAATTGGAACTCGTTGGCGTACCTAAGAGGATGTTTGGCGAGCCTTTTGTCGATCCGGGGAATAGAGAGATTTGAGACAATCGTCATCGACAATGCTTCAAGGGACGCGTGCGTCGAAACTCTACAGCATGAGTTTGCCTGGGTGAGATGCATCGCGAGCAAAGTCAATCTCGGTTTCGCCGCCGCAAACAATCTCGGGTTTTCTCTTTCAAGAGGTAGGAACGTTCTATTCCTGAATCCTGATACGGAAGTGTTCGAAAGCGCGATCAGCGAGTTGGCAGCTGCGATCAGTAGTATTCAGGATGCCGGCATTGTCGGTGCGCGGTTATTGAATTCCGACCTTACTTTGCAGACTAGTTGCCTGCAGTCCTTCCCGACAATCATGAACCAGATGCTAGATTCTGAGTTTATCCGCTCGAGGACTCAACGCAGCCGGCTGTGGGGAAATCGCGCGGCATTCGAATCTCCCTCGGGGCCCGTGGCAGTAGACGTTATATCGGGTGCGTGTATGATGGTGAAGAGAGAAGCGTTTGAGGGTGTGAGAGGTTTTAGTTCAGGTTATTTTATGTACTCCGAGGATGTTGATCTTTGCCTGCGGGTTCGCAAGGCAGGTTGGCGCTGCTATTATGTCGGACAGGCGACGGTGGTGCATCACGGCGGCTGTAGTAGTAAGAAGGCTCCAAGGGAGAACTTCGGATCAATCCTGATGCGAGAGTCGCGCTATCGTCTGTTCACTAGATGGCGGGGGAAGGCGTATGCACGACTATATCGAGTGAGTGTGATCTTTGGCGCGAGTTCCAGGCTCACCTTGCTGGCGATGGCGCTTGTGGCGTCGTGTGGCTTTCGAGACTGCCGGAACCTAAAGAGTTCTGCTCGAAAATGGCTAGCGATCCTGCGTTGGGCACTCGGACTGGAGCCGTGGGCTGCAAGACTTAAATGAAGAGGGTTGGATGTGGTCGTTCTCGTCCTGGGTGAAAGTGACTGAGTTGACGGCCATGCGCCAGAGGTCTTGCCGGGCGGAGCACGGAAGACTGCGCCGAACGCCGCCAACCATTTTGTGGCAGAGATATGATGGTCGTCGATGAGCTGGACCCCGTTAAAGGACGAGCGGTGGCAGCCTTCGCTACAGAGGCATTTCCAAGCCTCCGTGTTCCACATCGAAGACTGGTTCGAGGCGCTGCGGTGGACCTGCGAATGACAGCCGGTCGCGTTGACTCACGCCGTGGCCGGAGGGCCGTTGCGCGACGCGGTCTTGTTCTGCCGCTTCAAGAGAGCTGGCTGACGGGTTGCCGGATGCTCTCGCTCCCAAACGCCGATCACTGCCATCCCTTGCTGGATGCTGGGGATTCGTTCTGGCGAATTTTCGGGTTGCTCAAGGCCACGTTCGAAAGTGAGGGATTGAAATACATTGAAATCACGCTGTTGTTTTGGCTGAGTTCCGCGATGGGGAACGATCTGTCCTGTTCACAGGGAGTGCGGTTCCTTCAATAAGCTGAGCCTCGAGCCCGATCTGGATTCGCTGTTCCGCGAATTTTACGATGGTTGTATCCGACGAAGGATTCGGCATGCAGAAGGTCAAGCCGCACGTACGAGAAGGGAGATCCGGGTCCGTTGTACCGGCCTGTTGCTGGAGGGGTTCTATACGTTGGTGGTCCGCAGGCGGCGTCGCCAGGGCTTCCGCCACAACCGTTTCGCTGGTTTCGAGACCTCGCCGATTGTCTCGGAGGTCACTTGACAATTCGCTTCCTGTCAAAGGACGGGCACTCGGTAGCGGGCATATTGACTCTCTCCTGCAAGGTAGCCTTCGTCTACAAGTACGGCTTTTACAACGAGTAATTCCACCACTGTGGAAGAAATGCCGCTGCTGTTTTGGCAAACCATTCAGAGGGCCAAGGAGGCGGGCCTGCGTGAGTTCGATGTCGCTCGAATCTGATCGATTAGGGCTTGGTGCGGTTCAAGTGCCGCGTGGGCGCCACATGTGCAAGCCTCAGTCACTATCCGTATGCGGCCCAGGCGCCGACGGGCTTGGTTTGGGGGCTGGCGACGGGCAAGTTCCGCAGCGGGGTGTTGCATCTGCCGGACTGGGGCCTCGTGGCAATCGGAGATTTCTTATGTAAGCACCTCGGCTGAACCCGACCATCTGAATTGTGGGACCAAGGAGGCAAATGCGGCGCGTGAATGACACTGCGACTCCTGATGGGGTCCTCTGCGGTTTCGCCGGGTGTACCTTTGGTAGCTGATTAGCGTCTTCAGAAGCCTTGAATATACGGAACTATCAGCATGCTTTTGAACAAAGCATACTATGTCGTGAAGCCTGCCCTGCCCTGGCCGATCCGCATTGCATTGCGGCGACTGCAGGCTGATCGCAGACGAGCTGCGTACTCGGGAGGCTGGCCGATTGATGAGAAGGCGGGCGCAACGCCTCCGGGCTGGCCCGGCTGGCCCGAGGGTAAGCGCTTCGCATTGGTCCTCACTCACGATGTGGAGTGGGCGAGAGGGCTGCGCCGTATTGGACGGGTGATGGACCTAGAACGCCAGTACGGCTTTCGCTCCTCGTTCAATCTGATCCCAGAAAGAGAGTACCGCGTTCCTGATTCCCTGCGACACATAATCCACGCGTCAGGTTTTGAGGTTGGCATACACGGCCTAAAGCACGATGGAAAGCTTTACTCCTCCAAAGCTGAGTTCGCGGCCAGAGCAGCGCGGATCAGAGAGTACATCCAGGAATGGAAGGTATCGGGTTTTCGATCTCCACTCATGCAGCATAGGTTGGGCTGGCTGCATCTCTTAGGCACGGAATATGATGCGTCGACCTTCGACACCGATCCGTTCGAACCGGAGTCGGACGGCGTTGGTACGATATTCCCGTTCTGGGTTCCCGGTCCTGCTGGGACGGGCTATGTGGAACTTCCGTACACACTTGCGCAGGACCACACGCTTTTCGTAATTCTTCGCGAAAAGAATAGCGACGTCTGGAAACGGAAGCTCGATTGGGTCGCGGAGCGGGGGGGGATGGCTTTGATCAATACTCACCCGGATTACATGTGCTTCGAAGACAGGCCGGCTCGAGACGAAGCGCCATCGTCTCACTATGAGGCGTTGTTGAAATACGCCCGGTCGAAGTACGAAGGACAGTTCTGGCACGCACTACCACGCGATGTGGCGCGGTTCTACACGTCCAGTATCCCTATCGGATGTCGAAATTCCCGAAAGAAAGTGTGCATGTTGGCATACAGCAACTATGACAATGACTCGCGTATCCGCCGATACGCAGAAACGCTCACAAGGCGGGGCGACAAAGTCGAAGTAATCGCAATTAGCAATCGATCCAGCTTTTTTCCTGAGGAAGAGGTCGGGGCTGTAACCGTCCACCGGCTTCAGCGACGTGAATGCAATGAGCGGAGCAAGTGGACATACGCATGGCGCCTATTACGGTTCGGGATTGCCTCGTCACGTCTATTGACGCGCCGCCATCGAGAGATCAACTATGACCTAATCCACGTGCACAACATGCCGGATTTTCTGGTTTATGCGGCCTGGTATCCGAAATTGGCGGGAGCCCGGATAATACTGGACATTCACGACCTCGTTCCGGAGCTATTTGGAAACAAGTTCCACACATTATCGGGCAGCCTGTACGTCAGATGTCTGAAGACGATTGAGAGAGCCTCGGCATCTTTCGCTGATCACACTATTATCTCCAACCACCTCTGGGAACAAAAGCTGATCTCTCGTTCTGTCCCCAGACAAAAATGCTCAGTTTTCTTGAATCATATTGATTCGGCAGTCTTTTATCGGCGAACTCGAACCCGTGATGATCAAAGATTCATTATCGTCTTTCCAGGTACCTGGCAATGGCATCAAGGGCTGGACATCGCCATCGAGGCGCTTGGCCTGTTGAAGGACCGTGTGCCTGAAGCGGAATTGCACATCTACGGAGGTGGCGGTGGCAGTGGTACGGAGGAGTATCTCGCAGGTCTCGCCAATCAGCTAGGCCTCAATGGAAGAGTTAAGTTCTGCGGCGATGTCTCTCTTGATGCAATCGCCGAAGTAATGGCCAATGCCGACATTGGGATTGTGCCGAAGCGCGCCGACTCGTTCGGCAACGAGGCGTATAGCACCAAAATCATGGAATATATGTCCCAAGGACTTCCAGTCGTTGCATCAAATACCAAGATCGACCAATTCTATTTTGATGAGGCTGTAGTCCGGTTTTTTCCTTCTGGTGATAGCCGCGCCATGGCCGATGCCATTTTGGCGATTAAGGACAACCCTACACTGCGGGAGTCGCTTGTCCGGAATGGACTAGACTATGCGAAAGCTAATGATTGGGAGCATAGGAAGTCCGCATATCTTGATCTAGTAGACTCCCTTGTAACTGAGACGTTTGATGGCTTCGCGCCGAAGGCTGTGTTGGGATCGTGAAGGCCTTTGCAGAGGATGCAGAGGCAGCTGACCGGCAACGCCAGGCAAATCGCCCTTGAGACGCTGCGATGGTGGTTCCCTTTTGTTCCCTTTTGCTTCCCGCGGGAAATCCGCCAGACCAATGTCCAGCGATTGTTGAACGATGGCTAATCTGAAGGCGGTCGCGCGGCGGTTCCGTCGGGAGGTCCGCCTGTCTCTCGATCGAATCGTAGACCGCTACTACTCGATTGATACCGTGATTCAGGGCACGCTGCCCCAAGCCCGTGAAAGGGGCCGGTTCGGGGACGCCCATGTCAATGGACCGGTAAGCTATTGGATTCTGCGCTGCTACGTCGACTGGAGAAATCTGGGCCCTGGTGAGGTATTTGTCGACGTCGGTTGCGGTCACGGGCGCGTTCTCTGTTTAGTTGCGCGACGAATGGTGACGAAATGCATCGGCGTCGAACTTTCCGCGGAATTCGCCGAGAAGGCGCGAAGGAACGCGGCGGCGCTCCGGGGCCGTTCATCACCAATAGAGGTGCGGGTTGGGGATGCCGCGGAGATGGACTACGCGGAAGGGACTACATTCTATTTCGGCGATCCATTTGGAGCCGACACTATGAGAAAAGTTCTGAAGCGAATCGGTGACACCTTGTTAACGAAGCCGAGGCGAATCCGATGCATTTTCGTTCTTACTACCACCGCGGGTCCGGACGCGGTGCAAGAAGTCATCAGAACCAGCGGTTGGCTCGCCTTCTGCGGTAAACGGTCCTTACCTTATTCTCCCATGCGGGTTGAATACTGGACGTGGGAGCCGAAAGGCGCGTGTTCTGGCCTTGAACAGCCCGAGAACTTCCCGGAATCAGCTGAGTGTTTCCGAAATCCACCACGTAGCTCGCCAGTTGAACGTTCGTGAGGGCCAAGCCGGCTGTCGTTAAGGTGTTGCATGAGTTGCCAAACCAAGTCGCCGTTTGACAGCATCGAGGCGTCCCACGGTATGTATCAATGCTCATTGAAGCGCTGGGAGGGGGCAAGGCACGACGTAGAGGCGGAAGTCGCGGCCGCGGAACGGGATGGCGCAGCCCGCCGGAAGCAGGCATTGCTTCTGGTCTCCTACACTCTGACGAAACTAAACCGTCACATCACCGCCCAGCCGGCGCATCTTGAACGATCTTCGTATCTTACGGCGCCTGCTGCTGGCGGAACGCGGTTTGCCCGCCGAGGCGGAACCCGAACCCGAGACGACCAGCGCAGATTTCGTCTGTCCGCAGGCTGGCAAAGTGCGTCGGACGCGTCCTGAGCGAGTACATTCAGTGAGGTCTTTTCCAGCATACGTTGCCTCGGAACCGCCGAAAGTTGCCGCCTATCGCGGGTCGGTATCTGGTCTGGAGGCCTGCTGGGTGTGGCGCGGGATGAAGTGCAAAGGAAGATACGCTGATGATTGTTTCCACTAACCGCATATCACATCAAATTGCGTATGGCGGCCTGCACCGGGGTTTCGAATCCTGGGCAAAGGAGAAACCGGGGGTCGTAGCGCTTAGGTTCGAAGGTGCGGCATTAACTTATTCGAGTCTGAATTCGCGCGCCAACCAAATTGCTCACAGGCTGATCGAGTTGGGCGCCGGGCCAGAAACGCTGGTCGGGCTGTTCCTTGATCGTACGCCAGAACTAATCGCCGGTATGGTCGGCATTGCCAAATCCGGAGGCGCCTATGTACCGCTGGATAAAGCTTATCCGGCGGAACGGCTCTCTTTCTTGCTGGAAGACAGCAAAGCGCCTATCGTTCTCACTGAACGCCGGCTGCTGCCGCTCGTGCCTGAGAGTCGCACACGGGTGGTTTGCGTCGAAGATTGTGCTGGGCAGCCGGAGGAGAATCCGGTGCCGCGGGGAGAACCGCACAATGCGGCTTATGTGATCTACACTTCCGGATCCACCGGGACACCCAAGGGGGTGGTGGTGACGCACTCGAATGTGCTTCGCCTATTCGATGCAACACAACCGTGGTTCCACTTCGGGCCGGATGACGTCTGGACGTTTTTTCATTCCCATGCGTTCGATTTCTCAGTATGGGAGATATGGGGAGCACTGCTGTACGGCGGGCGGGTGGTGGTCGTGCCATGGAAGATCGCGCGCACGCCCGAAGCGTTTCGGTCCTTGCTTGCCGCGGAGCGGGTGACAGTGCTGAACCAGACGCCGACGGCGTTTGCGCAGCTGATGCTGGCAGACGAATCGGTGGGCTCGAAGCTGGACTGCCTGCGGACCGTCATTTTTGGTGGCGAGGCACTGGATCTGCGATCTCTAGCACCCTGGTTTGCCCGGTACGGCGACCAGCGGCCCCAGTTGGTCAACATGTATGGCATTACGGAGACTACGGTTCACGTCACCTATCGGCCTCTGTCCGCCTCTGACATCAACCGCGGCAGCGCCATTGGTGTACCCATCCCCGATCTGACGCTCGAGCTGCGGGACGCGGAAGGCCACCTGGTCGGCGCCGGTGAGACCGGTGAGATCTGGGTGGGCGGTGCGGGTGTCGCCCGCGGCTATCTGAATCGGCCCGAACTGACCGCCCAACGATTCGTTGAGGTGGACGGCAAGCGGTGTTACCGAAGCGGGGATCTTGCCAGGCAGCTGCCGGACGGCGATGTTGAATATCTGGGAAGAGCCGACCGGCAGGTGAAGCTGCGCGGGCACCGCATTGAGCTCGGCGAGATTGAGAGCGTGCTGGCCGAGGCTTCCGGTGTGCGGTCGAGCGTGGTGATATTGCGGGAAGACACGCCGGGGGACCAGAGGCTGGTAGCGTATGTTCTGAGGGAGCCTGGATACAGTCCCCTGGTGGAAGATCTCCGGGCCCTCCTTGCGAGCCGGCTGCCTGCGCACATGGTTCCCGGCACGTTTGTGGTTCTTTCGGAGTTCCCTCTCACTACCAATGGAAAGTTGGACGAGCGCTCGCTGCCGAAACCGGCCGTGGCACCCCAACCCCAGCGGATGCAGGACCAATCCATTGAGGAAACAATTGAAAACCTGTGGAGGGCACTGATTGGAACCGACGCTGCTATCGAGTTTGACGACAATTTCTTCGATATTGGGGGGCACTCCCTGCTGCTCGTGCGGCTGCAGCAACAGTTGCGCGAAGCGCTACACGCCGATCTGTCTGCTGCTGAGCTGTTCGAATATCCCACGATCCGAAGCTTGGCCGAACGGATTCGGAACGGTGTTTCCTCGCCGATGGTCGTTCCGGAGCCCTGCCGGGCCTCGCGTCAGCGGGATGTGCTTACGCAGATGCGCCGCCAGCGTCAGGCGGCAAGATAACAGGGAATCCAACCGGAGCTGTACCAGTACCATGCATGCGACTCTTCGGTGAAGACCCCGGATGGCACAACAAACGACCTGCCTACAACTTACGGCAATTGATTTGCATATCAATACTGACGGGTGATTGTATGCGATGGCTGTCCAAAGACCGGCCTGGATTGTCTCGGCTCGGAAAGACTCTGCCCGTCGCGTCTTCAAATTCCTAAGTCGAGCATGGCAGCAGTTCTGGGCCCATGAAATGGGGGCAGTAATCATCGAAGGGAAGCGAATGGACGAATCTGGTGTAAAGTCCCCTCCTGAGGGTATCGCCATCATTGGGATGTCCGGCCGATTCCCTGGCGCAGGGAATGTGGACGAATTCTGGCAAAACCTCGTACACGGAGTGGAAACAATCTCTCACTTCACAGAGGGAGAGTTGGAGCATTCAGTCGCCACGGCGGAGGCAATTGCGCAGGGACAGAAGTTCATTCGCGCGCGTGGCATCATTCAAGACGCCGACCTCTTCGATGCCGACTTCTTTGGGATCTACCCGAAAGAGGCAGAGGTCATTGATCCCCAGCACCGCCTCTTTCTGGAATGTGCCTGGGAGACGCTGGAGAGCGCCGGGTATTCATCGGAGAGCTACCACGGCCTGATCGGTGTTTATGCTGGGCTCGCCATGAACACCTATTTCCTTCACAATCTCTGCGCGGACAGGGCTTTCACTTCCAACTTTGCCGGCAATTATCAGGTGGGAGTCTACCAGACCATGATGGGCAATGACAAGGACTTTATGCCCACACGGGTCTCGTACAAGCTCAACCTTCGAGGGCCTAGTATGACGATCCAGTCATGCTGCTCCACCTCTTTGGTGGCCGTCTGCCAGGCATGCATGAGTTTAATGACTTATCAGTGCGACATGGCGCTCGCCGGCGGTGTCTCGATCACCTTCCCGCAGAAGCGGGACTACTTGTATCAAGAAGAAGCCATGATTTCCGCAGATGGGACCTGCCGAACTTTTGACGCGAGTGCCTGCGGAACGGTCTTTTCCCATGGGGTTGCGATCGCGCTGCTGAAGCGTCTTGATGAGGCGATTGCGGACGGTGACCACATTCTTGCGGTGATCAAGGGAACGGCGGTCAATAATGACGGATCCGACAAAGTTGGTTACGCGGCGCCCAGTATCAAGGCACAGGCCGACGTGATCGCCATGGCTCAGGCTGCGGCCGGTATTCATCCGGAGACCATCTCGTACGTCGAAGCCCACGGAACGGCCACGCCTTTGGGTGATCCGATTGAAGTGGCAGCGCTCACGGAGGCTTTTCGTCGTGGCGGGTCGGTACGCAATCAGTATTGCGCCATCGGCTCGGCCAAGACGAATGTCGGTCACCTGGACATCGCGGCGGGAGCGACAGGCCTGATCAAGACAGTGCTCCAGTTGCAGAACGAAATCATTCCGCCCCTGCTCCATTTCAAATCAGCCAATCCCAAGATCGACTTCGCCAATAGCCCTTTCTTTCCCGTCTCCCAGCCTTTGGAGTGGAAACGCGAAACCGCTCCTCGGCGCGCTGGGGTCAGCGCCTTCGGTGTGGGCGGAACCAATGCTCACGTCGTCGTCGAAGAAGCGCCGGCCGCTGGTCCTTCGCGCGCTTCGAGGAATCGCCAGTTGCTGCTGCTTTCGGCAAAGACAGAGGCCGCGTTACAAAAGATGTCCGAGCGCCTGGCAACCTACCTAGAAAGCCACCCGGATTCCGTACTTGCGGATGTTGCCTTCACCCTTCAGCGTGGACGCCAACGGTTCAGGCATCGCCTATCGTTGTGCACCGGGAGTGCCGCGGAGGCCATTGAGCAGCTCAGGAAACGGGAGGGTAAGACCACTTCAACGGGCCAAGCCAAGAGCCGGCCTCCTTCCCTTGTGTTCCTTTTCCCCGGGCAAGGGGCACAGTATGTCAACATGGGGCGCGAGCTTTATGAGAGCGAGCCTTTGTTCCGAGACGTGGTGGACCGATGCGCAGAATGTTTGCAGGGGCATCTCCATTTGGACATACGTTCGGTGATCTATCCCGTCGCGGCCGCAAATGGTGAAGCCGAACGGCAGATCAATGAAACCTGGGTGACCCAGCCCGCGACGTTCGTTGTGGAATACGCCTTGGCACGCCTCTGGATGTCTTGGGGGGTCAAGCCTTCGGTGCTTATCGGGCACAGCGTCGGTGAGTATGTGGCCGCTGTATTGGCTGAGGTCTTTACTTTGGAAGACGCTCTTAGTCTGCTCGCGGCCAGGGCAAAGCTGATGCAAGATCTCCCGTCAGGCTCGATGCTCGCCGTGCGGCGAGGTGCTGTGGAACTTGAGGGGTTTCTGCCCGAAGGTGTGGCAATCGCCGCTGATAACAGTCCCTCCCTGACTACTCTGTCCGGCCCGACGCCGACCCTGCGGGCACTCCAGGAAACCCTAGAGGGTCGCGAGATCAGTTGTCGGTTCTTGCCCACCTCTCACGCATTCCACTCCGCAATGATGGATCCCATCGTAGATCCCTTCATGGAGTTGGTGCGTAGGGTACCGCAACAGAAACCGGGACTGCCATGGATATCCTCTTTCTCCGGTACCTGGATGAACGAGCAGGTACCGCCGGAGGCCTCCTATTGGGCCGGGCAGTTACGTCATACGGTCCGTTTTGGTCAGGCAATCGTGACCGCCATCCAAAAAGGCGCGACCGCCTTTCTGGAGGTCGGGCCTGGCCATGGTCTAACCCAACTCGTCCGCCAGCAGCCCTCAAAGCCGGATGGCCTGACTCTTTTGACCTCTCTGGGTGCCAATGACGCCAACACAACAGATCTTGATACTGCGCTCACCTCGTTAGGCCGTTTGTGGCTTGTCGGGTTCGAGCCCGACTGGGACGGGTACTATTCGGCTGAGAAGCGAAAAAGGGTGTCGTTACCGACCTACCCCTTTGAGAGAAAACGATACTGGATCGAGCCAGCCCAAGGCAAACCGCTGCCATCCTCCCAACAACTCGATGTAGAAAGCAGACGGGATGGTGCACAGGCAGACCAAACGGTTGGTGTTCAGAATGGCGGGCCGGCACTCGTGCCGGCCATATTATCCGGGCAACTTGTTCAACACTCAATTATGGAAGATGGGCATCCAGATACACGCCGTGTGATCGAAAGGCAGATCCAACTAATGACACAGCAGCTCGAGATGCTTCGTAGCCGCTGCGCTACCAGAGGAGCGCAGAATGACGACAACGAGTAGACGCGAACGAGTGCTTCACCGACTCCGCGAAATCGCCAACGACCTTTCTGGAATCCCCACGGAGAGTCTCCAGGAAGACACCAGCTTCCTCGACTTGGGCTTTGATTCTCTCTTCTTAACTCAACTCAGCGTGGCGTATCACAAAGCATTCAGCGTTCGTATCACGTTTCGGCAGCTCTTTGACGAGCTTTCTACGCTGGGCGCATTGAGTTCCTACATCGATAGCACCCTGCCCTCAGAAGTTTCGGTTGTTGGCCCCGAGCCGAAGGAGATCTCTCCCACGCCCGCCGAAGTGGGGGTTCCTGCGCCGCCCATCTCGAACCAGCCCGTAAAGCCGGCTCCAATAACTCAGCAACCAGTCTCTCTGCAACCCGTGCTCCTGAAACCGGGCGTCGCTCCTCGGTCCACCGCGGCTCTTGTCACCACTCCTCCCCGCCACATGGAAGCAGAGCGCTTAGACGGATTGGAGGCGGTTCTTCTCCAACAGCTTGACCTCATGACCGAGCAGTTGCGCCTTCTGCAGGGTCTCCCGGTTAATGGAGTGGCCGCATCCTCCGCAGCCGATATTTCATCTCCTCCTGACATGGCTCTGGCGCTCCCCGCGCCCCCGCCTGCAGTCACGGCTGCGAACGCTGACGAAGCGCCAAAGGCCTCTAACAAGAGCCAGGCGCCGACAGGCCGTTCGAAGGACGGGCCGAGAGTCGCACTGCCATCCGGCTTCGGACCAAGCGATGCCAAGAACACCGGTCGCCACCCGCTGCCCCCTAATCAGCAGCGGCATCTCGATGGGCTCATCGCAAACTACACGCGAAAGACCGCCGGCTCGAAACAGCGCACGCAACAGTACCGGCGTGTGCTGGCCGACCCCCGTACGGCCGCCGGCTTCAATCGCCGCTGGAAGGAAATGGTTTATCCCATCTGGGTCCAGCGGTCACTGGGCTCGAAGCTATGGGACGTTGACGGCAACGAATACGTCGATCTTCTGAATGGCTTCGGTCCCAATTTCCTCGGACACGCCCCGGAATACATCACTAAAGCTATCGAAGATCAACTTCACCGGGGCTTCGAGATCGGTCCCCAGACGCCCCTTGTCGGCGAAGTCGCCGAGATGATCTGTCAACTCACTGGCATGGACCGGGTGAGTTTCACCTGCTCGGGATCGGAAGCTGTACAGGCGGCAATGCGGCTATCACGCACGGTGACGGGACGTGACAAGGTCGTGGTCTTCTCCAAGGACTACCACGGCAACTTTGATCAAGTGCTGGTTCGCGAAGCCAACCAACCTGGTAGGTTGCGCACAGTTCCTTCGGCTCCCGGCATCCCTACGCAAAGCGTAGACGACACCTATGTGCTCGAGTACGGGACTGACGAATCGCTTGAGATCATCAAAAAGCACGCCAATGAAATCGCCGCCGTGCTTGTCGAACCGGTTCAGAGCCGCCGGCCGGAGTTTCAGCCGCGTGAGTTCCTCCACGAGTTGCGACGCATCACCCGCGAAACTGGAGTCCTACTGGTCTTCGACGAAGTGGTCAATGGTTTTCGAGTGGCCCCGGGTGGAGCACAGGCTTATTTTGGTATCGACGCAGACCTCGCAACTTACGGCAAGATCGTCGGTGGGGGGATGCCGATCGGAGTCGTCGCCGGCCACTCCGCCGTCATGGATACTTTCGATGGTGGTTTCTGGCAGTACGGCGACGATTCCTTCCCAGGAGCTGGAGTCACGTTCTTTGCGGGTACGTTCGTCCGCCATCCGCTTGCGATCGCGGCCTCTCACGCGGCTCTGAAGTACCTCATCCAGGAGGGACCCGCGCTACAAAAGCGGGTTACTGACAAAGCGACCAGATTCGCCCAACAGGTGAATGACCTGTTCAAGAAATACGAGGTTGACATTGAGTTACCGCGGTTCAGCTCTCAGATGTATCTTCGCAACAAGGAACAAGCCGAGCTCGCGAACCTGTTTTGCTTCCATCTTCGCTATCGTGGTGTCCACATCCTCGAGGGTTTCCCGTGTTATCTGACTGACGCCCACACCGAGCAGGATCTGGTAAATCTTGGTCGAGCGTTCACCGAGAGCGTCGAATCCATGGTCGAGGACGGTATCTTTGGGAATCCGGTTAAACTACCCAAGCGCCGCGCCATCGAGGAGAACTCCTCTCCCACGCCGGCCGCCCCTAGTGAGCCAACGAAAGCCTCGCCACCGTCCATTCCCTCCGCCGCCGCCGAGTACCCGCCCGGCGACGCTCAGAGAGAGATGTGGGTGGCCGCACAAATCAGTGACGAGGCTTCTGCGGCGAGCTACGGAAGTAACGTGGTGGAACTTGTCGGCGATCTTAATGTTTCAATTCTGGAGCGCGCTGTATCCGAGGTTGTGAAACGGCATGAGTCGCTCCGTTCAACGTTTGACGTCGACGGGGCTAAGGTCATCGTCAAACCATCCATGCCCATCGAGGTGCGACTGCGCGATCTCAGCCACATCGCACCGGCAGAACGCGATTCCCAGGTGAGCCAGATCCTAGAGGAAGAGGCGCGCCAGGTTTTCGACCTGGCAAAAGGGCCCCTTGCCTCGTTTCAGCTGATTAGATTGGCGCCGAGCAATCACCTGCTGGTCTTTACCGCTCACATGATCGTCTGCGACGGCTGGGGCTTTAGAGTGGTTCTGGAAGAAATCGGCGCACTCTATTCCGCTTACGTCGAGGGGTGCGAACCATCTCTTGCTCCGGCTAACCAAATGCGCGAGTATGTTTCCTGGCAGCTACAACAACGCGGTGCCGATGGGGCGAAACGATGCGAAGACTTCTGGCTATCCCAGTTCGAGACACTGCCGCCCGCTTTCGAACTGCCCAGTTCGCGACTTCGTCCTCCCCTGCGATCCTATGCGGCTGCACGGGAAAACCTTCGTCTCACACCGGAGTTCTGCCAGACCCTCAAGCGCATAGCAAGAGAGCTGCGGAACACCCCGTTCGCTCTGCTCCTGGCAGCCTATCAGACATGGCTGCATCGCCTCAGTGGCGCCGATGATTTCGCAGTCGCCGTTCCATTTGCTGGTCAGGGAATGCTCGGGTTGAACACACTCGTCGGCCAATGTGTGCACACGCTTCCCTTCCGGGTCAAGGTCAATAATATGGCGCCCTTCGTTGACCAGTTAACCAAGGCCCGTAACCTGATTCTTGACGCTCAGGAAAACTGGAGTTCGAACATCGGCGTACTCGTTCAACAACTCAACCTGCCGAGTGATCCCAGCCGGCTTCCGGTAGCTTCCGTGATGTTCAATTTGG
>Ga0335069_10004427_pt1 | contig 20864 bp, 24 predicted proteins | sample Lox_Sample_11_FD_206714 | JGI IMG/M metagenome (GOLD analysis project Ga0335069, IMG submission 206714) | Soil microbial communities from Loxahatchee National Wildlife Refuge, Florida, United States - Lox_Sample_1.1 | ecosystem: Environmental > Terrestrial > Soil > Wetlands | place: USA...
TTCGACTCGCGGCGCAGGCGGCGGCTCGCACCCGTGCCCTGAACGCTCCGCGGTTCGGCTTTGATTGCGATCTTCATGACTTCTCCAAGGTTGATTTCAAAAATTCGCCGCGGCCCGCGACCAGGCTCGCTGCGATCACTCCACGAACAGGGAGCTCACCGAGCTCTCCTCACAGATCCTGCGCATGGTCTCGGCGAACAGCTCCGCCACGCTCACCACGCGAATCTTCTTCGAGCCTTCCGCCTCGGGCCGCAGCGGGATGGTGTCCGTCACCACCAGCTCGTCGATCACCGAAGCCTCGATCCTGCCCACCGCCGGGCCCGACAACACGGGGTGCGTGCAATACGCCACCACCCGGACCGCGCCCTGCTCCTTCAGCGCCTTCGCCGCTTCGCACAGCGTGTTCGCCGTGTCGACCATGTCGTCCATGATCACGCACGTGCGGCCGTTCACGTCGCCGATGATGTTCATCACCGTCGCGACGTTCGGGCGCGGGCGGCGCTTGTCGATGATCGCGAGGTCGGACTCGAGCCGCTTCGCGAGCGCCCTGGCGCGCACCACCCCGCCCACGTCGGGCGACACCACCACCAGGTTCTTGTACTCGTGCTTCCACACGTCTCCCAGCAGGATCGGCGTCGCGTAGACGTTGTCCACCGGGATGTCGAAGAACCCCTGGATCTGGTCGGCGTGCAGATCCATCGTCAACAGCCTGTTCACGCCGGCGACGGTGAGCATGTTCGCCACCACCTTCGCCGAGATCGCTACCCGGGCGCTGCGCGGGCGGCGGTCCTGGCGCGCGTACCCGAAGTACGGGATCGCCGCCGTGATGCGCGCCGCGCTCGAACGCCGGAGCGCGTCGCACATGATCATCAGCTCCATCAACGTGTCGTTCGTCGGCGCGCACGTCGATTGCAGCACGAAGACGTCCTTGCCGCGGACGTTCTCGAGCAGCTCCACCATCACCTCGCCGTCGCTGAAGCGCGAGACCGTGGCCTTGCCCAGCTGGACGTTCAGGTTCTTCGCCACCCGCTGCGCGAGCTTCGGGTTGGCGTTGCCCGTGAACACCATCAGGTTGTCGAAGGCCATCGACTCTCTCTCGGTGAGGCGATCAAAAGTTCTGGCAGGGGAGGAAGGATTCGAACCCTCGCATGCCGGAATCAAAATCCGGTGCCTTAACCAACTTGGCTACTCCCCTACGGTGCTACTCGAGCAAGGGATGCTGCGCGAGCCCTTGCGCGACGAAACCCTTCATCGACCCGGGGAGCGCATCGATCACGCGTTGCGCGCTCCCGCGATCGTCGAACGCCGCGAAAACGCACGCCCCCGAGCCCGTCATGCGCGCGTCGCCGTGCTTTCGCAACCACGCGAGATGCTCACGCACTTCGGGAAATCGGCTCGCCACCACAGGTTCGAGATCGTTATGAAATCGACCCCCGCGTGACCGTGCCGAAAAGTCTTCTATTTTAAGGGGTTCCGTGTTGCGGGTCAATTCCGGAGCCCCGTACGCGACGGGGGTCGGAACCTGCACGCCGGGGACGAGAATCGCGTACCAGCGCGGGGCGATTTCCAGCGCGGTGAGGCGGTCGCCGATGCCTTCGGCCCAGGCGCTGCGCCCGAAGATGAAGAAGGGCACGTCCGCGCCCAGGCCCGCGCCGATTTCCGCGAGCGCCTCGCGATCGAAGCCCGTCTTCCAGAGGCGATTCAGCGCGACGAGCACGGTGGCCGCGTCGGAGCTGCCGCCGCCCAGGCCTCCGCCCATGGGGATGCGCTTGTCCACCTCGATGTCCGCGCCCAGCGCAGTTCCGCTCGCCTCCTTGAGCAGCAACGCCGCACGCACCGCGAGGTCCTGGTCCGCCGGCACGCCGGGCACTTCGTTCACCCGACGCACCGCGCCGTCGTCGCGAACGGCGAAGCGCAGCCGGTCGCAGAAATCGATCAGCGTGAAGACGCTTTGCAGCAGGTGATAGCCGTCGGCCCTGCGGCCCACCACGTGCAGGAAGAGATTCAGCTTCGCCGGAGCGGGGAAGTCGGGGCCGGGCAACCGCAAGCGCTACTCCTCGATGGGACGGTATTCGTCGACCACGAACTTTACGACGACATCGCCGCGCGATGCAGTGATGCGCTTCGCGATGTCCACGGAGCCGGCGCGCTGCGTCTCGTCGAGCGAGACTTTCCAGCCTTCGGGCGCGCCCATCGTCGACGCGCCGTGGAGCCACCCCGCGAGCATGTCGGGATCGAGCGCGACTCCCAGGTACTTCTCGGTGACCGCGCCGAATGATGTGGTCCAGGCGGAATCGGCACCGGCGGCGAGGATCGTGGCGCCCTCGGGCCCCGAATCGATGCGCGCGACTTCGTTGCCGAGCGGCGAGGAGATGATCCATTCGTCGTAGCCGCCGGGCGTGCGCTTCCAGCGGAGCTTCGCGATGTCGCTCTTCTGCCCGTCGCGAACCGAGATGCGGCCCGCGACTTCGAACCACTGCGGTGCGCGAGCGAGCTGCGGGAGCGGCTGCGGGGGCGTGGCGGCGCAGGCGGCGAGCGCCAGCGCGGCGATGCAGACGAAGTGTCTCAGTTGGCGTGCTTCTGCATCACCGCGAGGAGCGCCTCGTGGCCGGGATTCTCGACGAGCGCGTTGTGCCAGATCTTCTGCGCCTCGTCGTGCTTGCCGCCGGTCCAGAGCACCTCGCCCAGGTGCGCGGCGATCTCGGGATCGGAACGCGAGCTGTAGGCGATCTGCAGGTACTTGAGCGCCTCGGGATTGTTGCCCAGGCGGTAGTACACCCAGCCGAGGCTGTCGAGGATGAACGGATCGTCGGGAGCGAGCTTGTAGGCCTTGTCGATGAGCTCCTTCGCTTCGGCGAGGCGATTCGTGCGATCGGCGAGCGTGTAACCCAACGCGTTGTACGCGTGGGCGTAGTCGGGCTTCATCTTGATGACCTTGCGCAGGTCCGCCTCGAGCACGTCGAGCTTGTCCACGCGCTCGGCGGCCATCGCGCGGTCGTAGAGCAGCTCGTAGGAGTCGGGATACTCGTCGACCGCCTTGCTGAGCATGTCGTAGGTCTCCTGCCACTCCTTCGCATCGCGGAGCAGCTGCGCCTCGACCTGGATGATCTGGATCTTGTCGTCGGTGGTGCGCGCCTCGATGTGCTGCAGGTAGTCGCGCCCCGCCGGCAGGCCCTGCGTGCGCGTGATGAGCGTCGCGATCTTCAGCTGCGCGCGGATCCAGTCGGCCGCGTCCACTTTCTGGTACCAGCGGATGGCCTCCTCGTATTGCTTGAGGCCCTCGGCGGCCTGGCCGAGGCCCAGGTACACGGCGGTGGGTTCACGGTACTTGCCCTCGAGCGCCCGCTCGAACGCCTCCTGCGCGCCCGCGTAGTCGTCGAGCTGCAGCGAGAGCAGCCCCACGGCGTACGAAGCCTGCGAGTCGTTCTTCGCGCGCTTCTCGACTTCGCGGAACTGGTCGCGCGCCTCCGCGACCTTGTGATCGGCGGCGAGCTCGCGCCCGAGCTGCATGCGCACGTCGTTCGCTTCCGCGTTGGAGGCCACGAACGATTCGTAGAACGGGATCACCTCGTCGGGCGCGGTGCGGCGCAGGATCTGCGCCTTCAGGATCGCCGCCTGCTCCCAGCCCGGGCGCATGGCGAGCGCGGCATCGACTTCGGAAGTCGCCGTGTCGGACTGGCCCGCCACCAGGGCCGCGACGCCGACGGCATAGCGGGATTCGGCCACCGCATACGGCGCGGTGAGCTCGCGCACGGCCGCGAGCACCGCCGCCTTGTCGGAGAACTTGGCGAGCAGCGACGAGAGCTGCGTGAGCATCGGCCCGCGGTCCTGCGCCTTGGCCAGCAGCGAAGCGAGATTGTCCCGGGCCTTGTCGATGGAGCCCTCGTTGGCGAGGATCGCCGCCATGATCTCGCGCGCGAGCGACGATTCGGGATCGAGCTCGAGCAGCAGCGATGCGCTTTCCATCGCGGGGCCGAAGGCGCGCGCGCGGATCGCCGTCTCGACGGCGCGCTTGGCGATCGCGGGGTCCTTCATCTCGCGGGCGAGGCGCTCGTAGATCGCGATGGCGCCCTCGGTATCGCCGCGCTGGGCGGCCACCTCCGCGAGGAGGTATTCGAACATCGCGTCGGTGTCGACCGTGCCTTCCTCGGCTTGCTGCGGCGCCGGCGCCGCCGGCTCGTCGGCCCAGGACGGGCCCGCAAGCCCCAGGAGGAGCCATGCCGCTCCCGGGATCCACCACCTCGCGCCTTTCATTTCTTCCACGCCTTTCTCCGCGCCCCGTTCGGCGCACCGAGCTTCCTATCATAGAACGATTCGGGGGCCCCGGACCCGCCCCGTATAATCGTGAGCCCACGTCCAATCCATCCTTCGACCGAACCTCGATGCCGGAGTTGCCGGAAGTCGAAACCACGCGGCGCGGCCTGCTGCCGCACCTGGTCGGGCGGCGCATCCGCGGCGTGGTCGTGCGCAACCCGAACCTGCGCTGGCCGGTGCCCCACGACCTTGCGCGGCGCTTGCGCGGCGAGGAAGTCGTGGGCATTCGCCGCCGGGGCAAGTACCTGCTCATCGATTGCCGCAAGGGGCACCTGCTCGTGCATCTGGGCATGTCGGGGCGCCTCACCCTCGTGCCCGATGGCGCGCCGGCGCTCAAGCACGATCACGTGGACGTGAGGATCGAAGGCGAGCGCACGCTTCGCCTCACGGATCCGCGCCGCTTCGGCGCAATGCTCTGGCTCGAAGACCCCGCCGAGGGGCACGCGCTGCTGCGCAACCTCGGCATGGAGCCACTCGACGCGCAATTCACGGGCGAAGGGCTGCATCGCGCCGCCCGCGGCCGCAAGGTATCGGTGAAGCAATTCCTCATGAACGGTGGCATCGTCACGGGCGTGGGAAACATCTACGCATCCGAAGCCCTTTTCCGCGCGGGCATCCATCCGGGCCGCAGCGTCGGTCGCATCTCCGCCGCGCGCTGGTCGAAGCTCGCCGACGCGGTTCGCGCCACGCTCGAGCACGCGCTCGCCGCGGGCGGCAGCACGCTTCGCGACTTCGCCTCCGCCGAGGGCAAGCCGGGGCACTTCCAGCTTCGCCACGCCGTGTACGGGCGCGAGGGCAAGCCCTGCCGCGTGTGCGGCACGCCGATCCGGGCGCGGCGCCAGGGGCAGCGCTCCACGTTCTTCTGCCCCCGCTGCCAGCGATGAGCGCGACGGGCTCATTTCCCCAGTCCCACTCGTTCGAGACGAGCCTCGAGGAGCTCAAGCTCTGGCGCGACCAGGTGTCGGGTTCGCTCGCGGCGTTCCGCCGCTGGGCGATGTCCTCGCGCCTGATCGACGAGCAGGCCGCCGCGCGCCTCGTGCACCTCGAGCAGCGCCTCGTCACCGAGCGCCTCACGCTCGCCTTCGTGGCCGAGCTCTCGCGCGGCAAGAGCGAGCTCATCAACGCGCTTTTCTTCGCGGCGGCCGGCGCGCGCCTGCTGCCCGCCTCCGGGGGCAAGATCCTCTCGCCCGTGGAGATCCTCTGGGACGCGTCGCGCCCGCCCTCGATCCGCCTGCTGCCCATCGAGACGCGGGACGAAGGCATGGCGTTGCGCGAGTGCTTCGGCGAGCCCCGGCTCTGGCGCGAGATCCTCCTCGATCCGTCGAAGCCCGAGACCGTCGCGACCGCCTGCGAGGTGTTCACGCAATCACGGCTCGTCGATGGTACCGCCGTGCCGCGCTGGCGCTACGCCATCGTGAACTTCCCGCACCCGGTGCTCGCCGCCGGCGTGGTGCTGCTCGACACCGCCGGGTTCAACACGCTCGCCTCGGAGCCCGAGCTTTCGTTCCATCGCGTCCCCGATGCGGCCGCGGTCGTATTCGTCGTGTCCGCGGGCGATGCCGTCACCGGGATCGACCGCGCGCTCTGGACGGAACACGTGGCCACCATCTCGGGGATCCGCGAGTCGTGCTTCGTGGTCCTCAACAAGATCGACGAGCTTCGCGACGGCGCGCGCGCCGAAGGCCAGGTGCTCTCGGAGATCGACCGCCAGGTGAAGGCCGTGGCCGACGCGCTCGGCGTGGATCCCACGCGCATCTTCGCGCTCTCGGCCAAGCAGGGACTGAACGCCAAGCTCGCCGGCGATCGCGACGCGCTGCTCAAGAGCCGCCTGTATCGCCTGGAGCAGGCCCTTTCGCGCGGCATGACGCACCAGCGGCGCGTGGCGCACGCGATGGAAGTGCGCGCCGAGGCGCACGGCGTGCTGGGCGAGACCCGGGCCCTCATCATGAGCCGCCTGGGGTTCGCCAACGACCAGGTGGAGGAGCTCGGCGCGCTGCAGGGCAAGAACCAGAAGCTCATCGAGGCGCTCGCCCGCAAGGCCGGGATCGAGCGCGGACGCATCGAGCAGGCGCGCGCGACGATGGCGGGAATGCGCGCCGCGCACGACCGCCAGGCCGCCGAGCTCGAGAAGCTGCTCGATCCCGCGTCCGCGCGCGCGGCGGGCCTGAGGGTCCGCGAAGCCGTCTCCTCGACCGCCTTCTCGCGCAACATCGGCGAGATACTCGACGAGTTCTTCCGCGAGTCGCGCGAGAAGCTCACGCAGGCGATCGAGGTGATCGTCGAGGCGCGCCGCCAGATGGCCATGGTCGGGCGCAAGATGACCGAGGAGTACAAGATCGCCACGATCGAGGCGGCGCAGTTCGCCACGGAGCGCTTCCTGATCGAGCTCGAGCGCATCGAGGAGCATTGCCGGCGCGAGTTCAAGGGCGGCTCGAGCATGTTCCTGAAGAGCCGCAAGGCCCTGGGCGCCCTCTTCTTCGACTCGGTGGCCACGCAGGTCGTGCGCATCTTCGAGATCGCGGACCGGGAGACGCGCGCATGGATGGGCGGATTCATCCGCCCGCTCGAGGCGCAGATCAACGCCTACCAGGAGCAGTCGTACTCGCGCGTCGAAGGGATGGGGCGCATCCAGGTGGCCGAGTCGGACCTCAACGCGAAGCTGGACGAGCTGAAGGCGCTCGTCGCGCACCTGAACCGGCAGCGCGAGGAGCACCAGGAGCACGAGCAGCGCATCATGGCGCTGCTAGCGGTGGAGCGAACGCCCTCGCTCGCCTAGGGGCCCTTGGCGGCGGCCTCGCGCCGCAGCCTCTCGTACTTGGCCTGCAGCTCGCCGCGCGACTCCGCGTGGTCGGGATCGAGCGGTATGCAATCGACGGGGCAGACCTCGACGCACTGGGGCTTGTCGAAATGGCCCACGCACTCGGTGCAGCGGCGCCAGTCGATCACGTAGATCTCCGGCCCCATGCGGATCGCGTCGTTCGGGCACTCGGGCTCGCAGACGTCGCAGTTGATGCACTGGTCGGTGATCTTGAGGGCCATCTACTCCGCGGTCTCGCCGCGCCCGATCTTCGCGCGCATGCGCTCGGCGGTGACCGGGTGCACGAACTCCGAGATGTTGCCGCCCAGGACCGCGATCTCGCGAACGATGGTGGCCGAGAGGAACAGGTACTTGTCCGACGGCGTGAGGAAGAGCGTCTCCACGCCGGGGGCGAGGCGCCGGTTCATCCCCGCGAGCTGGAACTCGTACTCGAAATCCGAGACCGCGCGCAGGCCCCGCAGGATCACCGAGCAGTTCTGTTCCTTCACGAACTCGGACAGCAGCCCCTTGAAACCGTGCACCGAGACGTTCTTGAACGGCTTGAGGACTTCCCGCGCGATCTCGATGCGCTCGTCGAGCGAGAAGAACGGGCGCTTCGCCTGGCTGTGGGCCACGCCCACGATCACGTGGTCGAACAGCTTCGAGGCCCGGTGGATCAGGTCCTCGTGGCCGTTGGTGATCGGGTCGAACGTTCCGGGATAGACGGCGCGGATTGTCATCTCGTAAAGGCCATAGCGTACCGCCCCGGCGCGGTCTTGGCGAAGGGCGCGCCACGGGGCGGGCGGCGCGAGGCCGGCTGCGCTTTCCAGGTAGACCCGTGCGCCCGGATTCAGGCGCGGCTCGAGGCGCTGCATCGCGCCCAGCGCGAGCTCGCTCGCGTAGGGCGGATCGATGAAGACCAGGTCGAAGCGCTCGGTGCAGCGATCGAGGAACGACATCGCATCGCCCGCGACGATCTCGGCGCCCTCGGCCTCGAGCAGCTTCGCCGACTCGCGCAGCGCCGCCGCGACGCTTCGATCGCTCTCCACGAGCACGGCACGCGAAGCGCCACGCGAAAGCGCCTCGAACCCGAGCGCGCCGCTGCCGGCGAAAAGATCGAGGCACGAGAGGCCGTCGAGGCGCTGGCCCAGCCAGTTGAAGAGCGTCTCGCGCACGCGATCGGGTGTGGGGCGCAGCTGCGCGGTGGGATGAAAGCGGATCACGCGGCTGCGCCATCGGCCGCCGACGATGCGAACGCGGTTGCGGCTTGCGGCCATGATGGGCGGATCATAACGTAAAATATTCGTCCCAATGCCTCCCCTGCTTGCGTTCCTCCGCAAGGACCTGGAGCTCACGCGCGATCGCTGGAAAAGCGCGCTCGGCCTGCTCCGCTCCCACGCGAAAATCGACGATTCCCTCTACGAGGAGCTCGAGTCCCAGCTCATCGCGGCGGACGTCGGCGTGGCCGCGAGCGCGAGCCTCATCGCAGCGCTCCGCAAGGCGCAGCGCGACCAGCGCCTCGAGGATGCGGCCGCGCTCGAGGCGGAGCTCAAGCGCGCGCTCGTCGAAATGCTCGCACCCCTCGAGCGCCCGCTCCCGGCGGCCACACCCGCTCCATGGGTGATCCTGCTCGCCGGGGTGAACGGCGCGGGCAAGACCACCACGATCGCCAAGCTCACCCACCTCTTCCAGTCACAAGGCAAGTCGGTGTTGCTCGCCGCGGGCGACACGTTCCGCGCGGCCGCTCGCGAGCAACTGGCCGAGTGGGGACGTCGCCACCACGTGACCGTCGTCTCGCAGGAGAAAGCCGACTCCGCCGCCGTGATCTTCGACGGCATCCAGTCGGCGCGCGCGAAGAAGATCGACGTCGTGCTCGCCGATACCGCCGGGCGCCTGCCGACGCAGCTCAACCTCATGGAGGAGATCCGCAAGGTGAAGCGCGTGATGGCCAAGGCGGAGCCCGCCGCGCCCCACGAGACGTGGCTCGTCATCGACGCGAACACGGGGCAGAACGCGGTGCGCCAGGTGACGTCGTTCGACGAGGCGCTCGGGCTCACGGGGCTCGTGGTCACCAAGCTCGACGGCACCGCGAAAGGCGGCGCGGTCGCGGCGATCGCACGCGAGCATCCCGTGCCGATCCTGTTCGTGGGGATCGGGGAGAAGGCCGCGGACCTGAGGCCCTTCGACGCCGCCGCCTTCGTCGAGGCCCTCTTCGCATGATCCAGTTCTCTTCCGTGGCCAAGCGCTACGAGGGCGGGCTCGAGGCGCTCCGCGGCGTGAGCGTCGAGATCGGCGCGGGCGAGATGGTCGCCGTGACGGGGCACTCGGGCGCGGGCAAGTCCACGCTCCTCAAGCTCGCCGCGGGCCTCGAGCGCGCCACGGGCGGCACCGTGGTGGTCCACGGGCAGAACGTGGGCGCGCTCGGCGAGACGGCGCTCGCGATGCTGCGCCGGCGCATCGGCTTCGTATTCCAGGACCACAAGCTGCTCTTCGACCGCAGCGCCTTCGACAACGTGGCGCTTCCGCTTCGCGTCTCCGGGCTCGCGGGCGACGAGATCGGGCGGCGCGTGCGCGCGGCGCTGGACAAGGTGGGGCTGCTCGCGCGCGAGCGCGCCATGCCCGTCGCGCTCTCGGGAGGCGAGCAACAGCGCCTGTGCATCGCGCGCGCCATCGTGAACCGGCCCTCGATCCTCATCGCCGACGAGCCCACCGGCAACCTCGACGCCGATTACGCGAAGGCGATCCTCGAGCTCTTCCAGTCGTTCCACCGCGTGGGCGTGACCGTGCTCCTCTCGACGCACGACGAAGCGGGCATCGAGCGCCTGGGCTGCCGCCGCGTAGCGCTCGTCTCCGGAGCGATCGCGCCGTGATGACGTGGCTTCGCCTGCATCGCCACGCGCTCGCCGACGCGCTTCGCCGCCTGGCCTCGCAGCCGCTCGCTTCGGCCTTCTCGATCCTCGTGCTCGCGGTGGCGATCTCGCTCCCGGTGCTCGCAGCGGTCGCATTGCAGAGCGCCGGCACCGTGGCAGCGTCGCTCGAGACCGAGCCGCACGTGAACGTGTTCCTCGCGCTGGATGCCACCGACGACGACGTGCGCCGGATCGCAGAAGCGCTGCGCTCGAATCCCGAGGCCGTCTCCGTGAAGTTCATCTCGCGCGCGCAAGCGCTCGAGGAGCTCAAGGCGACCACGCATCTCGCGGAGATCCTCGACAGCCTCGACGGCAATCCCCTGCCCCACGCCTTCACGGTTCGCGTGCGCACCACCGACATCGCGAAACTCAACGAAGCGCGCGACGCGTGGTCGAAGCTTCCCAAGGTCGACCAGGTGGCGGCGGACTTCGAATGGTCGGAGCGCCTCGCGCAATGGATCCGCTTCGGCGACACGCTGCTCGCGACGATCGCGCTGGTGCTGTCCGCGGCGGTCGCTTTCATCGTGGGACATCTCATCCGCCTGCAGGTCGTCTCCCAGCGCGAGGAGATCGAGGTGAGCCAGCTGGTCGGCGCCACGGCCTCGGACGTGCGCCGGCCCTTCCTCTACCACGGACTCACCCAGGGGGCGCTGGCCGGGGCGGTGGCGATCGGGGGGGCGGCGGCCGTCGCCGCCTGGCTGGGATCCCAGTTGCGGGCACTCACACCCACCTATGCTGCTGAATGGAAAATGGTTTTTCTCAGCCTCCCAGCCTGTCTCGCGGTGGTGGCCATCGCGGCCGCCCTGGGGCTCGCCGGGGCCTGGTGGGCGGTCGGGCGGGAGCTTCGGCGCTTCGGCCAGGCACCCTAGGAACTCCCCGCGGGATTAGCACTCAAAGACTGCGAGTGCTAAAATTATCCCAAGGAGGGTTTTCCATAGTGACCACCATGTCTCTTCCGGCGCTGCCGCCGGTTTCGAGCCCTGAAGCCTACGTCCAGGCGGTCAACGCGATTCCCATGCTCACGCTCGAAGAGGAGCAGGAGTATGGGCGACGCCTGAGGGATCAGAACGACGTCGCGGCCGCGAGCAAGATGGTGCTCTCGCACCTGCGCCTCGTCGTGTCCGTCGCACGCAACTACATGGGATACGGCCTGCCGCAGGCCGACCTCGTGCAGGAAGGAAACATCGGCCTCATGAAGGCGGTGAAGCGCTTCGACCCGGAGCGCGGAGTGCGCCTCGCCTCGTTCGCGATCCACTGGATCAAGGCCGAGATCCACGAATACATCCTGCGCAACTGGCGCCTGGTGAAGATCGCCACCACCAAGGCGCAACGCAAGCTCTTCTTCAACCTGCGCAGCATGAAGCCCACGAGCGCCGCGCTCACGCGCAAGGAGATCAAGCAGGTCGCCGCGACGCTCAACGTGAAGGAAAGCGACGTGATCGAGATGGAGAAGCGCCTGCAGGGCGGCGACGTCTCGCTCGAGCCCACGGTCGAGGACGGCGATGACTTCGTCGCCGCCCCGATCGCCTACCTCGCCGCCGATCCTTCCGAGGGTCCCGCGGAGCTCTACGAGCGCCACGAGTCCGAGGGCAACACCGCCGACGGGCTCGCGAAGGCCCTCGCGAGCCTCGACGATCGCAGCCGCCGCATCATCCGCGCGCGCTGGCTCGCCGAGTCGGACCCGAAGACGCTGCACGAGCTCGCCGACGAGTTCGGCGTCTCCGCCGAGCGCATCCGCCAGATCGAGGCGAAGGCGATGCAGAAGATGAAGAAGCAGATGGCGGAGCTTCGCTGAAGGGCTAGCCCGGCGTATTGAGCAGCAGGTGGATGTCCGACGCCATCGCGTCGGGCGTGAAGCCGTAGCCGATCACGAGGCGCAGCCTGCCCTGCGGGTCGTAGGCGTAGGTCTGCGCCGAGTGGTCGACCGTGTACGTGTCCGGCGTCTTGCCCGGGCGCTCCGCCGCGTAGATCTTGAAGTCGCTCTCGGCCTTCTTCGTCGCCGCCTCATCGCCGTAAAGGCCGATGAACGAGGGATTGAAGGCGGGCACGTACTCGCGCAGCAGCTCGGGCTTGTCGCGCTTCGGATCCACCGTGACGAAGAGGACCTGCACGCGCGAGGCGTCGGGGCCGAGCTTCTTCATGGTGGAGTTCAAGTCCTGGAGCGTCGTGGGGCACACGTCGGGGCATTGCGTGTAGCCGAACGTCACGAGCACCACCTTGCCGCGGAACTCCTCGAGGGAACGGGGCTTGCCGTTGAAGTCGTTCAGGTGCAGCTCTCGCCCCACGTCGCTGCCCGTCACGTCCACGCCGTTGAACGGCGTCTTCGGCTGCGAGTCGCATCCGGCCGCGATCAACGCGCCCGCGACGGCCAGCCCCGCGAGGATCCGTTTCATCCCAACGCGACCGGCAGGTAGTGGTCGATCATCAGCGCCGCGAAGAGCAGCGCGAGATAGAAGATCGAATAGGCGAACGTGCTCTTGGCGAGCGCGTCGCTGTAGCGGCGCCAGATCGCCACGGCGTAGGCGAGGAACACCCCGTCCAGGACCAGCGCCGCCCCGAGGTAGAAGACGCCCGCCATCTTCGAGGCGAAGGGCAGGAGCGTGACCGCGGCGAGCAGCAGCGTGTAGAGCAGCAGGTGCAGGCGCGTGAAGGCCTCGCCGTGCGTGACCGGCAGCATCGGGACGCCCGCGCGTTCGTACTCCTTGCGGCGATAGAGCGCCAGGGCCCAGAAGTGCGGCGGCGTCCACGCGAACACGATGAGGAAGAGCAGCAGCGGCTGGAACGTCACGTCGCCCGTGACTGCGGCCCAGCCCAGCACCGGCGGCATCGCGCCGGACGCCCCGCCGATCACGATGTTCTGCGGCGTGGCGGGCTTGAGGACCACGGTGTAGATCACCGCATAGCCCACGAACGTGGCGAGCGTGAGCCACATCGTGAGGGGATTCACCGCGTGCCAGAGGATCGCGAGTCCCAGGCCTCCCACCGCGCCCGAGAAAAGCATGATCTGCGCCGGCGTGATCGTTCCCACCACCGTGGGCCGCCCGCGCGTGCGCGCCATGACGGAGTCGATCTTCTGCTCGACGAGGCAGTTGAAGGCCGCGGCCGCTCCCGCCACGAGCGCGATGCCCAACGTGGCCGCGAAGAGCAGGCGGGGATCCGGCACCGTGGGCGACGCGAGCAGCATCCCAATCACCGCCGTGAAGACGATGAGCGAGACGACGCGCGGCTTGGTGAGGCGCCAGAACTGCACGCCGATGCCGGGAACGTGGCTGGTGGTGGCAAGCATGGGAGAGCGATATTTTAGCGCATCAACCGATCTGCGATGCCTTGAGAAGTGTCTGCAGGTCCTTGAGCATGCGGCGGAAATCGGGCGATTCGGGCCAGCGCATCATCACGTTGCCGTGCGGGTCCACGAGGTAGATGTGGGCCCGGTCGTTGCCGGCGCCCGGCGACAGGGACAGGCCCCGTGGGGTGAGAGCCACGACCAGGTCTTCGAGCGGATCGAGCACGGCATGGTTGGGCGCGGCCAGGTCGTCGACCACGAAGACTCGCGCCACGCGCGTCGCGTCCCGCCCGAGGGCGAGGCGCACCTGGCGCATCATCCGCAGCTTCTGCGCGCAGGCGACCGGGCAGCCGCCCGAATCCGACGCGACGAGGATCCAGCGGTCGCGAAGGTCGGCGAACCGGAACGCGGCCCCGTCTTCGCGCGAGAACGCATGCGCGGACGCTTGCGACGGCGGCAACAGCAGCTCGCCGTAGTTCCCCGTGGGCTCGACATCGACGAAGAGATACGCGCCCACGGACGCCACGATCGGCGCGGCGAAGACCGCGGCAACCAGCAGCAGCTTCGCGCGCGGCGTGAGCTTCATCGGGCGCGGCGCGCGTTGAGCGCGACCCACAGCACGAGGGTGAGCACCGAGAGCGAGTACCAGGTGAGGGCGTATTCGCGATGCCGGTCCACGCCGGTGTCGGGCCGCTCATGGACGGCGGCGAGCGGCGCCGGGGCGTAATCGGCGACGAGGACGAAGGGCAGCACCGCGCGCCCGGTCACGCTGCGATAGCGCTCGATGGACAGGTTCTGCCACACGTCGCCGTCGATCACGTCCGAGGAGAGCTCGAGGAACCGCTTCGGGGGAAGCGTGGCCATGCCGGCGACCTGCACCTCGCCGCCCGGCAGCTCCACACGAGGCGCCTTCGGATACTCGGGCCCGCGCTCGATCCAGCCCCGGTCGACGAGCAGCGCCTGCTTGAGGCCGGCGATCCGCAACGGCGCGATCACGTGGAATCCCGCGCGGCCCTCCAGCACCCGGTTGTCGATGAAGAACTGCGCGCCCGCGATCCATTCGCCCTTCGCGCGGACACGGCGGTAGAGGATGTCGTCTGCGGACGCGATCGGCGTGGACAGATCGACCATGGGCTCCCGCGCGCGCGCCTCCAGCAGGCGCTGCATCGCCTCCTTCTCGTCGCCGCGGCCGGTCTGCCAGTGCCCCAGCCAGAGCGTGAGCGCGAGCATCGCCGCGGCGCCGATCGTGGGCCAGGGGCCGGGATTGAAGTCGAGCGTTCCGATCCTCACGACCTGTGGGACGCCCGGGGCGCGTAAAATATGCCGATGAAGATCGTCATCCTGCTGCTGCTCGTCGCGGTGATCGCGAGCCTTTTCTCGGGTCTTTACTTCGTCTACAAGGACAAGGGCAGCACCAACCGCGCGGTGATCTCGCTCACCATCCGCATCGGGCTTTCGCTGCTCGTGTTCGGCCTGCTGATGGCCTCCTACTACTTCGGGTGGATTCCCAACGGCAGGCTCTAGCGTTGCCGCTCCATGAGACAAAAAAGCCGCACCGAAGTGCGGCTTTTTTTCGCGGTCGCGCCGCTAGACCCAGTAGACGAAGACGAAGAGCAGCAGCCAGACAACGTCCACGAAGTGCCAGTACCAGGACACCGCCTCGAAGCCGAAATGGTGGTCGGGCTTGAAGTGGCCCGCCACGCAGCGGAAGAGGATCACCGTGAGCATTGTCACGCCGAGCGTCACGTGGAAGCCGTGGAACCCCGTCAGCATGAAGAACGTCGAGCCGAAGACGCCGGTGGTGAGCTTGAGGTTGAGCTCCTCGTAGGCGTGGCCGTACTCGTGCGCCTGCAGCGTGAGGAAGATGAGGCCCAGGATGATGGTGAGCGCGAGGCCGAAGATGAGGTTCTGGCGGTCGCCCTTCTTGAGCGCCCAGTGCGCCCACGTGACCGTCACGCCCGAGGAGAGCAGCAGCAGCGTGTTGATGGCGGGAATGCCGAACGCGGCCATCGGCGTGAATTCCTCGGGGCGGTACGGCCCCATGGTGGGCCAGTGCCCGGCGTAGTCCGGCCACAGCAGCTTGTTGTCCAGGTCGCCCAGCCACGGCACCGAGAACTGGCGGGCGTAGAAGAGCGCGCCGAAGAACGCCGCGAAGAACATCACCTCGGAGAAGATGAACCAGCTCATGGCCCAGCGGAACGAGTGGTCCACCTGCCCGTTGAAAAGGCCCCCTTCGCTCTCGCGGATCACGGTGCCGAACCATCCGAAGAGCATGTAGATGAGAGTGAAGAGCCCGATGGCGAACGGCACCCAGCCGATGCCGTAGCCGTTGAACAGCAGGACCGCGCTCATGGCGAGGAAGAAGAGCGCGGTCGAGCCCACGACCGGCCAATGCGAGGGCGGCGCGAAGTAATAACCCGACGAGTGCGTGTGTTCCACTGTTCTGACTCCTTGGTTTGGCCTGTTTAGCTCGTGATCCATTTCACCAGGCCGAAGAGCGCGAGCACGAACACCAGCGCCGCCACCAGCCCGGCCACGATGACCTGATGCGGGCGAAGCTCGCGCGCGTCGGCATCGTAGTCCTCCCGCTTCCTCACCCCGAAGAAGCTCCAGAACACCGCCTTGAATGCCGCGGGCGTCATGATCCCTTCGCCGGCAGCTCGAGGAACGTGTACGACATCGTGATCCTGTCGATGTCCTTCGGCAGTCCCGGCAGGACGCGGAAGACCACCGGCATGATGCGCGACTCGCCCGCGGCGAGCGTCTGGTTCGTGAAGCAGAAGCATTGCTGCTTCGAGATGTAGAGCGCCGCGTTGGACGGGGCCGTGCTCCACGAGGCGTGCGCGGTGACCGGCCGGCCGAGCGTGTTGGTCACGCGATAGCGCACCGTCACGAGCTCGCCCGGATGCAGCGCCACCTGCCGGTCGAGCGCCTCGAAGCGCCAGGGGAGCCCCGCCGTGTTCGCGATGAACTCCACCGCGAGGTCGCGGCTCGCGTCCACCTGCGTGTTCGCCGGCGCGACGATGCGCGTCTGGGCGATTCCCGTGGCCTTGCACACCTGCTTGTAGATGGGGACCATCAGGTAGGCGAAGCCGAGCATGCCCGCGACGATGACCAGGAGCTTGCCCACGAGCTCGCGGTTCTGCTGTCGAAGGGCCGTGTTCATCGCAGGGCCGCGCCTACTTGTAGACGAAGAACTTGAGGATCACGACCGCGTAGATCCCGACGGCCATCGCGGCGAGCGCGATGGCCGAGATGAAGGCGCGCTTCCTCTGCTCGGGAGTCGTCTCGGTCCTGGGGGCCATGTCGCGAAGGGCGCCTTCCCGCCTTACTTGAGGACCGGCGGGGTCTCGAACGTGTGGTACGGCATCGGCGTGGGCAGGTGCGTCCACTCGAGCGAGTCGGCGCCTTCCCACTGCTTCTGCTGCGCGGCCTTGCCGCTGCGGATCGTCGAGACCACGTTGTAGAGGAACAGCAGCTGCGAGAAGCCGAAGACGAACGCGCCGATCGACGACCACATGTTCCATTCGGCGAACTGCAGCGCGTAGTCCGGGACGCGCCGCGGCATCCCCGCGAGGCCCAGGAAGTGCTGCGGGAAGAACGCGACGTTGAAGCCGATGATCGAGAGCCAGAAGTGGAGCTTGCCGAGCGCCTCGTTGTACATGTGGCCGGTCCACTTGGGCAGCCAGAAGTACGTGCCGCCCATGATCGCGAAGAGCGCGCCGGACACCAGCACGTAGTGGAAGTGCGCGACCACGTAGTAGGTGTTGTGCAGCGTGATGTCCACCGGGACGATCGACAGCACGAGGCCCGAGAAGCCGCCGATCGTGAACAGGCACAGGAACCCCACCGCGAAGAGCATCGGCGTCTCGAACGTCATCTCGCCGCGCCACATCGTGGCGATCCAGTTGAAGACCTTCACGCCCGTGGGCACCGCGATCAGCATCGTCGCGTACATGAAGAAGAGGTTGCCCGCGGCCGGCATGCCGACCGTGAACATGTGGTGTCCCCACACGATGAACGACAGGATCGCGATGGAGGCCGTCGCATACACCATCGAGGCGTAGCCGAAGAGGGGCTTGCGCGCGAAGGCGGGCAGGATCTGCGAAACGATCCCGAACGCCGGCAGGATCATGATGTACACCTCCGGGTGGCCGAAGAACCAGAAGATGTGCATGAACATCGTGGGGTCGCCCCCGCCCGCGGCGTTGAAGAAGCTCGTGCCGAAGTGGCGGTCGGTGAGCAGCATCGTCACCGCGCCCGCGAGCACCGGCATCACCGCGATCAGCAGGTAGGCCGTGATGAGCCACGTCCAGACGAAGAGCGGCATCCGCATGAGCGTCATGCCGGGCGCGCGCAGGTTCAGGATCGTCGTGATGATGTTGATCGAGCCCATGATCGACGAGGCGCCGAGCAGGTGCACCGCGAAGATCGTCATGTCGACCGCCATGCCCTGCTGGATGATGAGCGGCGGATAGAGCGTCCAGCCCGAGGCGGCCGCGCCGCCGGGCACGAAGAACGAGCCGATCAGCAGCAGCGCCGCGGGGATGAGCAGCCAGAAGCTCCAGTTGTTCATGCGCGGGAAGGCCATGTCCGTCGCGCCGATCTGCAGCGGGATCAGCCAGTTCGCGAAACCCACGAAGGCGGGCATGATCGCGCCGAACACCATCACCAGGCCGTGCACGGTGGTGAGCGAATTGAAGAACTCGGGATCGAAGAACTGCAGCCCCGGCTTGAACAGCTCCGCGCGGATTCCCAGGGCCATCGTGCCGCCCATGAAGAACATGAAGCACGCGAACCACAGGTACATCGTGCCGATGTCCTTGTGGTTGGTCGTGTACATCCAGCGCGTGAATCCCGCCGGCGGGCCGTGATGGTCGTGCGCGTGGTCGTGCGCGTGGTCGTGGGTGTCGTGAGCGTGGGTCGAGGTGCTCATAGGTGCTCCGCTTTCTCGATTCGTGGTGTCCGTTACTTCGCCGCGGCGGCCATGTAGTCCACGGCCATCTTCACCGCATCGTCCGACAGCGTCATGTTGCCGCCCCGGGGCGGCATCGCGCCCTTGCCCTTGAGGGCCGAGGCATACAGCGCGTTCTTGCCCTGCGCGAGGCGCGGTGCCCAGGCCGCCTTGTCGCCGAACTTGGGCGCGCCGGCCGCGCCGGTGCTGTGGCAGGCCGTGCAGGTGGTATCGAAGACGCTCTTGCCGTCAGTGGGCTGGGCCGCGGGAGCGGCAGCGGCGGGCGCCGCGGCGGCGACCGGCTCGGGCGCCGGAGCGGGCGGCGGCGGCATCTTCGCTTTCATGTCCTTCACCCACGCCGCATAGTCTGCGTCCGACTTGGCGACCACGACGATGGGCATGTAGCCGTGCTCCTTGCCGCAGATCTGGCTGCACTGGCCGCGGTAGGTGCCGGGCTGCTCGATCTTGAACCACGCTTCCTTCACGAAGCCGGGGATTCCGTACTGGTTCACCCCGAGCTGCGGCACGTACCAGCCGTGGATCACGTCGTTGGCGGTGATCAGCAGGCGCACCTTCTTGCCCACCGGCACCACCATGGGGTTATCCACCTCGAGCAGGTAGTTCTCGTTCTTCGCCTCGCCCGGGCCCTCGCGCTCGTCGATCTGGCTGCGCGGCGTCGAGAGGTTCGCGAAGAAGCGCACGCCGTCCTGCTGGTAGTCGTATTCCCAGCGCCACTGGTAGCCGGTGATCTTCACGGACATGTCCGAGTTGGACGCGTCCTTCATGGCGAGCACGGTCTTGGTCGCGGGGTACGCCATCGCGATGAGGATCACGAACGGCACGATGGTCCAGACCACCTCGACCGTCGTGTTCTCGTGGAACTGCGCGGCCTTCGCGCCCACGCTCTTGCGGTGGCGGAAGATCGACCAGAACATCGCGCCGAACACGATCACGAAGATCGCGACGCACACCCAGAGGATGCCCCAGTGGAGCGCGTAGATGTCGCTCGAGATGGGAGTGACCGGGGGCAGGATGTCGACGTGATAGTCGGCGAATCCGGGAGCGCTGCCGAGGAGGAGCGCCGCGAATCCGGCGAGCGCGCGAAGGCGTTTCAGAAGCATGGCCAGACCTTTTTTGTACAAGTTCTATCTGTTTGCGGTTAGGGCGATCCTGCCACGCAGCTCGAGCGCGAGGCCGCGCCGCCCTTCGTCCGACATCAAACGTCCCAGCGGCACGACGCGGCCCGCGTAAGCGAGCCCCAGCGTGCAGCGATCCCCGCGCTGGCTCACGATCACCCGCGCCCACGGCTGGTGGGCCACGAAGCTCGTGAACGACCGCGCGTCGCGCGATTCCACCTTCACCTCGTGCGCCCCGACCTCGAGGCGCTCGAAATCGCCGTCGTGCAGGGCGATCACGTGGAACGCCAGCACCAGCAGCCCCACCTCGAGCCCCGCGAAGGGCATCACCGGCCAGGCGCCGACGGCCACCGCGAAACCCGCCACTCCGAGCGTGGTGGCCGCCATGATCGCGAGGAAGATCCGCCGTCCCGCCGGCCCCAGGGACCGGTTGGGCACCGAATGGTGAACGAACGACGAGGGATCCGCTTCGAGGTACATCGCAGGAACCGCGCTCAGGAACCGTCGCATTTTAGCCGACCCCGGCCCGGGGCGCAAAAAGGCCGCGGGCTCAAGGCTCCCCGCTGCCGCCCTCCTGGCCGCCTTCGCCCGCGTCGGGCTTGCCCGCGACGCGGTAAGCCTCGGACGCCCACGCGCCCAGGTCGGTCTGCCGGCAGCGCTCGCTGCAGAACGGGCGCCAGCGGTTGGCTTGCTCGAGGGAGGCGGGCTTGCCGCACCCGGGACAGGCCACCACGCGGCCCGCGGCCGACGGGGCGCTCACAGGTTGCAGAAGGCGAGCTCGAAGGGCACGTCGTGCTCGTACACGCGGCTCTTCTGGACGCCTTCGGGCAGGAGGAAGCGGACGTTGAGGGCGTACTTGTTCGCGCTGATCTCGGGCACGCACGGGAGGTCGTCCTGCAGCGAAAGGCGCAGCATCTGCGCCGGTTTCTCCGCGGGAGTCTGCTGGTACACGCCCTGGAAGGCGATGAGGGAGACGGAGCGGCCGCTTTCGCGCAGCACCCGCAGCACGATCGACAGGGCCGCATGGATGGGCAGCAGGGGCTTGAGCCACGCCTCCAGGTCCGCGCGGCGGCGGGCGGCGTCGTGGTGCAGCCAGTGGTGGTAGGAGGGCAGGTCGAACTCGCTCGTCCCGCCGGGAATGCCCACGCGCTGCTTGATCGCCATGAGCCACTCGTTCTCGCGCAGCGCCTGGCCGGTCTTCCCGGACGTGGCGTGCAGGTTGGCGAACGCCGCATCGATCTCGCGAAGGACCTCGTTCAGCTTCTCCTCGGAGATGGCCGGGTTGTTGCGCAGCGCCTCGAGGAACGTGCGCTGGCGGTCGAGCTCCTGGAGCAGGTCGCTCTTCAGGTCGGCGCGGCTCGCCACCTCCAGGATCTCGAAGGTGCCCGTGAGGCACGCGTGGTGGCAGTGCGCGTCGCCTTCGGCCAGGAAATGGCGAACGCGGTCGTACAGGTCCTCGAGACGGAGGAGC
>Ga0335069_10004428_pt1 | contig 20862 bp, 32 predicted proteins | sample Lox_Sample_11_FD_206714 | JGI IMG/M metagenome (GOLD analysis project Ga0335069, IMG submission 206714) | Soil microbial communities from Loxahatchee National Wildlife Refuge, Florida, United States - Lox_Sample_1.1 | ecosystem: Environmental > Terrestrial > Soil > Wetlands | place: USA...
TTCACCACGCGCCTCAGTGGCGCACTTGCCAAGCAAGTAGCTCGGCTTGACATTATAATAATGGTAGGACATGGGTTTATTAATCACCGCTACCGTTTGCTACAAGCTGGAAGGTGCAGCTTACCTTCCAGCCTAAACGAATGCAAAGTTCCAAGATTACACTACGTGCCTCCTCCACATCGCCCCATGGTCCGGGACGGTTCAGCACACCTTCTGCAATCTCTGCCAGTTGCTCGTTGGTCAAGTCAGCAGGTGACACAGTTTGTATAGTCTTAGCCACGTATTACGTTCCTTCTTTACTCAGTACAATCCAGGCGTCAGCTTTGGGTTCTGGCATTTTATCGCGTTCCGCGATCTTCTTGCGTTCCTCGGTACGGCGTTCTTCGCGCTGCATTAAGCTATACACTCTATGTTCTGCTCTTACAAGCAAATTCGCAATACCAGCAAACATTACATGCGCCAGCGGTTCCGTGCCCGGCCTCGTCGGTGGCAGTGCACAATACATGCTCCACATATAGCCACCAATATCTGCTAACCTTTTTGCTATCACAAGATATGTAGCTAGATTCCTGTTGTGTTCAAACTCCAGTAAACACATAGCATCAGCAAGTGCATCGAGTTCATTGATTAGATACTCGCAACACATCATATACTCTGTGTTATCTGCTGCTGGATTTAACATGACGTGTGCTTCACGATCTTGAAGATCAGTAGCAAACTCACGCAGCTTCATCGCCATGTAACTGAGTTCATGGTTGCGCGCTTCTTTTGGCATGGGAAAGGTGGTATTGCTTTCCATATCTGGCATGCCTCTCATGTTTCAGCATCCTCTTCATCAGGGGTGGTAGCTGGTAACTTGAGCGTCCGCGTTGGTGTGCGTGACTTGCGTGGCGGCACTGGAATAGAGCTATGTGCTGGCAAGTTAAACGCGCCGTAAACCACGTCACGGCCAATATCACGCCAGAAGTCTTGATCATATGTTGTGCAGTATTGGCCAAACCAGTATTGTAGCCTGCGTACACAACCATGAATGACTTCGATAGGCATGTCATTCATATCTGTTGGCAGCTTGAGTTGTTCCGGGTTTTGTAGTGCTGCCTTACGCGCTGCTTCGATGCTTTCACGTATTGCCATGCCTTCATCGAAGCGGCCACGGATAGCATAAATTGTCTCCCCTGTTGGTAAACGGCGACGGTCAAGCACCCTTTCCTTTACTGCGCGAGAGAGCGCAGCCCGTAGCTTCTTCAATGCAGCTTCTTGCTCCTCCACACTCCAATCAGGTTCACCGTACATTGGCCCAACCAACTCATGTGCAGTAGCTGCACCACGCGCAAAGACAAGATCATATAGATATTGTTGTGATACGCGCTTGTTTGTCCAGCGACGGATACGCGGTGTACCTGCATCGGCATCAACGAGCGGTGGACCATATACTGGCTTGAAGCCTAGCTCTTGCATGATCTGCATTGCTTGATCAATGATCAAGCGCCTGCCTTCGTCATAAGGTGCATTGCCAATCTGGATAGTGCCAGTGATTTGTAATGAGCAAGGTTGACCGGCAATAGCTGCATCAGCTTCAGCATGTGCACGAAATGTATCGTCCCAGCGTTTTAGCTCTGCCTTCTTGCGCTGGGATTCATGGAAGCCCGGTGCATATGCACCGGGTGTACGTGAACCTGCCTGACGGCGAAGTTCCGCAAATTCTTGTTCTTCAAGCTTCATCAAGGTGTGTGGCGATAGCTCATTACCGCTACGTGTGAGACGTTCGCGCCGACGCACTTCCGGGTCTGGCTCTAGCTGCTTTTCAACCAGCCTCTCGCTTATGATCTCTTCAGCCTTCTCCTCATATACTATGTCCGGTGTTGCATAGCATTCGTCCGGTACATCGAATGAGTTAGTCTCAGGATTCCAGACCGGCGTGTCCTTTTCCCACTGTGGTGTGACCTCGGGAGCAGATGGTGGTGCGTCCTTCATGCGCTCGGCAAATGCCTTGAAGGCATCGAGAGCCTTGCGCGCCCGATCTAGGTCAATCTGCGGAGATGTATCTGGTAAGTCGTTGGTATCATTGGACATTTAGCATGCTGCTTATCTGGTGTGCATTAGAAATAGGACTTTATAGTAATCAGGGGGCGTCGTCAATCATGTGGTGTCTAGTTGAGAATTTTTGCATAGCATTGGTAGCAACTACATAACATTGGTAGCATTGTCTCTCTACTCGTTTGGTAGAGTTACATATGCTCTCTATTAGGGGCGACCGCACTGAAAACTTTAATTTGATACTTATGCTACATGAGGCAGAGACGTGTTTTTGAATGATATGAAGAGGTTGCCCCCTGTATAAAAATTCGTGCGGATGTGTATCATTTCGATAGCGATGTTCGATGCTATCGATAATACACATGCCCGATGTGACTTGATTAGGATAGGTATTGTATTAAAGTTTTCAGTGGGATCGCCTATACAAAGAGGCTCATTTTCCGTGTCGGTTGCGTAACGAGCCTGGAGAGGGGAGGGTCTGCCCCCTGATCGAGGCCCGCCAGCCCTATATACAAGTGCATTTTCCCGGCGCGTGTGAGCGGCATACATTTTTGCTTGCGCACATTGTCATCAGATGCTACACATTGTGGCGGATGGGCGGTGGCCGTCAATTTATCGTTACCCAAACCAGTGATGCCACTGTTCATCCACACACCAACCAATGAGTGATGGCCATAACACACCTGTTACCCATAGCGCTTGTGTCATCACTCATTACACACTAGGTGGTAGCAATGCCTTCACAAAATTACATGCGCAGCCGCGCACGTGCTGCACAAGTTTCGGTTCAGCGTCATTTGCATTACCGATTGCCCGGTGTTTGGCAGACTGAGTATGAGTTATTGCAGGCAGAGTTGAAACGTGCACTTGCTTTCAACGACGAGAAGGCAGTGGAGCGTGCACGTAACTCTCTTTCCATCTTGGGAATGTTCAAGCCGAGGAATACATGAGACCGCGTGGTCAAGTCATAAAGCAGAAGATCATCAAACGTGCGGATGTACGTGCACATCGTGACGTATTCTACGTGTTTGGTGATAACATGGCGCGATGTGGTTTAGGTGGTCAGGCTGCTGAAATGCGTGGAGAGCCAAATACCATCGGGATTCCTACTAAATGGACACCGCGACAATACTTCAGTGACTTGGATGCAAAGAACGTGATTGTGTGTGATGCAATCGGTTCGGCATTTTGCAGGATTGAAGAAGCACTTGCTGCTGGCCATGATGTGATTTGGCCAGAGGATGGCATTGGTACTGGTCTAGCCGATCTCGAACGTCGAGCGCCCAAGGTTTGGGCGATGTTGGAGAACTGCATTGATCGGTTGATGGCACATAACTATATTGGAGGTACTGTGGAAAGCAAGAGGTTGCTATGAAGATCATCTTTGCAGTTGTGCTAGTGGTTGCAAGCGTCATGCTACATCACGTTGCACAAGCAGAGTGGTATGGTGGTGGTCCGGTGATAACTTTTGGATTTGGCTATCCGTCGCCACCTATATATTATCCGCCTCCTCCGGTCTATGTGCAGCCTCCTCCAATTTATGTGCAACCGCCCGATGATTATGACTATGACGATTGCCATTGCCACTGGGATCACGAGCATGACGATCATCATTGGGATGGTGGCCATGGCTTCTATCATGGTGATGAGGGATGGTGATTTATCAAGGTGGAAGCAAGCACTGGTCTGGTGTTGATGGAGAACTGTGGTATCTTATCCCGGCTTTGAAGATACACAGTATTAAGGGTGTGCAGGTTGTTGGTGTGACGTATTATTGTGTGCGTGCACGCTACCCTTCTTGTAACGAGTCTTGGGCTTCACTGTGCTTTTGGCTAGGTGCCGAGGGCGATTATAACGAGGATGATATAAAATGATCACGAGTATTGCCTTGGTGGCTGGTGGTTTTGTGGCCGGTGGCGTGGCTGCTGTTGGCGCTATTGTCATGTGGGTCCGCAAAGGATATACGCCACGCCCGAAAAATTAGCTTGACACATGATTCTGTCTTGGCTAACTCTTCAGTCATTGCTCAAGGTGTCAGTAAGTTGACGCGGGCGGATGTGGAGGCATACCCACGATCTTCGCTGCACACCTTGGGCGCATCATTCTGGTGCGTCCAACCTCTTGCCGCTCGCGGTAACATAGCAAACAAATGGGCCTGTTGGGTGGTCCCATGCGATCAAGTCGTTACGATGAACAGGGCGCGTCACCGCCAGCTAGACGACAATGACACTGGACCGGGCAGGCGCTTAGCGCCGCCCGGTCCTTTCATATTTGGACTATTAACTAGGAACTAACGATGTTCGACGTTTACACATACGACAACGGATTATGGAACAGACTCGGCGGCGGCATGACAAGAAACCAGCGTCGTGACCTCGTGGCGAAAGCAATCCGTACACGGCGCAGTGAAGGTAAGAACTACCGCATCATCACCTATCGCAACGGTCAGTATTACAAAGGTTGCTGATATGCACGACCATTGGCTTTGTGCACGAATGAACGTCAACCTTTGCGGTCTCGCCAAGTTCATTCTCCATTCCTCCGGATTTGAAGTCATCCAGCCAACCGTACAAGGTTTGGCGCGATCTGGTGACGGCAAGCGCTCTTATCCAAAAGAGATGCTGCTGTTCCCAGGATTTGCCTTTATCAATCCCCGAGGCCATAACCACGATATGCTGCATCGCATTAACGGCATACAGCATATCTTCCCCGTCATCATCCCTGACTACATCATCGAGGCTTTTATGAGTGACCCGTCTGCCGCAATCGTAGCGCTAATCCCCCCTGGCGCAGTGGTGCGTATCAAAAATGGTTTCTTTTCTGGACGCACAGGTATATGCTCAATCAGCACTGAACGGCGAGTCACCATTTTGCTGAAGTTCTTGAGCGGGGGCGATCTGCCGGTTTTGCTTTCTCGTAAGGACGTTGAACTTGTTACGGATGGAGGATAGAACAGGAGCGTGTCATGGACCTGATTAGCTATGATGCCCAGCCGAAAGAGCCTATCAGCCAGCGTGAGCGTCGAGCCGTACGTGCTTATCGTCCACACTTTGCAGAGCATGCGCGCAATTATGCGTTAATGGGTGCCAGTGATAAAGAGATTGCTGGATTCTTCGGTGTTGACATAAACGATCTGATGATCTGGAAGAATCTGTATCCAGACTTTGCTTCACGCCTTGAAAGCGGGCGCGAGATGGCTGATGCACAGGTGGTGGCAGCGTTGTTCAAGAACGCTGTTGGTTACACTGCACCTGCTGTTAAGCACATGACCGCCCGTGACAAGGATGGGAATGTGGAGATTCTTGAGAAGGCGTATGTTGAGCATTATGCGCCTAATCAAGCATCCATCGAGTTCTGGCTAACCAACCGTCAAGGCGACAAATGGAAGAAGAAGCAGCAGGTTGATTCGCGTTCGATGCAGTACGTAGTGCAATTCAATGAAGTTGACCGGAACTTGTAATGGCAACGTTTCACAAATGGCAATGCGAAGCGGTGGCCAGTCATCACTCTGGTGCGTCGTATGGTTATGGCAACTTTGATCATATCCAGGGGTTTGTACGGGTTGACGCTGTTGCATCTGACTTAATGAGCAGTCGTGATCCGTACTGTCCGATCTGTAGTGCAAAATTCTGTATTGATAGGCGTATCCTGCATCTTGAAGAAGTGTCGAAGATACGTGAGCGAGTTCTCTGAAGCTTACGTGTCTTTTCTTGAAGCTGATTTGGTTTACTGGCGTGTGCTTGTCGAAGAGTTGGGAGAGACTGGAGCGTTGCTCTACATGAACAACATCGCAGCACATACAATGCTTTCAGCTACGTTACGTGATGACTACAGACAAGCCTATAACCGAATGATTGAGGTGTACGAGCGTGTAAGATTCAGCAAATGAGGTGGTGTCATGGGTGTTCGCAAACTGACGTTAGCACAAGCCTACACAGGATTACTTGCTGCTGATGAAGAATACTGGACTGTGTTAGAGCGGCGACTTGGCTATGTTATGGCTCTGCATCGTCGTTACAATCCACCGGCTGCTGACCCTGAACTCAATCTGCTGTATGATAAATGGCGCGAGGCGCTAGAGGTGTGGCTTGATGCTTATACTGATAACAAGCAGTTCAAGCGCATCGCACGTTAGCTTATCTTACGCTCCGTCTAGGCCACATATAATTGTTAGCTTATCTTACGCTCCGTCTAGGCCACATATAATTGTTAGCTTATCTTACGCTCCGTCTAGGTTGGCACTAGGCTTTCAATCCAAAGTGCGTGTGTTCAATTCACACACGGAGCACCAACTTGCGAGTATTTAATGATGATCAGCTTGCTCGACCGCGAATTGGCTACTATGATCTTCGCAAGCTTTACCTTGGTGGTACTGATTGGACTTGCCGGTAGCATTTATGAAAGGATGCGCCGGAAACATAAGGGACTGAGACATGACTGATACGCCAATTCCCCTCACTGATGCTGAGATAGTGCTGTTTGAGCGCTACAAGGCTGCGATGCACGCTGTCCAAACTGCTATACGTTTGGAGATCGAGACAAAGGGCGAGCAGGGCGCTGGAGCAACCCCAAAGCATTTGCGTCTTGGTATCAACAGTGCACTTGTTGATTCAGGTGCATTGGCACGCTTGCTGATGCAGAAGGGCATCATTACTCGTGAAGAACATCTCGAAATGTTGGCGAAGGTGGCCGAAGAAGAGGTGAAGATTTACGAGGCTAGGTTTCCTGGCGTGAAGTTTGCTTGATTAACACTACGGAGTAAGGCAAGTGGAAAAGAACAATCTCAGGCAACGGTTCGGGCGTTTCAGTATCCGTGAAGAGATGCTTATTGCGTGCCCGGACCAAGTTCTGGCCTTACTTAAGGATATGATCATTGTTCGTGCAGAATTTATGTTTGATACACGCAGTATTGAATACATAGGGATGCACGCGACATTTGATGTAGTACCGGAAGGTGTGATGGCCCCGGCTTATATAGCCATCATCACACAAACGCCAGACTTTACCTATACAGTTGAGTGGCAGAGGGGGGCGGCGTGATGCTTCCTCCTCGTCCTCAACGAGAGCATCCAGTCAAAAAGGTTCTTACACACCTATAGCAATCGTGCTAATGGTGTTTTTCTTTGCCATTGTTTTTGTAGGAGCATACATGGGTTTCACGTGAATATGCGCAAGCACGGGCACCGCCCTGGGTGAGTTGACAATGGCAAGTTGACTCAAACAACAATTCATTCAGGATTCAAAACAATGTCTAAAGTGTATCTGAAGATCAAAGTCAAATCCCTCGCTGAAGAGGCGAAGATCATCCGGTTGGATGAAAACAAGTACAAACGCCGGGCGCACTATCTCCGTGAGGGCGAGGTACCAACACGGAAGTGGAAGAACGACTGGACCGGCTTGCGGGCTGGTGGTCTACCGTCTCAGGAAACATTGCTGTACGCCGTCGAGGCTAACAGGATGCTTGTGCCAGCCTCTGCACCTGACACACGAGGGGATGATTGGAACTTGTGGTTTGGCTTGCGGGCACATCGCCGTACTGTGGTGCGTTCTGAAGCACGGTCGGCGCAACTGGCTTACGCCTACTTGCGTCATCGGCCATACCACACTGTCGAGCAATCTTGTTGGACACTGCCTGAGTTCACACGTGTTGCTGACTTGGTGATCAAGTATGGTCCTTTTGTTGGTGAAGAACGTTTCAACAAGGACCAGCGCGATTACATCGAGGATGAGCGTAAGGTGAATCGCGGCGGGGCGGCAACCGAACGCATGAGGCGCGCTGTCGTGCTGAAAGACCTTGAAGCATGGTATGGTGGATGGTCTATCGGCAATCGCGGTAAGCACACGGCAAGGGTCCAGAAGAAGGTACTTCAGCCACAGCATTAACAATGAGCGCGCCAGCTAACACTGGCGCGCTTTTCCTTTCATGGAGGATGCAATGCTCATTATGCACATCATTGAAGTGTCATTCTGTGCGGCGATTTTCCTTGCTTGGGTATGGATTCTTTGGACTATGTGTTTTAGTGATCTGTGGACGAGGTACAAATGAACTTGTTAAGGGGCTATTAACTATGTGGCAAGACCTTGTTCCTTTGCTACCTCTGGACACACCTGAAGTGCAGCAAGCTTTGGCCAACCTCGATGATCGTGGTTGGCTTTCCATTTACTATGCGAGTGCCGCTTACTTGGCGTTAGTCCAGCATGACGGTACGGCTGCTGGTCATTACACAACGCTGTTGCACGGGCTGGAAGAATCCCGTAGTAAGGCGTTAGCTATTGTCATGTATAATACATTGGTGGACCAGTATTTCGATGAACATGCTGACGGAAGACGGGTTCGACCCGGAGAAGACGGTACGAGTGAACGGTCGCCCGGAGTTCTTAACGCCACGTCAGAAGTTCTTGACAAGTGTTTTGACTGGGCCGCAACGATACTCGTGCTTAGTTGGTGGTGCCCGCTCAGGAAAGTCAGTGCTTATTGTGCGCGCTATTTGCGCACGCGCTTTAAACCGCACTGAACCATCTCGTCACGCTATCCTGCGTTACCGATCGTCGGCTGTATGGCCTTCCATCGCCATGCAGACAGTGCCGTTCGTCTTGGACAAGTTCTATCCAGGCGTTCCCTATAAGATGCACGTTGCAGATCGTTTCATCGAGTTCCCGCGCAATGGCGGCGAGATATGGCTGGGTGGCTTGGATGAAAAAGAGCGTGTCGATAAAATCCTCGGCAATGAATACTCCAGCCTCTACCTTAACGAGTGTTCACAAATTCCATACAACTCTGTGTTGGTCGCCCTATCGCGTCTCGCGCAGAATGTTGGACTGAAGCAACGTGCTTACTTCGACCTCAATCCAGTCGGTGTTGGTCACTGGTCAAATGTTCTGTTCGGCCAGAAACGTGACCCGATAAGTAAGAAGCCATTGACCTCGCCGGAAGACTACGTGCGCGAGTTTATCAATCCTGTTGACAACGCAATGAACTTGACGCCCGAGTTCTTGAAGTCACTTGAAGAACTGCCAGAGCGTGCGCGCAAGCGTTTCTTTGAAGGCTCATATCAGGAAGAAGCCAGCAACGCTCTGTGGACGTACAAGCTAATTGAAGAGACACGTGTTGCGCCTTCACAAGTTCCCGATCTTCAGCGTGTGATCGTGGCTGTTGACCCGTCCGGTGCTGATAATGAGATGGATGCTAACCGTGATGACATTGGTATTGCTGCTGCTGGCTTAGGCGTCGATGGCCATTGTTACGTTCTCGATGATGCAACGTTGCTGGCTGGCCCTGAGAAGTGGGCACGCGAAGCAATTATGGTTTACAAGCGGTGGAAAGCAGATCGTATCGTGGGCGAACGCAACTTTGGTGGAGCAATGGTTGAATACGTGCTTCGCTCAGTTGACCCGTCCATTCCATACAGCGAAGTTACTGCATCACGTGGCAAAGTACAACGTGCAGAACCTGCTGCTGCTTTGTACTCTCGTCGCATGGTGCACCATGTTGGCAACTTTGAAGAACTGGAAACGGAACTAACAGAGTTCACAGACATGGGGTACATCGGTGCGGGTTCACCAAACCGCGCTGATGCCTTGATATGGGCGTTGCACGAACTGGTGCTGAAGGACGAGGATGCCACAGGCTGGGTGGACTACTACCGCAGCAAGGCGGAGAAGGCTGGCATCTTGCCCAAGCAGCAGCGCCGCGAGCCGCAGGAGCGTCGTGACCTGCTCGGCCAGCCCCATCCCCCTGAGTTCATCGTTGTATATACGTCACCGGGTGCAAGGCTGTATATTTCGATGCCAAACGGCGGCTCTCGTACCTTCACCGCAAATGATCAGGGGGCAATAACCGCACCGATTGGTTTTAAAGAAGGCTTGCTGCACGCAGGTTGTTTGTTGACGCCGGGTGGAGACTAGGATACGGTGCCACCATTGGAGGAACCTGTGATGCGCGAGCAATTCTTCTTGTCGGTTGGTGCGTGGCGAGATCATTACGGCACGTATAACACATTTATAGCGGCGCAACGTGCTGGTGAACAATCTGGCTACAGCGAATATTGTATCGTTTGCGCACGCGAGATACACACCTTCAAACACGGTGAACACTTCATCAAGAAGCATCTCACAGAAGAAGATTGCAAGGCACACTGAAATGAAATGCAAAGATCGTTACAAGTTGAGCATATATGATCGGCTTCTTCCTGTTGGTGCTTGGCTGATTCCGCAGTATATTGTAAGTTTGCACAACACAGTGGAGGATGCACGCCGGTTCGCTATGAAGCATGCAGTGCTTTCATGGGAAGTGATTGATCAGCGTACTCATAAACCAGTGTGGCACTCGTAATCTAACAGGAGAACATCATGGCTGGCGAACGTGGTAACTTCACAATGACCAAGAGTGACAAACCGCTCAAGGACAAAGACCTTGGCCAGGAAGGCATCAACAAGGTTCTGAAGAAGTGGGCTAAGCGGCGCGAGAAGGCTAACCGGCTGTTGTTCGCAATGACAAGCGATCAAAAGAAGCTGGCGAAGCTCGATGCACTGGTTAAGGCTGATTCCAGTATCGGCCCTATCGTCAACATGGATGGCAACTTGTCCGATCTTGAGCAGGCACGCTACCATGTCGGCCAATTCGAGAAGCATCGCAAGTTGGCACGTGAGTGTCGTTCCGGTGTTGGCGTTATTTCCAAGGGTCACGGCGAAGCCATGGCGCGCATGCACGATGCTACAGCGGAGTGGCACGCAGAGCAGGCAAGGCAGACTAAGGTGGTGTGATGTTACGTGGTTGCGGCGTACTGTTTGTTCGTGTACTCAAGCATTTGTTTTTGGGTGAATGCGCCTTCTGCCGCAAGCGCATTGGCTTAATTTGTGACTGTGGAGAAGACTGATGGCTAACGATTATGTGGATTTTGTTGAGAACGTGCGTGAACTTGCAAGTGCTGACAAGCATCTGCACGCGACACTGGCGCATTTTCAGCGAGAGTGTAACAACTTGTCTCACGCAATCCGGAGTCGTGATGCGTTGGCAACGGAATTAGCTGGCTTGACTTATCTTCATTTTCCGATGGCACGCGATTTGGCCACCTATTGGGGTGAGAGGGCCGACAAGCCACTGGGCGTTGTGGTGCAGTCATTTATTCAAGGATTGACGGATGCACTTGAACAAAAGGTGGTTGAAGAAGAGGAAGAGACGTGATGCGTCCTTTCCTCGGTAGCATCTTCGGCCAGTTCAACATCAACGTTCCGATGCAGGGTAGGGGCTATCAGCCTAAGCCGTTGGATGATGACGAGAATGAGCCGGTGCCGCCTAACATGGGGTCAGGGGTCAAGAAACCGAAGCATCGTCAGATAAGGCTTGACTGGTCGCCATTTCGTATTAAAACAGCGAGGTACGAAATAACAATTACAGAGGATGGGCGGCTTGTCGTCCGTGGAGAGTACCAATTCGACCCTCGGCCAATGGGCCAATGAAGGTCACATAGCATCTGGCAGTTTGGCGCTGTCAGATTTCCCGGCGCATTGCGCCGTGGCGTTTCCTCCCTAAACTTGTGCCCGGAAGCTGTAGCTTTCGGGCACTTTTTTCTATTTGCATGGAGGTGGAATTACAATATGGTCTAAATACCACTAACATCTGACTTAGGTATTTGGACCATGCGACTGATCGAGTTCGTTGCCCTTGTGGCGTTATTTTATGGCTTGAGTTTGTACGAGGGCACTGTGGCGGCTTGCTGGTATCATCTGGTAAGCATTATTAGGAGCAGTGACATGGCACATTATGTAGCTGAAGTCTGGTATATGGGGATCATCCTGTTTGCCATGACTTACATGGGTGCATTGTACTATTTCAGCGGGAAAGAGTAACGTGGCCTCACTCGACCAACTTCTTCGCACCGGACTCAAAAAGACGCGCCCAGTCGGTCAGGGCGCGTGGACCGATGAAAGCAGCGGAATTACCATTCGGTGGAGCAACGAGATGCCGCAGGGCATCCAGGCTATTTACCATGACGGCATCCTCATGGGTGTATTTGAGATCGGCAAGCCGGTCCCTAACGTTCATGCAACAGACATAACACTGCATCCCCTCGACTATGAAGCGGTTAAGAAGTCGATGATGGACTCTAAGCGTAAGGAAGATGCGCGGGAGTTCAACAGAACAAGGGGCCGCTCCACGAAACTTCCATATAACGCTGAGTCACTTGTACGAAAGAAGTTACTAAATGACCGATAACCTTATGACCCGCTATCGCGGTAAGCTGAAGTGGTTTAACATAACCAAAGGATACGGCTTCATTACGCCGAACTCCCAGGTGCCGGGATTCCCGCCAGAGAAGGATGTGTTCGTGCACATCACAATGCTGCAAGGGATACCGCAAGAGAAGCTGTCGGTGGCTGACTTGCCAGTGTCCTTCATTGTTGGAGAACACAAAGGCAAGCTGAACGCAATGGACGTTAGGTTAGCCTAACACCGCGCTAGGAGAGTATCGTGGCGTCGAACACACGGCAAGACGGCTCTGTGCCGCAAAACAACGTGACTGTCGGCGCAGGTAAGAGACCACCTGTGCAGTCTCGCGCCATGACTCCCGCACAACGCGCAAATGTGGACTTCACCATTGAAGGCATCAAATCCTCGACATGGATGAGTCCGCAGCAACCACTGAAGCCTATGGCACCGCCCGATGTATCCGGGCGGCAGTGGGATTTTCCTGTTGCATGGAACCTGAATTACATCCCGCGTGCATGGGAGCCGGTCAAGTTTGAACGGCTGAAGCATCTTGCGCAATGGAGCCACATTGCGCGCATGTGCATTGAGACACGCAAAGATCAAATCTCTGCCTTGAACTGGTGCATCCGGCCAAAGGCCAAAGGCAAAGAGCGCATGAAACTGCGCGAGTCTGCCAAAGGTCGCATCGAGGCGCTAACAGAGTTCTGGCAGATGCCAGATAAGCGCTTGGAGTTTCCGCAGTGGGTTAGTGGTGTCCTCGACCAACACTTTATGTATGATGGCGTAGCAATTTACCGGCAGCGTACACGTGGTGGACAACCATATGCTTTCCAGCAAATTGATGCGTCGAAGATCACACTGTTAGTTGATGCTAACGGTCGTACACCTTTGCCGCCGTCACCTGCGTACCAGCACATTTTGAAAGGCATCCCGGCTGCTGATTACACGACCTATGATACTGGCAATATGTTCTACGAGATTAAGAACTGGCGCGCAGATCATATGTACGGCTTCGGGCCGATTGAGCAGATCATCTATTACGTGGAGATGGCCATTGAACGCATGAAGCAACAGCTTGCGTTCTATTCGCATGGTGACAAGCCGCAGGGCATCATGGAAGGACCGCCCGGTTTGACCATGACGCAGATCGAGGAGATTCAAGGCTACTGGGATTCGATCTTCGCCGGTAACATTGAAAATCGTGCACGTCTCTGGTGGGTTCCGAACGGTTCCAAGTACACAGAGATGAAGACTGACGTGCTGTTCGATGAATTTGACGAGTGGCTGGCGCGTGTCATCTGCTATGCTTTCAGCATTGCACCCCAACCTTTCGTTAAGGAAGTCAACCGCGCCACGGCGCAGGTTTCGCAAGATGTTGCGGCGGCAGAAGGTCTCGCACCAACATCGGCCTGGGTTGCACGCTTTATCAATAAGATCATTCGCACTGACTTCGGTGTAACCGATCTTGAATTTGCGTGGGAAGAACTCGAAGAGATTGACCCGGTTAAGAAGGCGACCCTCCACAACATTTATTTGCGTGCTGGCGCTGAGACGGTGAATGAGGTTCGTGATGATCTTGGTATGGACCCGTCCGACAACCCGGCTGCTGATGAGTGCATGTTCGCAACGATGAATGGCTATGTGCCGCTGAGTGCCTGTACAGAGATGCACGAGCATGGCATGCAGCAGCGCGACCTGCAAATGCAGCAGGGCAAGCAAGCGATGCAGCAGGGTGCAGAGAGCCACGAGGCCCTGATGGCTAACGGCGGTCCCGGCGCGGCACAGGGCAGCGCTGGAGGCACCAAGGGCAAACCCCCTGGATCATCGGCCAAGGGTCCAGCTAAACCCTCCACGGCCCCGGCTAAAGCCCCGGCTGGCACAGCTATGGACAAGGTGGATGGTGGCTCTGTCATTAAAATCTCCAGGCCGGTCCTCAATAGTTACGATCTTGATGCTTGGGCATCTTCGGCAGGCGTGCAGCTTGAGCCGACGCTGGAACTGGACGAGTGCATGCAGGTAACGACCGGCTTGCCGTGCATTCAGGCAACCGGCGATCTGCCAATGGTGCTGGTTGAGCCTTCAGAGATGACGCTTTCGCAAGAAGGCACAGAATTGTGGTTGAGCCTGAATGTGCCGTCACTTGCTTCTCGGCTGGCGGAACTCGGTAATGGCACAGGCATGGTTACACTGGAACCACGCATTCTACTGTCTTCGACATTCTTTGGTGATGTAAGCACATTGCCACCGATCACATCTATTCTGCTGCTTGGCGATGAAGGAGTAGAAAATTATGAAGATGCTTTCGCCAAGATCAGCCACGCAGAAGTGAAGGAACAGGCTGCACAGACAGAACGTCATCCGTCTGACGCGCAACGTGATGCTGGCAACTATAAGAAAGGTCACGTGAATATCCAGGGGTTGGATATTTCCATTGAGAACGCGGCTGGCTCGATTCGTGAAAGCCGGAAGGACAAATGGAAGGCAATCATGCCGACCGAATATGGTTACATTCGCGGAACAATGGACGCGGATGGTGATCAGGTTGATGTGTTCCTTGGTCCAAACCCCAACAGTGACTTGGTGTTTGTCATCGACCAAGTGAGCGATGATGGCACTTTCGATGAGCATAAATGCTTTATCGGATACAATGACTGGTATTCAGCGATGGATGACTATGTGAAGTCATACGCTGATGCGGAACGTGCAACGCCCGGCAAAGCGCACCACAACATCGGTGGCGTAAAGCGTTTCACCATGGAGGAGTTCAAAGACTGGGTGCACTCTGGTGCAACAAAGAAGCCGATCTTTACCCACGTGGTAAAGGCCGAGATTGCAGATCGTGGCCACATACTTTGGACATACTCAAGATTTGACCTGAAGAAGTATAATGAAGATGAACCGCGTGATGAACGTGGCCGGTGGACCACTGGCGGAAGCGCTGGTGGCATGGTGATGGTATCGCCAAACAAGTTGGACGAGTCGCACTGGAGAGATGCACAGGCTGGTTTGCACTCTGAACGTCAAGCAGCTTTTGATCGTGCCGCGCATGAGATCAATCAAGGTCTTGGCTTGCATGCTCAAGTGCAGAATGCCGTTGGTGCATGGACAGATGGTGCGGAAAACTCGACACTTCAGACATTTAGCGGGCACCCTTCATTTGATGCGCTAAAAGTGAGCGCTGCCATGCAAGGGCTTCTCGCGGATCAGAAGGCCGTAATTGCGTTTCAGCCTAACGACCATGGCGAAGCGATGCTCTATACACTGACCGTGCCGGATGCTATGGAATCTGTTCACGAGCAGTTGCTTGCAGCGGGCGTGGAAAATCACACGCTAGTGGATGTGGGCGATGGGCGCACACAGATTAGCGTGCTGGATTTTGGTGGTGAATACGGCGATGCTGAGATTACCGCCAAGATGGACGCAGTAGGAGACCATTATAATGTCAACGGATCAAGAACCAGAGGAACTGGAGCCTACATCACCGGAAACGACGGAGGCGAAACCAGAGACTCCGCCGCAGCCGCCTACAAAGAAGTCATTTCCTCCTTCGCGGCGGTTCACGGAGACGGTTCAATCGCCTTCTTTCAACGGGTTAGTGATAGTTGGCGGGGTGCGGCAACCCAAAAAGTCGTAACCGGGAGCAAGCTGAGTGAGCAGCGCAATCGACCGGGGCCACGCTGGGCAGATTATTAAGGATTACAATCCAGACGAGCCACGCAACAACATTGGTGAGTGGACGAACGGTGGCGGTGATGTGCCGCCACCGTCAGACCCAAACCTGCAACGGCTTGGAGAAGAGGGAGCAGAAGAACTCCACGAACTGTATCAACGCGCCGCTGCTGCCAAGCCTGGGTTTGACCGCGAGTTAGGACGTATCGCAGAGGAAACAAACTCCGAACTCAAAGCGCCACCGCTGAAGGGCACGGCGCGTGCAGTTGACAAGATCATCTCTGATTACAAAGGTGATGTGGACCGTATCAAGGATATTGTGCGCGCCACTATCGTTACGGCCACGCCAGAAGATGCGTTGAAGGTGGCCGAGGATGTAAAGCAGCGTTTGGATGTGTTGGCTGAAGGCCAGCGTAATCTGCTTGACCCTACTGCGCCCACGCCGCCTGATGGCTACCGTGACATTAAGTACAATGTTCGGCTTAGCACTGGCGTGATTGCTGAAGTACAGATCAATGTACGTGATCTTGTAGAGGCTAAGAGCGAAGTTCATAGCTTGTATGAGCAACGCAGCTACATCGAACGCACTATGGGCGATATGCCCACGCCAGAGCAGGAAGCAAACATCAATTCACTGAATGGGCAAATGCGGCAGGTGTACGCTGCTGCTTTTATGCGTGCCTACACTCAAGCCTCTGTGCGGCACTTTGCCACTAGCACGAGGAAACGCATCTCTGTGATGGGCGTGCCATTTCGTTGCGCTGATGCAGCATCGAATTTGCGTGGTGGGTCTGTATCCCAGGCGCTGCACCAGAACGGTGCGCCGGGCTGCCTGCCCAGAGAGACGGGGATTCCGTCCACATCGAAAAAATATACCATAAGGGTCAACTTATCACCTACCTCACGTGCGCGCAAGTACAGTGACGATGAACCGCGAGATAGCCACGGCAGATGGACAGATGCCGGTGGTGGCCATAACACAATTCCGTTCATGTCTCCACACGCACCGCGTAGCGCAAAGCCGTTTGGCGTTCATTTTGAGTTAGTTCCACACATTGATCATACCTGGGGCATCCCGCTTCCATCGGTTCACGGCGAGTGGGTAACAGATGACCCGCGAGGATACCGGCATGCTGATGTAGAGCGCCACAACATTGAAGTTGAGCGCGAGCGTGAAGCAGAAGCTGGTGTTGAGTTTCCTTTTGAACCGAACCTTGCAAAAGACTACAACCCCGACGAGCCACGTGACGAACGCGGGCGTTGGACTGCTGGTGGTAGCGACCGTTCCACATGGCCTGATCACATCCAAGCATTACGCATCCCCCCTGCATGGAGCGATGTTCACTATTCAAAAGACCCTGATGCAAAGCTGCTTGCTACAGGGGTGGACAAGGCGGGGCGTAAGCAGTACGTCTATAACAAGGAGTTCAGCAAATCACAGGCTGAAGCAAAGTTTCAACGTATCCAAGAATTGAATAGCAAGTTCGATGAAGTAGTGGCGCAAAACACGCGAGATCGTGAGTCAACTGATGTAAAGACTCAAGAGAACGCGCTTGTTGCTGGTCTAGTTATGACAACTGGTATCCGACCCGGTAGCGAGGAGGAGACAGGTGCAAAAGTTAAGGCTTATGGCGCTACAACTTTGGAAGGTCGCCACGTTATCACTGACGATTCTGGCACTCATCTTGTCTTTACAGGCAAGAAAGGCGTTTCGCTGGATATTCCAGTAGGTGATCGTGAGTTGGCTGCACAACTACGCGCACGAGCCGATGCTGTTGGCCCGAATGGGCAACTGTTTCCTGACGTAACTGACAACTCTTTGTTAGATTACATGCACACGCTCGACGGCGGCAATTTTCGTACAAAGGACTTTCGTACAGTGCTTGGTACACGAACGGCCATGGAGGCAGTGCGCAATATTGGTGTGCCGCGCAATGAGTCTGAATACAAGCAGGCTGTTGGTAGTGTGGCGAAGATCGTATCTGAAAAGCTTGGCAATACACCAAGCGTGGCTTTGCAATCGTACATTAGCCCGGCAGTATTTGCGCCGTGGCGGGCAGTAGTGCAGTGAGCTATAAACTTCCTTGCGTTCATTTCGGTGATGCGTCAGCACCAAAGCGTGACTGGCGCACAACTACGCCTGATACTTCGCCGGATGACGATGCTTTGACAGAAACGCCATGGGATGTTGAAGCCATGCTCGGCTTCGATCCTGTGGAATTAGAGTCACCAAACTTTGGCAAGGTTGCTAAGCGTCGTCATTTTCTCCGTTGCGATGATGGATTGAGTAAGGTTGCTACAACACGGGACGAGGAAGAGATTGCGCATGTTGTTCGCGGTGTTCTCGCCAAGCTGAAGCAGCAGGTACTGGACCAGATTGGTTATTTGGTGCCGCTGAAGAAAGCCTATAATCCTGATGAACCGCGTGACAACCAAGGCAAGTGGACTGATGGCGGTGAGTCATCTGTTGATGTAAGTACAGGAGGTGATTTTGATAAGCCAAAAATGGCCATGTCCCGAGATGATGCGCGCACTCTAGCAACAAAAATGTTTGCAGGACTGCCCGGCAAGTGGAGTGTGTCAGTCGCTCCTCATTACCAGAATGGACGTGATATTGTTATTAGTGGAGTTCAAAAGGATGAGAATGATGAGACAATAACTTCAGTGATTCGTGTTATCAGCAAAGACGCTGATGGTTTGCATGCAGAGCATACAATTTTTAGCACTGCTGTAGAAGGTAAGGGACTAGCTAAACAAGTTTTGTCACAAGAGATGTCAGCTTATAAGGAAATAGGCATCAAAGATATTTCACTAAATGCCAATATCACAGTTGGTGGTTATGCTTGGGCAAAGTTTGGGTTTCATCCAACATATGGGGCTGAAATAGAAGCAATAGGACGCGGCGCAGCCAGAAGAATAGGAGGCGAACGTGGCAAAGAAGTTGGCGAATTACTAGCTAGTGGTAAGACTGAAGATTTCTGGCGCGTTGCTGATTCGCTTGACGGTAAAGAAGCATTGTTAGGGTCTAGCTGGCACGGTAAACTTTCATTGAACGATGCTGTCGCCATGCAGCGGTTTAATAGCTATGTGTCGCAGACACATAAACGTGCTGATGATGTTGCTGGCACAGTCAAGATTTATGAGTGGCCTGCCGGTGTAGCAAAGCCTGCAAACTATGTCGATGGTATGCGGGATTTTCTGGATGATGCACAAACGCTCCACAAAGCTGACGGCGACGATGACGGCGACGATGACGACACACCGGATGACATGAATGATTCGGACATTGACATTGCTGCTGATGCTGCAAACTTGGATGCGGCAAATCAGTTGATCGTTATTCATCCGATTACATCGCGTATTGCTGTTACCGCAGCACGCAAGGCTGCTGATTCCACAAAGCAGTATATGAACTCTGATGTGTATGATCAAGTTGATCAGAACGCGATCAATTATGCCAAGAAGCGTGGTGCAGAACTTGTTACGCAAGTTACTGATACGACTCGTGGACGGTTGCGCAAGATCATTTCTTCAGCGGTACAGAATGGTATGAGCGCATCACAGTTGCGTGATGCTGTCTCTGATGACTTCAGCTTCTCAAATGCACGTGCACTGATGATTGCGCGCACAGAAGCTGCTTTTGCTGATGTTGGTGGCGCTATGAGTGGCTACCGCACCATGCAGAATATGTATAATTTGGTCATGCGCAAGAGTTGGCTGGTAGCAGCACAATGCTGCGATCTCTGCCAAGGTAATGAAGACCAGGGGCCTATTCCGTTTGATGAACCGTTCTTATCAGGTGATGATGCACCGCCAGGGCACCCGAACTGCTTACCTGGGTATGCGCTGGTAACGTCCGGTAGTCGCATTACGTCCGTTAGTAAACGCTGGTACGATGGAGATATGATCGTCATCCGCACTGCCAGCGGCAAGAATCTCCCCATTACACCCAATCATCCAATACTTACGAGGCATGGTTGGATCGCTCCTAGCCGCGTTAAGGTAGGCGATGATCTGGTCTGCCGCCACTGGGATACTGACACCTCCACGTTCTGCGCGGCTGAGCTTGACCATGAGCACATGCCAACCAGCATCGAGCATATAGCGAATGCGTTTTATAGATCGAATGGGATTGCGGCTACCACCATTCCAGTTGCCGCCGAAGATTTCCACGGCGACGGGATAGATTCCAATGTCGCAGTTATAGGGACCGATTTGCTGTTGCGGAACAACAGTGAGTCCGGCCTCAACCAAAATTTGTATGATAGGGATTTCATACTTACTATTGTGCAAGACTTTCTGTTGCCTCGTGATGGCACGCTTTTGGATGACTTCAAACGTGTCCTTTTGTCCGCGCCTCGCCGTATGAGCGTTGCTGACTTGTTGGGCGCGCTGCTCCGGTGTCATTTGCTGCCACTTCAGCAACTCGGATTCGCTTTGGGAGCGCAGCATGACACCGATCTTTATAAAGTGCTTTCGCATGCCCGTCCAACCTGTGCGGCGCATCAACTCAATCATGGAGGTGCCACCGAGGTATTCTTGGATAAGGTCGTCAACATTGAAGTTGTGCGCTTTACTGGGCATGTGTATAACCTTGAAACAGAGAGTGGACACTACACTGCTAATGGTGTGGTTGTCCACAACTGCCGGTGTGATCTTGCTGTAGAAACTGTGCAGGACGACCAACTGTAGTTGTGAAAACCACTAGACAGTATGATAACTTTGCTTTAAAAACGTGTTACTACGCCTAACAGCTACCAAGTAAGTAAGAAACTTTTTTAGCAGTGGTAGGTCGTTGGATACTCAGCATCTCCTTTACGCTCCAATTATGAAGATTGATACCGAACACCAACAGGTTTTCGGGTACGCGAGTACGCCTACGCGAGATAGACAAGGTGAGGTTGTACTTTTAAGTGCTGTGCGTAACGCACTTCCGGGATACATGG
>Ga0335069_10004429_pt1 | contig 20859 bp, 8 predicted proteins | sample Lox_Sample_11_FD_206714 | JGI IMG/M metagenome (GOLD analysis project Ga0335069, IMG submission 206714) | Soil microbial communities from Loxahatchee National Wildlife Refuge, Florida, United States - Lox_Sample_1.1 | ecosystem: Environmental > Terrestrial > Soil > Wetlands | place: USA: Florida...
CGAGTTCACAGTCACCAATAACGAGCCGGGCCTGCTGTTCGAACTCTACAACCTGCCGGGCAATGCCGACCTGGTGCTCGAACAGGCCTTCCCGCCGACGATGGCGCCTTACTTCTACACCAGCTTCTTCGAAGGCAATAGCGCCGAGCAAATCGTGCTGCGGAGCGACGCCACCAGGCCGGCGGACGTCTATCTGCCCGACCTGCGCGGCGAATGGTACCTGGGCGTATATAACCACCAGACCAACAACCTCACTTACACGATCCGGGCCATCCTGCCGGACAACAACCTCCTGCTGGACAGCGCGCTGCCGCTGAAGCTCTTCCCCACTCCGCTCTCGCCGCCGCACGGCTTGCTGCTGAGCTGGAACTCCGTCGTGGGCGAGCGCTATTTCGTCCAATACACGACCAACCTCGCTACGCCGATCCTCTGGGCCAATCTGGGGATGGTGGCGGCCACGACCACCTTGACCACGTTCGAGGTGGTGCCGACGCCGCCGCCCGGGGCCACCAATGGCGCCTTCTTCCGCGTGGTGCAGGTGTATAGTGACCAGCCCATTCTGCACATTATGAATGTGACCAACCGGTGCGTGCGGCTCTATTGGGACGAGGTGTACAGCGGCTACACGCTCCAGTATAAGGATGGGATACTCGGGCCGTGGCTGAGCCTGGTGACGAAACCACCCGCACCGTATCCGCCGTACCCACCGGCGGCGGTCGAAACGCCCAACTACGCGGCCTATGACACGGCTACCAACCTGGTGCCGAGGTTCTATCGGCTGCATCAATGAGGTGCGACTGGCTCGGAACTGGACGCCGTTTCACAGATGCCGCTGCGGCCTCCTCCTCGTCCTCGTTCTCTTCCTCGTCCTCGCTTTGTCCGCTGTCTTCGAGGGAGGAGGACGACAACGAGGACAAGGACGAGTGCCCAGGGCGGTTTGAAAGACGGCTCCTGGCGGTTTGGCCTTGCGTTTAAGGCCGCCCGAGCGCAGACTCTCACCCTAGAGGATCCTGACGAATGAAACTGTTGATTTCTCTCACCGCTATTGTGGCCGCGTGGGCAGCCTTCGGCCAGGGCACGTTCGAAGCTATCGAGGATTACGACTCCAACAACCCGGGTCAGTGGAATGGCACGGTCGGGGGAGAGTTCACCGTCACCAACCCTGTCACCGTGACTGCCATCGGGTGCTTCGACTACCTGTTCGGCATTAACACGGGTCCCATCCAGGTCGGAATATGGAACTCCTCCGGCACGCTGCTGGCCTCGAGCACCCTTTCCTCGACGAACACGCTTTCCAACCAGAGCCGATATCAGGCGATCACTCCGCTGTTCCTCGACCCGGGCCAGACCTACTCGATGGGCGCGTGTTCCACGAATGGAACGATTTACGTGTATGTGGCGTCGCCCGCGCTGGGAGGCTCGCTGCTGACGCCGGGGGAGATCGTCCTGGGCGACGCGGCGCAAACCTCGAGCGCGTTCCCCGCCGCGCCGGCGGACATGCCGGGGACGCCCGGCAGCATGTTCGTGGGGGCGAACTTCCAGTTCCAGGACCGGGTTCCGGAGCCGTCGGCGGGGCCGCTGCTCGGCCTGGGCGGGCTGCTGCTGGCGGGCTGCCGCCGATGGCGCGCCCGCACCCCGCATGCCTGAGGTCCGTAAGAACGGCCCGCAAGCCCCGCGCATCCTCATCGTTGACGACGACCCCGGGCAGCGCAGCCTGCTCGATTCCTTCCTCAGCAGCCAGGGCTTCGACACCGTGACCGCCATCTCCGGCGAGCAGGCGCTCGAACGGCTGCGCACCGGCGACTTCGGCCTGATGATCTCCGACGTGCGGATGCCCGGCCTCACCGGCCTGGAAACCCTGCGGCGCGCGCGGCAGGAGCATCCGGTCCTGCCCGTCCTGCTGGTGACCGCCTATGCCGATATTCGCGAGGCCGTGGGGGCTATGCGCGACGGGGCGCTCAATTACCTCGCCAAGCCGATTGACCTGGATGAGCTGCTGACCACAGTCCGGCAGGCGACGGGGCTGTCCACTGCCGCCCCGGTGAAGTTCAATGCGGACAAAGAGCTTCCGCCGCAGGTCCTGGCAGTAAGCCCGCTCATGCAGGCGTTGTTCCACGATGCCTCGCTCATCGCGGCGTCCGAAAGCCGCATCCTGATTACCGGCGAGAGCGGCGTGGGCAAGGAAGTGCTGGCGGACGTGATTCACGGCTGGAGCCCGCGCGCGGCGGGGCCGCTGGTGAAGGTGAACTGCGCCGCCATTCCCGAGACGCTGCTGGAGAGCGAGCTGTTCGGGCACGAGAAGGGCGCGTTCACTGGCGCCGTGGCGCAGCGCATCGGCCGCTTCGAGCAGGCCAACAACGGCACCATCTTCCTGGATGAGGTGGCCGATATGTCGCCGCCGCTGCAAGCCAAGCTGCTGCGGGTCACGCAAGAAGGGCGCTTCAACCGGGTCGGCTCGAACGCCGAGCTGCAAACCAACGCCCGCATCCTTGCCGCGACCAACCGCGACCTCGACGAGGAGGTCAAGGCCGGGCGTTTCCGCGAGGACCTGTTCTACCGGCTGAACGTGGTCGAGCTGGCCATCCCGCCGCTGCGGGAGCGGCCGGAGGACATTCTGCCGCTGGCTTCCGCTTTCATTGCTGAGTTCACGCACGGCAAGGCCCGTTTCTCATCCGCGGTCATGGACTGCCTGCGCCGGTATGCCTGGCCGGGGAATGTGCGCGAGCTGCGCAATGCGATGGAGCGCGCGGCGCTGCTTTCCCTGGGCGAACTCATCCTGCCCGAGCACCTGCCGGCCCGGCTGCGCGCCGGGACTGAGCCAGCCGCTGGGCCTGAAGCGGCCGATGCCGAGCACCTGGCCGAGATCGAGCGCCAAGCCATCATCCAGGCGCTGCGCAAGCATAACTTCAACCGCACCGAGACGGCCAAGGCCCTGGGCATCAGCCGCCGCGCGCTGATCTACAAGCTGCAAAGGTTCCGGCAGGAAGGGTATGACGTGGATGCGGCGTAGGATGCCCGCAAGGCTGCGACGAGGATGGAGGATAGAAGATGGAGGATGGACGGCTCTTCCCGATCTGGAATGCCATCCCGGTAAACCTTCCCAAGTGGCGCAGATGCTCTGCTCCGCGCCACTCGGCTGCATTGGCTATCGGCTATTGGCCATTGGCTATTCTCGTCCCTCTATCACGGCTCGGGGCTCTGCCATGCCGGCTTCTCTGTAGTGGCCAGGGTGCGTTCGGTGATCGCCACCCGAGCCCTGCGTTGCTGACCAAAGCAGGGCACCTTCGGGCTTCGGGCTTCGCCCTTCGGGTTTCGGCCTTCGGATTTCGGCCTTCGGATTTGCTTAGCCGCCTGCCACGATCCGTCCGCTTTCCTTTGCCAGCCTCGCGAACATCTCCGCCTGCGCCAGCAGCACCGGGTCTTCGTCCAGCTCCTTGACCGTCTGCGGCAGGCGGTGCGTCCAGTTGTGCGGCGACACCGAGCCGGGCGTGTTGAAGCGCTCCTTCATGCCGAACACGTCGGTGATCTGGAACACCACCAGCCAGGACGGCGCCTGCATCACCGTGCGCGTGAAGGCCTCGTGCAGCTCGTCGGTGAACTCGCGCGCGGGCTCACGGCCCTTTAGGCCGGCGAACTCCATCATGCGCTGCAGCTCGCGGCGGTTGTTCTCGGGGTCCTTGCCCGTATCAATGTTTTGCCAGTTCTCGGCCCAAGCGGCGGCCAGGGGCGGGTGGTCGTGCGTCGTGGGCTGCGCCAGCGACAGGCGCGGGTACTTGCTCGTGCTCCAGTATGAGCCATCGGCTTCGCGGAACAGCGTGGGGATGCGGAAGCCGGGGATGCTCAGCTTCACCAGCGTGGGCGGCACGTATTCGGGCACGACGCCCAGGTCTTCGGCCACGATGGTAGTGTCGCCCGAGGCCTCCTGCACCATGCGCAGGAGTTCCTCACCTTGCGCCTGGTTGGCGGCCTTATGCTCGGCGGTGTCGTCCGGCCATTGCTTGAAGCCGGGCAGGCGTCCGCCGGCTTTGGCCGCGGCCTCGGCCTCGGTCAGGGGCAGGAACTCGGCATTGCGGTCCGGCGTCCACGGGAACGAGTAGATGCGGAAGAAGCCCAGGGCATGGTCAATGCGGTAGAGGTGGAAAAGCTTCTCGATGTTGCCGATGCGGGTGCGCCACCACTCGAAGCCGTGCCGGCGCATGACGTCCCAACGGTAATTGGGGATGCCCCAGTTCTGGCCCCACTTCTCGGTGAAAGCGTCCACCTTGAACACCTTCTCGGGTGGCGCGCCGCCGCTCCAGTCCAGGTCAAAGACATTGCGGTTGGCCCAGACATCCGCGCTGAAGCGGCCCACGCCGAACGGGATGTCGCCCATGAGATAGACCTGTTTCGAGGCGCCGTAGGCCTTGACCTCCTGCCATTGGGTGAAGGCGATCCACTGCACGTACATGAAGAAGAGCTGCTTGCGCTCCAGCTCGTTACGGCGCTTCACGGGCAACGAGAGAACCCACACGCGGGCTGTCTGGGGGTTGCGGTGCTCGGCGGCCCAGCGGTCCCACGTGGGCATGTTGTTATTCTCCTCCATGAGCACCCGGAATAGCGAGTAGCCGGCCACCCAGTCCGCATTGTCCATCATGAACGCGCGGAACTGCGCCGCCCGCTCGGTGTCCTTATGGAAATGCCGGGCGAGGAAGCTGTCGAAGGCCGCCTCCAGCAGCTTGCGCTTGAGCGGCCGCACGGCGGCGTAGTTTACCGGGCCGCTGCGCACGCTGGCCAAGACTTCCGGCGTCGCCAGCCTCTTGAACTGCGTCGCCGTCAGGTCCGGCAGGTGCTTCGGCGAAACGGCGATGGTGGTCGGCTCGATGGCCAGCGAGCTGAGAGCGTTGTAGGGGCTGTTGTCGTCGCTGATCTCGTTGATCGGCAGCATCTGCAGCACGTTGAGCCGGTGCCGGTTGCACCAGTCTATCATCTGGCGCATGCCGTCGGTGTCGCCGATGCCCAGGTCGTCCTCGGTGCGGACGGCAAACACGGGCTCCAGGATGCCCGCCAGCGATTGGGTGGGACTCAGCTTCATATCGGTGTCACGATCTTCATCGGGGCCGCAAGGTAAGTTGAACCGCGTAGCGCGCCAAGCAGAGAAGATGGGGACGTTGTCCTTGGGCTGCGCGAACTTCGAGGCGATACCGCAGTTCGGCAAAGTGTGCCATTTTGGCGCTGCACGTGGTTCCCGGGCGGCGTGACACCGGGCTGAGCTTCTAACCTTCGGCCGGACAGGTACTTGCGGCGACCGTACGCCAGGCGTGGGCCCTGCGTACCCCCAGCGAATGGCCGGTGTGTCTCCCATGAGGATCGATCCCCATGGGAGACACGCCGGGCAATGGCCGGGAGCGGGCCCCCAACGGGAAGCCAAGCAGCGGACGTATTCGCGGGGGCTTGACACCCTCCCGTCCGCTTTACACAGTCAGCCGCAGCGAAAGGCCATTCCTGACATGAATCTTCAGCAAATACGAGCCTGGTGGCGGCGTCCGGCGCGGGTAAAAGGCGCTCTCCTGATTGTGCTCGGCGCCGCCAGTCCCCTCCACGGGCAGCCCACGAATTCCTTCCCGCTTTGGCCCGGCGGCGCGCCCGGCGCGCTGGGAGAGCAGGACAAGGACATCCCCACCCTGACCCCGTATTTGCCGGCCCCGGATAAGGCTAGCGGCGCGGCCATCGTCATTTGCCCCGGGGGCGGCTACGGCGGGCTCGCCGAGCATGAAGGCGCACAGTACGCCCGCTGGCTGAACGAGAACGGCATCGCCGGCTTCGTGCTGAAGTATCGTCTCGCGACCGGCGGCTATCACCATCCGGCGATGCTTCAGGACGCCGCTCGCGCCCTGCGCACCGTCCGCGCCCGGGCCGAAGAATGGAAGCTGGACCCAAAGCGCGTGGGCATTATCGGCTCTTCCGCCGGCGGGCATCTTGCCTCGACGCTGCTGACCCACTTCGATGCCGGCAACGCCGACGCCGCCGACCCCCTTGAGCGCGTCAGCTCGCGTCCGGACCTGGGCATCCTCTGCTACCCGGTCATCGCGATGGTCGGACCGTTCGCCCACCAGGGCTCGAAGAACAACCTGCTGGGCCCGGCCCCCTCGCCCGACCTGGCGCGCGAGCTATCCAGCGACCTGCAAGTGAAGACGAATACGCCGCCCTGCTTTATATGGCACACGGACGCGGACCCCGTGGTGCCCGTGGAGAACAGCCTGCTTTTTGCCGAGGCCCTGCGCAAGGCCGGGGTGCCCTTCGACCTGCACATCTACCAGAAAGGCCCCCATGGACTCGGCCTTGGCACGCGCGACTGGAATCCCGCCAGGCGGCATCCGTGGACGGCCGACTGCGTCTTCTGGCTGCGGCTGCAGGGATTTGCCCGATATTAGTAGCCGCGGCTGCTGACGCGGTAGAAGGTCTGCGCGCCGCTCGGCGTCACCACGAAGTTGCTGCTGCTTACGGAGCCGCTGTTGGTGGCTATCGCGGTCCAGGTGCTCATGGCGGCGTTTGCCGTCAGGGACTTCCAGAGGACGTAATTCACGGCCTCACCGCCCGAGTAGCGGATGGTGTAGTTGCTGCCGGGGCCGGTTTGGATGTGGCTGGCGGCGGCGAGCAGGGGCACCGTGGCGGATTTCAGGTTCAACCCGTAGGTGCTGATGCCGTTCTGGGAATCCAGGACGAACGCGTAGGAGCCGTTGGGTGTGAAGGCGACGGAGCCGCAACCGCCCGGGTTGGCGTTGGTGCTGCCCGTGTAGAAGGTGTTCGTCGGGCTGTTGGCGCCGCCGGCGAGGGCGCCCAGCTCAAACAGGTTCACGCTATGGCCCGCGCCGGAGGTCGTGCTGGTGCCCAGGATAATGGCGCGCCCGTTGGCCAGGTCAACGCCGAGAGGGCCGAAGGCCAAGCCGGTCTGGGGCGCCAACGGATAAGACGCCAAGCTGGTTTTATTGCTATAATTCACGTATTCCAGCGTGGTTGAGGGAAACCCACCGGCATAGAATGTGCCATTGGAGCCGAAGGCGATGCCCCCGTAGTAGTCGCTGTTCCCGGCGATCGGCCCGAAGGCGCTGAACGAGAAGGCGGAGCCGTTGGCCGTGGAAAAGAGGAGCGCGTAAGAGCCGCCAGCGGGGGTGGTCCCCTGCCCCACGATCATCTGGGTCTTGGCGCCGGCCCCGCGCACGCTGAAATCGTAACCGAAGGGGAGTGTTCCAACAGTCGTGGGGCCGTAAGCGACGGAGACGGCGGAGGTTTCGCTGGCCCAGCGATAGATGGCGTACTTCAGACTGGTGGTTGTCTGCCGGCTGGCGGCATAGATGGCTCCGTCGTCGGCGATGCCAATCGAATAGCCGGGGTAATTGACACCGGACGCCATAGGCGAAAAGACGTTCACGCCGCTGGAGTTGGTCTGCGCCAACTGCCCCAGGTCACTCCCGGTGAGCGAGTCCAAAATGTAAAAGCCGCGCAGAGTGGTGGCGTTAACCAGGGAGGCAACGACCAGGTGGGTGGTGACGGGGTTGTAAGCCATGCCGGCTTCCAGCGCGACTCCGGAGAAGTCGTTGGTCAAGTAGGGGCGCGAGCCGGGCGCCAGGCTCCACAGCGGGGCCAAGGTCTCCGAGCCGTAGAAGAGGAAGCTGAAGGCGTTCGTGTTGTAGTGGCCGGAGGCGTCCGCCCACACCAATTGCACGCTGGCGGTGGTGTTGGTGGGCTGCTGGAACGCCGTGGGCAGGTAGCTCACGACGATGTTGGTGCCGTTGGTTGAGGTAACCGTCGGCGTGACGATGGTGTTGTTGAGCTTCATCTGGATGGTGCCTTGCTGCACCGCCGGCGTGCCGTCCACCAGGGTGAAGTACACGGGGATGCCCTCGGCCAACGAGTAGGTCCCGGCGCGGTAAGGATAGGCCCATTGGACATAGGGCTGGGTATTGTTGGCGCTACGGTAGGCGCGCAGGGAGCTGCTGGTGTCGTTCACCAGGGTCCGGGCGCCGGTGTAGTCGTTGCTGAACAGCTCCAGGTTGGCGGGGCCGGTGGCTTGGAAATAAACCAGCCGGAAGGGATAATAACCGGCATTGGTGATGGCGAACCCGGCCGCGAGCGTGTCGGCAGCCGTGCGCGTGCCGTCAAAGAAGGATATTTGGTAAGGGAACTCCTCATACGGATTGGGCGAGGTGGTCAGGCGGAAACCGTCGTCGCTGTTGACGCCCAGGACGTAGTAGCCCACAGGCAGGTACAGGTAGGTGACCGCTTGCAAAGCAAAGGTGTTCGTGCTCCCGGCGACGCCGGGGATGCCAGGGAACGATTGGTCGCCATTGGTAAAGTCGCCGGTCAGTCCCGGCTGGAGGTTGTAATTGATCACGTTGGCCTGGGCGTAGTTGTAGCTGCCGTCCGTGTTGGCCCTGGCCTTGTTGGGATAGGGGTTGCCCCGAGGGTCAACCAGCTCCCCGGCGAGCATGGTCTCGGCGTTGGCAATGGTGGAAGGCGTAGGCTGGTCGGTCTGAAACACCTTCTGCTGGAAGCCGGGCTTGCTGGTGTCCACCGCGCCGGCACTGATGGCGTAGCTGGCGGGAAGCGCCGGATAGGTGGCGGCGTTGAAGGTGAATTGGTTGGTCTGGCTGAGGGGCGACGGCTCGTTGTCGGCAAACCAGACCACCACGCTGTTGGTCGAGCCTGACGCCCAGTTGCCTTTGTATTGCACGGTGGTGACGCCGCCGGTCTTCGTGATGGTGGGTGTGACGGCCGCGCCATTGAGAGTCAGATGTATCGTGTTGGTGTTGACCTGGACGCCGACGCCGTCCTGCACTTGCACCACGATAGGCTTGTCGGGCCGGTTGCCCGTGCCCGAGGGCGAGCCGACAATGAAGTAGGGGAGCGCGGTTGTGGCCACGGCGTAGGCGGGAATGCCGCCATCGGCAGTGTCGTTGATGAGGACTTTGGTGCCGTCGGGGTTAACCGAGAACCACTCCAGGCTGGCGGCGCCGGTCCCCTGGAAGTACACGAGGCGGAACGGATAGTACCCGGGCTGGCTGACCGCAAAGTAGAAGATCGTGTCGGCCGCGCCACGGCCCGCATCAAAGACGCCCACGGTCTTGTCCAGGCAAGTGAGCCGGAACCCGTCGTCGCTGTTGACGCCGAAGGTGTAAATGCCCGGCGTCAGCGACAGATAGGTAATGGCCTCCATAGCGAAGTTGACGATGCTGCCGTTGGTGCCAGGCATGGCGGGATATTGGACGTCGCCCGGGAAATCGCCCGCCTCAGTGGTATTGGTGGGATAGTAAATGTTGTAGTTCAGCACGTTGGGCTCCACAAAGGTTGCCGTGCCATCGGCGTTGGTTTCGGCGGTGTTGGGGAAAAGTGTGCCGTTGGCGGTATTGTAGTACAAGCCGGCCAGCATGGTGTCGGCGGTCTCGGCGCTGGCGACCGTGGCGGTGCCGCCCTGGAAGAAGCGTTCCCGGAAGCCCTGTTGGCTTATGTCAGCCGTGGCGGCATAGCCGGCGGGAAGGGTGGGATAGTTAATGACGACGAAGCTGAACTGGGCGTTTGTGTGGAGCACCGGGCTGCCGTTGTCAGCGAAGGTCAGCACGACGGCATTGGTAGAGCCGGAAGGCAGGCCGGGCACGGCGTAAGTGTTGGTAGTGAAGGGGGGGACATACGTAGTGGTCGGGGTGACCACCGTGCCGTTAAGCGTCATCTGAATCGAGCTCTGGTTCACCTGCGCGCTGCTGCCATCGCACAACACCACGCTGATGGTCGGTTGGGGCTGAACCCCGCTTCCGGTGGGCGCCTCGGACACCACGACGGGCCGGAGGACGGGGGTGGTGGTGATGCTGAGGTTATCCAGCCAGCAATTCTCGTCATCGGCGCCGCAGCGGGCGCCCAGGCCAAAGCCGACCATCGGCACAAAACCCGGCAGGGCTAGATTGGTGTAGATAACGCTGTTGCCGTAGCTCACGTAGAGCGTGGCGTTAGTCTTGAGCTGTATCACCACGTTTGTGTAGGTCCCGGTGACCAACTGGGCCAAGGGCATCAGGTTGGTTGCCAGGAGGGCGCCCTTCCAGACCACATGAATGCCAATGCCGCTGGTGGCGTTGGTGAACGTGTGGAACTCGACGGTGAGGCCGGTGCTCGGAGCGCCGGTCTCATCCATGACGTAGCTGGGGATGTCGTTGGCGAAATTGAAGCTGAACCCGTCGGCAGGGGGGCTGGTGCCGCCGCCAAGATAGAGCTGGAAGGTGGCGGTGAAGCCGTTGATCGCCCCCCCGTTGTCAAAGTTGTTAATGACAAACCCCGCCGTCTGGCTGATGACCGCGGTGGTCATCTTGAGGCAGCCGCTGTTGTCGGGTCCGCCGCTCGAATCCACATAGGCGCTGCCGTACACGCTGGTGTTGGGCGGCTGGCCAGAATTGAAGTCGGTGCTAAACGTGCCCGCAGAGGCGGTGACAGCGGTCGTGAGGGCGATGAGAAAGCAGGGGCTCAGGGTTGTTCTCATGCGAGCAGGTTAACAGGGGAGACCCCTCTGTCAAGGACCCCGGGTAGGGTCAACCTCATTGTAACCAACCTGTCACCAGAATTTGTCCCTCGGTGCTTGCCGCCAGTGGGGAGCGCGTGCTACACTGGCTGGCATCGGTTCCCGACCCTATAACTATGCGAACATCCCCGCGAACCACTCAACCATGGCTATCAATATGACCCCACGCACCTACAAACCGGTAAGATCGATCCTCATTACAATCAGCCTGCTACCCTGCTTCCTGGCAAGCCAGGTCCAGGCGGCTGTCACCTACTGGGACCCGGAGGGGACCTTCACGCCCACCGCTCCCAGCGTGGCCTACACCGGCCAACCCAGCAGTCAAACGCCTCCCGTCCCCGGCACGCTGCAAGGGACCTGGGAAAACGCGAACTGGAGCACAGCGAGCGGCGGGCAGGCAACCCCAGTCGCCTGGGTCGAGAGCACCGCTGCCTGCTTCGCCGTCGGTGGCGGGTCCACCAATAACCCCAACGGCGTTCCCGATTCCACCGTCACGTTCGCAGTCACCATGAATACAAACCACACCGTGGCGGGCATGTTCAACGGATCTCTCGCCCCGAACTCCACCCACGTCACGATCCAAGGCGCCGGCACCATCACCTGGGTGGCTGGCAACCTCAACGCAATGAGCATGGGAACGTCTAGCGACGGCTCAACGGCGTCCATAACGATCAATGTGCCGATGATCGGCGGCACCACCGCAGGCATCTGCGCGGAACAAGCCGGCGATTTCTACCTGAATGGCGACAGCAGCGGCTTCGCCGGGGGAACCTATCTTGGCTACAATGGCTCCGCTTTCGCCTCCGGCGTGTGGCACTTTAACAATAACCTCGCCTTTGGCACCAGCCCGATCATCCTCTTAAATTGCATCGGAGGCGCGTTGGTGACTGAATCGAGCGGGATCACTATCACCAATGCGGTGGACATTTATAATAAGTATAGTCCCAGTGTCAGCGTCATTGGCAGTACCCAGACGGTGGCCACCCTGAATCTAGTTGCCACGCCCGCAGGCGTGAATTTCAGTGGACCGTGGTTTCTGTCGGGCGGCTCGGGTTGGTCGGGGGCCAATATTTATGCCACCAATTGGGCCTGGGGCAACTACACGGCGCTGAATCTGGCTGCCGGCCATGGCACCGGCGATAACAGCGACCTGATCAATATCTCCGGCAAGCTCCTCGGCCAGTGCGCCCTCACCAAATTGGGGAGCGGCATCCTGGAGCTGAGCGGTGATAACAGCGCCTTCTCCGGCCCCCTGGCCATCAACAACGGCACACTGCGCGTCAATTATCCGACCGCGCTGGGCTGCGACGGCGCGATCAGCACCAACGGGACCATCACCCTCGGCTCCGCCATCTTTAACTCCACCAACACCTACGGCACCCTTGATCTCAATGGTTACGCTGTGGATGCCGCCCTCGTCCTCGGCGGCACCGGCAATGCCGGCAACGGCGTCCTGGTCAACAGCAATCTCGACTCGACTGCGGTGCTCAATGCTCCCAACGGCGTGTTGGCAGCGCTCATCACCTCTCCCTTCGTGTCCACCACCATCGCAACACCAGTGACCGTCTCGGTGACAGGCGGCGGCGGCGGCGGGGCTACCGCCATAGCCAGCCTCGGCGTGACCGCCAACAGCTTCACCGTGACCCCAAACACGCAGAAGTACAATGTTATGCCGTTCATCTCGATTAGCGGCGGCGGCGGCTCCAACGCAATCGTGGCGATCCCGCTCTCCGGTGCGGCTGGGACCGTGGTAGGCAACAGCGCATTCGTCACCGCCCCGGGCTTGGGCTATACCTCCAACCCAACGTCGGTCAGCGTCATCGCCGGCACCACCACCGGCAGCGGCACGAAGCCAGCCGTCGCTTACAATCCCGGCAACTTCCAATTGACCGGAATCCAAATCACTTCTCCGGGCAGCGGCTACACCTCCCCGCCGACGATCACGGTCAGCGGCACCGGCGTGGATGCAACAGGCGCCGCTCAAGGGCTGATCTCTTCGGTGACCCTTACGAACAATGCAAGCATCGGCGGCCCGGGCAACATCAACATCAACTGCCCCATTTGGGACGGCGGCAGCGGCTATGGCTTGACCAAGCTCGGCGCCGGCACCGTCAGCCTCGGCGCCGTCAACGCCTACAGTGGCGCCACCACCGTTACCGGCGGCAAACTTGTTGGGGTGGTCGGCGGCTCGAGCGTCAGCAGCGCGGTGGAGGTGCAGACGGGCACCACCCTCGGCGTCTCGATTCCTGACAATACGAAGCAGTGGACTTGCGCCAGCCTGGCCTTCGATGATAGCACCACGACGAGCGAGTTCAATTTCGGCTCTTTGACGCCCAGCACCACGCAGGCGCCGCTGAACGTAACCGGCCCCATTAACTTCTCGGGCACGCCCACCGTGAGCGTCCTGGTCGCCGGCAGCGTTCCCGCCGGCACGTACCCGCTGATGACTGCCGCGGGCGGCTTTTCAGGCACGGTGCCAACGACGGCCAACTTGAGCCTGCCCCCGTACATCAGCGCCACCCTGAGCAGTGATGCCAACAACCTTTACCTGGTGGTCTCGGGCGATAACGAACCCATCAAGTGGGCCCTTAACGGCAACGGGGCCTGGGACATCAACACGACTGCGAACTGGAAGGACAATACCGGGACCTCGGTTAAGTATCAGCAGAGCGCGGCGACGCCGCCGGTCGGCGACTCTGTCGTTCTGGACGACACCTACATCTCCACCTCCCCCGCGGTCACGCTGAACGCCACTGTCACCCCGGTGGCGGTGACGGTCAACTCGACCCATAACTACACCATCGCGGGCACGGGCGGCATCGCCGGCGAAACCGGCCTGAGCCAGCAGGGCAGCGGCACGTTGGAGCTGGACACCGTCAATACTTACACCGGTGGCACCACGATCGCCGCGCCGGGCGCGCTCACCGTAGGTGGCGCGGGTCAATTAGGCGGTGGCGTCTATTCGGCGCCCATCGTGAACAACGGAACACTGAATTACAACAGCTCGGCGGCACAGACCTTGTCCGGCCCTGTTTCCGGCAGCGGCGCTCTGGCGCAAGGCAACGGCACGCTGATCTTGAGTGGCGCCAACACCTACAGCGGCGGGACGACTATCGCGGGGCCGGCCACACTCCAAATCGGAGATGGCGTGCTCTACAACGGCCCCACCGTGGTGGGCAATATCGTTGACAACGGCAGCCTGGTGTTCGCGAACTTCTACCCCCAGACCTTCACCGGGAACCTCAGCGGCGCGGGTTCGCTCACCGCGGCGGGTGCGACGAGCCTGACCTTGAGCGGCAACCTCAACAGCTACTCGGGGGGCATCGCCATCAACGTAGGCTCGCTCATCGTCAACAATGCCGCCGCGCAGACCTTGTCGGGCGTTATTACCGGGGGGGGCACGCTGGTCCAAAACGGTCCCGGTATGCTGACTTTGAATGCCACCACGACTCCGGGGAACACCTACAGCGGCGGCACGATCATCAACGCCGGCATCCTGAGCGTCAGCGCCATTGATAACTCGGGCTTCGCCCCGAACGCCCTCGGCTCCGGCCAGGTGACGCTCGGCGGAGCAGGCGCGACGCTCCAGTACACGGGCACCGGTACTGCCCCTACCCTGGCAAACACGGTCAGTGGCACCGGCACCCTTGACCTGCCCGACGGCGACCTGGAAGTGGACGTGCTCAAGGGCACTGTCACCAAGACGGGCTCCGCCACACTGACCTTAGGCGGCACCGCGGACAACTCGGGTCTCGGAATGACGATCAATGGCGGTAAGGTGGTGTTGAATAAGGCCAGCAGCGGCTCCGCGCACGCTTTGGGCGGCGCCACCACCACGGTAAACAGCCCCGCCATACTCCAGTTGGCCGGCACCGGCGGCGACCAGATCTATAGCGGCGGTTCTGTCGTGATCAACAGTGGCGCCGTATTCGACGCCAACGGCCAGACCGAAGGCATGACCAGCCTCACCCTCTATGGCAACGGCTCGGGCAGCGGCCCGCTGATCAATAGCAGCGGCACCGCCGCCACGATCACGACCACCGCTAGTCCTGGAGGATTTGTTCTGGGGTCCAACATCGGGTTCGCCTCCAGCGGCAACATCACCCTGGCGGGCGTGATCACCAACCTGAACGGCACGCCGTACGGGATCACCAACGCCGGCCCCGGCACTCTCACGCTGAACTCCGTCAACCGCTTCAGCGGCGGACTGACGATCAACGCTGGCGCCACAGTGGTGCTCAACAACTACTCCGCCGCGGGCACGAACGACACCATCACCATCAATGGCAATGGTATCTTGCAATGCAACGCTGGCACCACTTCAACCACCACCTACACGAACCCGATCACCGGAGGGTCAACTAGCGCTATTAAGGTTACCACGGCCTCGGGCAATACCTACCTGGGAGGCGATTTGTCCGCCTTTACCGGCACGATTTATTGTAACGGCGGCCAGACCGTGATCGGCGTGGCCAACAACGCCGCACACCCGATCAGCGCCTCCGCCACCTGGAACATCGCCAATGGAGCCACCCTGGATCTGCAAACGCCCTATGTCACCGATGCCGCGAGCGTGATTGTCAACGGCGTCGGCGCTAACAGCGACGGCTGCCTGCGGTTGGACGCCTGCAATCAAACTGGCCCGGTCCTGCTCACTACAAACACCGCCACGATTGGTAACGGCAACGCCTCCCCGGGCACGATCAGCGGCGTCATTAGCGACGGCGGCAACAACTATGGCTTCACCAAAACAGGGACCGCCGCCAACCAAACGCTGGTGCTTTCGGCGGCGAATACCTACACCGGCCCCACCACCAACACGATCGGCACGCTCGAAATCAGCGGCAGCATCAAGGGCGATGTCACTGTCACCGGGGGCACCAACCAGTTTGACAACGCCACGGCTATGGCAGCCACCGCCACCCTCAACCTGGTCACCGCACCCCTGAATGGCGCGGTCAACCTCAATTACTCGGGCACGATGACCATTAAGGCCCTCAACTTCGGGGCCACTTCGATGGCGCAGGGCACCTGGGGCGCTATTGGCAGCGCGGCAACCCACCAGCACGCCGCCTTCAGCGGCACGGGCCTGCTGAATGTGACCTCCGGCGGGACCCCGACCACTACCGTGCTCGGTTCCATCCCAAGTACCGTCTGCTTCGGAGCGCCCCTCAACCTCACCGCGACCGTCACGGGCGGGAGCAACGGGGACACCGTGCAGTTCCTTGACGGAGTTACCGTTCTCGGCACCGGGACCCTGTCAAGCGGCGTGGCCTCATATTCCACCTCCAGCCTCGCGCTGGGGCCGCACAGCATCACGGCCCATTACGTTGGCAGCAACATCGCCAACCCCAGCACCTCCTCCCCGGCTGCCGCGTTCACGGTTAGTACCTGCGTGGCCAAGGCCTCCGTCATGATCACGAGCATCGTTAACAACGGCGACGGCACCGTCACCATCAAATACACCGGCGGCGCCGGAGCGTCGTTCACTCTCATGGAGTCGGCCGTGCTCAGTCTCACGAGGGACAGTTGGACGCCGGTCGGTGCGAACAATCCCGGCACCCCCGGCAGCTTCACGTTTACGCCCTCGGGCAACTCGTTCTACAGCATCCGGAGCAACTAATCATCGCCTCCGCAACTGAGCGGTATTCCAAGGGCCGGGTCGAAAGATCCGGCCCTGCTCGCTTTGGGCGGCCGACCACTCGCGCCACTTCTCCCTCTCCCCATAGGATGGGGAGGGCCGGGGATGAGGGGGCAGTGCCGGCCTATCCCCACGTTTGTAGGGTAGAGCGCGCTGCGCCGCTTTGCTAAGGTCGCCGCAGTGCAGATTAAAGTCGCTATTGTCGAAGACGATGCGCCGGTGCGGGATCAATTGGAGCGGCTCATCAACCGGGCCCACGGGTTTCACTGCGTGGGCGCCTACGCGGACGGCGAGAGCGCCCTCAAGGACATCCCCCGCGGCAAACCCGACGTCGTGCTGATGGACATCAACCTGCCGGGCATGACCGGCATCGAGTGCGTCCGAAAGCTCAAGGCGGCTGCTCCCTCCGTGCAAATTGTCATGCTCACGGTCTATGACGAAGTGGGCCAGCTCTTCGACTCGCTCGTGGCGGGCGCCTGCGGCTACCTGCTCAAGCGCACGCCGCCCGACCGCCTGTTGGAGGCCATCACCGAAGCCCGGCTCGGCGGCGCGCCCATGACCCGCAAGATCGCCCGCAAAGTGGTGCAATACTTCAATGAGATGGGCGCAGCATCGCCGCCTGAGGACAGCCTGTCCAGGCGTGAGCAGGAGACCCTGGCCCTGCTGGCGGAAGGGTTCCGTTACAAGGAGATCGCCGACAAGCTCGGCATCAGCTTCAACACCGTTCGCGAGTACGTCCACAGCATCTATGGCAAGCTGCACGTGACCTCGCGCACCGAGGCCCTGCGCAAATACCAACGCCATTCGCCCGTGCCGGGGCGATTCACGTAGCGTAAGCCTCCGGCTTGCGATGGTCCCGACAATCCTCTGGATTGTCGGTGTGTCCCGTCGTGCGCGCCAACCCAGAGAGTTGCCTGGACGGGCGCGAGCCAGAAGCTTACGCCACCACCTGAGTCGGCTGGCTCCCCTGCCCTACCCTACATTTGTGGGGATTGTCCGCCACGGCCCGCGTGTGTCAGAATCGGCTTGAATTGACGGACCGTAAACTAACCAACACAGCAACTTCGCCAGACAAAACCCCGATATGCACCTGATAAAAGTATGTGCGACCGCCAGTGTCGCCCTCGCCGCCGCCTTCCAGCTCAATGCCCAAGTCATCTGGTCGGATAACTTCTCCAGCTACAACGCCGGCTCGCTGGACTCGAATGACAGCAGCGGTCCAAACCAGGGGCCGAACGGCGGTCCGGGCAACCCTTGGTTCGGAACCTATCCGCCCAATGCGCAGGTTCTCACCTCGACGGCCAGTGGCATTACCCCGTACAACGGCGACACCCACTTGATGTCCGTGAACACCAGCGGTCCTTACTATGGCGAGGATATTGTCAATATTGCCCACCGGTTCAATGGGGGGAACAACTATCAGGGTAACATCGCTCTTTCCTGGGCCTTCTACGATCCGGCCGGCTCAGGCGCGAACGCCTCGGGCTTCAAGGATTTCGTGATCCTGGGCGGCTATCAGGCCGCGGACGGTTACTCCTCGACCGCGGATTACACCAGCTCAGCGGAGGACCTGCAGAGCAATTATACCCCCGGTGACGACCTGTTATGCCTGGGCGCCTACAGCGGAGGAAACACCTCTTTCTACCAGGTCAGAGTGCTTAATGCCACCACGGCCACCCAAGGGGCGAGCTTGATCGCCAATGGCTGGTTCAACACGACGGCTGCCCGCACGGTGGGCTGGCACACTGCTTCCATCGTCATCGGCGCTCCCAACGGGGCCAATACCCCGGTCAGCATGTACATTGACGGTCATGATGTGCTGGATGAAGTGCTGGGCGCATCGAGCATGGACGCGGTCAACAGCATCATTGTGGATGGCGCCTGGGGCAGCCAGTACGGGGCTTACGATGACTTCGCCCTGAGTCAAGTTCCCGAGCCCGGCACCACCGTGCTGGCCCTCCTCGGAGGTCTTGGCGTGCTTGCCCTGCGCCGGCGCAACTAGCGCCCGCTGCCCGGGAACCCGGTCGCGGCGAGCACGCCTCAACTAACCCGTTTGGGGTATGGCGCGCTGGCGCGCTTTGCTGTCACAATCCTGCCTTGTTGTCGGAACCAACAAAACGAACGATAACCTAACTGCCCAAGTTCGAACTCCTCAAGCTAAAGACCTACGCTTATGAAAAGAAACCAACTCAAGCTCTGTCTGCTCGCCGCCGCCTTCGGGCTGGCCTTACTGTGGGCCACGCCCTCCGCGCGCGCCAATGTTTATGCCACTAACATCAAGCTCAATGGCAACCTGACCGCCAGCACCGTTGGCGCCGGCTCGGGTGTGCCCCTGACCATTACGTTCCGGCTCAACCAGGCCGCGACCTACGGCACGGTGATCAACATTCTCTCCAGCGGCACCCCCGTGCGTACCCTGACCATCGCCTCCGGCAGCCAGGGGACGCTCCAGGGGTTGAACACGGTGGTTTGGGACGGAAACGACGGCTCCGGCAACCCGATCACGACGGGGACCTACACGATCAGCATCACCGCCGCTGCTGCCGACTTGGGCGCCTGGACCCAGATCAGCACCAGCGCCAGCACGGCACCCGCCTTTTATGCCGTAGCGGTCAATGACAACCCCTCCAGCCCCTACTACGGGCGTGTCTTCGCCGGCAATAAAAACGGGGGAAGTTCGATCTGCGGCATCAGAAAGATGAACAACGATCTGAGTGATGCCGACGAAGGAGGCTTGGGTAAGTGCAACTTCGCCTGGAACAACGATGGCTACAACCCCTTCGGGCTGAAGTATGCGCCGAATGACCAGCTATATTTCTTCGACTGGGAAGGCAGCGGCGACATCTATGTCACGGATAATACCTGCTCCACGAACAAGCACGTGCTTACCAGCGCCAACTACTCCGGTCTCACCAGCCCTAACTTCGAGGACTTCGAGGTCATGATCATCGGCAATGGCGGCTACTTCTTTATGGGGGACAACACTTACCCCGGCAACGGTGTTCGTGCCTGGCCCATCGTGAATGGCGTCGCCAGCGGCTCACCGGGAACCCAGGTCCTCCAGTACAACACGGCCGCGATCCTCATCGGCGACGGCGGCCTGGCCGTGGATACGCAGACGAACATTTACGTGGGCGAATTGCGCGGGAACGCTACAGACTCGACTCCCCGCGCGATTCTCGCCGGGTCGGGGCCTTGGGACGGCTCCGCCAAGATCACCGCCGCCCCACGCTGGGGGGTCGGCGGCAGCGACGGCAACTGCGTAAACAACTATCAGATCGCAATTAATTCCCGCACCAACCCGACCTACCTGGCCATCGCGATTGGCGGGACCAGCGGTTACAAAGCCGGCATGCGCGTCGTCAACGTCAGCAACGGCTCCATCGTTACTGCCAACGGGGGGAGCCAGGTGCTTACGAACCTCGACATGAACAATGCCTACTGGGGCGTCTCCTTCGACGCGGTCGGCAACCTCTATGGCTGTGAATCCGGCACCTCCCATGTCCGCGCCTTCTCGCCCCCGGGCGCCAGCACGAACACCACGGTTGCCTACGGCAGCGTAGTCATCACCAATGCGGTGCCGACAATTACACAGCAGCCGCTGCCGGCCACGCTCACCACCAACCAGGGCGCCAACGTCACCTACACCGTGACCGCCTCGGGCACGCCTACGCTGGCCTATCAATGGACGGTGAACGGCTCAACCATATCCGGGCAGACCGGCACGAGCCTGGCGTTGAACAACGTCCAGACCACGGACAGCGGCAGCTATGCCGTTGTGATCACCAACCTGTATGGCTCGATCACCAGCTCTCCGGCCGTTCTGACCGTTGCCGCCAAGCCCGTCATTACGCAGCAACCGGTGCCCGTGACCACTTACGTCGGAGGCGTTGCCTCCTTCACCGTGGCGGCCACCGGCAGCCAGCCGCTGTCCTACCAATGGTACGACGGCAGCAGCCCGGTCTCTGGCGCTACGACCACCGCCTTGAACCTTAGCAACGTGCAGCTTACCGATGCCGGCACCTACAGTTGCCAGGTTACCAACACCTACGGCTCGACCAACACCCAGAGCGCGGTGCTGACGGTCATCAACCAGACCAACACCGACGGCTACGTGAGCACTATCCTCGCTGACAACCCAATGGCCTACTACCGTCTGGACGAAACCAGCGGCTCCATCGCCTACGATTTCTGGGGCGGCCACAATGGCATCTACAACAGCGTGGTCCTGGGCCAGCCAGGCTTCTCGTGCATTGACACCGACCTGGCCGCCGCCTTCGGCCCCGGCCCGAACAGTTATGTCGGCAGCATTACCGGCATCACCTTTGAAGCCAGCAGTGACACAACGGCCTTCTCGGTGGAGGCCTGGGTCAACGGGCCTGCCGGCCAGGCCAGCGGCGCCGGCATCATCGCCAAGGGAAACGGCAGCGGGGGCGAGCAGTTCAACCTCGATGTGTATGGTGGCGTCTATCGGTTCTTCGTGCGCGATTCCGCCGGCGCGATTCCCAACGGCACGGTGACCGCCAGCGTAGGCCCGAACGGCACGTGGCAGCACGTCGTAGGGGTCTATGACGGCCCCGGCGGCAACTACTACCTCTACGTTAACGGACAGCAGGTCGGTTCAAAGCCCGCATCGGCGGCGGGCATCCTCAGCTCCACCCACCCGATCAGCATCGGC